>JGI24187J35170_1001026_pt1 | contig 12546 bp, 9 predicted proteins | sample YNPBryBLVA2012_FD_35170 | JGI IMG/M metagenome (IMG submission 35170)
CTGTCTGCTGATTTGGGATACGAATGGGAATCGCCCAGGCTTGGGCTTCTTGCATAAAAGATTGCATCCAAGAAACTTTTCTGCCCTTCAATAGAGCTTCTTGCTGACGTAATTGAGTAGCTTGTCGAATAAGTTCCTGATCTTCTGCCAAAAGCACTGTGATAGTATAGCCAGCTTCCCGCAAGTTATTTGGATAGGTACACCAATTTTGGTCAAGCCATGCTGATTTCGCCTTAGTAGGCAATTCTTGATTGATTTGGGAAATGGCATCAGATAGGTTCTGTTGTGAAACGGTCTCAAAATTCTTAAGGTATCTGAGTAGTTGCCGACCACTTTCCAGTTCTGTTGCCTTGTAAGGTTGGGGCTGATTCCACTCATAGAAAAGAGCGAGTCGTGTCCCCTCACTATCGTGCTTCATTCTTCGATTGAGCCGACCTAATCGTTGAATCAAAGCTGTTGCTGGAGCCATAGCAGAAATGAGCAAATCGGCACTCAAATCCAAGGACATCTCACAGACTTGTGTAGTGACAACAAAAACAGGCTCTGATTGACCAAAAGCATGGATAACCTGTTCATGTTTACTAAGTCTATCTTTGTAGCGAAATCGGCTGTGATAAATTAAAGCCTTTGCCCCAGCATCTTTTAACTTTTCCTGAGCCACCCGATAAATCTCAATGCAACTGGAGACAGAATTGGTTACCCATAGCACTTTTTGCCCTTTTTGAATTGTCTGAATAACTTCTGACCAAAGGGTATCAGACTGAGTGGCATCCCCCATTTCTTGAATTTCTTTTAATTGATAGCGCTTCAATTGTTCTAGTTCTTGTGGACCTTCAATGGGGTAACTAATGGGTTCACCTAACTCATTCATTACCTGTTTAATTGCTTCCAGTTGACCTGGGGTAAAACTAGCACTCATCAGTAAAATAGGTGCACCTCGAAAAGTTTGTAAAAATCGCAGTAAGGCTCCAAATAATTGACTATCGTAAGCGTGAACCTCATCAAAGACAAAAGCTGACTGAACTAGCGCAGGCCAAGAAAAGAGTGGTCGCCGATTATTTTGAATCAATCCCAGAATAGAATCTACAGTACAGATCACTAATTTCTTTCGCCATGCCTGTAATGCCGCCAAAGGAGATGAAGTTCCCTCATCTTCTTCCCCCTCACCGGTAAATAAAAGTTCCCGATCCAAATCTGCCCGTGAGTGCATCAGCATTTTTTCTATCGGCGATCCCTCGGCGTAGTCTAAATACCCTTGAGTGGCAGTTCCAGTGGTGGGATAACCAAAAAACAAACGTTTTCCTACAGCCCACTTTTTTGCCCAAGCATAAGCTCCTAAAGTCTTACCTGTGCCACAACCTGCTTTAACTAATGTGACCCGATGGGAAGCTGTCGCCATTTCTTTTTGAAAGGGACGTAGTGAGTTTTCTCCTAATTTTTGATGAATTAATTGCTTTAGCTCGCTTTCCTGAAGAACTAAACTGAGGGTATGAGAAATCCAATCCGGCAAGTTTTCCCCCTCAACTGGTAAGACAGAACCTGCTAAATCTGCACAAATTACCGTAGCTTTCACGACTGCTGTCAGTACCTGTTGCTCACAACTCAAATTTCCAGAAAATTCTACGAATTGATCCTGTAAACTGCGTAAATGCTCTTCCAGTTGCTCTTTTTTCCAACTTGCTGAGAGTACAATTGGAATATCTGCTGATAGCCCTAGTTTTTGCGATCCCAATCTCAATACGGACTGAAAATCTGGATGATCCGTATAAACATAAACCTCAAATCCTGCGCCATCTGGTAATTCTGTAATTTTGTCTGATTCTTTACCCTGAGAATTGATGCCAGCCTTGAGATGATGCCCGATTGTTGCCCAGACTGCTTGTATCAATTCCTCTTCAGAAAACTTTGATGTAAGCCATGCTCGAAATTGTGGAACCTGCAAAGCCAGCAACCCACTTAAAAATTCATGGCGGATCAATTGTCGCTCATTGTGCGCTTTCCAAGCCTTATAAACCTTTGCTTTTGACTGATCATCCAAAATTGATGACTTGAGATAAACCATCTCCTGAAAGTGTTGATTTGCCTTACCCCAATCATGCAGATAAGCTCCTAGCTTGATCATGGACTTTAGACGCTCTAAATCCAAGTCTTTTAACATTAACTGTCCCCCAATCGCTTGTCCCAGTCGCTCCCAAAGGACTTCAGCCGCCAATAACACCGCCCCAATGTGACCTGTAAACTTAGCGGCACCCCTTGCTTGGGCATACTCCTGCTCAGATTGGTATTGGGCATCCCGCTTTGCTAAAGATTTGGCTAATAAATACTTAAACATTTTGGGATTCCCTCTCACTTACATGGCAGAAAAAATCCACAGCCCATGCGCCGCCGACCACCTAAACCTACTTGTTGCAGGCGAATAGAGTCTTCATCACTTAACCCTTGCACGACCGTTGTAAAACCCACGATGGTATGTCGTTTGATTTTCAAAGTTTTCCGCAACGGGATTCCTGTCTTATCCCTCAGCACTTTCACCTCACCCGAAATCCCCAATCCATCTAGTTGTTTTTGAGCCGCTTGTTCAAGAGGTTCGGCTTCCCAATAGCCTTTAATCGTGACAATGCGAGCCTTGAGAAATGCACTGGGCTTCAGGGTCAAAATCTCTGGGATTCCCAACTGCACGTCATGGCATCCGACCCGCAACCGCTGGCCTGCTAACTGATAAACCCCAGGAATAGCCTCAATAGGCAGTCGAATCCGCAGATGGGAACGGGGTGTGAGCAAAATTTTACCCTGCTTATCCCCAATCCCTGCTACCGTCAGGATGCCAATATGAGGGTTTTGGTGAATCGCTGGCACCACGTGAGCGAGAGCGGCAAGCAAGCCGTAACCATGCTCCGCTGGCAAGGCAGACCCCCTAACCGGAAGCTGTAAATCCACCATCAAGGGCAGAGGCGGTGTTGCAATGGGATGCGGTTGCGACACAAGAAGTTGCATACTNGATATACCACTTAAAACATTTGACAAATTTTTAACTCTGTTAGGGTTTTGCTGTCAATAAGTAGAATTACTTATCTTTCCAGGAGGTGCCCCTGAATTGGAAAAACGCCTGACGGCAATCAAAGGTTGGGGGCAGGTAGGGATGGTTGATACCTCCTGCCGGTTTACCGGCACCGTAACCCTGATAGATCACTTAAAAGTGCTCAACTCCCGCTCAGTGCAAAGCGGAAATCAGTGGGTTATCTCAATGTACTATATCGTTCTGTATCTTTACTGTCCATGTTAGAAATGCTTAAAGGTGTCTCTATCGCAATCCGATGCGATTAACGTTAGCTTACAGTAGGCATACAGGAATGTTCCAGAACCAACGACGGGGGCGGTGTCCCTGCGACCCCCCTTCCATCCTCATTGAAGACTGTTATATTGAGCATCATACGGTAGCGCTATTTTTTCTCATCTTTTGAATAAATAGAGGTGTCCATAAAGGATTTCAGGCTAGCGACATGAATTTGACTCGATGAGCAATAAGTTAGCACTGTACACCCAGGGTAGGATCGGCAAGCCAATGGTGAATGAGGAGGCATCTGCCCCATGTCCGATACGCTGAAAACGCCCAAAGTTTACCTGGTCGGTGCTGGGCCGGGGGACCCGGAATTGTTGACCGTGCGGGCGGAACGGCTGATTAAAACCGCTGACGTGGTGCTTTATGCGGATTCGCTCATCCCCCCAGGGATTGTGGCGTTGACCCGGGCGGATTGTGAACGCATTCCCACCAAAAATTTGACCCTGGAAACCATCGTGCCCCTGATGATTGAGCGGGTGCGGGCGGGCAAATTGGTGCTACGGTTGCATTCCGGGGATGTGAGTTTGTACGGGGCGATTTATGAGCAAATCCAAGCCTTGCACGGGGCGGGAATTGGCGTGGAAATTATCCCCGGTGTGGGGGCAATGCAGTTGGCGGCGGCACGATTAACGACAGAATGGACGGTGCCGGAATTGGTACAGACGGTGATCCTCACCCGCACCCCTGGCATCACCCCCATGCCCGAAAATTTGGCGGATTTGGCCGCCCACCGGGCCACCCTAGGGCTGTATCTCAGTGCCCGCTTGGTGGATCAGGCGCAGGCAGAATTACAAAAACATTACCCCCCCGATACTCTGGTGGCGGTCTGTCACCGGTTGGGTTGGCCCCAAGAGCGCATCTGGTTAGTGCCTTTGGCGGAAATGGCCGCTGTGACCCACCGGGAGCATTTGACCCGTACCACCCTGTATGTGGTCAGCCCGGTATTTGGGGCGGGGGCGACCCGTTCCCAGTTGTACCACCCACAGCATCGGCATTTGTTTCGGCCTTAATCCAAATCATTCAATAATTCCGCTTCTAAGCGGGGGCCAATGCGCTCCATTTCTTCGGCGGAGAGGGGTTCCGGTTGACCTTGGCTGTTCAAACGGGCGAAAAATAACAGCGGGTCGAGGGGCGTATAAACCCCGTAGCGGCGGCCTTCGTGGTAAAAGACCCCCAATTCTTGAAATTCCTCCGATTCCACCTCCCCTTCCTGGCCTTCGTAGTCCAAAAATAGGGTTTCCTGGTCGTCCGGCAGTTCCCCCTGGGCGGTGAGGGTCAGGGCCGTGTCCAACAGGGTGAGGTTTTGCTCCGCCAGAATGTCCCGGGCGATGGGCAAAATGGCCTCCATTTCCTCCTCCTCCAAATCCAGTAGGGTGTCTTCTGCCTCATTCCAGGCGAACAGTTCCACCGGCACATCCACCGGCAGGAGCAGGAGGTAGGGGTGGTTGTCCACCTCCAAGGTGCGATCCACATAGCAGGCCAGGGAGCGACCCCGGTCATCCACCAGCACCACCTGGGCCGGTAGGTCAAAATTTTGTTGGGAATTTCGACCCATAGTTGTCTCCAGAACGAAAGGAATGAGGTTGCTGGTCGAGCCACTGTTGCAGAATCAGCATGGCGGCCCGTTGGTCCACCGCTTTCCGATAGTCCACCTCGTGGCGGTAACGGCGGCGATCCAGGGTTTGGGCGGCACTCCAGGACGTGAGGATTTCATCCACATACACCACCGGCAGATGGAGATACCGTCCGAGGTAATCCCCCTGTTTTTGGGTGTAGCGGGTTTGGGCACTGGGACGGCCATCGGGATAGCGGGGCAAACCCACCACCAAGACCTGGGGCTGGCGTTCCCGGACAATGGCGGCCAGGGCTAGGGGTACCTGGGGCCAGGTCAGAGTCGGCAGACCCGTTGCCACCAACCCCAGCGGGTCACTGATCGCCACCCCCACCCGTTTCCGACCAATATCCAAACCCAAACCGACTACCATCTCTACCGTTGGCACCTTAGGGTTATTGTGCCATGTTCTGATCCCCTGCAAACGAATCCCGGGGGGTGAGGGGGACGGGTTGCAAATGGGGCAAAACCTCTGCCAGATTCGGCAGTTCCTGGAGGTTCAATTTAGCCTCCCGCAGTTTGTGCCACACGGAACGGGACATCCACAGGGTTTCCCCCTGGGGCACGGCTCCCGCCCACTGGAAACAGGCTTCCCGCTCCGGTTGATAGTCCATGCAGGCCAAACGCAACCCTGGCTCTGGCGGTACCAGGCGGGTCAAGTGGGAAAGTAACTGGGGGTACAGCCAGGTATAGGCGGGGTGGACGGTCAAATCCACCGGGTGGGGTTGCGGGGCGTGGGGGTCAAACCACAGGCCAAAATAACCGATTGCCGCCTTCCGTTGGGGTTCAAACACATAGTTGCGAATCCACCGGGATTGCCCCTGCCAGGTGCGCCACTGGTGCCACAGGGTTTGCCACAGGGGGACGGCAAAGTCTTCAGGATGGCGGTCAAACACCTGACGGACCAAGGGGGGCATCGCCAGGGTATCCAATTGGTAGCGCAGATAGGCATCCCCATTCCCCACAGGACTGAGGGTGGGGGCTTCCACCGGGGCGTGGGCAAGGGCGGTGAGGGCAGACCCGTGCAGGTGCCAGTAGGTGCAATGGGCCAGGGGTTGAAAGCCATTTTGCCGGTAAAGCGCCAGGGTGTCCCGCTCCTGGATGGGGATTTCTAAAACCCAGGTGCGGGCTTCCAAAACGGTTTCCAGGGCGTACCGCAACAGTTGGGAACCCACCGCCAGGTTGGTGCTGGTCACCCACTTCACCTGCCAGGTACTGCGACTGCGGTTAAAGGGTACTACATGGATTGCCCCTACCATCTGCCCCGCTTCCAGGGCTACCCAGGTCTGCCCCGGGGGTTCAAACGGGTCGCCATCCCCCGTGCGGGTCGGGATCGCTTTCCATTCCTGGGGGTGGGGCGGTCGGATGGTCAACATGGTCAGCGTAGGTGGGCTGGGGGGGTTCCGGGGGCAAGGGACGGATCAGCAACAAAGGAGTTTGTTCCGCCGCATTCCCGGCGGGGTTATCCACCAACACCCGGGTCAACAGGGACGCATCCACATCCGCCGTCCTGGCTAATATTCTAACCGCTTTCAAGTCGTTCACATCCACAATGGCCGCCCCGAGTCCGGTTTGCTCCTTGATCTCCTCCACTACGGTCTGGGGTNGGCTGGGCCCCAACACCACGAATTGGTCATAGGGGGGCAAGGTGCCGGTCACGTCGTCAATCAGGGCGGCCTGTTCCCCGGCCAACTGGTAAAATACCCCCGGCTTGCCCAGGAGTTTGGCGATGGCACCGACCAGAAATGCCCCCAACACCCGGGGCGCACCCACCAGGTCGATCAGGGTTTGCAACCCGCAGGCGGTCGCCAGACTGGAGGTGGGCAGGAAAAACGTACAGAGCCGCCGGGCCAACCAGCCGGGTTGAATTTGCCGGGGATGCCGCCACCGCCCCTGCATGATCGCCACCGGGGTTTCCCCCAAAACCGCAATATCCCCAGGGAGGGCATGGGGTTGGGCATAGCGTTTGACCACGGCAACTGGGTCATCCAGATGGCACAGCAGATGGGTGCGAATCAGCAGAATTTCTGCACCCTCCGGGCTACGCCGACTCACCAACGTGCGGGTGGGCTCGGGAAAGGACAAGGGCAAAACCACGTGCTGTTCCCGGGGCACCCAACCCGCTGGCCCGTAGGTGACATACTGACACCGCACCCAGGCCGCCTGCAAGCCCGTTAAATCTGCCCCGGTCATGTCCAAAGTCACTTCCAAGCCCACCCGTTGCCGGGTTTTGATGATCCGGGCGGCCCAATAGCCATCGGGACGGGAGGGGGCATCGGGGTGATGGGAAATCAACTCAGTTTTTACCCTAATGCCAGCGGTATCTTGTTGGGATAAAAGCTGGACATCCACTGTACATTCCGGGAGCATCACCTCGAAGCGGTGGCTGGGATTGAGCCATTCCATCTGCCCCCGCCAGCGGTAATGGTCGGTTTTTTGGATTTCCATCTGCCAGTGGCCCCGGCTCAGGCGAAGCGGATTCTGGGAACGGCGATTCAGCCAGCGATCCAACCACCNCCCGCCGAGTCCCCCCCCCAGGAGGAGGAAAAGGATTGCCCAACCCAGCACCATGACACCTCAGAAGTCGGCTTTCATCTTAGCCTGATTCCCAACTGATTAAACCGGCTCCAGAACCGAAGTGGCTGNTTGAGCCTGGGGGGNATCGGCTTCCGAGGGGGGCACCACCTGCCAGAATTGGGGCAAATACTGTTCCCATTGGGTCAGAATCGCCTCCGCCTTGCGACTGCCGGTACGTTCCCGGTAGATGGCGATCAGGTCGTGCAACTGGTGGGCACCCGCCGGGCTGGTCACCCGCTGGATTTTGACAATTTCCGGGTTGACCCGCAAAGGGAAGTCCCCCGTTTCGTCCAAGAAATAGGCCAAGCCGCCGGTCATGCCTGCCCCCACATTCCGCCCCACCGGGCCAAGCACCACCACCNCCCCGCCGGTCATGTACTCACAGCAGTGGTCCCCCGCCCCTTCGATCACCGCCTGCGCCAGGGAATTGCGCACCGCAAACCGCTCCCCCGCCCGCCCGTAGGCAAACAACCGCCCCCCGGTCGCCCCGTACAGACAGGTATTGCCGATAATCACCTGGGCACTGGGGTCGCAGGCCAAATCCGGGTCGGGCACCACGATAATTTCGCCGCCGTGCATTCCCTTGCCCACGTAGTCATTGGCTTCGCCGGTCAGGTGCAGGGTCATGCCGGGGAGATTAAACGCCCCAAAACTCTGCCCCGCACTGCCTTTTGCCCGCAGGGTAATGTGCCCTTGAAACCCATCATCCCCATAACGACGGGCAATTTCCCCGGCAATCCGTGCCCCCACACTCCGGTCGGNGTTGACCAGGGACACCTTGACCGTCACCGTTTCCTGGTTTTGGATCGCCCGTTGTACTTCCGGTTTTTGCAATAGCTCATCATCCACCACCGACCCGTTGCTGTGGACGGATTCATGGTTGAGCCAATGCCGTTCCGTGCGGGTGTCGGGCAGTTGGGTCAAGGCGGTAGGGTGCAAGCCCTGGGTTTTGCTGACGGTGATCTGCCGGGGTTGGAGCAAATCCGCCCGCCCAATCATTTCACTCAAGGAGCGGTAGCCCAATTCCGCCAAAATCTGCCGCACCTCCTCGGCAACAAACAGGAAGAAATTCACCACCTGCTCCGGCAGACCCGGGAACCGCCGCCGCAAATCCTCCCGTTGGGTCGCCACCCCCACCGGACAATTATTGGTATGACACACCCGTGCCATGATACACCCAGCGGCAATCATCGCCACCGACCCAAACCCAAATTCCTCCGCCCCCATCAGAGCCGCCATCACCACATCCCAGCCGGTTTTTAAGCCCCCATCCACCCGCAAAATCACCCGGTCCCGCAGTTGGTTGTGCAAGAGCACCCGATGTACCTCGGTCAAGCCCAACTCCCAAGGGGTACCGGCGTGTTTGATCGAACTCAGGGGCGAGGCACCCGTCCCCCCATCATGCCCAGAGATTTGGATCACGTCCGCATTGGCTTTGGCGACCCCGGCGGCGATGGTGCCGATGCCAATTTCCGCCACCAATTTCACCGACACTTTCGCTTGCGGATTCACCTGATGCAGGTCAAAAATCAGCTGAGCTAGGTCTTCGATGGAGTAAATATCGTGGTGGGGCGGCGGCGAAATCAACGACACCCCCGGTTTGGAACGGCGCAACATGGCAATGTAGGGGCTGACCTTTTTCCCCGGCAGTTGCCCCCCCTCCCCCGGTTTGGCTCCCTGCGCCATTTTGATCTCAATCTGCTGGGCGTGCATCAGATACCCCGGCGTGACTCCAAACCGCCCGGACGCCACCTGTTTGATCGCCGAACTCGCCGTATCCCCATTGCGTAGCCCATTCAGGTGGGGCATGGTGGGAGAATGTCCGGTTTCATCCACATCTTTTAAGACTTGGAACCGCACCGGGTCTTCCCCCCCCTCCCCGGAGTTGGACTTGCCCCCCAACCGGTTCATGGCAATCGCCAGCACCTCATGNGCNTCCCGGGACAACGCCCCCAGGGACATCCCGCCGGTACAAAAACGGGTGACAATCTGACTCGCCGGTTCCACTTCTGCCAGGGGAATGGGGTGGCGGTCGCTCGCCAGGGTCAACAAATCCCGGGGAGCCGTGGGGGGACGGTNTTCCAAGAATTGCTGGTAGGTGGCAAAGTCCGCCGGTGCCCCCGAACGTACCGCCTTGTGCAAAAGCTTCGCCATTTCCGGGGAATTCATGTGGTACTCGCCCCGGGGACGGGCTTGGATAAACCCCAGATTTTCCAGCTTCTTCTGGGTCAACTCCGGGAACGCCCGCTGGTGAATCCGGCAAATTTCCTGGTTCAGTTCCGCCAAATTCAAGCCCCCCAACTGGGAAATGGTGCCCCGGAAGCTAATGTCCACCACCTCCTCACCCAAGCCCAAAATTTCAAAAATCTGCGCCCCGTGATAGCTGGACAACAGGGAAATGCCCATTTTCGAGAGAATTTTCAGCAATCCCGCCTCCACCGCTGACCGATAATTTCCCTGGGCTTCCACCAGGGTACAGCGGCTGATCTTGCCCTGCGCCATCAGGGTTTGGGTTTTGCCATCCTGCCACCACTGGCGCACCGTCTCCAAAGCCAGGTAGGGACAGACCGCACTCGCCCCGTAGCCAATCAAACAGGCGAAATGGTGCGTACTCCAGCACTGCGCCGTCTCCACCACCAGGGACACCCGCAGGCGCAACCCCTGGGCAATCAAATGGTGATGCACCGCCCCCACCGCCAACAACGGGGGTATCCAGGTCCGGGTCGCCGTCAGGGGTTCCAAACGGTCGCTGAGAATGAGAATTTCCGCCCCTGTTTGCACCGCCGCCACCGCCTGGGCGCATAGGGCATCTAAGGCATTTTTGAGCGTGTCGCAGGCTCCATTCAAGTCAAACAACGTACTAATTTCAATCGTACATAACCCCCCGCTTTTCACCCCCTGCAATTCCCGCTCATTCAACACCGGCGAACTGAGCCAAATCTGGCGGGCATCCTCCGGGCGGACTTGTAATAAATTCCCCCGTGCCCCCAGCCCCATCTCCAAGGACATGACCAAACTCTCCCGCAGGGGGTCAATGGGCGGATTGGTCACCTGGGCAAACCGTTGCTTGAAATAGTCGTAAAGCAGATGGGGCTTTTCCGACAGCACCGCCAAGGGCGCATCATCCCCCATGCAAAAGGTCGGCTCCTTCCCCGTCGTCGCCATCGGTTCGATCACCATTTCCACATCTTCGGCGGTGTAGCCAAAGGCGGTTTGATACCGGAGCAATGTCACTTCATCGTACTGACAAACATCCCCAAAGGGTTCAGCGGGGAGGTTGTGCCGGTATTGCTTGACCCACGCCCCGTAGGGCAGACGTTGCGCCACCTGTTGCTTGATCGTCCAATTGGTCAGCAATTCCCCTTTAGCTAAATCCACCGCCAGCATTTGCCCCGGCCCCAAACGCCCCTTGGCAATCACCTGCTGGGGGGGAATATCCACCCCCCCCGCCTCCGAAGCCACAATCACCCAATCATCCTGGGTCAACACATAGCGAGCGGGTCGCAACCCATTCCGGTCCAGGGTCGCCCCCACCACATTCCCATCCCCAAACACAATCAACGCCGGTCCATCCCAGGCTTCCTGCAAACCCGCATAGTACTCATAAAAATCCACCACCTCCGGGTAATTCGCCAATTCCGGCTGGTTTTGGTACGCCTCCGGGATCAGCATCATCATCGCCTCCAGGGGACTGCGCCCGGAACGCACCAGCAATTCCAAACTGTTGTCCAAATTCGCCGAATCGCTGTTTTTCCGATTCACCACCGGCTTGATGTCCGCCAAACGCTCCGCCCACAGGGGATGGGCAAAACTCGACTCCCGCGCCATCATCCAGTTGATATTGCCCAGCAGGGTGTTAATCTCCCCGTTGTGCCCCAACAGCCGCATCGGTTGCGCCAAGGGCCATTTGGGCAGCGTATTCGTACTAAACCGGCGGTGATAAATGGCAAACGCACTCTGGTACCGCTCATCCTGCAAATCCCGATAAAATTCCCCCAGGACCGCCGAGCGCACCATCCCCTTATAGACAATCGTGCGGCAGGAGGGAACACACATAAAAATCATCCCCCCAGGATTGCTCTGCCACCCGCCGTTCCAACCGTTTACGGGTTAAATACAAATGCTGTTCCAACGCATCATCTTGTAATTCTGGATGGGTAACAATCACCTGGGCAATCGCCGGGCAATTTTGCCGCGCCTGCACCCCCAAGACCTCCGGGCGCACCGGCACCTCCCGCCAGCCCAACACCGTCAAGCCCGCCTGTTGCAACCCCTGGGTCAGCCATTCCTGCGCCGCCATCTGCGCCTGCGGGGGCAAAAACACCATCCCCACCCCCGTCCGTCCCCGTCCCAAAGGGGGTAACCCCGGCGCCTCCGCCCAAGCCTGCAAAATTCCCCAGGGCAGACCCGTCATCAGCCCCGCCCCATCCCCGGAATCCCGATCCGCACTACAGCCCCCCCGATGCTCCAGACAGGTCAGCGCAGCCAGGGCTTGGGTCACCAAATCATGGCTCACCCGGCCACGACGGTCAGCGATAAATCCAACCCCACAGGCAGAACGCTCGTCGGTCAACCAGGGCAACAGGGAATGACTCATGGTGCAAACAAAAAATAAAGGGACAAAAATGGGGCCAACCAAAACACCCCCCCGCCGGTGGCATCCCCAGATGGCCGTGGTTATGGATGTCAGCAGAAAACCCACGCCGATGGAGCGAATGGCACTCCGACAGGTGCGGCATCCCTTATTATAATGTTTTCCCAAAAACCTGAGCCTTTAACCCCGTTGAAGTTCATCCACCACCAGCGCCATCACGGCGGCAAACAGGGTGATCCCCAGGGCGACCAAAGGGTTTTGCCCCTGGATGACAGCAAAAGAAGTTGCCACCCCTGCCCCCAAACCCGCTGTGACCAAAGCCGTAGGCCAATCCCGTTGACTCGGACGATACATAAGCCCTCAATCTCAAAGTATGGATATTGGGTAACGGTATCATTCGCCACCAACGCCCTGGTATGGGAA
>JGI24187J35170_1001035_pt1 | contig 12486 bp, 6 predicted proteins | sample YNPBryBLVA2012_FD_35170 | JGI IMG/M metagenome (IMG submission 35170)
ACGACGTTCAATTCGTGTAACTGCTCAGCCACCCACCGTCTGGCGACTGAAGTTTTATTCCGTAGCCAGCGCATCCCTATGCGCTGGCGGGGCGGCATAGGAATGCCGTCCTACAGGCGCTCGGAGGCAGAGAGCGGCGCGGTTTCAACTGCCAGCCTGAGCAGTTACCAATTCGTGGCGAAAGAAGCCATGCTGGGGTAAGGAGTGACCGTCATGGATGAAACGGCTGTCGCCCAGATCGGCGACATCAAGCAACGGCATGTCGAGAGGCTGCTCTTCCGCCGCAACGTCGTCGGCTGCGGCATCGGCTACAAGGTCAGCGAAGGAGTGCAGACGGACGAGTTGAGCCTGGTCGTTTCCGTCACGCGGAAGATGCCCGCCTCGGCCCTCTCCGCTGCTGACCTGGTGCCGCGGGAGGTGGACGGGGTGCGCACCGATGTCGTGGAGGTGGGCATGCTGCGCGCCCAACAGTCCCCCACTTCCCGCTGGCGACCGGTCGTCCCGCCGGGGGTCTCGCTGGGCCATCAGCGCGTCACCGCCGGCACCTTCGGCTGCCTGGTGCAGCGTAACGGCGAACGGTTCATCCTGTCCAACAACCACGTCCTGGCGGACATCAACCGGGGGCGGCCCGGCGACCTCATCCTCCAGCCCGGCCCGGCGGACGGCGGCACGGCGGAGGACGGCATCGCCACGCTGGCGGAGTTCGTCCCCCTGGACTTCGGCACGACCGAGCCGGAGTGCCGCCTGGTCGGCTGGCTGGCCGACCTGCTCAACGGCCTGGCCCGCCTGACCGGCTCCACTCACCGCCTGCAGCCGGTACGCCAGACCCCCGGCGTTAATCGGGTGGATGCTGCCCTGGCCCGTCCGCTGCGGCCGGAGCAGGTGAGCGCGGAGATCCTCTACATCGGCACGCCCCGCGGCACCGCCGACGCCACCCTGGGCACCCGGGTGAAGAAGACCGGGCGCACGACCGGCTTCACCACCGGCACGATCACCCAGATTGACGCCACCGTGCGCATTGACTACTACGGCCCCAGCGCCCTCTTCGAGGGACAGTGGATCGCCTCGCCGATGAGCCAGCCGGGAGACTCCGGCTCCGCCGTCCTCGACAATGACGAGCGGGTGGTCGGATTGCTCTTCGCCGGCTCCGACCAGTCCACCATCATCACCCCCATCGCCGAGGTGCTGGCGGCGCTGAACGTGGAGATCGTGACATAGACCGCCCTTCTCCTTCCCCACCGCCGCGGATCGCCCGCCCCACCCCACGAGCCAGGGGAGCCGCCCTGCGCGCCGTCCTCCCGCCCGCGCTGCTCTTCACGGCCATCTTCGCCCTCTACGCGGCCACCGCTGCGCCGGGCACCCTCTTCGGCGACCCCTCTGAGTACCAGTTCATCCCCGCCATCGCCGGCATCGCCCACCCGCCAGGGTACGCCTTCTACACGCTACTGGCGCGGCTGTGGCAGACCGTGGTGCCGCTGGGCACGATCGCTTTTCGCACCAATCTGCTGGCCGCCGCGGTGGGGGCATGGACGGTGACGGCGGTCTACCTGACGGTGGCCGAGGTTGCCGCGGGCCGCTCGTGGCGCGCTCCTTTCATCGGCGCTCTCTCCCTCGCTGCCGCGCCCGACCTGTGGCAGCACGCGATCCACGCCAACGCTCACATCGTGAGCGCGGCGCTGGCGGCCACGCACCTCTGGCTGCTGTCACGCTGGGGGCGCACCGGACGGGATCGCTGGCTGTTCCTCTTCGCCGTCACGCTGGGCTGGGCCGCGGCTCACCATCCCATCACGATGATGGGCCTGCCGGCCTACCTCGCCTTCATCCTCGTCACGCGGCCACGCATCTGGCGGCACTGGCGCACGCTGTCGGTGTTGGCCGGAGCGCTGCTGCTGGGGCTGACGCCGCTGCTCTACTTCCCCCTGCGCAGCCCCACTGCCCCCTTCGGTCCCACCGACATGGCCACGTGGGCCGGCTTCGTGCGCCACTTCACCGCGCAGGGCTTGCGGGTCAACCTGTTCCATTTCGGCCTGGCCGACCAGCCCGATCGGGGGCTGGTCTTCTGGTCACTCTTGCGGCTACAGTTCCCGCTGCTGCTGATTCTTCTCATCCCGCTGGGCCTGTTCCACCTGGCACGGCGTGCGTCGCGCGTCGCCCTGCTGCTCGCCCTCTTCCTGCTCGTCCACCTCCTCTTCACCCTTAACACCGTCCAGGACGTGATGGCCTACCTGTTGCTTCCGTTCGTGGCGCTGAGCGTCACGTTGGGCGCGGGAGCGTTGGCGTTGCAGGACTGGCTGGAACGCTGGCCAGCGAGCCGCCGCCCGTTTTCCATCATTCCCCGTTCCCCCGCTGTTCGTTGGTCGCTATTCATTCTCCTGCTGCTTTTTCCCGTCTACCAGGCAACCCTGAACCTGCAGCGCGGCATCTCCCTGCGCGACTTCACTGCCGCCGAGGAGTGGGTCGCCGCCGTGCAGGCCCGCTTCGCCGGCCGCGGCGAAGGGGCAGCGCTGGTCTCCGACTGGGAGCACCTGACGCCGCTGTGGGTCTACGCCTTCACCCAGGGCCAGCCGTTCCAGGAGCGGGACCTGCGCCTGGTCTACGTCACCGCTTCCAGCCCGTGGGCCGAGTCGGTGTGGACCAACATCGGCGCCGGCCCGGTCTACCTGCCGGATTACCGGCCGGCGGTGCGCGACGCAGGCTTCCGCCTGGTGCCGGAGGGAGCCTTCTATCGCGTCCAGGCCCCGCCTGTGACCGACGCACGTCCCAGCCATGCGCTCGACCTGTGGGCAGATGGACGGGTCCACATCGTGGGCTATGATTTGCCTACGACCACCGTGCGCGCCGGGGAACCGCTGACCCTGGTGCTGTATCAGAGCGCGCCGGAGCCGCTGGATGGCATCTGGATGCCCTACGCCCGGTTGGGGCCGGTGGAGGCGCGCTGGACCACCGACAGCCGCCTGCTGACGACGGAGTGGCTGCCGGGCGAGGTGGTCGTCGAGCGGTATGAGGTCGCCGTTCCCTTCACGCTGCCGCCGGGAGAGTACCCCCTCCGCCTGGGGTACGCCGATCTGAGCGGCGGCCGGGCGGAACTCCTCTTCTCCAGCGGCGGGACGGAGGTGGAACTGACGAGGGTCACGGTGCTGGCCAACCCCGCCGCGCCCCCCACACAAACGCTGGAACGGGCAGTGGCGAACCTGGACAACCAGGTGGCGCTCCTGGGAGCGCGGGCGCGGGCCGGCATGCAGCGGCGCGATGGCCCGTGGAGCGAGCCGCTGGTCGTGCGCGCTGGCCGCGCGCTACATCTCACCCTCACCTGGCGTGCGCTGACCTCTCCGCGCGACAGTTTCACCGTCTTCATCCACCTGCTCGACAGCGGAGGCCAGTACGTCACCGGCCACGACTACACCCCACTGGGGGGCGCCTGTCCGTCCTATCTGTGGTTCCCCAAGTGGCTGCCGGGGCAAACGCTGACCGACCCTTATCGGCTGGTCGTGCCGGAAGGCTTGCCGCCGGGCGACTATTGGCTTGAGGTGGGGATGTACGGGATGACTTCCCTTCGCCGCCTTCCTGTGGTAGACTTAGCGGGTAATCTGGCTGGGGACCGCGTCATCCTGGGGCCGGTGCGGGTTGAGGGTCCCTGAAGGAGGTCGAAGATGGACATCGGACAACTGATCTGGATCATCGCCGTGACGCTCCTGACGCTGCTGAACATCGTCTGGCAGTTCGACCTGCAGACCCGTCAGCGGCGACTGCAGGACCGGTATGGGCGGCTGTTCAGCGGCGCGGGCGGGGCCGACCTGCGCGCCGGCCTGGAGACGCTGATCGAGCGGTTGGACCAGATACAGGGCCGCGTGGGTCAACTGGAAGGCCGGGCCAATCAGATTCAGACCGTCCTGGGTCACTCCATCCAGGGTTTCGGCATCGTGCGTTTTCAGGCCTTCCAGGACACCGGCGGGGATCAGAGTTTCTCCATGGCGCTGACCGACGGCGCGGGCAACGGCGTGGTCATCTCCGCCCTCTACTCCCGCGAGGGCACGCGCGTCTACGGCAAGCCGCTGGCGGCGTGGAACTCCACCTACACCCTCACCGATGAGGAGAAGCAGGCTTTGGAACAGGCCCGCAAGATGGTGAAGATCGGTTGACAAACCTCGCCCGACAGGTTATGATTCTTCCAGCCCATAGGATACAAGGAGGAACACCGTGTTTGCCAGAGAGAAGAAACCTCAAACCCCTGTTGCCGCTGCCCCTGTCGCGCCGACCCCCGCGCCCTCCAGCCGCATCGAGACGGTCATCGGCCCCAATGCCCACTTCCGTGGCGACATCGTCTCTGAAGGTGGGGTGCGTATTGACGGCATCTTCGAAGGAAATATCGAGACCACCGGCAATCTGGTGATCGGTGAATCGGCCAAGATCATCGCCGACATCAAGGCGAACAACATCTCCATCTCCGGGGCGATCAAAGGAAACATCACCGGCAACCGGGTGGAGATCCTGGAGACTGGCCGTGTGTGGGGCGACCTGACGGTCAACTCGCTGCTGCTCAACGAGGGCGCCTACCTGCGCGGCCAGACCATGATGCACGCCGACATCGAACCGCCGTTGATCGAGCCGCCCAAGTCACGCCCGGCGGAGCCCGCCCAACCGCCCACCATCGTGGACGTAGAGCCGGCCCGCCCATACGACGCCGATTGAATATAGGGAGAGGTGCCTGGCACCTTCTTCGACAAGGGGCAGGCGCACGACAGGTGGCTGGCACCTTTGGGATGCCAGCCACCTACTTCTACTAGCGAGCGCGCATCACCAGTGGCAGGTAGACCGACCTGCCGAAGAGGGTGACTTCGTGAATGTCAGCGGTTTGATCGGTGCCCCAGTCCACCAGGGCACGGTTGCGGATGGCCTGCCCGGCCTGACCGAACACCCGGGCGTTGAAGCGGATCGTCACCGTGGCCGGCATGGGTGGCGCGGAGTTGCCGATCAGCCAGTGGATAGAGTTCTCCAGCAGCCGCGGCACATCCCCTGACCAGGGCCAACCCACATCCGACCAGTCGAGCAGGAAGTTGTAGCCAAGCACGCGGTCGCCCTGGGCGTAGACGCATGGCGTCTCATCGCTCCAGTCCGCAATCCAGGTAGCATCAGCCGCCAGGGGCAGCATCTGATGGGCGACGTTGCCGGAGGCAGCGAGGGAAGTCACACCCTCCATCACCGGATGGGTCGTGTCATAGTCGCCCAGTGATGTGCTGCCCAGGTCTCCCAGGGAGGTATCATAGGGAGTGTACCCCGCGCTCATCAGCCGGCCGGTCAGTTGCCAGCCCAGGTGATCCCAGGCGTAGTCGGCGATGATGAGCGCGCCGCCAGTATCCACGTAGTCGGCCAGGATGTTGCCGATGTTCGGGTTGCCGCCCGCATCGCTCCAGCGATAGTTGTTGGTGGCGACAATGAGATCGTAGGGGAGCAGACTGGCCAGGGTCATGCTGCCCAGGTCGCCCGTGATGCGTTCGGCAGCGATCCCGCTGAAGCCGTCGAGCAGGTCCACCAGGTCCTGCACGTCGCTATCGGGCGAGAGCACGCCCACGCGGATGTCCGCCGCGCCCTGCGTCTGCGTGTAGCCGGTCCAGTGGATGACGTTGCCCTCCTCCCAGGCGCGGCCGTAGGTGGCGGTGAGGCCACCCGCATAGGCCATGCCGGCGGGCAGGGCGTCGGTCAGCGCTATGCTGCGGCGGAAGTAGCCATCGCTGGACAGGGTCAGGGTCAGCGGGATGACGGAGTGGTTCAGCGCCGTAGCCGGCCCGTCCTTCTCCAGTTGGATGGCGGGGACGTATCGCGTAAAGGCCACCGCCATGTCGGCCGGTTGCTGCGCCGCGCCAGCGATGACGAGATGCTCGGCGATCGTGTCGGTCACCCACGCGCCGTACTGCAGGGCAAAGGTCTTGGTGATGGCGTAGCGGGTATTGGGGGCAACCCCGTCGAGGGTCCAGACGAGGCTATGCTCATCAGTGACCACTGTGCCCACGCCGCCAGTGTCATAGCCGACCAGGGCCAGCGCATCGCCCCACGCTTCGCTCAGCGTGGCGGTGATGGTGGTCGAGAAGACCGCGCCGACATAGTCCACCACCGTCACCGTGTCCTCAGGCCGGACCGTATGCGGCCCATCCACCGGCTCGACCCGCTCGCCGTTGACCCACACCTGCTTCTCCCACATCGGTGTGGGGTTCTCGCCGCTGCAGAAGAACTGCACCGGCACATCGGTTATGCGCTGGCACGGGTCGTTGCTGCGCACGCGCAGGACGGCGCGCAGCGGCTGAGCCTGGATGCTGGCGGTGTAGTCGCAGGTGAAGGAAACCTCGACCCGCTGCTGGCCATCCTGAGGCAGGGTGCCGGTGATGGGGGAGACCGCCAGCCAGGGGATGTCCGCGCCGTAGACGGATTCGACCGCCTCGTAGCAGTCGAGCAACCCCTCGCCGTAGATGTTGTTCCAGTCAGCGGACTCGCCGGGGGTGCCGCAGCCATCGTCCACGTCGTTGGCAGCGTCGCGGATGGCCTGCTCCACCTCTGCCACCGTCAGGTCGGGGTTAGCCTGGCGCACCAGAGCGACGCAGCCAGCGGTGTGCGGGCTGGCCGACGACGTGCCGCTGAAGGAGCAGTTGTAGGTGCCGCCAAGGCCGGTGGTGCAGGAACCCAGCCCTGGTGAAGCCACGTCGGGGAAGAGGCGGCTGGGGTTGCAGGCGTTGGGGCCGCCGCTGGAGTAGTAGTCAATGGAGCCGTCGCTGCCGTGTGCGCCGCTGGCGAAGGCCAGCGGGTTACCCAGGGGATCGGTGTTGTTGGCCGGCGGAGTGCTGGCGGAGCAGTGCAGCGGGCTGACCCAGTCGCCCACGTTGCCGGCGGCGAAGGCGGGGAGGATGTCGGCGGCGCGGTAGGCCTGCAGCGCCGGGGCAAACCAGTTGCCGCCGCAGTCGTTGGGCGACCAGGAGCCCCAGGAGTGGTTGACCACGCTGGGACGCATATCCGGGTCGCCGCCGGGGGCCAGGAACCACTGCGCGCAGGCGTTCAGTTCCGTGTCGTAGCCGCTGCCGTAGGGCAGGCCCAGGCAGTGGATCCACTGCGCGTCGGGGGCCATGCCGATCCAGGCGCCATCTGGCAGCGCCGGGTCGTCGTCGCCAGCCATAATGCCGGTGGTGGCGGTGCCGTGGCCGTCGGTGTCGCACGGCGCGCCGCCGCCGCACTCGTCCGCGCCGGGGTTGTACCAGGAGTAGGTGTGGTCGAAGAGGGTACAGGCAGGCGGGTTCAGGCAACCACGGTAATTCCGCACCAACCCCGGATGGGTGTACTCGACCCCGGTGTCCATCCCGCCGACGACGATGCCCTCACCACGCAACCCCAATTCGGTGTGGACGCGGTCGGCCTGCGGGAAGGTGATGTTCCACGGGTAGGCAGGGGCCAGCGGCGCAAGCGGGCTGACCTGTGCCGGGGTGACGGGCAGGACATGATAGGTGTGATTGGCCATGAAGCCGCTCACCTCGGGGAAGGCGGCCAGCGCGTTCATCGTGGCCTGATCGGCGGTGACAAAGATCGTGTTGTTGATCCAGTAGGAAGTGTAGGGGATGCCGCGGGCGTCCAGCCAGGCGCGCACCCGACGTTGAGCGCGCTCGGCGGCCTGCTGCAACGCCTGCACCACGAAGACGCCACGGTCGTGCCAGTTCATGCTGTAGGCGGGCGAGAGGTCAGCGGTCTCGCTGAAGGCGATGAAGAAACCGATGCGGGCGTCGGTGGTCGCGGCAGCAAACTGGCGGGCGAGGAAGGGGTCCACGCCGATCACTGCCGGCATCTGCTGGTAGGCGCGCGCCTCGGCAAGGCGCGCCGCTTCGCGGTACGGGGCCTCGCGGATCTCGTAATCCAGCGGCCGGTCGCCGACGTTGCTGATGGTGAGGGTGGCGGTGACCGTCGAGGTAGCAACGGCCTGTGCGTTCAGGGCGGACGGGGCCACGGCGACGTCGGGGCGGTGGAGGATGAATTCCTGCGTCGTTCCCTGCCCATTCTGAACGCTCACGGTATGCGGGCCGTCGGGTTCAGGGTAGCCGGCAGCGCGGCCAGTCACCTGGTAGAGATCGAACGGCACCAGGGTTGTGGAGTAGTAGCCGTCAGCACCCACCGCCACGTCCAGGTTGCCCGGCTCGATGTGCACGGTGGCGTTGTGGCAGGGAGCGTTGACGTCGTCGTAGTCACGGACATGCCCCTCCAGCCAGCCCATCTGGTCGCACTGCGGGCAGACGATGAGGTGCTGATTGGTGTTGAGCCACGCGCCGTTGAAGCCGCCGATGACATACAGGTCGCCCAGCAGCGCATCCGCCTCGGCCTGGGAAGCGTCCTGCAGCAGCGCCGGGCCGGCGTGCCAGGTGTTGTCAGCAGGGGTCCAGTAGAGCGTCTCAGCGGTGAAGCCGCCGCTGTAGCCGCCCATCATCCACAGTTCATCGCCGTTACGGATGGCATCGGCGGCGCCCAGCCAGGCAGTTGGTAGCGGGGCGAACTGCTCTGCGTCCTCGGTCCAGGTGTTGGTGGCGGGATCGTAGACCTCGGTAGAGGAGAGCAGGTTCGAGCCATCCACACCACCGGCGACGTAGATGCGGCCGTTGTAGACCCAGGACATAGCCAGGAAGCGCGGGGTGATGAGCGAGGCCACGCTCTGCCAGACCCGTGTGGAGGGGTTATAGCGGTTGACCTCGGCGCTCGCCGTCCAGCCGCCATCCGCCAAGCCGCCGATGAAGTAAATCCATCCGTCCAACTCCACCGCCTCGTACCACATCCGATCGGTGACGGTGCGGGGTACAGGGGTGGTGCTCCAGGAGTCGTTGGCGATGTCGTAGTCGAACAGCCGTCCCCTCGTGTTGGCCTGGCCATCGGTGCGGGCGTAGATGTGACCGTTGTAAGCCACGCCGTCGCCAGCGTCGTACAGGAAGTCCGGGGCGCTGGCCAGGGTCGCCCAACTGCGGGTGCGCGGGTCATAGCGGAACATCGGCGTGACGTTGCCGCCGGTGACGTAGAGGTACTCCTGCCCGTCATCCGGGTCCACCGCGCTCTCCACCACCCAGTCGAACAGCCCGTAGGGGTGCGGCGTCTCCAGTTGCCAGTAACTGCCGGTGCGCACGGTCTTGGTGATGACCGTGGCATCGCTGTAGCCGTTGCCGCTGGCGATGACGCTGCCGGTGACGGGGAGCAGGTTGGGCAGGCACAGGTTGGGGGTGATGGTGACGGTGAACGGCGTGCTCTGGCCCTCGTCCGCCTGCACCGTGGCCGGTCCGCTCAGGCTACCGTAGGCAGGATGGTCCAGCGCGTAGGTCAGGTCGAAAGTGCCGTTGGCGCCGGTGTGGTTGAGCAGACGGAGGGTATGCGTCTGTGGGAGACCGCTGCAGCCGGAGGCTGTCAGGCTCTCCGGCAGAAGATAGACGCCGGTGGGCAGTTCGTTGATCTGCAACGTGCCGGTGACTGTGTGCGGCGGGCTGCCATACTGGTCACCGGTGATCTGCCACTGCACCGGCTGGACGCCAGAAGCGGCGGCGGGCGCGGTCACGTCCAGGCAGAAGCCCCAGGTCGCCCCGTCATAGATCTCGCCCCCCTCGCCGTCGCTGTCGTCGTAGGAGACGGTGTTAGAGAAGGCCGAACAGGTGAAAGCGGCCGGGTGGCCGTAGGAGTCATTGGCATCCTGCCAGGCGCAGGCCAGCGTCCAGTCGTCGGGGAACTGCAACCCCACCTGGGTCGCCCACTCTATATCCGGCGAGCCGTTGGCCGCGACGAAGCACATCGTGAGCGTGCCGCCAGGGATGTAGCCGTCGGTGGTGGTGACAGAAGAGCCCTCCATGCTGGCAGGAGCAGGTGGATAGGTTGCCGCTTCGGTGGTGAGGGCAATGCCGAAGGGGCGGGAGCGGGCCTCTTCCGACACTGGCCGCTGCCGGGCATCGCCTGCTCCCGGCGGGGGAGGAGGAGTCCACCAGGCGGGCAACGCCCCGGAGCCCGGCGGCTGTGGCCCGGAAGCGGTGGTTGGGACTGCCAGGAGAAACGAGAGCAGTAATCCCAAAACGAGCAGCAAGCAGAAAGGACGCACAACGTTTCTGATCACCTCAACACCTCCCCTGTTGTATTGGACACCAGCCGATCTCCCTTTTGCTCATCAGCCGCGCCCTTCGACTCCGTCCGGCGGCCTAAGTGGAGTCTAAGGCCGCCGCCATGCCTTGAGTGCGGCCAGACTCCTGTCCAAAGCGCAGGAACCGTCCCTTGCCCAGTCAGGCAAGGTGTGGTATGCTCAGTCGGCACATCCGATTCTCGAACCACAACCGAAGGACCGCTATGTCATCTACAAGGGCTACCGTTGCCTACCGCCTGGGATTGCTGCTGGTTATGCTGTGGCTGGCCGGTTGCAGCAGCGCGCCGTCGCACGCCTATGAGCCGCCGACCCTGGTCGTGCTGCTCAGCGCCACGCCGACGGTGACGCCTGTTTCCACCCCCACGTTCACCCCCACGTCCACGCCCACGTCCACGCCTGTGCCCACGGCGACGCCTACCGCGACACCGACCCCCCGGCCCACAGCGACCGCCACCCCGCTGCCTACAGCCACTCCGCCGACGGCCACGCTGGAAGTCACCGCGACGCTGACCCTCTCCGTCCCGCTCACCAGCAGCCGCGCCGTCTCCCTCAGCGGGCGCGTGGAGGCTGGCTCCTTCCCCAGCCAGGTGCTGGGACGGCAGGCGACCTATCGCATCTACCTGCCGCCCGGCTACGACACCTCCGGTCAATCCTATCCCGTCCTCTACGTGCTGCACGGCTACCCTTACGACGAGAGTCACTGGGATCGCCTGGGGGTGGACGAGGTCGCCGATGCCGGCATCCTCTCCGGGGCTTACCCCCCGTTCATCATCGTCATGCCCAACGGTGATCCGCAGAACATCTACGTCAACACCAGCGGCGGCGATTGGTCCGTGGAGGGGCTGATCGTCAACGAGTTGCTGCCCTACATTGACCGCACCTACCGCACTCTGGCGACGCGCGAAGGGCGGGCCATCGGCGGCATCTCCCGCGGCGGCGTCTGGTCGCTGGAGATCGGCTTCCGTCACACCGACCTGTTCGCCGTGGTGGGGGCACACAGCGCCGCGCTCTCGGTGAACTACCCCCTGCCGCAATATGACCCGTACAACCTGGTGACGGAGCCGGGATTGCGCTTGCAGCGCATCTGGCTGGACGCCGGGAACACCGACTGGGCGCGCAACGGCGTACGCCGCCTCCACGAGGCGCTACAGGCCCAGGGCGTGGTCCACGAGTACACCGAGGGCGAGGGCAACCACAGCGACGGCTACTGGTCGGCGATGATGCCGGCCTACCTGGCCTTCTATGTGGCGGGGTGGCGATAGCGGGGTGGTTTCCTACCCGCTATGGCTCGACCACGATGTCAAAGTAGTGTTCCTCTCCAGGCGCGGGCAGGACCTCGAAGAAGGTATTGCCGACCTGCAGCGGAATGACGTTGCCCTGCGCGTCGGTGAGGGTGAGCATGTCCCAGCGCTCCCACCGCTGCCAGAAGCCGTCTATGCGCCGTCCGTCGCGNAAGATGATCGCCTGGTTGGAGTTCCATAGCGCGAACTGGATGGACAACGCGCCGCTGTGCGGCTCCTCGATGATGTTGGTATTCCACTGCGGGACGTAGAGCACCACCACGTTGGCCGCGCTCAACTGCTGGCCGTCGAGCGCGTCGGTGTGCGGCGTGCCGTCCGACCAGCGCAGGTATCGCCCGCGGGTGGCGTCATACCGCCACTCGGCATCCAGTTCGTGCCAGGGGATGTGGATGGTGATGGCCGCTGTGCCGGTGATCGTCGGTTGGGCGGAGAAGAGCATCCCCTCCAGTCCCTGTTGTCGTCCGCTGACCCCGTGCGCCTCAGCCCAGGCGCGCACGCGCGCCGGGTCGGTATAGCCGGTGTGCTCCAGCGGCACGTCCCGGCTGAAGTCGCGGTAGAAGGGATCGGGGGCGATCGTGTCCCCCAGGCTGTAGGAGACGACACGGTCGGGGTAGAGGTCAGAATCCCTGAAGATCGCCAGCACGCCGTCGCTGAAGCCCCAGGCGGCCAGGACCGCCTTGTAGATGGCGGGCAGTTCCAGGTCAATCAACCGTCCGCTGCGCACCGGTCCCACCCGCGCCGGGTCACTGTCCAGGTAGATGGCGGTCCAGCGGGTGGCGAACCAGCCCTCGTTGTAATGCTCGAAGATCAGGTCGGCGCTGTTGATGCCAGCCTGCGGGCGCACGTACTGACCGGGCCAGTTGGAGATCTTGATGGCAACCGGCACGCGGTTCAGCAGCGCGACGTCGGCCACGGTCTCGCCGGTGAGCGGGTTGACGTTCTCCGGCCAGGGCGTGGCGGTGGGGGTGGCGGCAGGGGTGGGGGTGGCTGTCGGTGGGGGCGGGACCGACGGGGCGGAGTGGGGGGGGCGCGTGGGCGTGGGGGGGGCGGCAGGGG
>JGI24187J35170_1001037_pt1 | contig 12468 bp, 7 predicted proteins | sample YNPBryBLVA2012_FD_35170 | JGI IMG/M metagenome (IMG submission 35170)
AGGGGATGCCGCCGCCAGTATCTTTGACTTGCAACAAAATGTATTCTTGCTCGTTTTCGCTTCGGGTCTGGACCCGCAANGTGATGGTGCCTTCGACAGGCGAGGCCGCACCCGCGTTTTGCAACAGGTGAATCAAGATTTGTTGCANGGCCTCGCGGTCAGCATAGATNGGCTCGAGTTGTTTGGGTAAATCGAGATGCAAGGAAATGTTCTTTTCACGGATTTGGCTACCTGTGTACGCCATGGCGTGGTCAATAATGGCGTTCAAGTCCACCGGCTCAGGCTTGAGTTCGACCAGACCTAATTCCAACGTGTTGACCTGGATCATATCGTCTATCAAACTGCCAATGCGTTGGACCGAGGATTTGATGCGCTCGGCGAACTTTCGCTGAAGAGAACTCAGGCTGCCTACCGATTCGCCTAACAACAAATCGGTATACCCAACCACAGACGACATAGGCTGGCGTAATTCCTGCGCAATGGAGGCGATGACCTCGGCTTGCTCGGTAGAACGGGCGCTGATTTGACCTTTTTCCAATTGCAGCAATTTCATGTTTGCTTCGGCCAATTCGTTTTGCAAGCGCGCCACTTGCCCAAGCGAGGCGCGTAATTCGGCCTCCATGTACTCCATGTCNCCGGCCAGCGCGCCGCTGCGGGCGCGATGNGCGGCACGCAGTTCCTCGTTCTCNTTTTGCAATGCTTCAATCTGTTTTTGAGCCTCCTGCTGTAAGGCCAGCAAAGAAGCCATTTTCTCGCTCTGTTCGCGGCTTTGATCTGCCTTTTTCTGGAGCGTCTCCAAGCGGGATTGCAAATCCTTGTTTTGTTGCTGCACTTCCTCCAGTTGTCTGCGAGCCGCCAGCAGAGCCGAATCGGTTTCCTGTTGCCTTTGCTCCAGCATAGAAAGGCGTTGGTTGCGCTGGATGATTGGCACCAAGGATACCGCAATGTTGCTCAAAAAGGCCTGATCTTCAGCGCGCCAGACACGATCGGAGTAAGGCGAAAGGACAAGGATACCCCCCAGGATGTCCTTTTCGGGGGTGATGATGGGGACAGCCATCAAATGACCGGGGTTGCCCAATCCCAGCAGGTCGCCGATGCCTTTCATGTCAGCCGAGGTGCTGCTCGCCGGCAAGTGCAAGGAGCGTCCGCGTTGCAAGGCGTTGGCCAGCATGGGGATCGAGGCCTTGCCAAGGCTGGCGCCTTCCAGGCTCTCCTCGCGAATCAAGTCGTAACCGCTAGCCACAACCAATTGATTCTTGTTGTCGGTCAAGTAGATGAGGAAACACAAATCCGCTAAAATGGTTTGAGCAATGGCGCGGGTAATGGCGTGACTGACTTTGTCTGCATTGGTCTCGGCAGCCAGGGTCATCAACGCATGAAAGGTCTTGGGGTCGGTGCTAAAGAAACGTCGTTCTTCCGAAGGAGCGCCCTTCTTGGAAGGCGCAGACGTGCGGCCTGCCTGCCCAGGTAAGCCAGCCGCTGCGCCCGGTATCGGGAAACGCTGGGCCAGGGTGAGCAAAAAGGGATACATTGCCATACAAGCCATGCGTACAATGCCGGGATAATTGCCTCCCTGCCGCCCAAAGAACAGGTACAAACTGTGGCCGAGAAAAGCCAGCAGCAGCACCGAGAAGCCATTGTCCCAGCCGTTTGGCCGTCTGACGAACAAGATGAGGCTGCTCAGGGCAACGAATCCCAGCGTGGCAGATTGCCACAGGAAATCTTGCAGGGTGGTGTTGTAAGGCGTGCCGGCCGGTTGTCCACCCCACGCAGCCAGTGACAAGGCCAGCGCCATGACGACAAACAAGGTCAACAAGACAACTACAGCATCAGCCACCCGGCTTGGTTCAGGGAATGCCCACAGCCAGAAAATCCACAGCAAACTGAACAAAGTCACGGCACGGTCGAGAGGCGGCAGGAATACGGCTAAGTTGAGAATTCCCTGCCATCCCAGGCCGCTCATGACGAACAGCAAAACCTGAGGCAACATCAAGACCGTCAGGCCAACGACCGTCCGCTTTGCCTGAGGGAATGCGCTCACCCGCCAGTGAATGAAGGCGGCTTGCAAAGCTCCGGCTATGGAAAAAACCAACACCAGATGATAAATCAGGTTTCCAGGAGGGTCTGCAAGCAAGGAAAAGGCTTGGGTCAAGAGGTTCATGTTCACGAAGATTATACTGCTTCTTGCTTTTCTATGCTAAAAAAAGATAAGGTTATAAAGAAATTTCAAGAAACTGCAATGTTTTTGTCAGTGCGTCGAAGTGCTGGGGTAATAACCTGTTTGGGCGGCAATCTCCAAAGGGGATGCTATTCAGCCGCCCCATCGGTTTGACGCGCTAACATGTTTTTTGTCTTCTCGAGCAGCCGACAAAAGGAACACAAGCCCGGCGCCGAGGTCGGCTGACCACACTGGGGACAAGGCTGCAAATCTGCCCGCTGTTCTTCCAACTTCGCAAAAAGGCCCTCCTCCCGCGCCTGCAAGAAGCGGAGATAAAAGTTGAGTTTGGCGCCAGGCCGCTGACTTTCCAAGCGGTTGAGCAGTTCTTTGTTGTAAATCGTAGTCGAGCCGGCGGCATACGGACATTCCTCGTAGATGTATTCGATACCGCGCAGCAAGGCGTAGGCTGTCATTTCGCGCTCGTAGAAACGGCACAACGGCTTGACCTTGCGCGCCAGGCCGGGAGACTCGCGCAGCACCGGACCCTGACGCAGGAGATATTCGCCCGCCCAGGTAAGCGTATTGGACAGCAGGACGGCTGCCTCGTCATCCAGATTGTGACCGGTCGCCAGCACATCATATCCCAGGTCGCGGGCGATGCGATTCATTACATGGCGTTTGACCAGGCCACACACCGAGCAAGGACGCCCCATGCCGCGATTCGTCGCCTCTGCCAGGGCGGGGATAGAAAAACCGTAGGCCTGCTGCACATCCATCACGTGCAAAACCAACTGGCGTTCCTGCGCAAATTTTTGCGCCAGCCGGCCGGATTCGGCCGAATAGCCCGCAGGACTCGGCAAGTCAGAAGCGCCAACGATACCCAAGCCAATATACAGCCCATCGGCCTGATAGCCCAGGCGCGTCAGGATGTCCCACAGCGCCAGCGAATCCTTGCCGCCCGAAACCGCCACGAGAGCGTCGCCATTGGTCACAATGACCACCTGCACCTGTCCGCCGGTTTCCATTGTCTTTTGAATCAATCCGCCAGCCGCCGAAACTTCATCGTCAGGATGCGGCGCGATGACGAGTAATCGCTGACCGGGTGTCCAATTCAGCGGCGCCAAATCGGACAACTTTACGTTAGATACCGCTTGAACCTCGTCGTAAAAAATGGTTGAAATCACAAGCAGAATGAGCAGCATGGCGGCGCGCAAAGCAGGCAGAATGGAGCGGCGGGCAGGTGAGCGCGCTTTGTCTCCGGCGCTGTTTCGAGAACTGGCATTGACCTTCTGACCGATGGATGTTCGATAGGTCTCCTGATACATCCGCACGATGTTTGCCTGGCTGTAAGACCTGGCGCGCTCCAGACTCAGGCTTCCCATTTGAATCCGCCGTTCTTGATCAATGGATAACATTTCAATGCCGCACGCGGCAGATTCGGGCTGACGGGCATCATATAAGAAACCGTTTTCCATGTGGGTGACCAGTTGGGGCAGCGCCCCGGAACGAACAGCCAGGATTGGCTTGCCGCAAGCCATCGCCTCCAATGTGGCGATGCTGAACGATTCGGAATCGCCCGGCATGACAAATACATCCGCGCTATTGAGCAAGTCGGGGAGGGCATCATGATCCACTTGATCGAGAAAGCGAACCTTTCGTGACAAATTCAGTCGTTCGGTCAATTGTTGCAGCGACGCCAATTCATTCCCCCGCCCGGCAATTGCAAACTGGATGTTTTCATTCTTGGTGCGGGCGATAGCCTGCAGGATCACTTCCAGTCTCTTTTCTGTATCGACGCGCCCCACGTACAGAAAAAGCGTCTTGTCAGAGTCCAGCCTATAGATTTGCCTCACAGCCTGACGGTCCAGAGACGGAGCCGGGTGAAAGACATCCAACCGGACGCCGCAGGGAATGATCCGCACGGGATGGTGAAATCCCCGCGATTCCAGGTTGGACGCGGAATACCGCGATGGCACGATGGTCAGATCCGCTTGTTTCAAATGGGCGAGGAGCAACCTCCATGCCGCCCATTCGGTGATCCTTTTCAAAAGGGGATGGTGCGTTTGGAAATAGGGCGCGGTGACTGCATTTCCGCTGTGGTGGTTGGCAATGACGGGAATGTTCAGCCGCCGCGCCTTGCGCATCACCACCTGACTGAGCGGAGACGGATCCTGGACGTGGACAACCTGAGGCTGAAACTGGTCGAAGATCCTCTGAATGCTGGGTGGTATCCCAAAGGGGATATTCAAGTCTGGGTGGATCCAGCCCAGGCGTAAAGCAGGTACGCGCACCACCTCGACGCCCTGAATGATCTCATGATGGGGCTGACCCACTTCGCGCGGGACAAGCAGCGTGACGCGATGTCCATTTGCGACTAATCCCTCCGCGAGGCTGACGGTGAAGACTGCTTGCCCGTTCAAGTGAGGCAGATAGGTGGAACTGCAAATGAGAACGCGCATTCTTTCCTCGAGTCAGGATGACAAGGTATCTTTGTTTTCTTCTGCCAGTGGGTTTTTACGACTGAGCCTGCGCCGTCCATAGAAGACCGCAAAGAGCGCCAGCAATAGCGTTGCGCCCAGCGCAATGTAACCCGTCCCTTTTTGAATTTGCAGGAGGCTGAAAGTCGCGTAATACCCCAATGGCACCATGATGACCGCGATGATTATATCACTCAGCAAAACGACAGGGAACCAACGCCGCCAGGCTGTGCGCGCCGCGCCGATGGCGATCAAGGCTGGAATGGTCATCCAATTCGTCACTTTGGCGATGACCAGTAATTTGACCACGTCGCGGCGAATAAAGTCTTTGAGAGTCTCCAGCCTTTGGGGGGTAATTCCCAGCCAGGTCATACGACCAAGCAGAGTTTCGATGCGGCTGTAATATCCGAGGGCGACCCAGAGTGTATCGGAAACGATGTTGCCTAAAGAAGATACAAGCAGGACGCCCCAAAAGTTGAGAAAACCCGAAGCCGCCGCGCCTGCGCCAGCCAGCATGGCAAATTCACCTTCAAAGGCAACCAGAGCCAGCAGGAGGATGTAGTATGCAAAGTGGTTTGAATCGATCATTCTTCCTTCCCACCCCGAATAACAAGACAATGATGACAAGGATGATGATAAGCTCGGTAGGTTCAATGTCGAACATGCTGCTTCCTCCAATAGACCTCTTGCAAAAGCGCGCTAGAGAGCGCACAATACGCCTTGCGTAAGAGACATTTTCTAATGTTGGCTGACTTATGCGAGAGGTCAAATATTTCAGTGAAATGCAATCTGATGTTTCAAGGTAGATTATACCTTGTACGATAAACTCAGCAGTGCAATTTCAGCACTTCCAAAGTGCGCGTGCAAGTTGCAGGGTGTATTTTATGCCTGGTGCATCACGGATTTCAACAGCATCTGCCGATCCACCAGCCCGATGGCTTTGCCATTCGCATCCACGACCACCATCCACTTGCGCTTTTGGGAGAGCATCAGATGGGTTGCCTCGGTTAGGGATGTGTCGGGGGAGGCGCTCAAGACCTTACCTGACATTAACTGGGATGCTGTGATTTTTTCATCGGGAACATTTTTCCCGCCGCGCAGGGCTTGCAGAACGCCTTTCTGTGACGCGGGCTGGACGCGCGTGACCGCGTCCGCATCGCTGATCAGACCGAGGGGCTGACCCGCCTCATTGACCACGATCAGGCGGCGGGTGCCTGCTTCGAGGAAGCGGGCGACCACATCCGCCAGCGGGGCATCCTGCTCGATGGTGGGAATTTCGGGGATCATGATGTCGCCCAGCGTGCGCGCCGCTCCCCTGGGAGCCTTTGCCGCGCGCCGCTTCGCTTCTTCACTGACGACCTGCTTTAGCACATCCACGCGCGACAATACGCCGATTAATTTTCCCTGCTCGTCGAGTACAGGCAGGCGTTTGATACGATGCTCCGCCATGCGCGCCGCGGCGACGCTCAACGGTTCGTCCCCGCGGACGGTAATCGCAGGGGAGGTCATCACGTCTGCCACTTTGAGCGGGCTGGCGCGCAGGCCGTTCAATTCGGCTTGCAGCGTCTTTTCATCCAGGCGTTCGGCGATGGACAGGTGTTGTTCCAATCCCGCGCGGTCGAGCAAATCTTCGTCGGTCAGGATACCTACGACTTCGCCGTTCTTGTTCAACACAGGCAATGCCTTGAGCAGATGTTTGAGCATCGTTTCCCAGGCTTGGGCCACTGGCATGGTATCCGTTAGCGAGATAACTTTGCGCGTCATCACGTCCGCGACGCGTTTATCGGCAGGAAGCGGATTGAGATAGCGATGCGTATATTTGACCACCTCCACGTCGTCGAGCGTGATCAATCCCTCTCCCACCATCGGGGCAATGACCTTGAGCACAGATTCGATTTTTTCGGGAGTGTCTATTGCCTGGATGATTAAAGGCAGGTCCATGGAGAGGGTCAGGATGTTGGCGGTGTGGACGACGGAATGCGCCCCAAAGCCGGCGAGTCCGCGTGTGACGGTCGCGCCCGCCATCCCCTGAGTCCGAAGCGTTTCGAGCAGGGCGACGTGCAGGGCTTTGCCGCGCCACTTGTCGCTCTCGCCGATGTAAATCATCAGTCGTTTGGCTTTTTTTCCAGTGAGTTGTTTCGGTGACATGCCGCTTCCTCCAAACTAAATGGCTCTCGCAAGGATAATACCCAGGAAAACCGCCAGCCCGCCCAGAAAGGCGCTGCCGAAGAGATTGAGTAATCCGAGCAGCCATTGATTGTCGAGAATGAGACTCAGGCTCTCGAAAGTATACGACGAAAAGGTGGTGTACGAGCCAAGAAAACCAACCGCGAAGAGGATGCGCCAGCGCGGGTCGAGCAGCAGGCGCTCAACGGCAAGGGTCATGAAAAACCCAAGGATGAAACTGCCCGTGAGATTGATGATGAGGTTGCCGTAGGGGAAGGATGTTCCCAAGCGTCCCGCCACCCAACCGCCGAGCCAATAGCGTAAATTGGCTCCCAAAATGGCGCCGAGCGAAATCAATAAAAACGTCTCCATATCTTTGGATACAGTCACCTTTCTGAAACGGTTTGTGAGGAAATATTTGTAACGGTCGAAAGGGTTCATCATTTTTGTTCGCCGAACACCTTGTTGTACGCGTCGATGCCATAACTGGTCTCAAGCGGAGGCGCCTCGATCAATTTATAGGTGCGGCGGCCCTTCTCTTTGCGGTCGGCGCGCAGGAAGATGGCGTTCTCCATGCCTTTGGCGTGAAAGCCATGTGCGAGTTCGTACAGGTGCGTGACGAAGAAAACCTTGACCTGTTTTTCCAGCAAGGCGTTGACAATCTGCCGCGCGATCTCCGAGCCTTCGCGTTCGTTGGTCGCGGCGAACGATTCGTTGAACAGGACGATGGAGTTCGGCGTGATGTTATCAACGATTTCGCTCATCCTGCCGAGTTCCTCGTCGAACTTACCGCTGGTCATGGTGCTGTCCTCTTCCCGTTTGTAATGTGTGAACAGTCCCGTACACACATTGGCGCGGAACGACTCGGCGGGGACGAACATCCCGCATTGCATCATCAACTGTGCCAGTCCAATGCTGCGCAGGAAGGTGGATTTCCCGCCCTGGTTGGCGCCGGTGATGATGACCAGGTCTTTGCCGTTGGCGTTCACACTATTACCGACCACCTTACTTTTCATAGTCAGTGACAGGCTGGCATCGTACAGCCCGGTGAACGAATGGACACGCTCATCGGCGGGGACAGGCGCAGGGAAGGCAACTGACTCGCCCAATTCTGCCAGCCGCTCGGCCAGGTTGAGGCAGCCGAGATAAAACGCCAGTTCCAGCCGCAGGGCGGCGAAGAAACTGTCTATGTGGTCGGCAGATTGACCCGCCGCGTTCGCCACCAGGTTGATGCCGCGGTCGCGCAATTCTCCCAGCGCCCGCGCGCCGTGGTCATCTCGCGGCGGAATGGAGTAGGAATAGACGGGTGATTTCCGTGAGAGAATCCGCTGCACCCAATTGCGGGTATGGTTGGTCTTGCGCAGAACATAATTCGTGCCTTCGTTGCCCATACCCAGTTCGGCGCTGACCAATGCGCCGCCGCGAAACTTCAACCGCTCGAGATGCTCCTGCACTTCAGCAAAGTAGGCCTCGTCCAGTTCCCGCTGAATCATGGCAAAGAAGCGCCGAAAGCCGCGCGACTCGAAAGCAGCGCCGTGTTCATCGGCGATTTGCTTCAAGACCTTGAGCAGTTCGACGAACATCTCCAGCATTTGCAGCGCGCCGCTCAACACCCCGCTGGGGTAACGAGTGAAAATGCCCATCCAGTGCCGGTGTTTCCTTTCGATGGCTTGCAGCGGCAGGCTGTAGATTTGACGGACGATATCGGGATTCTTCAGACAATCGCGCAGAATCTCCTGGCGGTAGAGAATATCGGCGGGCGAATCGAGGCTGGAGAGGAGCGCCTGCTTCGCCACCGAGAAGAGGTAGTCGTCGCCGCGCGCCATTGCATCGAAAAGGATATCCAGTTCCAGGTCCTGAATGAGCGCGTCTGCGTTGGGCGGGAGCGGCTGCCTGGGGGCGAAGTCCCGATTGGGGAACATCAAATAAACGTTCATGAGCGAATGCGCTCCTTCAGTTGGGCGTAGGTCAGGCGGTGTTTTTCCGCCAGCGAGAGGGCATAAGCCAGCCCGTCGGCGGGGCGGCGGAGAATCTTGAACGTGCGCAAGGCGGGGTTTTCGGGGACGACCGTGCTGACCATGCTGACGGTTTTCTGACTGAACGAAGCCAGTTCGTCAATGAAGGTCACCCACACGCCGAGCAAATCCAGATCCAGCGCGCGCTGCATGATTTCTTTGCTCAGAAAGACGGCGTCCTTCAGAGTCGTGGAGGCGAAGACCTCGTTCAGGATGACCAGGCTGTCGGGTGTGGCGCGGCTGAAAATTTCGTGCAGGCGCACCAGGTCGTCCTGTAACTTGCCGCGCAGGTTGCGGATGTTTTCTGCCCGCTCGAAGTGGGTGAAGATGTTGTCGTACAGGAACAGCCGCGCCGCGCGTCCCGGCACGGGCAGCCCCAGGCTGGCGAGGTAATGCAATTGCCCAAACATGCGGGCGAAGGTGGTCTTGCCGCCCTGGTTGGGGCCGGTGACGACGAGGATGCGTTCGGGATGGTTGAGCGCAAAGTCGTTACAGATGACGGGCTTTTCGGTAAAGAACAGCGCGTGTGCCAGCGCCAGGTCGAAGCCGTCGCGCACGAACACTTCTTTGCTCGCGCCGACTTCGGGGTAACAGAATGCCAGCCCCTTGTGCCGCAGGTCGCGCATCAGATCCAGATAGGCGATATAGAACTGGATTTCGCGGTCGAAGATGCGCAGGGTGTCATCCACAAAGGGGTTGTACTGCTCGCAGAAACGGTCGAGGGCGGCAAACGGTTCGGGGTACAGCCGCGCAACGAATTCGAGAATCTTGGCTTCGATGTGATTCATGCCCGATGTTTTGGGGAGGTCGCTGCGATAATCTTTGACCGCGCCCTGCTGGAATTTGGCGAACGTCTTTTCCACCTCCACGCTGTAATCGGGTTCGCCTTCGTATTTCAACACCTTGAACTTGCCGATCTGGATGAGGATGGAATAGCGGACGCTTGCCAGCCCTTCTTTGACTTTGTGCGCCTCCGCCGCCAGGGATTGGAAGGCGGGCGAAGCCACGTACTGCGTCAGATACTCACGAAATGCCAGCAAGCCGCGCGAGGTCAGGTTGACCTGCTTCAGGTTGTCCGCCAGGGCTTGGACTGTCTCACCATAGACCAGCGCCGCTTCCAGAAGCCAGCCCTGTTTGTGGGGGTGAAATTCCAGTTTTTCCGCCAGCCCCAGGTAGCGGCGCACGATGACCATTTTTTCGGCGAAGGTTTGGATGTGAGCCAGCAGAGTCTCGTTTTCCAGATCGCGCATCACCTCGTGGCGGTAGCGGATGGTTTCCGCGCTGCGCAGGGGGGTGTGGAAGAACGGCATGAGGTGATAGTCCTTCTTGCGCGCCGTGACGGCCTCGACAATCTGGTCGAGGTTCAGGTCGCCAAAGCAGGCGGGCGGTTCGGCGGTCTCTTTGGGCAGGTCGTCTCTATCGAAGAGGATGCTGGAGAAGGTCATGTGAGAGGTTCCAGGACAAGCGGAAGGACAGACATCTTGCGCCGCGCCGCTTCGAAGCACTCGCGGAAAAAGCGCTGGGCAGGGTAAGGGAAGAGTATAGTCTCGCGCTGCGGGCGGCTCTCGCGGAGGTGGTAAATCGTCAGCGAGGATTCCAGGATCGAACTGGTGAATTCCAGCACAGCGACCTGTTGGAGGGAGATGTCCAGCGCGTGATCGGGCAGGAGCAGGAAACGGCGGTCGGTGACAGTCAGGGCCTGCGCGCCTCGTTTCTGGTCGAACCAGGCGGGCAAAAGCGCCCAGGCATGGGGCTGTTCGCCGGGCAGGAGGGCAGCGGTCAGGGCGGTAGAAAAACGTTCACAGGTCGGTGAATCCGCTTCGGGGGAGTCGGAAGCGGGGTCTATGAGCGGGGGGAGCGTTTCGGGCGGAGGGGGCGTTGTAGCACGGCGAATCGCACAGGCGTGGGGGTCGCTGCGAAAGTTCATCAAAAGCGAAAGCAGTTCCTCCAGCGAGGCGCGGCCGCTGGGCGGGATTTCCCATTCGGTGGTCAGGTGTCCGCCCGCCGCAGCCCACTCGACGCGCAGGAGCAGGTTGTTTCCCAGCGGGAGGAGGGCAGCGTTTTCGAACCGTTCGAGGACAGCGACGACGGCATGAAAGCCATAACGGATGTTGGCCGAATCGGGTGGGATGAGTTCGCTGAGTTGTATCAGGCGCTGGGTGGTGAGGATGAGAACGCCCTCTTGCAGCCCTTCGCGACGCAGCCAGGAACGTTTGCGCTGGCTGGGCATGGCGGGGCGACGAGCGGCGTAGAGGATGCGCTCGTCAGCGGCAAGGAATTCGCTGACATAATGCTGAAAACGATGGGGCAGTTCGAAGAAAGTGTATTCGGCGGCAGTGTAACGTTCGGCCTCGGCGAAACTCGGTTCGGGGCGTCCCACACGCAGCGGCTGCCAGGCGGGGTCGAGTTGGGGCAGGCGGTCTTCGGCTTTCCGTTGGCGATAGCGCAGGGCGGCGGCATGCAGGTAGGGCTGCACTTCTTCAATGGCAAGCCAGCGCCACTCGCCGGGGTGGGCTCGCTGGAGGGCTGCCAGAATCTCGTCACGCTGCGCGGCGGGGATGGCCTGCAGCGTTTGAGGAGCACTTTCATCAGCCGTAGGCACGACCAACAAAAAGGGCTCCTCTTCCGCGCGTTGGATGGCTGCCAACAAGCGCGCTTCCATTTCAGTGCCCAGCGGATGGGAGATGCTGCCAAGCGCCAAAACCGCTATCGGCTCACCGAAGACGGTCAGCGCGGTCGGCAGGATGCCCACATCGAAGGGCAGGAGTTCGGGTGGCTGGTGAATTTTTTCCAGCCGCAGGGTTTCCAACGTGACAGGATGATATTGGGCGGTGATGCGCCCCGGTTGGACTATGGTGATTTCGAGTAGATGTTCTTTCGTCATGGCAAACAAAAAGCCTCTACCGTTGAGATTTCGGTAGAGGCTATCAGTCACAGAGACGGTTTGGGCGAGCCTCATCGCCAGAAATAGGACGAGGCTATTTTATCACACTCGCCTTGGATGGTTCTGGTCAGAACGCGCTAACTCATTTCACCAATTGCTCCTCAGGCGGGCAGACTTCCTGCGCCGCCGCAACCATCGCGGGCGCGGACGCGGCTTGCGGATACCATTTCTTTTGCAGCCAGAAGGCCACATTCACCAGCCCGATCATCACAGGCACCTCCACCAGCGGGCCAATCACTGCCGCAAAAGCCGCGCCGCTGCCAATGCCAAAGACCGCCACCGCCACCGCAATCGCCAGTTCGAAGTTGTTGCTGGCCGCTGTGAAGGAGAGGGTAGTCGTCTTGGAATAGTCTGCGCCGAGGTTGCGCCCCATCCAGAACGAGACCAGGAACATCAGCACGAAGTAGAACAGCAGGGGGATGGCAATCCGCACCACGTCGAGCGGAATCTGGACGATGAGATTCCCTTTCAGCGAGAACATGACCACAATCGTAAAGAGCAGGGCAATCAACGTCAAGGGGCTGACCTTGGGGACGAAATTCTTGTAGTACCAATCCTTGCCTTTGGCGCGCACCAGAATCAGGCGGGTGAAGAAGCCTGCCAGGAAGGGAATGCCCAGGTAGATGAACACGCTCCTGGCAATTTCGCCGATGGTGATGTCCACCACCGCGCCGCTCAAACCGAAAAGGGGCGGCAGTTTGGTGATGA
>JGI24187J35170_1001039_pt1 | contig 12463 bp, 9 predicted proteins | sample YNPBryBLVA2012_FD_35170 | JGI IMG/M metagenome (IMG submission 35170)
CGTCATCAACAACTCCTGGTCGTGCCCGGGCAGCGAGGGCTGCGATCCCGATACCCTGCGCGACGCAGCCAGAGCCCTTTACGCCGCCGGCATCGCCATCGTCAAGTCGGGGGGCAACAGCGGATCGTCGTGCGAGACCATCACCAACCCCGGCCAGTACCCGGAACTGCTGGCCGTCGCCGCCTTTGCCCAGGGCGATACCATCGCCAGCTTTTCCAGCCGGGGCCCGGTGACCGTGGACGGCGAGACGCGGATCAAGCCGGATGTCGCCGCGCCGGGAGTCAGCATCCGCTCCTCCACGCCGGGCGGAGGCTATGGCTCTCTGTCAGGCACCTCCATGGCCTCACCCCACACCGCCGGCCTGATCGCCCTGCTGTGGTCGGCCCGGCCGGCCCTGATCGGCGACCTGGACACCACCTTCCAGATCGTCGAGGCCAGCGCCGAACCCAATGGACACCAATGCCCGCCCAACGTCCCCGGCGGGCGGCCCAACAACGTCTGGGGCTGGGGCATTCTGGACGCCCTGGCGGCCGTGCAATCGGCCACCGACACCGGCCTGGGCACGCTGAGCGGCGCCGTCACCGACAGCAACACAGGCCTCCCCCTCCCCGGCGTGGAACTGGAGATGGTCCAGGCCGACAACGGCCTGACCCGCCGGGCCGTCACCGATGCCGGCGGTGGCTACGCCACAACCCTGCTGGCCGCCACCTATGACGTCACGGCCACGCTGTACGGCTACCTGCCGGCGGGGGCGACCGGAGTGGCTGTGGTCAAAGACACGGCCACCGATCTCGACCTGGCGCTGGACCCGGCGCCGCTGTGGATCCTCTCCGGAACGGTCACCGGGCAGGACACNGGCACGCCGCTGCGGGCCACCCTCAGCCTGNTGGGCACGCCGGTCTCGACAGACACCAACCCGGCCAGCGGCGGATATGCCCTCCAGGTGGCGGAGGGCAGCTACACCCTGCGCGCCAGCAGCCCCGGTTACGCGCCCCAGGAACGGCCCATTGTCCTCCAGGGCAATCGGGTCGAGGATTTTCAGCTTCAGCCGGAGATCGGCTACTATGGGCGCGACAACCTGCGGCCCTGCGGACCCGAGTTTGCCTGGATTGACATCACCGCTACCGGCACGCCCTACAACCTGGGCGACGACACCAACCAGTATGTCTCTCTGGGCGGCAGGCAGTTCCCCTTCTACGGCACGAACTACAACGCCCTCTACATCGGTTCCAACGGTTTCGTCACCTTCGGCACCGGGTCGAGCTATCCCGGCGGCAACGCCATCCCCTCCACCTTTCCGCCCAACAACGCCCTCTACGCNTTCTGGGATGACCTGAACCCGGCCAACGGCAGTCAGGGCAAGATCTATACCCAACTGGTGGACGGCCACCTGTTTGTCATNGAGTTCTATCAGGTGCAGCACTGGCCCGCCGGCGATCCGGAGACCTTTGAGATCGTCCTGGACCTGGACACGGGGGAGGTCCTCTTCCAATATCTGGAGGTGAGCGACAGCAGTTGGTCCAGCGTGGGGCTTGAAAACAGCACCGGCACACGCGGCCTGGGCTACAGCTTTCACTCGGCGGCCATCCCCACCGACACGCTGGCCGTGGCCTTTTACCCCGTCACCGGTGCCCACCCCGCCGGGCAGGGGACAGGCATCTTGCAGGGCACCGTCACCGCTGCGGTCGGCGGCCAGCCGCTTGAAGGGGTGACGATCTCGGCCCAGGGGGCCACCGGCGGCGCGTCGTTCGACCTGACCACCGGCCCCACCGGCTTTTACTCCGGCACGCTGTGCGCCGACCGGTACACGCTGACCATTGCGGGAGGGCCGGTCTGCCCGACCGACCCGGTCTCCACCCTCGTGTACAGCGGCACCACGACCGTACAGGACTGGAACCTGCTGCCGGACAGCCTGGGCTGGCTGGCGGGTCAGGTGCGCAGCGCCATCAGCGGCCAGCCGCTGGCCGGGGCCCTCGTCACCGCCGCAAGCTGGAGCAGCGGCGACCTGTTCACCACGACCACCGTTGCGGATGGAACCTATGAGTTCCTGCTGGAAAGCGGATCCTACACCCTCACTGCCACCCTGGCCGGCTACCACCCCGCCGGGCCGGTCGAAGCGGCTGTCGCCTCCTGTCAGGTTGTCACCCACGACCTGGAGCTGGAGCCTCTGGCCGGCGCTGCCGACCTGTGGCTGACCAAGACGGCACCGGGGACGGCCACGGCCGGCAACTATCTGACCTACACCCTGTCCTTCGGCTCTCTGGGCCCCGATAGGGTCTCCCGGGCTGAGGTGTGGGATGGATTGCCTGCCGGAGTGGAGTATATCACCAGCAGCGGCGGCCTCTACAGCCAGACGGCCCATGCCGTCACCTGGCAACTGACCGGCCTGATTTCCGGCTTTGTCGGCAATGAGAGGATCGTCGTCCAGGTGTCGGAGGAGATGAGCAGCAGTCAGGTGTGCAACACAGCCCACGTTCGGGCTATCGGGCAGGACGCGCCGGAAGACCCGGACCCGGCCAACGACACCGTGACCCTCTGTACGACGATCGAGTGGCCGGGCGTCTCCCACTTTATCTACCTGCCTCTGGTGGTGAAGGAAACGCCCTGAAAATCACGAAAGGCAAGGGGGGATGGTTCAATGACGACCAGGTATCTTTTTTGTACCGGGGGTGTGGTCTCGTCGGTGGGCAAAGGCGTGACCGCGGCCTCCATCGGTCGGCTCCTCAAGAGCCGTGGGGTCAAGGTGTCCATTCAGAAGCTGGACCCCTATCTGAATGTGGACCCTGGCACCATGTCGCCGTACCAGCATGGCGAGGTCTTTGTGCTGGATGACGGAGCCGAGACCGATCTGGACCTGGGTCACTATGAGCGGTTCATTGATGAGAACCTGACCCGGGCCAGCAATGTCACCTCGGGGCAGGTCTATGCTGAGGTGATCGCCAAGGAGCGGCGGGGAGACTATCTGGGCGGCACCATCCAGGTCATTCCCCACGTGACGAACGAGATCAAGCGGCGTATCGGACTGGTGGGCCGGGAAAGCGGCGCGGAGGTGGTCATTGTAGAGGTCGGCGGCACGGTGGGCGATATCGAAGGGCTGCCCTTCCTGGAGGCCATCCGCCAGATGCGGGTGGATGTGGGCCGGGAACACACCGTCTATCTTCATGTCACCCTGTTGCCCTACATCTCTTCCACCAACGAGATCAAGACCAAGCCCACCCAGCACAGCGTCCGCGAGTTGCGAGGCATCGGCATCCAGCCGGACATCATCGTCGCCCGGTCCGACTATCCGGTCGAGGACAGTGTGCGAGACAAGATCGCCCTGTTCTGCGATGTGGAACGGCGGGCCGTCATCCCTCTGGTGACGACGCCGATCATCTACGAGGTCCCCCTGATCCTGGAGGAGGCGGGTCTGGGCAGCTTTTTGGTGGAGCGGTTCGGGTTGAGTGCCGCCCATGCGCCCGACCTGGAGGAGTGGCGGGCAGTGGTGGCCGACATCCGCCGCCCCAAGCCACCGGTGCGGATCGGCCTGGTGGGCAAGTATATCGAACTGCACGACGCGTATCTCAGCGTGCGCGAGGCGCTTTATCACGCCGGCCTGCGTTATGGGGTGGCGGTTGAGATTGACTGGATTGACGCCGAGGAGATCGAGCGGCATGGGGTGGAACGGCTGGTCGGCCTGGACGGCATTGTCGTGCCCGGTGGCTTTGGGTATCGGGGCATTGAGGGCAAGGTGGCGACAGCCCGTTTTGCCCGGGAGAACAGGGTGCCCTATCTGGGGCTATGCCTGGGGTTGCAGGTGATGATCATCGAGCTGGCGCGGCACATTCTGGGCAGCGACGAGCCCAATTCGACCGAGTTTGACATCAAGACCCGCTATCCGGTGATTGACCTGATGCCCGACCAGCGGGATCTGTCGGAAATGGGGGGCACCATGCGCCTGGGGCTGTACCCCTGCCAGTTGTTGCCCGGCAGCCGGGCGGCGGCAGCCTACGGGGAACCCCTGGTCTACGAGCGCCATCGCCATCGCTTTGAGGTGAACAACAACTATCGCGGCCTGCTCAGCGCAGGGGGTATGGTCTTCTCCGGGCTGTCGCCCGATGGCCGCCTGGTCGAGATCGGCGAACTGGCCGATCACCCCTTCATGTTGGGCTGTCAGTTCCATCCCGAGTTCAAATCGCGGCCCAACCGCCCTCACCCGCTGTTCCTGAGCTTTCTGCAGGCGGTCAAGGCGCGGGCTGCCTGTCCATCAATCGTGTGAGGTGATCCCATGAGGCGACCGATTCTGGCCGGAAACTGGAAGATGAACATGACCATCGCTCAGGCGACCGACTTTGTACGGACCATTCGCCGTGGCCTGAACGAAATCAAGGNGGTGGAGCGGGTGCTCTGCCCGCCCTTTACCGCCCTGGCGGCGGTCAAAGAGCTGTTNCAGGCGACCGACATCGGCCTGGGTGCCCAGAATATGCACTGGGAGGAGAAGGGAGCCTACACCGGCGAGGTCTCGCCGCTGATGCTCAAAGAGCTGTGCCGGTATGTGATTCTGGGCCACTCGGAGCGTCGGGCCTATTTTGGCGAAACCGATCAGGGCATCAACCGCAAGATCAGGGCGGCTTTGGCCCATGGCCTGATCCCGATTGTCTGCGTCGGCGAGACCGAGGCGCAATATGATGCCGGTCAGACCGAGGCGGTGGTCGGCGGTCAGGTGCGGGACTGTCTGGTGGGCCTCAGCGCCGCGCAGGTGGCCGGGTTGGTGATCGCCTACGAGCCGGTGTGGGCCATCGGCACGGGCAAAGCGGCCACAGCGGCGGGGGCAGGGGCGGTCATCGGCCTGACCATCCGGGGAACCATCGCCCGGCTTTATGACGAGGCCACGGCCCAGGCGGTGCGGGTGCAATATGGTGGCAGCGTCACCCCGGCCAACATTGCCGAATTNATGGCTCACCCTGACATTGACGGAGCACTGGTAGGTGGGGCCAGCCTCAAGCCCGATTTCGTGGAGTTGGTGCGCATCGCCGCCCAGACAAAGGGCGGCCAGCCTGCTTAAAATTCCTCACGCAGAGGAATCATAAAAAACTCAAGGGGGTATGGGCAGCGGCAGAGAAAAAAAGCCCGGCGTCATGCTCCAGGGGAATCAAGCATGACGCCGGACAGGTCCTGGGACATCGCCCGGACCGTGGCTCAAACGGCACCGGGGATGGTGCCATAGTCAGGGCTATTCCAGAGCGACCTCCCTCACTCCCAGTTTGTCCAGCAGGTGGGGCCTGGCAGCCAGCGCATGCCGCGCGGTCGTCGCGGCCTCGTCATACCACCTGATCGCCATGGCCAGACAGGCTTCCACCACAGGTTCACAGGTCACCAGTTCGGCAAGAACTCCCTGGCCCTCTGCCCACTTGGCAGCATCATAGCCATACCCGGCCATGGCTGAGGCGATCTCCAGGTCCCAAGGCCCATATGTGACCAGCCGATGCAGGTGCTGTAAAATGACCCCGGCCTCGATCGTCTGTTGAGCAACTTGCCCGGCCATGCCCTCCTCCTCGGACGCCCTGCGAACACGAGCCTCTGCTTCTATTATATCATATCCTGTCAAGAAAAGGGTACGGAAAGGGTGGCAAAAGGGTAACAAAAGGGTATACTTTCGGGGATGCAATGTTTTTTGCATCGCAGGATGGATGAGGGCATTGCCGGGTGAGCGAGGGCATTGCCCTCGCAGAGATTGACAGGGAATGCCATTGTCCTTATAATAGAGTGTGCCAGGTTGCCTGTCGGAAAGGCCAATCACGGCCGCCCTGCACCTGGCAAGCCGGATGGGNGCANGGAGATAGCAGGAACGGATGAGGNGGGAAGGATGGAACCATCCTCGAAGCGAATCCTGGTGGTAGATGATGATCCCGATACCTGTGCGTTGATCGTGGACATTTTGCAGGAAGAAGGGTATCAGGCCGTATTTTGCCTGAATGGTGAGCAGGCCTTAGAGACGCTCAGGCGTCAGAGATACGACCTGGTTCTGGCCGACATCAAGATGCCGCGCATCTCAGGGATCGATCTGCTGCTCTATGTACGCCGCATGGCCCTGGACACGGAGGTCATTCTGATGACCGCGTATGCCTCGGTCAAGACAGCCATCCAGGCCCTGCGGGGCGAGGCATTCGACTATCTGATCAAGCCTTTCTCTCTGGACGAGTTTCGCCAACGGGTGCGGCAGGCGCTGGTCAGACGGCCCCATGCGCAACACCCGCACACGGTGATGCACTGTCTGGATCTGTCCATTGATTGCAATGCCCGGCTGGTTTGGAAAGGTGACCAGGAACTCGATCTCCCTCGCCTGGAATTTGACCTGCTGGCCTACCTGTTCAGGCATCAGGGGCGTACAGTCTCGGTGCAGGAATTGCTCCAACAGGTGTGGGGGGGCGGAGAGCCGATTGACCGGAGCGAGAAAACGGTCAAGGCGGCCATCGGCCGTCTGCGAAAAAAGATCGGGGACGATAGCCAGAATCCCCGCTATATCAAGAATGTGTGGGGCGTGGGCTACAAGCTGAGCAACTGACAGAGTATCAGGGCCTCAAGCCGGTTGGATTCTGCCATGTTGAAGGGAACAAAAGATGGCCTGGCAAACCGTTGGGCATGACTGGGCGGTCACACTCCTGCGCCGCAGCCTGGCCGGTGGTCGGGTGGCGCACGCTTACCTGTTCTCCGGGCCGCCCCAGATCGGCAAAACAAGGCTTGCCCTCGAATTGGCCCAGGCCCTGAACTGTGCCCAGCCTGACCCACCCTGTGGTCGGTGTCCCTCCTGTCTCAAGATCGCCCGGGGCATTCACCCGGACGTCCGCCTGGTGGAAGGGGAGGGGGCAGGGGGGAGCCTCAAGATTGACCAGGTGCGGACCCTGCAGCGGGAGGCGGCTCTGGCTCCTTACGAAGGGCGCTATCGGGTGTTCATTTTGCGGCAGATGGACCGGGCCACCCTGGAAGCGGCCAACTGCCTGCTCAAGACTCTGGAGGAGCCTCCCGGTCACGTGGTGCTCGGCTTGACCGCCGTCTATCCCGAATCGTTGCCTTTGACCATCGTGTCCCGCTGCCAGAACTTGAGGCTGCGGCCCGTGGCTGTGGGCCAGGTGGAGGCCATGCTGCGCGGGCAAGGGGTTTTGCCGGACAGGGCCCGGCTCCTGGCTCACCTGTCGGCGGGCCGGGTGGGGTGGGCCTTGCGCGCCAGCCAGGATGAGGCGTTGCTACGCCAACGTCAACAGCACCTGGACCGGCTGGTGCGGCTCCTGGCGGCAAGCCGGGTGGAGCGGCTTGATTTTGCCTGGGAGGCCAGCCGCGACTCAACCGCGTTGCGCGAGATGTTGGAGGTATGGACCGGCTGGTGGCGTGATCTTCTCTTGCTGTATAACGGCAACGAGCGAGACCTGATCAACCTGGACCGCAGTGACGAACTGCGATCCCTGGCGGGGCAGGGCACGCTGCTTCAAATATGGACTGTGCTCAGAGCGCTCCAGACCGCTGCGGTCCAACTGGAGGCCAATGTCAACAGCCGGCTGGCGTTAGAAGGGTTGCTGCTCAGGTTGCCCCGCTGGCCTCTTTGAGGAGTCGTGGAGAGGGATGCCGTTGGTAACAGGGATCCGCTTTGGCCCTGCGGCCAAAGTGTACTATTTTGACCCGAGCGGTTTTGAGGATCTGACCACCGGGGAATATGTCGTTGTGGAAACGGCCCGCGGAGAAGAGGTGGGCAGGGTGGTCATCCCCCCCCGCCACATCAGCGAGCAGGAAGTGGTAGGCCGGCTCAAGGGTATCCTGAGGCGGGCAACGGCCATAGACCTGACCCAGATGGCTTATTACCGGTGCAAAGAACAGGAGGCGTTGGACCGTTGCCGTGAAAAGGTGCAGGAACATGGCCTGCCGATGAAGGTCATCCGGGCTGAATACAACTACGATGGCAGCCGCCTGGTCTTTTTCTTCTCCGCCGAGAAGCGGGTAGATTTTCGCCAGTTGGTTCAGGACCTGGCCCACTCTTTCAGAGCGCGCATCGAACTGCGCCAGATCGGGGTCCGCGATGAGGCCAAGCTGATGGGGGGGATCGGCCGCTGTGGCCTGACCCTATGCTGCTCCACCTGGCTGTCTGACTTTGACCCGGTCTCGATCAAGATGGCCAAGCAGCAAGACCTGCCCCTCAGCCCGATGGAGATTTCGGGCCTGTGCGGACGGCTGCTCTGCTGCCTGGCCTACGAGAGTGACTGCTATGCCGAGATGCGAAACAGGCTGCCGAAGCGGAACGAGGTTATTGACACGCCGCATGGCCGGGGCAGGGTGGTCGAGGTCAATGTCGTCAAGGAGACGGTTCAGGTCGAACTGGAGAGCGAGGTGGTCATCGAGGTTACCCACCAGGAGCTAAGCGAGTGGGCCGCGGCTGCCGCCAGGCCCCCGACCCATCGGCGCCGACGGCGACGGAAGGGGTCCTGACCGGCCCGGTCAGGTCCTATCGTGGCTCGATCGAAATCCGAATGGCCGTTCTCTCCTGCCCTCCGATCTCCACATCGGCGAATGAGGGGATGCAGACCACGTCCAGCCCATCCAGTTTCAGAAACCCCCGGGCGATGGCCGCTGCTTTGATTGCCTGGTTGACCGCCCCGGCACCAATCGCCTGGATCTCGGCCCGACCATGTTCCCGGACGACGCCAGCGATGGCTCCGGCCACAGCCGTTGATCTGGACTGAGCTGCCACTTTGATGATATCCGCCATCTTGATGCCTCCTTGTCTCCCCCTGGGACCGTTGGCGAAAACCTGGGGCTCTCCCCTTTGCCACAACTGCCGTAGCAGGCCTCGGCCCTCCGGCCACGCGTGACGAGAATCGGGTGATCGGCCTTTTTCCCATTGTACCCGATCCTGCTCAGAAAAGCAAGCTGCCAGGCCCTGGGCTTCAGGCCCTGCACCTCTTTCAGCCGCTCGCCGGGTCTGGGCAGGGCAGGCTGGAGGCCTGTTCTGCCAGCAGGTTACCTGGCAAAATCCACCGCTCGCGTCTCGCGGATGACCGTGACTTTGATCTGGCCTGGGTATTGCAAATTCTCCTCCACAGCTTTGGCTATATTCTTGGAGAGCTGGATAGCGGCCAGGTCGTCTATTTGCTCCGGCTTGACCAGGATCCGAATCTCCCGCCCGGCCTGGACGGCATACGCTTCGGCGACCCCCTCAAAGGTGTTGGCCACCTCTTCCAGCGCTTTAATGCGCTTGACGTAGGTCTCCAGTGATTCCCGCCGAGCACCAGGCCTGGCCCCTGAAATGGCGTCTGCTGCTTCGACGATAATGGCTTCCAGCGACTCGCCCTCGCTTTCGCCGTGATGAGCTGCGATGCAGTTGACAATGGCCGGGGCCAGCCCGTAGCGTTTGGCCAGATCGGCGCCGATGAGGGCATGGGGGCCTTCTACTTCGTGGTCCACGGCCTTGCCGATGTCGTGCAGCAATGCCCCAGCCTTGGCCACCTGCACATTGGCTCCCAGCTCGGCTGCCAGGATGCCGGCGATGTGAGCCGTCTCGACGGCGTGGGCCAGTTGATTCTGGCCGTAGCTCGTCCTGAACTTGAGCCGCCCCAACAGCCTGACGATCTCCGGGCGCAGGCCAGGGACGCCGGCTTCTATGGCAGCCTGCTCACCTGCCTCGCGGATGACCTGATCCACCTCCTCTTTCGCTTTGGCGACCACCTTTTCAATGCGGGCGGGATGGATGCGGCCATCCAGGATCAGCTTGCTCAGGGCCACCCGGGCCACCTCACGCCGCACCGGATCGAAGCAGGACAGCAGAACAGCCTCCGGCGTATCATCTACCACCAGGTCCACCCCGGTGGCGTTCTCCAGGGCCCGGATGTTGCGCCCCTGGCGACCGATGATCCGGCCTTTCATCTCGTCATTGGGCAGGGGGACGGTTGAAACCGCCACCTCGGCCACCTGGTCGGAGGCGATGCGCTGAATGGCCAGCGTCACGATCTCTCTGGCCCGCCGCTCCGCCTCTTCCCTGGCCTCTGCCTCCACTTCGCGGATGACCCGGGCCATATCCTGCCGGGCCTCCTGTTCCACCGTCCGGAGCAGGAGGACTTTGGCCTCTTCCTGACTCATACCGGCCACCCGCTCCAGCTCAGCCAGCCGCTCTTTTTCTATCTTTTCCAACTGATTTTGGCGCTTATCCAGCGCGCTTTGGCGTTGGTTCAGGGTGCGTTCGCGCTTGTCCAACTGCTCAAAACGCTCGTCCAGAGTGGCTCGCCGCTTTTGCAGCCGTTCCTCTTCTTCTCGTAATTGTCGCTCGCGCCGTTTTCCCTCCTGCTCCGCTTCCTCCCGCAGGTGATGGGCTTCGTCCCGGGCCCGGATCAACATCTCCTTGGCGGCAGTCTCGGCCTCGCCGATGATGCGCTCAGCCTGGCGATGGGCATCTTCGACCTTCAACCTGGCCCGGTACTGAAAGTAGAAATAGCCGGCCACTCCACCCAAGGCCCACCCCGCTGCCAGGATAATGAGAGCGACGATGATCCTGTCCATCTTTTTCCTGTCCTTTCCACATCATATTCCGGGGCGTGGTTCATAATTGGTTGACACTTCTGCCGTCACCTCTGTCCAGCACCGCTCGGCCACCTCCTGGGCCACGTCGTAGTCGAACCCCCGGCGGACCAGGTAGTCCATCAGCCGGCGCATGAAGACAGGTCGCTCCAGGTGGGCGAGTTGGTGCGCCTTTTTCTCTGCGCTCCGGTAGGCGCTGGCCATCATATCCACCGGGCCGAGTGCCTGGGCGATGACCTCATCGCTGAGGCCCTTGCCCCGCAGTTCGTAGCGCAAGGCACGCGCCCCTTTGGGGCGGAACTGTTCCCGGTTTTCGATCCAGAACCGGGCAAATGCCTGGTCATCCAGCAATCCGGCCCGTTCTAACCGTTCGGCGACCTGTTCGATCTGCCGTTCGGTCCATCCCCGCCGGCTCAGGTGGGCAACCACCTCGGCGCGGCTACGGGGGCGATAGGCCAGGTAATCCAAGGCCTGGTTGTAGGCCTCCTCGCTGCCCCCCTGCTCTTGCAGCGCCTCGATCTCGGCGTCCGACAGGAACAGGCCCGGTTTCAGGCGGGCGGCCACGATGGCCGGCAGGCCAAAAGCAAATCGGCCGTCGAGGTAGACACTCACCCGATCTCGCCTCTTTTTCTGGACCTTCAGCGCCGTAATCGTGCCGGCCACATTGCTCCTCGGAATACAAAACGGCTGTGGTGAGCGGGGTCACCCCAGCCGCAGGGGCCTGCCCGGGGAAAACACCCCAGGCAGGCCGGGTGTGCCGAATAGACCGGTGATGGCCGATCCCGGTATGCTGACCGTGCGTCAGATGGAGAGCCGAATGCCTGTTCTCAGCAGATGGGAAACTGGCCCCCTCGAAGAACCCGGCTCACAGGCCGGTCGCTGCCATTTTCCCCATCGGCCGATTCTGTTTGTTCAGTCCTGAGCTTATTCCCTGCTCCGCTCGCGATAGTCTTCCTCGTGGAGATCGCTGGCCCGGTTTGGCCGCAGAGAATGCCGGGAGCGCAGGGACTTTTCTGCGCTTACAGAAATAGCACTCAACAGGAAGACCACCCCGCCCGGTGATCATCGGAAACTAAAGTCCGCGAACATGGATCCAGCAGGAGCACGGGGATAAAGCCCCACCCCTGCCCCGGCACAGGTGGATCGTCACAAACAAGTTCAGCAATCGTTCTCCCTTACAACCCCCTGGTGGGGGTTGCTCTATTGCTCAACCCCATCCCCTGATGAGGGCGCTGAGAATCCTCATCCAGAGGAAGCCGTTTGACCCTCTGGCGGGCTTGTCTGCTCTGGGCCCAACCGACAGAAACGGGCGTGAGAGGCACAGCTTTCCCCGCTTTGAGCAACTTTTCCGGTCTTCCGGCATCCTGAGCGGCTATGGTGTCCCACTCATGGTCTCAACCCTCACGACACCACGCCTGCTATCGAGTTGTTATTCGCTGTTTATCTCAGTTGTCGCGGCGACGATCTGGACCTCGCTCAACCCCGAAGCCCGGCGGATGGCGTTCTCGATCTCCAGGCAGAGGGCCGGGTTGTCGCGCAACGCCTGGCGGGCATTCTCCCGGCCCTGCGCCAGCCGTTCCTCCTTGTAGGAGTAGAACGCCCCCCGCTTCTCGATCAACCCTAACTCCACCCCCAGGTCCAGCACGTCCCCTTCTTTGCTGATCCCCTCGTTATACAGGATGTCAAACTCACACTCGCGNAAGGGAGGCGCCACCTTGTTCTTGGTCACCTTGACCCGGGTGCGGTTGCCGATCACCGCTCCCCCTTCCTTGATCGCCTCCACTCGCCGCATGTCCAGCCGCACCGAGGCATAGAACTTGAGCGCCATCCCCCCCGTCGTCGTCTCCGGGTTGCCGAACATTACCCCGATCTTCTGCCGCAACTGGTTGGTAAAGACCATGGCCGTGTTGCTGCTCTTGATCGCCCC
>JGI24187J35170_1001042_pt1 | contig 12437 bp, 12 predicted proteins | sample YNPBryBLVA2012_FD_35170 | JGI IMG/M metagenome (IMG submission 35170)
CCCTCTCCGCCGCGGAGAGGGGAAGGGGGCCAGGGGGTAGGGGTGAGGTCAAATCTAACATTGTCGAGGTAGGAACTATGGAGGAAACAAGAGGCAAGAGGCAGAAGGCAAGAGGCAAGTTGCTCATGGGCTGGTGTCTGCTCCTGATCCTTACCGACCTGGTCGGATGTGCGGCCAACCCGACCCCGACAGGCATCGCCGCCCTTCCGCCNACCGTCGCCAGCCCCACTGCCAGCCCGACACCAACCCTGACTGCGCTGCCCACCGTCCCTGTGGCAGCCACATCCGGCCCGACAAAAAGAGCGATGACGGCCACCACAACCCCTGCGGTCTCGGCCACGCCCTCGGTTACGGCCAGCCGCACCCCCACCCCCTCACCGACCGCCACGGCCACTCTCACGCCCAGCCCATCGGCGACGGCCACGCAGACCCCCACCCCCCGGCCGCCTGCCCCGACCATCACCCCCACCCAGACGATCACCCCCACTCCATCGCCCACCCTGACCCCGACCCCGATGTTCAGCCCCACCCCCTTGCCCACAGTTGTCGCCGCCGCGTCCAGGGATGTGGTCAATCTTCTGCTCATCGGCCTGGATTCGACCGCCAACCTGCGCGGCCAGAATACCGATGTGATCATCGTCGTCAGTGTGAACAAGAACACCAAACAGGTGGCGATGTTGTCCATCCCGCGAGATCTGTGGGTCTACATCCCGACCGTCGGCTGGCAGCGGATCAATGTTGCCCATCGCAAGGGGTACAGCACCGGCTACCCCGGCGATGGCCCGGGATTGCTGATGCGCACCATCGAGGTCAATTTTGGCATCCCCATTGACCACTGGGCCCGGGTCGATTTCCAGGGCTTCACCCGCGTCGTGGACGAACTGGGGGGCGTGGAGATGGTGGTCTCCTGCCCGGTGAACCTGCGCTACAAGCCGCCCACTTCGGACCAGGAAGAGGAGATGTGGCTCCAGCCGGGGGTCTATCACATGGACGGAGCCACGGCATTGCGCTACGTCCGCACCCGCCGCGACACCACCGACTTTGACCGGGCGCGGCGGCAGCAACAGTTCCTGAAGGCCATGTGGAATCAAACCAAAGACCAGCTCAAGGGGCTGGACATTGTGCCCAAGATCGGCAGCCTGTGGTCTGCTCTCAAAGATAGCATCAAGACCGACATGAATCTGGGCGACATCCTGTCGCTGGCTCCCCTGGCCCTGGACCTCAAGCCTCAGCGCATCCGCAGCCGCTACATCGGCCCCGGCCAGGTGACAGGCTGGTACACGCACGAGGGCTGGAATGTGCTGCTGCCTGACTATGACAAGATCCAGCAGGTGGTAGCCAGCCTGTACGCGCCCCCTGCCGCCGCCGAGGAGCAGGTCGAGAAGGAGGAGGCCCGCATCCAGGTGCAGAACGGCACCTCTCGCCCCCAGTTGGCGCAGATTGCTGCCGACCAACTGGGCTGGCATGGGCTCAAGGTGGTGGGGACCGGCCCGGCCGACAACCCCCATTACAGGCAAACGCAGGTCATCGTTTTCAACGACAGGCCCAGGGCCGTCGAGCTGCTGGTGCAACTGCTGCGGGTCAAATCGCAGAATGTGATTCAGCGGCCCGATCCCACCCAGCCGGCCGATATCCTGGTCATCCTGGGCGAGGACTATGATCCCTGCCGCTGATGGGATCGGGGGTGTTTCTGGCTCCAGATTTGCCTCTCCGACCCCAATGTGCTAAAATGGTCAGGAGCTCGACCAGGTTCGATTCGACCTCACCCCTACCCCCTGGGGGATGGGGTGAGGTCCACCGGGCGTGTCCCAATTTCGTCGGGCCTGGCCGCTTTGTAGGACAACTGCGAGCAGTTGTCCTACAAGGCACCAAGACACGAAAAGTGCGCTGCAATGGGCTGCTCGCCCTGCTGCCAGCCACTTTCTAACCGGCGGGAGGGTAGCAGCCAGGCAGTGACTCCTGAATGGAAAAAGCCTGTGATCTGAGGGGGACGAATGACAGGAAAATCGTATACCCTTGAGCCGGGCCAAAAGGCCACGCAGGTGATGATCGGCACCGCCGATCTGCTGATCTGGGGGGACCTGGTGACGAAAGAGCAGGTGCGCATCAGCGGATTCCTCACCACCCTGGCCGAGGATTTTGTGCCGCTGTATGACGCCAGGCTCCTGTTCCTGACACCTGTCCAGCAGACCACGCCGCTCGAACGGCCGGTCGTGTATGTGAAGCTGGAGGAGATTCTGCTCTTTTACGCCCTGAGCGGCGAGGTCGAGATCCCGGAAGAATCGGAGGTCCGGCGTTTTGAGCCGATCGAGGCCATCGTCGGTTCTTTCCTGATCGAAGGGGCCATCCTCAAGTCGCCCATCGCCACACTCCAGAATCTGCTGCTGGTGACCAAAGATGCCTACATCCCGATCTACAAGGCGACGATCCGCCATGTGGCCAGGTCGTGGCTGGGAGCCTTTTCCAGCGGCGTGGTTCAGCTCCGGCGGGAGCGGTTGACGGTGATGGTGCGCCAGCAGGCCGGGATGCTCTCGTGAACCGCCGTCGCCGGCTCAGTCGGGCAGGATGAGCAGATACAGCTTGTGCCCGCTGAGGATGTAGGCGCGCCCCCCGATCTCATCCACAAAGAGGCTGGTCACATCAGCCAGGATGTCCCCTACCTGGGTGGTTTGTGAGTCGGCCAGACGGAACTGGCGCTTGAACTGCCCCTCGGTCCCGCACTGGACGATGCGGCTGTTCCCCCGGTCGGCGATATAGACCCACTGCGTTTCCTCCGGCGGTCGGGTAAAGATGGCCGAGGGGTTGTTGGGGGGGATGTCCCAATCGGAAACGGCAAAGGTGTCCGGCTGGCCGGTGGTCAGCTTCTGGATCTGGCCGTCCGCGTAAAGGAGGTAAATGCTGTTGCCGATGGCCAGGTCCACCACCCGGGCCAGATCTATCTGCACCCCCAGCCACTCGTCCGGTGGCAAAGAGTAGCCGTCCGCAGCCGGACGATAACGCCAGATTTTGTTGGCAGTGGCATCCAGCAGGTAGAAGCGGCCATAGTAGCTGCCGACCAGTTTGGGAAACTGCCAGGTGTCGGCCGCCGCCAGCCGCCGGGCGGTCCGCTCGCCGGTGGCCGGATCATACTCCACCAACGCCCCGCCGCTCTCCAGGATGGCCAGGGTGGATTTTTGTCGCTCGTTGCCCATCGGCACCCACACCATATCCACCAGATCGCCCACCAGCAGGTTGCTCACCTGGTCCCCCCGGCTGACCAGGACCGTGTCCAGCGATTCGGGCAGCAGGGCCTGTTGCCTGCCGTCCAGTTGGTGATGGTAGACCCTGCCCCCTTGCCGGTCCAGGACAAAGAGATTCACCCCCTCAACCACCACGCGAGTCAGGTTGGCGCTGGCCGGGTAGCGCCTGAGCTCGATCACGGTCGTGATGCGCCGCACGCGGCCGATCTCATCCAGCAGCACCTCCACCCGTTTCCGCAGGTCGGCAGCCTGGGCGTGGTCAGGCTGGCGTTCGAGCAGTTGGTCCAGGCGCGTTTTCGATTCGGTCAGCAAAGGCCGTGCCCCGGCCGGATCGGCAGTACGCAACGCCTGTTGCCAGCGGTCGTTGGCTTCGGTCCACAGCCTCTCCAGTTCCGCCTTTCGGTTTTGGCCCTGTTCGATGTAGACGAACAGGACGATGGCCGCCACGACCAGGGGGATGGCCAGGGCGATCCCGGTCAGGAGCCTGGAGGTCGTCCTGGGGCCCTCTTCTGTCTTTTGGGAGGTGGGCCTTGCCCGCCGGCCGGCGGGGGATGGGGGACCGGGGATCAGACGCCTGCCCAGGGTCAGCAAGGCACGCCATGCGCCACTCAGGAAGGCGGCCAGCCCCCCCCCCGCCGCCCTCAATCGCTCGCCCAGGCGCAGGGGCCTCAGCCATCCGGCGATCCGCTCGCCAGGGGGAGGAGAGGGCGGGGGTGCGGGTTGGGTGGCCGGGAGAGAGGCTGTCCTCCTTTCAGCAACCCCTATTTTGACCGCCAGGGCCGACAGATCGCCCCCCTTGCTCGCCTCGGATAGAGCGTCCAGGACCGCCTCGGCCTGGTCCCGGGTCAGGATGGCCGGCCAGGCCGGGCCGGGGATCTGCCGGGCGGTTGTGCTATCCACCAGAAGGAAGGTGTCGCCATCATCCACCTGGAGGTGAAACAGGCTCACCTCCACCTCCCGGCGCTCCCCCAGGGCGATGGCCTCCATCTCCTCCGGCGGCAGGCGGTCCAGCCAGGGGGAAAGGTCGGGCAGACGCGTCACCTGCCCCTGGTGAGCGCAGTAGAGGGCAGCCGGCCCTACCTGGGCGAGGAACAGATCGTTGTCGCGCAGCACCACACATGAGGCCCCGGCGGTCCGCTGTTCACCTGGCAGCGAGTTGCGGTTCTCTTCAAACAGCAGGCGGTTTGCTGCGCGGAGGGCGTTTTGCAGGCCGGCGGTGATGCTGCCTTGGTGAGCAAAGTAAACCGCCTGCATCGTCTCGACCAGTTGACGGGCGATCAGTTCCCGTCCGGTTGTCCGACCAGAGACCTCCACCAGGAGGTACAGGTTGCCACGGGCTCGCCGCCGGGTCAGGCGCCAGGCACGTTCGTCGGCCAGGATGCCCGTTGGCTGGCTCTGTCGGTCGCCGCCCACAATCACCCTGTGAGCCACGCTCGTCTTGAAGCCCATGCTCCCTCCTGTCAGCAGGCAGAAAAGAGGGGGCGGGCCGCTTCGCCGCCCGCCCCAACCTCCTGTTTCCTCCCCCTCCCCGCCCGATGATCAGAACGACCCGGTGCCGGGTTCCGTCGGCCTGGTCAGGGCCACCAGCTCGACCGTCAGCCTGGAGAAAAAGCTCTCCGGTGGCAACTCGCCGCTGCTGCCATAGTCCATCTCGGTCACCCTCGCCTGCACCTGCAGGCCGCTGGTGTCCAGGACAAAGGGGACTCCTACCCTGGCCAGCACCGCTTCCCCCTTGGAGGCCAGCCTGGCCCGCAAGGCGTCGTTGTTGAAGGCATGTCGGCTCATCAGCACCTTGGTCACCGTGCGGATGTCGCTCTTGTCGAACAGCCACACCTCAAAGGCCGTCACCTTGTCCGGATCGCCGGGGCCGATGGTCTCAGAGATGCCCACGCCGCATTCGCCCAGGAACTCACCCATCGGCGTTTCGATGCTGAACGATTCGTCGTAGGTGTCCTCCCCCAGTTGATACGTGGTGATAAAGTGGCCCAACGGCGGCTGGCCAAGCCCCTCCCATTCTTCGGCCACCGGCACGGGCCGCGCCGGACGGACCGCGGGGGCCGGCGGCCTGGCGGCTTTCTGCCGCCGCAAGGCAACGCGCAACCCGATCCAGCCCAAGACCACCACCAACAGGATGGCGACAAGGATCAGGCACGGCACCCGCAGTTGCTTCAGGAGCCCTGGTTTGGGGGGCGGGGGGGTGGGGGCAGGGGGAGCGGCTGCCGGTGTGCCCAGGCCCAGGGCCAGAGCCAGGTCCTCAATCGCCTGGACCTTGTCGGCACGGGCTTCGGCCTCATACTGTTGCCTGGCAGCAGCAAAGGCCTGTTGCTTCTCCTCGTCGCTCCAGCCCTCCAGGAATTTCTCGGCCCGGGCTTTGTCTTTGTCCAGTTTGAACGAATCGGCCACCAGGGCGACATATTGCGCTCTGGCTTCAGGGGCCAGGTCGTACGAATGGGCGTCGGTCCATTTCACCGGCCACAGTCCCCAGCCGATCACGAACCAGCCCAGCAACAGACCTGCGATCAGGCCCACAACCCCGCCAGCGAGCACCTCTTTGCGCTTGAGCCATTCCATTGAGAGCCTCCTTTTATCCCTGACCCGGTCAGGCCGGAGCCAGAAAATCGAACCGCCGAGACAGCCGAGAGCGAAACCTGTGATTTATTGTATCACAGAGTTTTCTTTTCGGCAAATCGGCTGCTTATGTCTTGCTCTTCAGCTCAGGGCAGCAATTTTGGGCGATCGGGTCAGCACCTCCACCCCTTCCTGGCGGATGATAACCAGGTCCTCCAGGCGCACGCCGAACTCGCCGGGCAGGTAGATGCCCGGCTCGACCGTCAGCGACATGCCGGCGGCCAGGATGTCGGTGGACAGCCGGGAGGCACGCGGCCTTTCGTGGATGGCCAGGCCGACGCCATGGCCCAGCCCGTGGCCAAACTGCTCGCCGTAGCCGGCTGCCTGGATCACCTGCCGGGCCAGGGCATCGGCCTCCACGCCGCTCAAGCCGGCGCGGAGGCCCGCCTCCGCTGCTTCCTGGGCCTGCAAGACCAGGTTCCACACCTCCAGATAGCGGGCCTCTGGCCGGCCCAGGCAGAAGGTGCGCGTCATGTCGGAGCAGTAGCCGTCCACCACACAGCCGATGTCCACGACGATCGGTTCACCAGGCCGGATGATCTGGTCGCTGGCGCGGGCGTGGGGCAGCGCCCCGTTCGGCCCGGCGGCGACGATCAGGTCAAAGGCGATCTTGCTGGCCCCGTGGGTGCGCATATAGGCTTCGATCTCCCAGGCGGCTTCCTGCTCGGTCATCCCCGGCCTGATTACCTCCAGCAGGTGGCTGAACGCGGCATCGGTCACCGCCACCGAGCGGCGGAGCGATTCGATCTCTCCCTCCTCTTTGACCATGCGCAGGGTTTCTACCGTATCCTGGAGGGGCACCCACTCCACCCCCTCGCCGGCCCGGCTCCAGGTGGCGAGCTGGTCCACGGTGACGTGCTGGCTCTCAAAACCCAATCGCCGGACGCCCAGGTCGGCCAGCAGGGCAGGCAGCAGCTTTTGGAACTCGTCTGTGATCCGGGCCAGCTCGAAGCCGGGCGCTTCGCGGCCCACCTGCTCATAGTAGCGAAAGTCGGTGGCCAACACGGCCCGCTCTGCCGAGATGAGCAGCCAGCCGGCCGATCCGGTAAAGCCGGACAGGTAGCGCCGGTTTTCCGGCTGGCTGACCAGGATGGCATCGAGGTTTTGTTCGGCCAGAGTCTGGCGCAGTTTGTTCAGTCGCATCTTTTTCCTCCCACAAGAACAGCGGATTGGTCATTGGTCCCCGATCATGGACAACAGCGCCTCCAGGCGGGCAGCCTGAGCCTGGCGGGAATAGTGGGCCACCGTAAACTCCCGCCCGGCCTGGCCCCACAGCCGGAGCGGTTCGGGATGGGCCTGGAGCCGGTTGATGGCCGCGGCCAGCGCAGCCGGGTCCTCCGGCTCAACGAACAGGCCCCCCCCCGCCTGCTCCAACACAGCTCGCGCCTCGCCGCCGATGCTCAACAGCACCGGGCAGGCGCAGGCCCAGGCGTCGAACATCTTGGAGGGCACTGCCCCCTGAAACAGTTCCAGCCGGCGCAGCGGGACCAGGGCCACGTCGGCTGCCGAGAAGAAGGCCGGCATCTCGGAGCGGGGGCATTCGGGCAACAGGGTGACATTGGTCAGCCCCAGGCGGTCCTTCAAGGCCCGCAGGTCGGCCTTGCAAGGCCCCTCGCCGACAAACAGAAAGTGCACCTGGGGCACCGTTTGCAGCCAGTGGGCCGCCTCCAGCACCGTCTCCAGCCCCTGGGCCAGGCCGTGGACGCCGGCATACAGCACCACGAACCGGCCTTCCAGGCCCAGCCGGGCCCGCAGCGCAGCCGCGCCATCCGGGTCTGGGTGGAACAGGTCGGTGTTGGCTCCGTTGGGAATGAGGGCCAGTTTGTCCCCATAGCCCCGAGCGGCCAGGCGCTGGCGGATGCCCTCCGTGACCACGACGATGCGCCGGGCGCGGGCATAGCAGCCTTCCTCCAGCCTGGTTGCCCAGCGGATGAAACGAGGGTTCTTCAGTTCACCCAGCGCCACGGCCGATTCGGGCCACAGGTCGCGCACCTCGAACACCAGGGGGATGCGCCGCAGCCAGGAAAGGGCCAGCGCCGCCCCGCCGACAAAGAGCGGCGGGGAGGTGGCGTAGAGCAGGTCGTAGCGCCCACGGGCCAGGAGCAGGCCGGCCAGCGTCGCGTTGACCATATAGCTGAGATAGAAAGCCATGCGGGTGGTGAATCTTTTTTGGGGCGAGGCTTTGACCCACACCCGCAGCACGTCAATGCCGTTCAGGTCAGCCCGGTCGTAGAGTCTGCCCCGGTATTCCGGCGGGATGACGCCGGACGGATGGTTGGGCACCTCGGTCAGCATGGTGACGTGGTGGCCGGCGGCGAGCAACCCCTGGGCCATCTCGTAGGCGCGGGTCTGGGTGGCGCCCACTTCGGGGGGAAAGTACTGGCTGAGGTAGAGAATGCGCATGGTGAGTCAGCGAGTCAGCGAGTCAGCGAGTCGGCGAGTCAGCGAGTCGGCGAGTCGGCGAGTCGGCGAGTTGGCGAGTTGGCGAGTCGGCGAGTCGGCGAATCAGTGAGTTTGGTGCCTTCGTGCCCTGGTGGTGAATTGTTAGAAAACTCTGACCTTATTATAACACACTGTCCAGGAAAAATCAATCGCCCCCTACACGCGTGCACGCAACAGGGCCACAATCCGCCCGGCGGCGCGGCCGTCCCACAGTTCGGGGATGCGGCCGGCCTTGCTTTCCCCGGCCAGGATGCGCGCTCAACCCTGCCCCAGGATTTCCCGGTAGAACGCCAGCAGGCGCTCCTGTTCCCGTTCCCAGGTGTATTGGCCCAGGACGGCTTCCCGGCCGCGCCGGCCCATCTCGCGGGCTTCCTCGCGGTGGTCGCGCAGCCAGCGGATGGCCTGGGCATAGGCGGCGGCGTCCTCCGCCGGGACCACCAGGCCACAGCGCCCCTCCTCCACGTAGGGCCGGCTCCAGGGGTAGTCGGCGCAGACGACCGGCAGGCCGGCCAGCATATACTCGAAAAGTTTGGTGAAGAGGCTGGGCCGGCGGTATTGGGCGGTATACAGCCCCGGGGCCACGCCGGCATCGGCGCCGGCCAGGTAGTCCTTCAGCCGGTCGGGCGGGACCGGCCCCAGCCAGCGCACCTGTTCCTCGAGCCCGTGCCGGCGGATAAAGGCCCGAATCTGCTCCATGTAGGCCGGCGAGGTCTCNGGGCCGATGAGGAAGAGCCGGACGTCCTCCGCTCCCTGCTCGCGCAGCAGCCGCATGGCCTCCAGGAGCACGCCGATGCCCCGCTGAGGCAGGATCAGGCCGACGTAGATCAGGCGAAAGCCGGGCAGGTCCAGGGCCGGATGGGGGTGAGGGTCGGCGAAGAGCGCCTGGGCCGGGAGGTTACGCACCACCGCGACAGGCCCGCGAAAGTACGGGTACAGCGCCCGCTGGCCCTCCACGGCCAGGANCANGCCGTCCACACCGCGCACCAGGAGGCGTTCCATCCGGCGGGCGAGAAAAGCCACGGCCGGCCGCAGGGGACGGGGAATCCAGTGCTTGACGGCGATGGAATCAACGAAATACTCGTGAACATCGTAGACGATCCTGCACCGCCTTCCCAGGGTCAGGCGCAGGAGCGGCACCAGGAGGAGGAGTTCCGGGTCGTGGAAGTGGACCCCATCGGGGCGCAGCCGGAGCGCCTGGCGGAGGAGCCGCCACCAGACCAGCGGCCGGCCCAGGCGGCGCCTCGGACGGAGTACACCTACAACCGTGACCCCATCGCGCTCCTGCCGCTCGAAATCGGCCGGAGCCAGGAGCGTCACCCGGTAGCCGGCCGCCGCCAGCGCCCGGCACTGGCGGTGGAAGATGCGGCCGTCGAAGGGGGAGTGGACGGAACTCAGCACACAAACCTGGGGCGGGCCTGGATGCTTCCGATCAGCCAATATCCAACTGCCGGTAAAGCGCGACGAGCCTGGCACTTTCCTGTTTCCAGTTGTAAGCGGCGACCACCCGTGCCGTGTTATCTCTGGCGCGGGCCAGGGCCTCGGCTTCGCGGGCCACGCGGGGGTCGGGGCGGAAGGCGTTGGAAAGGAGCATCACCACACGGCTCATAGCACCTCCTTCAGCAGGCCTTCGACAGGCAGGGAATGTGTCCTCCCCCGCTCTTCACATTGAGCTCAGATTCTGGTGTGTTCCAACCCGTGGCTACATGGACCACGAGCGGGCGTAGCCCAAGTCGCTTGGCCAGGTAAGCCAAGTAAGAACTATCCGTCCCCCCGCTAATTCCCAGGACGGAATCATAGGGCTTCCCTCGCCCCGATTTCTGAATTGCATCTACTATCTGCTCAAGCATCTTCCTTCCCTCGCCCGATCGAGCCCGGTCTAAAATTGGCTTAACTTCGCGGTCAAAGTAATGAAGAAGCTACAGACCCCGTTGGCGTCGAAGGTAATCTCCTCGGCACTTGTATCCATCACGCAGCGTGTACACGTCTGCATAAGATCCATCTTTCACACCTCCTATGCCATTGCAAAATCTTGTTACTTGGTCATAAGTACCCACCTAACTTACGATGCTTGTGCTCTTTCTCCTCTAACACCTCTCTATAAACTACCTCTAATTTCGCTGCGATGTTTGCCCACGTATAATTTTCCAACACAAGCTTACGACCTCTTTCCCCAATGGCTTGCCTCTCACTATCATGGGTGAGTAGGAAATCTAGACCCTCGACCAAGCTGTCTATGTCTCTTGGCTTGACTAATATCCCTGTCGTGCCATGTGTGACAATCCCGTCCACCCCTTGCCCCCGAACTGCAATTACCGGTTTCCCGTGAGCCATTGCTTCAACATAAGCAAGCCCGAAAGTTTCTTGCCAGCTTGGTAAGCTAAAGATATCACAGATTGACATGTATTCCATAGCCTTTTCATGGGGAACCATGCCGACGAATTCCACATTCTTTTCTAATCTTGACTCACGCACTAGCTGCTTTAGAGGCTCTCTTTCTGGACCATCGCCTACTATTATATATAGCAAATCATTATAATGTCTAACCAACTGTTGGAGGGCATATATGTTTAAATCAATACCTTTGCTTTTTAGTAAACGTGACACACTCAATATAATACGGCGCCCTTGATATTTTAAAGAGAGATTGCTGATGCTAGTGTAAATTTCTCTTGGATCTATTCCATAACCAATCGTTATAGGTTCCTTTCCAAAGAGAGAAAGGAAAAGCTTTGTTAGCCGTGGGCTTGGAGAAATAACTCTATGGGCGCTTTCAAACACTTCTCTAAGCGCTTGTAAACATCGCCTGCTACGATTAGCAGTTATATCTAAATCGGTTGCTTGAAAGGTCACAATGAAAGGGATGCTATGCTTTTGACTCAGCAGCATCGCTGCATATCCATCAGGTAAGGCCATGTGCGCATGGATTAGATCAAAATGAGAGTATGAGCACATTGTGTTAGCGACATTGCTAAGTCCGTAATACATACGCCTGCCAGATGAAGCCAAAAGAAGGGCTTTAGGAAATACCAGGTAGCGTGGATAATGGGTTTCAATCCCATACCAATTCATCTTCGCTGGCACGGCTAAATAATCCTTCCAGCGTTTTTTAAAAAGGTTCAACGGGGGAAAAACAAATGGCAAAGGGCAAATAACTTTTACCTCATGTCCCCGCTCGCTTATCGCCTTCATTTGTTTGTAGACAGAAATGTTTAACAGATCAAAAGGCGTAAGGAACATGTGCGAAATAGCGAGAATTTTCATAGGTTTTCACCTCTTTGGGTGTACTGCAGTGCATACACCATACCAGTGAGCAACATAATGAGAGATGATATACACCGGCAGGAACATATATACCGCATAGGCAATGAAAGTGCTCTGTAAAGCAACAGTTAACGCAACAACTAGCCGGTCTTGATTAGGGAATTTCATCTCGACGAGAGTCGGGCACGGCGCCCCGGATGGGGTTTAGCCGCCAGCGCCCAGGCCCTCCCTCCTCCAGGGCTTTTTTCCACCGGTAGACCGATGTGGATGTGACGCCGACGGCCTCGGCCACCTCCCGGACACCCTTGCCTTGCGAGAGCATACGGGCGGCAATTCTTCGCCGCATTTCCAGTTCCTTAGCATTCCCTTTGGGTCTCATATTTCCAAGATGTTCACTTTGTCAAAACGAGCTTCACTAGTAACCTCATCAAATATCCGCGCTAATGATCCGGTAAGCAACCTTCGATCATACTTTTCTGGCAATATGAGTTGAGAACCATCATTTGGATTATGATACATTTCTTTTAAGGTTCTGGCTATCATCTCGGGATCATTATTGGGTATAAGCCTTGCAAAATTTATATTTCGCAAAACTTCAGCAATTCCACCATCCAGTGGTGCGAGAGCCAAAATGGGGCGACCGCATGCTATGTAATCGAACACTTTCCCCGTCTGTTCTGTTCTTTGACCACCCCCTATTAGAAGCAATACATTTGCCCCTTTGGCATAAGCAAGCGCTTCGCTATACGGTCGCGACCCAATAAACCTCACCAAGTCACTAACACCGATTTGTTTGACAATGTTAATGACTTCCTGCTCTATTGCCCCTACATGAATAAATTGTATATCGTAATCACGCTGTCGACA
>JGI24187J35170_1001043_pt1 | contig 12424 bp, 6 predicted proteins | sample YNPBryBLVA2012_FD_35170 | JGI IMG/M metagenome (IMG submission 35170)
GAGTTCCATTTCTGTGTCCCTATAACTTATTTCTGATTGAATAAATTTGGCCACAAAATCGGAACTGACACAGAATTTTTTGTGAGAGTTCCATTTCTGTGTCCCCAAAAAATTTTTTCTCATGGAATAAATTAGGCCACAAAATTGGAACTGACACAGAATTTTTTGTGAGAGTTCCATTTCTGTGTCCCCAAGAAGCTATTGCTCCTTGAGATAAATCAGGTCACAAAATCGGAACTGCCACAGCATTTTTTGTGAGAGTTCCATTTCTGTGACCCCAAAAGAGAAATAACCCTTCCAAAGGTTCAAAACCCTCGGAAGGGTTTATCAGGTGCATTGATGATGAATCAAATCAACCGCAGACGTTTTCTATCTGCTCTGGGACTATCAGCAGTTGGGACTGCCGCCAAGGCAATCCCCTGGCTTCCATTTTATTCATGCTAACGAGATTGCTTAATGAGAAGATCGATATCGTTTCTGTATCCCGTGGTTCTTTCCATTCTGATGAATCTAATTCTGAATGTAACGGAATGTCCTTCACGTTCACTGGCCTGTTTTCGATTTGATGCAGGAGCAGAAAATAGTCCTGTGCAGCAGACCGCTATCCTTTTGACACCAGACATGACCTATCAACCCAGCAGTGGTTTTGGCTGGATGATCCGACCCGATCATGCCTTCATTCGCAGCGGGCTGGAACGATCCCGATCCGCCTTTACCATTGACGGGGTGGCTGGACAGGAACTCAGCTTCCGAGCCGAACTGGCAGCGGGCGCCTGGTGGCTGACGCTGTGGCTGGAAGCGGGCCTCGAGGATTCCAGTACCGTCTCGTTTTCGATAAATGGCGAAAAAAGGACGCTGCGCTGGCAGTCGTTTGCACCGCCTGCCGAAGGTCGAACCGATATTCAAAATGTCTATCGGCTCTTTCATGGACGGGTGGTGGTTCAGGAGAATGGGTTCAATTTTCACCTGAGCTGCCAGCGTGATTCCGTTCGGCTGTTGGGTTTCACCCTCACACCCGATCCAAGCCCGACCAAGCCAATTCATCATCAAATGATTCGTCGCTTCCAAAAAGCGGGGCGCTATGGATCGGTCGAGTCGCTTGATAGCCTGCTNAGCGATCTAAAAAAGATATTAGCGCAGCAGCGGCGGGATATTTTCGCTGCCTATTGGGCGGAGCAAATTGAGTTGTTAAGTCTGGCCGAGCAATTTCACGAGATGATGGGCTGGAGCTGGGCCACGCAGCAGACGGGAATGGGGATTTTCGATCGCTACCATCAGGCCGTGATGATTTTGGACGGATTGCTCGATCGGCCCGATGCCGAAAAATACCATTTCTATGAGCGGGCGCTCTGGTTGCGGGGACGGCTGCTCTACTGGCTGGGCGAAGAGCGTCATGGCAACCATGAAATCGCAGGGGGGCGTCGTGATCTGGCCGCCCTTTATCAGCGCTATCCCGATGATCCGCTGCTGGCCATGTACCATGGCCAAAAAATTGACCTGCCCGATCCGTGTGATCAATTGGAGACGGTTGCTGGCGCACCATTGTGGTCTACGGTGCAGCGGGAAGCGCTCTGCCGCTTGCGGTACCTTGCCCATTGGTGGGTAAACGAACGCCAGGCGCCGAACGGCGAGCTTGGCGGAAAACTCGATGATGACGTGGAATTGCTGCGCTGGTGGACGCCCCTGATTTTAGCGGGTGATACCATCGCTTTCAACGGCTGGCGCAAGCTGGCGGATGGCGTCTGGAACAGCCCTGATGTCTATCAGGGTTATTCCAGACATGCCCGTGATGTGGAACATGCTTCGGAGTACATGGCCGATACCGCACCCGACATGATTCTGTTCAGTGACAACCCAAGGTATCTGGAACGATTGCAGCCATCGCTTCACTATTTCGATACCCTGTGGACGGGAATCACGCCGAACGGTCACCGTCTTTTTCGCTCATCCTGGTTCAGCTCACGAGAGGTGAGGACCGAGCCGCCCAAAAATCGGGACCACGAATACGACACCCGTGCTGTAAGAGCCGTTCGCTATTTCGCCTGGAAGACGCATGATCCTGTAGCCATTCAACTGCTTCACGAATGGTCCCTGGCATGGGTGCATGCTGCCATGCGCACCGATAAAGGCAAGCCTGCTGGAATCATCCCCGCTTCGGTGCGTTTCCCCGATGAAGCGATCAATGGTGACGAGCCCACCTGGTATAAAGCCAACATGTTCTGGGATTATTACGATTGGGAGGCGCATGCGGGCAGTATGATGCTGGATCAACTGCTGTTCACTTACACGTTGACTCAGGATACCACATTACTGAAGCCGCTTTTCGCTGCATTGGACCTGGTGACATCGCTAGACCATAGTCGGGCTTCGAGGGAAAGGAATGGCAAAGTGCTCCCTGGTTCAGCCGAATGGGCCGCAGCGAAGTTGCGTGACGAAGAAGCCTTCTGGAGCGTGGTCGGTCAATGGCGATTCGCTTCGGGCGATCCCCGCTATGACGATGTGATCCATCGCTATGGCTCGCCCTACCTGCGCTATCGCTTAACTGGGGATGAGAACCATCTGCTGAATGGATTGCAGGCGTTGCTGGAGAGTGTGCGCTACAACATTCCGTTATTGACTTCGGAAGTGCTGCACACCGATCGGGTCTATGTTCGAGGCGCCCATCATCTCAAAGCCATGCTCACAGGAGATGGCATACCCGAAAGCATGTCGCCCTATTACGCTGTTTCCTGGGAAGGAACGGATGAGAATTTCACGGCGCTGGTCACGGCTGCGGGCAAGGATCATCTCAGCGTCCAAATTTATTCTCACTCGAAAGAGGAATATGAAATTCAGATGCGCCTGTGGCAGCTTGAGCCTGGGACGTATCGTTTAAAATATCATTCTGCGCAAGGAATAAAAGAATCAGAATTCGTAATGAAGCATAAGGGTCAGCGGATTGCCCTGGTTTTGCCAGCGAGATCGTTATTAGAAATTCGGATAGATTAAAAATCGTGAGTTCAAATCAGAAGTTCAACTGTCAATGATGATGAGCATTCTCCCTGGCCCTCTTTCAAAGGTACGAACAATAGTCCCCCTTTAGAACGATCCCAGCAGGCCATGGGATTTAGGCGGATGTCGATTTGAATTTGAGTTATCCGTTGGGAAAAAAAACTTGCCCCTTGCGAAGGTCCTCAACCTTAGCCAGGGTTTAAAAACTGAAATCCGTTGGGTTGTTTCAATCCGTTGGGGAAAAAAGCTTGACCCTTGCCAAGGTTCTTAACCTTCGCAAGGGTTGTGAAAACTAAAATCCGTTGGAAGAAAAGCTTGCCCCTTGCGAAGGTCCTCAACCTTAGCCAGGGTTTAAAAACTGAAATCCGTTGGGTTGTTTCAATCCGTTGGGGAAAAAAGCTTGACCCCTGGCGAATGTTCTCACCTTCGCCAGGCTTTAAAAACAAAAATCCGTTGGGTCGTTTCAATCCGTTGGGGAAAAAAAGCTTGACCCCTGGCGAAGGTTCTCACCTTCGCCAGGCTTTAAAAACAATCTGCCATTGTCCATACAAGCATAATATTGAATTTTGAATAGCAAAGGACAGACAACATGCTTTATCCGCAAATGAACCGCTGCAGAACCGTATTGGATCTTTCAGGCTTCTGGGAAATCAAAGTTGATTCCGAAAACAGGGGCGAACCACAGCAATGGCTGAACGGCTTTGAGCCAGACGCCATCGTCGCCGTCCCAGGCAGTTGGAACGAGCAACTGGCGGAACTGGGCTTGATGAATTATATCGGGAAAATCTGGTATCAGCAGCGATTTCACATTCCGCAGGCGCTGGCCGATCAGCGACTCTCTGTCAGATTTGGTTCGGCCGATCATCAGGCCAGGGTCTGGCTCAATGGTGAATTTCTCGGCGAGCATATCGGCGGCTTTTTGCCATTTGAATTCGATATCACCGATTATATCAAAACCAATGCCCCCAATCGGCTGGTCATCAGTGTCGATAATACCCTGACTCACGACACCATTCCCCAGGGCGTCACGGGGGAGGATTATCAGGTGTTTCATCGAGAGCGGCATCAGACCTTCCCACCGACCGTGTTCGATTTTTTCCCCTACGGCGGCATCCATCGGCCTGTAAAAATAATCGCCCTGCACCAACACCATCTGGAAAATATCGCAGTGACAACAGAGATCAATGGCAAAGATGGATTGATAAAATTTCGAGTTGAACTCAGCGAAATTGTTGAACGGTCGAAACTAAAAGTCGCCCTCTGGGATCGGCAGCAGAGTTTGTATGACCTGAAACATCACCTGCAACAAAATTGGCTCGAAGGCACGATCGAAATTCCCGAGTGCCACTTTTGGAGCCACGAGCATCCATTTCTGTATCGGTTGCGCTTTGAACTATTTGAAAACGACGATCTGGTCGATGAGTACGAACTGGAGGTCGGCGTTCGGCAGATCGAAGTGACTGAGCAACAGTTGTTGATCAATGGCCAGCCCGTTTTTTTGGAGGGTTTTGGCAAACATGAAGATTTTGCCGTGATCGGCAAGGGCCTGTGGCATCCGCTCATTGTGAAAGATTTTCAACTGCTGAAATGGATCGGTGCTAACTCGTTCCGCACGTCGCATTATCCCTATGCCGAAGAAGTGTTGCAGATGGCGGATCGGCTGGGATATTATGTGATCGCTGAAGTCCCCGCCGTCAGCTTAAATTTCAGGCACGTCAGCGAGAAAACGCTGGCCCATCACAAGCAAGCCATCGTCGAATTGATCCAGCGGGATCGCCATCATCCCAGTGTCATTGCCTGGAGTTTGGCCAATGAGCCAGGTATCTGGGGCGAGCCCGAAGCCAATTCCGAGCTGGCAAATCAATACTGGGCCGAACTTTTTGCTGTGGCTAAAAAGTTGGATCCCACCCGTCCACTGACTCTCCCGACGTTTCCCAGGTGGAGGGACAAAGATGTGGTTTACCAATACTGCGATTTTCTGTCGCTGAATCGCTACTGGGGCTGGTATGAAATTCCAGGCGAGCTCGAAAAAGCAGGGGAGGTGCTAAAAGACGAATTGATTCAATTATTCAAGAAATATCACAAACCAATTTTGGTCAGCGAATTTGGCGCCGATACGATTGAGGGCTTGCACGCCACCTATCCCCAATTGTTCACCGAGGAGTACCAGACGGCATTGATCGAAAAATATTTTGAGATCATCGAATCGTTGCCGTTTACCATCGGCGAACATATCTGGAACTTTGCTGATTTCCGCACGGCTCAACATTTCCGCAGGTTAGTCTTTAATCGGAAAGGAGTTTTTAATCGCCAGCGAGAACCCAAAGCGGCGGCGTTTGCTATTAAAAAACATTGGAACAAATGAAAATTACAAATTCCAGACCTGCGCCAGTCCAAAAAAAACTGGACAAAGAAATGGAACTGACACGGAATTGAAGTCCTTATGGTTTTTCCCTGGTGGTTGCATTTTTGTGACTTAAAAGATTGTGGTTTAACGAGTAAAAATACATTGGACACAAAAACGAAACACGACACAAAAAAAAAAAGATTTATGGGATTTGATTTTGTGATCGTTCGGTTTTTGTGTACTAATTTTGCTTTTTGGTTTTGGCTCGGCAAGGTTTGTTACAACTATTGGAATCTGTTTTTAGTACCCTTCTAAAGGTTAACAACCTTCACACGGGTAGGGGATTGGAATTTGGCTATTGGGGCTTGGAATTTATTTGAGTTTTGGATTCTGAATTTTGGAATTTTGAAGGGCAATTGGATTTGAAGATTGGCAATTGAAGATTGAAATTTATTTGGCAATTGGATTTTGAATTTTGGGATTTTATTTATGACCACTTTCCTCGGAATCTCTTTACTCGACCTGCTCGTTCTCGCTTCATATTTTATTTTAGTTACCTGGCTGGGTGTCTGGACGCATCAGAAGATCAAATCCTCGGGGGATTTTTTTATGGGCAACCGCCGCTTCGGCAAGATCATGATGATCGCCCAGGCCTTCGGAGTGGGCACGCACACCGATCAACCCGTCTCCGTGGCTGGCGCTTCTTACACCACGGGGCTGGCGGGCATCTGGTACCAGTGGGTGTGGATGTTTTCCACGCCGTTCTATTGGCTCGTGGCCCCGATCTATCGGCGGTTGCGCTATGTGACCATGGCGGATTTTTTTCAGGAACGCTATGGCCAGACGCTTGCGGTTTTATACACCATCATCGGCGTCACTTATTTTTGTATGGACATCGGCATCATGCTCAAAGGAACGGGCATCACGGTGGAAGGCCTGACGGGCGGCGCCATGTCGGAGAGCACCGTTATTCTGATTTCTACCGTTTTGTTTGTGATTTATGGATTGGCAGGGGGGTTGATCGCTGCCGTCTTTACCGATCTCGTTCAGGGATTTTTAATCCTGGTGCTGTCGTTTATGTTGCTGCCCTTTGCCATCCACAAAGCGGGTGGTTTGAGCGCCATTCACCAGGGGCTTCCCGAGCACATGTTCAGTTTGGTCGCTCCGCATGAGGTGACGCTGTTTTTCATCATCATGATCGTGATCAACGGCTTGATCGGCATCGTGGTCCAGCCGCATCACATGGCGGTTGGCGGTGCAGGCAAAACCGAAATCGCCTGTCGCACGGGCTGGACGTATGGCAATTTCTTGAAACGATTCGCCACCATGGGCTGGGCGTTTGTCGGTGTTTTTGCCGCATTCTTATTCCCAGGGTTGGGATTTCATGAACGAGAGCTGGCATTTGGAATCGCTGCCAAAAATCTTTTGCCTGTGGGACTGGTCGGTCTCATGATCGCTGCCCTGATCGCCGCTGTGATGTCCACCTGTGATGCTTTTATGGTTCATGCCTCGGCGCTATTCACCCGAAATATTTACCTGAAATATATCAATCCAAAAGCATCGGATCGGACGTTATTAAAAACCGCACGGTACTCCTCGGGAGCGATCGTGCTCGGCGGATTATGTTTTGCCTACGTTTTCCCCAGCGTGGTTCATGGCTTGATGGAAGTCTGGAAGGTGACTGCCTATCTCGGCATCGCCTTCTGGGCGGGCGTGATCTGGAAAAAAGCCAACCGCTACGGTGCCCTCGCCAGTGCCCTCACCATGGCGGCGATTGCCATTTACACGGGCAATTACCTTAAATGGCCCTTGCAAAACCAGATCGCTCTTTACGTTCCTGTTGGGATTTTTATCATGATCGTGGTCAGCTATTTCACCCGATCAGAGCCCGCAGAGCAGTTGCACAAATTTTATGCCCTGCTGGATACTCCCGTCGGTAAGGAGCAGCGGCTCAAAGATCAACACATCGAGATCATGCTGGAGGGCGAATCCCAGGCACCGACGTCGAAGAAAATGAAAGAAAAGTTGGTCGAAAAATTCCTCTCCAAAGGTGATGAGGAAGATGGATTGCTGCTGGTGGATCTGCTGTCGTTGCGGAAAAAGTTTTCCTGGGGCCGCTATCGGGTCGACATCATTGGTTTTCTTGTGGCCTGTTTGATCGTTGCCTTATTGATTGGATTGGCGATGTTTCTGGCAGGAGTAGGGGCGTGAGCTGTTATCAGTTATCAGTCGTCAGTCATCAGTCTTCAGTTGGCAGTAGGAAGGGGGATAATTCTTTCGAAGGTTCTGAACTTTCGGAAGGTTCTATTCAAGATGAACCAGACAAAATAAAATAAAGTCAAATGGAAAAATCCAATTCAAAAAATCAATCTGATTTCAATTCAATTTTTTCATCAATTGCATTTGTCATCTCATCTCGACCCAATAACTTTTCCCATTTGCCATTAGGTCTGCCGTCTCACGTCTGCCATTTGCCGTTTCACGTCTCTAATTTGCCGTCTCACGTTTGCCATCTGCCGTTTCACATTTCATGAGGAAAATATGATTAAATCCAAACTTTCGATCTGGAAAAAACTCTCCCTCTTCTTCGCATCGATTGCGCCTGGTATTTTCCTGGTTGGCTACAATATCGGCACAGGGAGCGTTACCACCGCAGCGTCGACAGGTGCGAATTATGGGATGACTTATGTCTGGCCGCTGCTATTGTCCTGTGTTTTCACTTATATTTTGATCGTCGCCTTTGGCCGCTTTACGGTAGTTACGGGGGAGACGGCGCTGTTCAGTTTCAAAAAGCATTTTGGGATAGGCCTGGCGATTTTCGTGCTGCTGTCCGTCGTGATCAGCGAATGGGTGGCGTTCATGGGCGTGATGAGCGTGGTCTGTGAGGTCGTCAAAGAATGGTCACGGCCGCTGACGCCTTCAGGCGAGGGAATCAACATGATCATATTGAGCATTGGTTTCGGTGGGCTGATCTACTATTTTTTCTGGAATGGCACGCAGCGCTTCTTTGAGAAAATTCCGATGATTTTCGTTGCCATCATGGGAGTGAGCTTCATCGCCACCATGTTCATGGTCATTCCCGAACCCATGCAGGTGATCAAAGGGCTGGTGCCTAAAATCCCTGGCGAAGCCAATGCGGCGCTGTTGATTGCGGGAATGGTCGGCACCACGATGGGCGGCGTTTTGTATCTGGTCCGCTCCATTCTGGTACAGGAGAAAGGCTGGACCATCAACGATCTCAGAGAAGAAAAGCGAGATGCGTTTATTTCATCAGCCATGATGTTCATTCTTTCGGCGGCGATCATGGCCTGTGCCGCTGGAACACTCTTTCCGCTGGGATTGAAAGTGGATAACGCCATCGATATGGTCAGATTGCTGGAGCCGCTGGCAGGCAGGTTTGCCATTTCGATTTTCGTGGCGGGAATCGTGAGTGCGGGATTGTCGAGCATGTTCCCGCACCTGCTGTTGGCGCCCTGGTTTCTGGCCGAAATCGCCGAGAAACCCAGGGATATGAAGAGATATTATAATCGCTTGATCGCTCTGTTCACCGTCAGCCTGGGATTGGTGGTGCCCCTTTTCGGTGGCCGCCCTGTCCTGGTAATGATCGTCTCCCAGGTGCTCTGCGCCGTGGCCACGCCAGTGATCATTTTGCTGATGCTCCTGCTGCAAAATAAAAAAGAAGTGATGGGAAAATATAGAGCGACGCCTGGTTTCAATTTGGTCATGATTTTCATTTTTCTGTTCACGATTTTTATGGCAATCACAGGAATTATCGGAATTAGAGGTTTACTGTAGGACAGGTTGTCAACCTGTCCTACAAGCTGGAGAAACCAATGTTTCACAACAAAATCATCTGCTGCTATCTCTATCCCATTACCAAATACGGCTATCCACCACCTGCCGAGCAGACGATTCATCATCTGCAAGAGATGAAGGCCCTGGGATTCCAGACCGTGGAGCTGGAAGGGATTCGAGAACAGCATCTGCTGTCCATTTACGATCGGCGGTTGGAAATCAAAAAGCAACTGGAAGAGCTCAATTTGAACGTGCCTTATTTCTGTGTGGTCCTGCCAGGGCTTTCATCAGCCGATCCAAAAGTTAGCAGCAAGAATCTGGAGCTGTTTAACAAAGGCTGTGAGATCGCTGAATTATTCGGCTCCCTGGGCATACTCGATAATGGCCCAATTCCGCCCTATCAATTTCCTGGCGAGGTCCCTGTGGTGCGCCATTACGATGAGGATGTTTGGAGGATGGCGCAATTTCCGAAAAATTTGAACTGGAAAAAATATTGGGAGCATCTGATCGGGACCTATCAGACCGCCTGCGAAATTGCAGCCCAATGGAGCTTGACGTTTCACCTCCATCCCTGCCTGGGCTCGATGACGGCCAATTGCGATGGTTTCCTCTATTTTCATGATGCGGTGGCACGGAATAATCTGCGCTTCAATTTCGATACCGCCAATCAATTTGCGCTGAAAGATAACCTGGCGCTGGCGTTGCGGCGATTGGCTGACCATGTCGACTACATCCATCTGTCGGATAATCGGGGTACTAAAATCGAGCATCTGCCGCCTGGAATGGGAAACATCCGTTGGGACATAGTTTTTGAGACGCTGGATTTGATCGGATTCCAGGGGCACATCGGGCTGGATATTGGTGGCGAAGAATCGGGGGTGAGGGAGATCGATCAGGTGTATATGGAGGCGGGGGGATGGTTGGAGCGAAATTGGGGAGGGCGGTTGAGCAGTGATCAGTAATCAGTAATCAGTGAGGCAGTAGACAGTTAAATTTACCCTTTCAAAGGTTGGAAACCTTTGAAAGGGTTGGGAAGGCTATGGAATCAGTTTTGAAGGAAAAGTAAAACATCCCCCCTGGCCCTCCTTCAAAGGGGGGAATTTGAATTTACGCTTTCAAAGGTTGGAAACCTTTGAAAGGATTTGTGAGAAAGGGTTTGGGAAATAAAATGGGCAAAAAGCAAATGAATATTCGGATCTTTAAAATTGCTATTATCTTGCTATTCGGTATCATACCCTTTATTTTTGGGTCGAGCCTGGCTGATCAGTTTTCGCAGGAGCGGAATAAAACAGGCATTTTCAATGTCCGAGATTACGGCGCTGCGGGCGATGGTATTCAACTGGATACCAGGGCTATCCAATCGGCTATCGATGCTTGCGCTGAAACAGGAGGGAAGGTGATTTTGCCGCCTGGCAGGTACCTATCGGGAACGATCTTTTTGAAAAGCCATGTCACGCTGGAGCTCATGGCAGGCGCCACCTTGCTGGGCAGCACCACAATCGCTGACTATCCACCCATTACGCCCGACTACCGCTTTTATGGCGATGACTTTAGCCAATTCAGTTTGATCTATGGCGAAGGCCTCGAAAACATCGCCCTGATCGGCCTGGGCACCATCGATGGTCAGGGCGGCGCTTTCAAGGTGACCACGAAAAAGAAGCCCGATCGCTACATGAACCGTCCCTACGTCATCTGGCTGGCGAAATGCAAAACGATTCTGGTGGACAATCTCCAGCTCCGAAATTCCGCCCGCTGGATGCAGCATTACCTCGCCTGTGATGAGCTGACGATTCGGGGCATTCATGTCTACAACCATTGCAATCAGAACAACGACATGGTCGATATCGATGGGTGCCACGATGTAATTGTATCCGATTGTTTCGGCGATACCGATGATGATGCTTTGACGCTGAAAAGCACTTCGGGGCGATCCTGTGAAAATATCGCCATCACCAATTGTGTGCTGAGCAGCCATTGCAACGCCATCAAAATGGGAACAGAGTCGCATGGGGGATTCAAAAATATCACCATTTCGAATTGTGTGGTGAAGCCATCGCAGGATAAAGAGCCCATTTTTGGATTCGAAGGTGGCATCGGCGGAATCGTATTGACGATGGTCGATGGCGGAACGCTGGACGGGGTGCTGGTCAATAACATTCGCATCGACGGTCCCAAAGTGCCGATCTTTGTTCGATTGGGCGATCGGGGGCGAGTGTATCGGGAAGATATGCCCCGTCCTGATATTGGCACGCTTCGCAATGTCCAGATCAGCCACATCATCGCCACCGATGCTGACACGTTTGGCTGTTCGATGACGGGCCTGCCCGATCATCCCATCGAAAATATCGCCTTGAACCATATTCGAATTTCCTTTAAAGGGGGCGGAAAAAAGAACGCTGCCTTCAAAGATGTCCCCGAACTGCCCGATCATTATCCTGAGAGCACCATGTTCGGCGAGCTGCCTGCTTATGGTTTTTTCATCCGCCATGGCAAAAATATTCGATTTAATCAGATCGACCTGACTGTTGAAACGGACGATCACCGTCCCGCCCTGATTTGCGATGATGTGCAGGGATTGGATATTTCAGCCTTTCGATCCGCAGGAACGATGGAGCAGGGGGCGTTGATGATGTTGAAGAATAGCCAGGATGTTTTTATTAACGGATCAAGAGCCTTAAATGAAATTCGATTATTTCTGATGGTTATGGGCAAAGACTCCAATGGAATCTGTTTGACTGGCAATGATCTGGATCGAGCCAGGAGAATATTTGAGGTAGGTGATGGGGCGAACAAAACGGCTGTTAAAGTGAAGTGAAAATAGATGATAATTTTAAAATGATCAATTTTCTCCAACAGATGCTAAAAATTCTAAATCTCAATCGTCAAATAACAAATAAATTACAAAGTTCAATTTAGAAAATCCTAAAAAGTTTGGTAATTGATTATTTGAGATTGAAATTTATCCGCCAGTTGTCGGACAGGTTTGTAATTTGTTTTTTTATTATTTGGGATTTCATCGGTTGGGTTGTTTCAATCCGTTGGCAAAAAAGTTTGACCCTTACGAAGGTTTTTAATCTTCGCAAGTGTTTTGAAACTAAAATCCGTTGGAAAAAAAGTATTGATATGAAATCAATTCTAAAATCCGAAATCGTAAATCCAAAATCAAAATCATCCGTTGGGTTGTTTCAATCCGTTGGAAAAAAAGTATTGAAATGAAATCAATTCTAAAATCCGAAACAGTAAATCCAAAATCAAAATCATCCGTTGGGTTGTTTCGATCCGTTGGATATT
>JGI24187J35170_1001044_pt1 | contig 12424 bp, 14 predicted proteins | sample YNPBryBLVA2012_FD_35170 | JGI IMG/M metagenome (IMG submission 35170)
ACAACACGCCCAAAAGACCCCGCTTCTATTGACAGGACACGCCGAGAATTATTTTCCGAGTTTCTTCTTGAACGCCTCGGTCAACGCCGGGACGACCTGGTGCATGTCGCCCACCACGCCATAGCGCGCCACTTTGAAGATGGGCGCTTCGGCATCCTTGTTGATGGCTACGATCATCTTGGAGGTGCGCATCCCAGCCAGGTGCTGGATGGCGCCAGAGATGCCGCAAGCAATGTACAAATCGGGCGAAACCACCTTGCCGGTCTGGCCGACCTGGTGGGCGTAGGGGATGTAACCGGCATCCACCGCCGCGCGCGAGGCGCCCAATGCGCCGCCCAACACCTTAGCCAGTTCGCCCACCTTCTTGAAGCCCTCCTGCGCCTTCCAAATTTCGGCTTGTTTTTCGTCCAAGCCAGGCGGCGGGGTGAGAGCGGGATTATTGGACGTACCGCGCCCGCCAGAGACAATCACGCCCGCATCGGTCAATGAAACGCCGCCTTCGCCTGTGCTATAGCCTTCGACGTTCGTCTTGGCCTCGGCGACGGGCGTCACTCGGGTCAGCGTGCCGGCTTTCCCGGCTTGCGCTTCGGGCTTGGGGAAGGCCCGTCCGCGCAGGGTGACGATTTGCGGTTTGGCATTGCAGACGGTCTTTTCGAGCAATTTTCCGGCGTAGATGGGGCGGGTAGCCACGACCTTGTCGCCATCCACTTCCACAGCGGTCACATCCACCAGCACGCCGGTGTTCAGGTCTATGGCGGTCATGGCGGCCAGTTCGCGGCCGCGGGTGGTCGTGGGTAACAGAATCAGGTCGGGGCTTTGTTCCGAAGCGAGTTTGGATAGAGTGGAGGCGTAAACCTCGGCGCGGAAGTCTGCCAAAACAGCATCATCCCCCAGCAGGACTTCATCTGCGCCGTACTCGAAGGCCGACTTGGCCAGTGCTTCTACACCCGACCCAAATACCAGAGCAGTGACGCTTCCAAGCGTCTTGCCCACGCCCACGGCTTCCCAAGAGGCAGGTAACGCCTCCCCTTTGAAGTGGTCAATGTAAACCCAGGTTTTCATAGCACCTTCTCCGCAATGATTTTGTCGGCCAGAGCGTTGGCAATCTCTTCGGGGCTGCCGCCGGTGATGAATTCACAGTTGACTTCACGCGAGGGCGGGTTGAGCAGCGCAGGCCAGGCAATGACGGGGGCGGGGGCGCTAATGCCCAGGTCGCTCAACGACCAGACCGGGATTTCGGCGCGCGAAGCCTTACGAATACCCATGAAGGAAGGATAACGCGGTTCGCCGTAATCTTTGGCAATGCTGAAGACAACCGGCAGTTCGGCGCTGACCATCTGGCGTCCTTCTTCGGTGGCACGTTCGACCTTGACGGTGCGGCCGCTGCATTCCACTTTAGCGGTCAGGCCCAAGAACGGCCAGCCCAGCACACGGGCCGATTGGGCCGGGGTCAAGCCGGCATCGCCGTCAATGGTCTGGCGGCCAAAAAAGGCCATGTCTACGCCGCCAATTTTCTGGATGGCGGCTGCCAGAACGCGAGCAGTGCCTTGGGTATCCAGACCTTCGAGCGCCTGGTCTGAAATCAGGATAGCCTGGTCACAGCCCATGGCCAGAGCGTGCTTGAGCGCCTCTTTGGCCGCTTCGCCGCCCATGCTGACGGCAATGACTTCACCGCCCAGCGCTTCTTTTTGCTGGAGCGCGGCTTCGACCGCAAATTCATCCCATGGATTGATGACCAGCGGCGCATCGCCCCATGAGATTTGCCCGTTTTCGACCACCACTTTGGCAGCCGAATCGGGGACTTGTTTGATACAGGCTACGATTTTCAAGGAACTCCTCCTTTTGCTGTTAGGTGAGTTGAGGTATTTTTTCTATTATAACTTAAAATCAAAAAATCTACCGACCATTCGGTAGGGAAGTCTACCCGACAGCAAGGCTGCCCTTCTGGCAAAACTGGCAGAATCCCGCCTTTCCCAGCGCGGCAATCACCTGACGCGATTCGAGAACGGGCAGTTCAGGCATACGCCTTGATCGCTACATCCACTTTGAATGCGAAAATTTCCAGCGCCTCGGGCGGGAACGTATTGCACGGGTCTTCGACAGGGGAAGGGGGCGCAAATAGGGGGGTCAACTGTGCTTGAAAATGCAACCTTTTTCAACTTGAATCATCTAACCAACGAAATCTGTTTTGGAGGTAGTGTGATGAGTGAGACGAGACCGCAACCGCGTGTAATCGTGTTCAGCACGCCGACCTGCTCGTTCTGCAACATGGCCAAGAAATATTTCCGCGAGAAAGGCATCCGTTTCAAGGATGTGGATGTCAGCCGCGACCAAGCAGCGGCGCGCGACATGGTGCGGCGCTCTGGCCAAAGCGGAGTGCCGGTCATTGACATCGGCGGCAAAATCATCATCGGCTTCGACCGCCCGAAAATTGACAAATTGCTTGGGATCCGCTGAAAAGTCTATCATCAACGCCAGTTCGGGATGACCGTCCCGAAGGCTTTTTAGAGCGATTGTATGGGCAAAATCGAGCCTTCACCCTGCGGGTACTTTGCGAGACGCTTCGAAGGCTTANCCCGAATTCACGTTATCATTACAGCGTAAAGTCGGCAAGCGAACAAAAAGCAGCCGCCTTGCGCTGCACACCATCATTTTGGAGGTAGTTCATGTCTGACATCAAAATCGAACCCCTGGGCAGCCGCGTGTTGATCCGCCCGCTGGAAGAGGAAAGCAAAACTGCTTCGGGCTTGTTGCTGCCCGAAACCGCCAAGGAAAAACCTCAAACCGGCGAAGTGGTCGCCATCGGCGACGACGAGGAAATCAAGTTGAAAGTCGGCGACAAAGTGCTGTTTGCCAAGTACAGCGGCACCGAGTTCAAACTGGACGGAATAAACTATATTCTGTTCGAAGCGTCCGACGTGTTAGCGCGCTTCAAATAAGACGCTCCCACTTCCACAAAAGAGAAGCCCGGCTCGATGCGCCACGCACCGGCCGGGCTACGTTTTATGGGCGTCTTGTTCTTTCATTGTTTTTCGACGCCCATGTTGCTCAATTCATCGGAGTTGAACTGGGACAAAAACAGGTCAACACCCGCGATGAGGATGAGCAAGATCGCAACCACAGAAGCGATTACGGTGAACATAGGCGGCCTCCTTTCTATATTAGTATAACGATTCTGAGGGTAAAACGTTCCATCCCCTAACAGTACTGTAAGGTGGATTCTTTACAATTTTGATAGCCAACTGTGCCTCGGTGGAATCGTCGGCTTGGCGCGCATGTTTGATCATGCTATAATGCGCTCACTTGCCCCGGTAGTTCAATGGACAGAACAGGGCACTCCTAAGGCTCTGATGTGGGTTCGATTCCCGCCTGGGGCATTGCCCAAAACAGCCCTCCATCACCCCCATTCAAGATATTTCCTCTTCTCTTCGAGAGCGGATTCTAATCTTTTATTAAGCCAGGGCTATTGCTTTTTTTCATGGCTTATAGTATGATAAGGATGGCAGACGCTAGGGTGCCCCCCTCACCCTGGCGTTTGCCGCTTAATATGACTAAAAAGATGCGGGGCGTTTTGGGTATAATTCCAGCAACTGTCATTTCCATTTTTGGTTTGCGCCGCAATTGCCTGCCTCTGGGCAAGCGCCAGGGCAGGCTGGCACTTGCCCCGGAAACTGCGGCGCAACATGAGTTTGGTTGCCGCTGGAGGCCGCGCTATGGATCAATATTTCGAACAACTGCTCCTGGACTATGCCCTGGCCAATGCTGAAGAAGAACGCAAGCGCATCGAAAAAGTCCTCTGGCACGATTTTGGCCGCCGCAAACTGGTCTTCGTGCTGGATATGTCCGGCTTCTCCCTGCTGACGCGCAAATACGGCGTGGTACATTATCTCGCCTTGGTCAAACGGATGCAACTCACCGCCCGGCCGATCATCGAAGAAAACAACGGCCTGGTCGTCAAGTTCGAGGCCGATAACTGCTTTGCTATGTTCGATACCGCCCTTTCGGGAGTGCGCGCCTCCATCCAACTCAACGCCGCCTTCGACGCTATGAACGTCCACGTTGACGATCCCTTCGACATCCGCATTTCCATCGGCATGGACTTTGGCGACGTGCTGCTCACCGGCGGGCCCGACTACTTTGGCGACACGGTCAACCGCGCCAGCAAACTGGGCGAGGACATTGCCGGCCCGGGCGAAATTCTCATGACCGAGGCCGCCTTTGCGCAACTTCCCAGCCAGGCCGGTTTCCGCGGCCAACCGCTGGACATCTCGATTTCTGGCATCCCCTTGAAGGCCTTCAAACTGGACTATTGAAACTGCCGGCATGTCTCTCGACCGCTTGTTGACCCGCTGGCGTGTGGACGAAAGCCTCGCATCGAACATTGCCGCCTGGCAAACGATCCCCGCCCGCCCAGCCGTCACGCATCCTTTTCCAGACGATTTGCCGGCCGCGCTTCGAGAGGCGTTATCTTCGCTTGGAATCGCCTCGCTCTACAGCCATCAGATCCAGGCCTGGAACCACGCTCGCGCTGGCAAAAACATCGTCCTGGCAACCGGCACCGCTTCTGGCAAAACGCTGGCCTACAACCTGCCCGTCCTTGCCACGCTGCTCGAGGACCCGGCTGCCCGGGCGTTGTACTTGTTCCCGACAAAGGCATTGACGCAGGATCAGTACTCAGTCATCCGTGACCAGTTGTCCGTCATCCAAGCATTGAATCCGGACGACCGCTCACTGAACCCCGGCATCTACGACGGCGACACCCCAGCGCGTGACCGCCCAGCCATCCGCAAGCGCGCCCGCCTGCTGCTCACCAATCCTGACATGCTGCACACCGGCGTCCTGCCGCACCACACGAACTGGGTAGACTTTCTGCGCGGGCTGCGTTTCGTCGTCATAGACGAACTGCATACCTACCGCGGCGTCTTTGGTTCGCATGTTGCCAACGTCATCCGGCGATTGAAGCGTGTGGCGGCCTTCTATGGCGCCGCTCCGCAATTCATCCTCACCTCTGCCACCATCGGCAATCCGCAGGAATTGGCCGAAAAACTCATCGAAGCGCCCGTCACGCTCATCGCCCAAGACGGCTCTGCGCGCGGCGAGCGTCACTTCATCCTCTACAACCCGCCCATCGTGGATGAGTCGCTTGGATTGCGCGCCAGCGCCCTGCTCGAAAGTGTACGCCTCGCACAAGACGTTCTGTCGGCGGGTGTACAGGGCGTAGTCTTTGCCCGCTCGAGGCGGAGTGTGGAAATCATTTTGACGTACCTGCAAGAGGGCAGAGAGAAGGGAACAGAGAGGAGAGAACAGGGAGAAAAGAATAGCGGCTACTCTCCACACTCCAATCTCTATTCTCCAGTTTGCGGCTATCGCTCCGGCTACCTGCCCTCGCAACGACGCGAAATCGAAAAGGGACTACGCCAGGGCAGCGTCCGCCTGGTCGTAGCCACCAACGCCCTCGAACTGGGCATAGACATCGGCGGACTGGGTGCGGCCATCCTGGTCGGCTATCCGGGCAGCATCGCTTCAGCGTGGCAGCAAGCGGGCCGGGCGGGACGCGGCGAGTCCCCCGCAGTGGCTGTGCTGGTCGCCTCGTCCAGTCCGCTCGATCAGTTCCTGGCGCGACATCCCGAATATTTCTTCGGTCGTTCTCCCGAACAGGGGCTGATCAATCCCAACCATCTGCTCATCCTGCTGGAACATCTGCGCTGCGCCCTGTTCGAGTTGCCCTTCGAGCAAGGCGAGCATTTCGGCGGCCAAACGGTAGACGAATGGCTCGAATTCCTGGTATCGAACCGCGAAGCGCACCTTTCGGGCAAAAAATTCTACTGGATGGCCGACCAATACCCGGCGGCCACGATTTCGCTGCGCTCGGCCTCGCCGCAAAGCGTCGTCATCCAAAGCGCAGACCCCAAGCCGCAGACCATTGGCGAGGTAGACCTGGCCAGCGCCCTGTGGATGACACACCCCGGCGCCGTCTACATGCACCAGGGACAGCAATACCTGGTTCAGCGCCTGGACCTGGAACAGCGCATCGCCAGCGTGACTGCTGTCGCTTTTGATTACTACACGCAGCCGCAACGCCGCATCGAAATTTCCTTACTGAACGAGTTGCAGCGCGCGCCTGCGCCGGGCGGCCAAAAAGGCTACGGCGAAATTCGGGTCGTTTCGCAGGTAGTGGGCTTCAAGAAATTGCGCTGGTTCACGCACGAAAACCTGGGGGAAGAACCGCTCGACCTGCCCCCGTCGGACTTGCAAACCAGCGGCTATTGGCTGGGCCTCTCGGAGGAAACGATCTCGCATCTGCGCCAAGCCGGGACCTGGTCCAACGACCCCAACGACTACGGCCCCGACTGGCCGCGCATCCGCAACGCTGCCCGCGCGCGCGACAACTACCGCTGCCAGGCCTGCGGCGCGCCAGAGACCGACCGCCAGCACGAAGTCCATCACAAAACGCCCTTCCGCTCCTTTTTGCTTCGCAGTCCAGCATCTCCAGATGTCGGACCGCCAAACCCGGAGAGCCTGCAAGCCGCCATCGTGCGCGCCAACCGCCTCGACAACCTGGTCACCCTCTGCCCGGCTTGTCACCGAAAAGTGGAACAGAACGTGCGCATCAGGAGCGGCCTGGCCGGGCTGGGCGCGGTCTTGAGCCAACTGGCGCCGCTGTACCTCATGTGCGACCCTGCCGACCTGGGCCTGCACATTGACCCGGCCGGCGCAGTGTTCGGCCTGCCATCGGTCATCTTATATGACGAAGTGCCGGCCGGCATTGGCTTCAGCCAAAAACTGTTCGAGTTGCATGACCTTTTGGTACAGAGCGCGCTGGATTTGGTGCGCGCCTGTCCCTGTGCCGACGGCTGTCCTTCCTGCGTGGGGCCAGGCGGAGAAAACGGCAGCGGCGGCAAACAAGAGACTCTGGCAATCCTGAAAGAACTGATGGAAAATGGTAAAATCTGACCGCTTTCATCCTTCACCCTCCTCATGGATAAGCCATGCTGCTCGCAATTGACATCGGCAACACCAACCTGACCCTGGGCCTGTACCAGGGCGAAAAACTCGGCCCGCGCTGGAGGCTGGCTACCGACCACGCTCGCATGCCAGATGAATACGGCCTGCAATTCCTGGGCCTGCTCGAACACGCCGGCTGCCGCCAAGACTGCCTGACCGGCATCGTACTGGCCTCTGTTGTACCAAATCTGACCGGGCGCGTGATTCAAGCCTGCCAGGAATACCTCGACCATGAACCGTTGGTGATTGATACAGGCATCAAAACCGGCCTGCGCATCCGCTACGAAGATCCCAAAGCCGTAGGCGCCGACCGCGTAGCCGACGCCGTTGCCGTGCTGAAACTGTATGGCGGCCCGGCCTGTGTCATTGACTTTGGCACCGCCACCACCTTCAACGCCGTCACGAAAGAGGGCGACTACTTAGGCGGGGCCATCACCGCCGGCATCAACCTGGCCGCTGAAGCCCTGTTCACCCGCGCTGCCAAACTGCCACGCATAGACTTACAGCGCCCGCCTTCCGTCATCGGACGCAACACCATCCATGCCATGCAATCCGGTCTGTTGTATGGCTACGTGAGCATGGTCGAAGGCATGGTAGCCAGATTTCGCGCCGAATTAGGGAGTGAGATGAAAGTCATCGCTACCGGCGGCCTGGCCGAACTGGTTGCCCGCGAAACCGACGTCATCCAAATCATCGCCCCCTGGCTCACGCTGGACGGCCTGCGCATCCTCTGGGAATTGAACTGCAAGGCGCCGTAACGACATGCCGCAAAAAAGAATCGTTCTCCTGGTAACCCTTGCGCTGGTCGCCCTGGGCGCGCCCTCTCATGATTATCCCCTGACCATTTTGCCATGAATTTCCGCCTTATCGTTTCGACTGTACTGGTACTCTTGCTGACCGCTTGCAGCGGGCAGGCTTTTGCCGCCTCGCCCCCGACCGAAACCCTCACGCCGCTTCCTCCCCCCACCGAAACGGCTACCGTTACCCCAACGCCCAGCCTCACCCCCACCTTCACCGCCTCCCCCTCGCCGACCACCACGCGCGTTGTCCAGGGGCCCGATGCGGTCGTCGTCCCCATCCTGCTCTACCATCGCATTGCCGTTTCTCCCATCGGCAGCCAATACTACGTCCCACCCGAAAAGTTCGAAGCCCAGATGAAACTGCTACACGACTGGGAATACACCGTCATCCCCGTCGAATTGCTGGTGCGCGCCATCCAAGAAGGCGCAGCCCTGCCGCCGCGTCCCATCATCATCACCTTCGACGATGGCGACCTGAGCGTTTACAACACCGCCTTTCCCATCATGCAAAAATACGGTCTCACCGGCGTCGTCTACATCGTTGGCAACTACATGAACACCGAGGGCTACATGAGCGCCGAACAAATCAAAGAACTAGCCGCCGCCGGCTGGGAAGTGGGTAGCCACAGCCGTTCCCATCGTGAACTGACCAAACTGCCGCCGGCCGTCCAGCGCGAGGAAATTGTCCAGGCACGTCAAGACCTGCAAGAGGCCACCGGAGCCCCCGTCTTGACCTTTGCCTATCCTTATGGCCTGATGAACAACGCGGTCGGCAGTTACGTCCATTTTGCCGGCTATATTGCGGCGATGGGACTGGGCTTCACCTCCGACCAGGGCAAGAGCAACCTCTATTGGTTACAACGGCGCGATGTCAAAGGGCAGTACGACCTGGAACAATTTGCCGCCTTCCTGCCCTGGCAAGGCGACCCGGCCTTTTTGCCCTCTGCCACCCCCGCCGCCTCGCACACGCCCGTTCCCTCCTTCACCCCCTCCCCTTGAACGACTTCTCCAACTTCTACGAGATTCAGACGCGAACCCCATGGGGACGCACCCTGGCCGACTTCGCCTCCTTCTGCGCCCCGCGGCCTGCTTCCGTTATATTGGACATAGGCTGCGGCCCCGGCCTGCTCCCCTTCATTTTTGCGCGTGCCGGCCACACCGCCTATGGCGTGGACGTAGACTTCTCGCTCTTGTCCGTGCGCCTGGCTTCCCCTCTGGCTCAAGCCGACGCCTGCGCCCTTCCTTTCCCGTCTGCTGCCTTCCACCTGATCACGGCTACCAACTTGCTCTTTCTACTGGATGCTCCCCTGAAAGCGCTGCTCGAATGGAAACGCCTGCTGCGCTCCGGCGGGCAAATTGCCTTGTTGAATCCCTCTGAACATCTGAGCGTGGAAGCCGCCACCCGCCTGGCCGATGAGCGCGAATTGGAAGGCACCGCCCGCGCCTCCTTGCTGAATTGGGCAGATAACGCCGAACGACATTTCCGCTGGACAGAGGCAGAAACCCATGCCTTGCTTGCCGAAGCCGGTCTAATCATCATCGAAACCTGCCTGCGGGTAGGGCCCGGCTTTGCCCGTCTGGTGCGCGCCGTACCAGGCAAAGCCCTACCTTGAAAAAAAGCATAACCGTTATGCTTGCCCTCCTTACCAAACAACAATCGCCATATCTTCTCGAAAAGCAGGGAAAAGCGGCGTGTTTTGGAGGAGTGTAACCAGACCAAAATACCCCACAACCCAATTGCTCAGAGGATACCAATCGCCGTTATAATTTATGAACAGAGGTATCTTCTCGAAAAGAAAGACGGCAGCGGGATATTGGATATCCCCACCTTCCGATTTCCTGAGAGATACGACCAGAGAATAAAGGAAATATATGGACATCCTCGTACTCACCTCTGACCTGATGGAACGCTCCGTGATTCAACAAGTATTGCAACACAGCGGGCATCAGATGACCTTTGCGAACAGCGTAGATGACGCCTGGCGGCATCTCAAAGAAGGTGCTTTCCGATTCNTCATCCTGGACACAGAAACCCAAGCGGAAAACGTACCGTCCCTCATCCAAAAAATACGCAGCACAACCGCTTTGGGACGGGCGTATATCCTGTTGCTCACGCCCAAAGGCCGCAACTTAGTTGCCAACTTAGGCGCCGAAGCCGACGATTACCTGCTCAAACCCATTGCCCCCCATGAGTTGAAAGCGCGCGTATTGATTGGCGCGCGCATCCTTTCTCTAGGAGATGACCTGTTGCAGGCGCGCAGCCGTATAGACAATGTAGCCATGTACGACACCCTGACAGGCCTGCTCAACCGCCAGGCGTTCTACAAATTTGCGCAAGGGGAACTGGAACGCGCGCGGCGCATTGCCCAGGGCCTCAGCGTAATCGCCTTGCATATAGATAACTACCAGGCCATCAGCCATACCCACGGCGTAGGCATCGCCAACGATATGTTGCAAATCGTTTCACAAATCATCCGCGAAAAGAGTCGTCCCTACGATTGCATTGGCCGCTGGGAAGACGCTCAGTTCGTCATCATCCTGCCCGGCGTCATCAGCAATGACGCAGAAAAGATCGCCCGGCGCATCATCAACAGCGTACAAACCAGCCAGATCAGCATGGCAGATGGCTCTACCCTGGAAGTCAAGTTTAGCGCCGGCATCGCTGCAACGCAAACGATCAATGCCTATGCGGAGATTGACACTTTTATCCAGAGCGCCATCCAAGCCATGCGCACCAGCAAAGAAAGCGACCTCGGCCAAATCAACGTTGCTTTCATTTGAACGAACAGCCTGCTTCTCCCTCTTTTCGAGAAAATGTTTGAGAAGTACCTTCTCGAAAGGCTGGGGAAAAAGCCCTAACACGCATTCCGCAAAGGCAAAGGACCCGAATTTTCTAATAACCTGAATTCGGGATAAACCTTTGAACCGTCCCGAAGGCTCGATTTTGCCCATACAATTGCTCTAAAAAGCCTTCGGGACGGTTATCCCGAATTGACGTTAATAAACATTCGTGAAATTCGCTCACTTGCAACACATCGTAGCCGTATGGGTATTTGCGTCGAAAAAGTAAGCGTCTCCCCGCTTTTTTGAGAGGATACCTGGCTCAGTGTAAAAGATGCGCCGTTTCTCGGCAAGGCATGGAAATTCTGAACGCGAATAGCGCGAAGAACAAATTTCGCGATTCTTGACCGTACATGTCCTCAACGCGAATGCCGCGAATAAGCAAATGGCGCGAATTCTCCTCGATTGCCTTCACGAAATTCACGTTGGAGATGAGCGGGTATTCTCTTGGGGTACGGCAGCAAATTTCGCGAAAAAATTCGCGTAATTCGCCCAATTGGTGTAATTCGCGTTGAAAGCGCATGCTCGATTCCATGAGCCAGATACTTTTCAAAAAAAGAACTCCAGCAACAACAACGCAGCCATGCCGCATACAATCGTGAGCAGGGTATTCCTGGTCTTCCAAGCCACCAGGATAGCCACGCCGCCCGCCAGCAAGCGAAAATTGAACGGGGAAAGGAAAAGTTTGCCCTGCTGAACGACCAATTCTGGCGCNATNATGGCCGATAAGACGGCCGGCGGCACGAAACGCAATGCCCGGCGCATCGTTTCTGGCACTTCGAGCCGGCCCAGCAAGTAAATGAACGAGAATCTCATCCCAAAGGTCAACGCACCGCCCAACAAAAGAATCAGCCAAATGTTCATGATACCCTCTTGGAGGCGTTACGTCCCTCCAATGCTGTACCAACCAAAATGCCAAGCAGACCGGCGGCCATCAGACCCAATTTGTAAGGCAAAGCAAAGGCCAGCAGCGCCACCACACCCGCCAAACCAGCGGCAACAACGGCCGGCCGGTCTTTGAGGGCCGGAATGACAATGGCAATGAACGTCAACGGCAGGGCAAAATCCAACGGCCAAGCCTCGGGCAGGGTAGCCCCCAAAAGGATACCCACGGCCGTGCTTGCCTGCCAGATTGTCCACAGCGCCAAGCCTGCGCCTAGAAAGAACCAATGACCATCCGCTGGGGTTTCGTCTTGCTCGTAATGCAAAATGGCGGTCGCATACGCCTCATCGGTCAGCAGATACGCCAGCAGGATTTTCCAGCGTAGCGGCAGGCGGCTCACATAGGGAGCGATCGAAGCGCTGTAGAGCAAATGCCGCAAATTGACCACCCCAATCGTCAATACCACAATCAAGGCTGGCACCGCATCGCGCACCAATTGGGTAGCGATGAACTGGGCAGAACCGGCAAAAACAATGGAAGACATCATTTGCGCAGGAACAGGTCCAAGTCCGGCATCGAGCGCAAGAACGCCATAGATCATCCCAAAAGGGGCGACCCCAATCAACAACGGAATTTCGGCGCGGACGCCAGTCCAAAAAGACTTCGCAGGTGGACTCATAGTTTCCTCATCCCCCGGCTGATGGTCAATGAAGGCAGCCAGGCGTTGACTGCCCATTATACTCACAAAAAAATGTCCCGAAGGCGTTCATCTTCGGGATGGTTGTTTGCGTTACGCCGCTTCCACTTGGGCGAACTGGCTGTTGTACAACTCGGCGTAGAAGCCGCCGCGCGCCAGCAGGTCTTCGTGCGTGCCTTGCTCTACGATGTCGCCCTG
>JGI24187J35170_1001047_pt1 | contig 12409 bp, 6 predicted proteins | sample YNPBryBLVA2012_FD_35170 | JGI IMG/M metagenome (IMG submission 35170)
GTGCGGGTGGCTCCAATGCCTTGGTCGGAGGATGGGCTGGCGGCGATTTCGCGAAGGAAGAGGTCGCTGAGGTGCCCCGTCGGATCGGTGGCGTTGGCGGGATTGTTGCGGACGTAAGCGTACAGATTCAAGCTCTGGGGGTCGGTGAGGGCGCCGGGGATGTTGTCGGGCTTAAGGAAGCGGCCCATGTTGGAACCGTAGAACCGATAGTGCATGTAGTCGTAGCCGGTTTGGAGGTCGCGCTCGTGGCCGGTGAAGCGGTGGGTCAGGTCGGCCTGGTCGGTGAACGGCGTCAGTTCCACGCCGAAGGGCTCGTAGTCGTGGCGGTCGAGGGTCTGCCGCTGGGCGTCCAGGACGACCCGGGGGCTGCCCAGGTGGTCGGTGACGTAGTACCGCACGACCGCGTTGGAAAAGGCGGCGGGGGCGGAGGTGGTCCATTCTTCGAGGGTGTGGGGGCCGGCGTCCGCCGGAGAGCCTTCGTCCGGATCGGCCTCTACTTCGTCCTTACGAGCCTCAGATCCTTGGGAAACAACCCGGCCCCCGCTTTCGAAGGAGCCCCACGGATCCCCAGGACCTTCGGCCTCTTCCAGGTTCCCTTCTCGGGCATTCGGGCCGGGGGAGGCGGGCCCCGTACCGAGGGCCGGTCTCCCTCCCCATGCCACGGAGGTCCCGTTGACCTCGGGGGCGCGGGCTTCCTCACGGCCGGGCAAAAGCGCTTCGCCTTTCGCCGGTCCGAGAGCGTCTACCTCCATCACGGAATCTGCCTTCCCATCCATGGCCACGGCCACTCTACCGCCGCCGCCTTCTCCCCGCAAGACCCCTTCCGGTCCCGCCGCGGCCGCCTTCCTGGCCGCCCCTTCGCCTCCCTCCCGCCGAAGGGGGACGGTCACCGCCAGCGACGTGTCGTCCAGGAGGAAGACCGTTCCGTAGGCGGCGTTGGTCACCCCCCGGAACCGAATCTGCACCGTCTGCCCTTTGTACGCCAGCAGGTCCGCCCATCTCCTTGAACACCCCATTAAACCCTCCTTGGTGTCCAAAGAAATTGGGGGCAATTCGGGCGGCGGGTTTCCGGCGGTCGGCGGCGTTTGCCCCTCTTGCCCTTTTCACTCGTGCACCCGCCCTGGGTCTCCCACTTCTTGCGAAGAAAATAATCCCGGGTCTGTCAAGAGTCAACGGGGTTGACGGTCACGGACGAGACGCTGACCCCCTTTGCCGGGCTGGCGCTTTTTGGGGAGTTCCGGCAAGCCATCGGGCTGGAGAGGGAGGTTGGCGCGGCGTTTCCGGCACCGGGGAGCGCGAAGGGCTACCGTGCCTGGGAGCAGGTCCAGCCGCGGATGCGGATGCGGCACGGCGGAGGCCGGGCGCTGGAGGACTTACGCACACGGCCGTCGAAAAACCTATCCTGCAAGGTTTTTTCGCCTTTCACCCGAAGCGGAGAGGAGGGTGAAAGGCAGGCCGCAGGATGGGGCCTTGGCCAAGCGGAGGCGAGCCACCCGGGAAAACTTCGAAGGGCACCTTTCCGGGGCCGCTTTTTCCCCAGGGGGGCGCCGCTCCCCCTAGACGCTCGCTGCCGCTCGCTGACCCCCCGCGGGTGATCGGCGCTCCCGCCGAAGTGAATTCGGCTTCGCGCCGGCTTTTCTCTCACGGCCGGCTTCGAAAGGGGGTTGGGAGAGCCGCGAGGCCGAAGCCGCGGGCATGCCCGCGAAAACCTCCCGCCCCTCTCCGCACCCCTCGCGGAATGGGGGTGAAAAGTGAAAGAAACCTCCCCGACCTCCCGGATCTCCCTGTTCCGGGCTTTGGTTTTTCCCTATTGCCTGCTTGGCCTTTGACATCGGTTCGGGTCCCTTCCATAATGCGAAGATGCGAGGGGATGACGCCATGAACGCTTCGGTCTTCGCCAAGTACGTCGTCGGGGAAACGGCCTCCACCTCCGTCTCGGGCACCCTGTCCAAGGCCATCCCCCTTACCGGGGAGCCGGTCCTCCGCTTTCTCAACCGCCTGCCGGCGATCGTCTCCGCCCACTTCGAGGCGGAGCGGGCGGTCCTCAAGAACGCCAAGGACTGGAAAAAGGTCCGGGACCTCCGGGCCCTCAACCTGCTGGAGGCCGGCAAGGAGGGGGAGACCCTCTACGCCGTCCTGGAGTACCACTCCGGCCGACTCCTTTCGGACGTGCTGGACNGCCTGCGGAGGGAAGGGATGCCCTTGGCGGCGGACCANGCGGTGTACCTCACCGAGCGNGCCGCCGGGGCGGCCCTCTCCCTGGCGGAGCAAGGGCTCGCGGCGGGCGGCCTCTCCCCCGACCGGCTCTTCGTGACCTTCGAAGGGGAGGTGAAGNTCCTCCCGTGCCTNTTCAAGGGCCTCTCCGCCACGCCCCTCGCCGCNGAGCCCGCCCTGGAACCCTACCTCCGGTACCTCCCGGCGCCGGAGGCGGCCCAGGCCTTCAAGGGAGCGGCGGACGTCTACAGCCTGGGNGCCCTTCTCTTCGAGTTCCTCTGCCGCCAGCCCTTCCGGAANGTTCCCGCCGCGGAGTTCGACCCGGCGGCCCGCCTGGAGCAGGGCCGGAAGGGAGTGGACGGAGCGGAGCCCATCCCCGAGAACCTCTTCTCCCTCCTTCGGAAGAGCCTTCTCCTGGGCTCGCCGGAGGCCTTCCGTTCCCTGGGGGCCTTCAAGGAGCAGGTGGACCTCCTCATCACCTCCGGGGAGTACAGCCCCACCACCTTCAACATCGCCTTCCTCATGCACTCCCTCTACCGGGGAGAGGACGAGGCCGAGGACGCTGCCGACAAGGCCTTCCTGGCCATGGACCGCAGCCCCTTCCAGGTGCAGGCCGCCCCGGCCCCCGCTCCGCCTCCGGAAGCGGCGGAGCGGGAGGGGAAGGCCGCCCCCCGGCCGGCTCCGGAGCCTTCCTTCTCCGCCGCGGAGCAGGCCCCCGCGGAGGAGGCCCCTCCGGCGGGTAAGAAGGCTCTCTGGTTGGGTGTGGCCGCCGCGGCGGCGGTGGTGGTCGTGGGAGGGGGGATCTTCCTGGCCCTGAGGCCCCGGGGGCCCTCGCCGGAGGAACTCCAGGCCCGCCAGCAACTGGAGGCGCTGGAGAAGGAGCGGGCCCTCTTCAAGGCCCAGCAGGAGGAGATGGCCCGGCGCATGAAGTCGCTGGAGGAGGAGAAGGCCGCCCTGGCCGAGCAGGTCTCCAAGGCCAAGACCACCGAGGAGAAGGCGCGGGCCCAGAAGGCCCTGGAGGAAGCCCAGCAGCGCCTCAAGGCCCAGGAGGAGGAGCGGCGGCGCCTCGAGGAGGCCGCCCGGAAGGCCGAGGCGCCCAAGCCGGCCGCCTCATCCGCCGCCAACCCCGCTCCGGTGCCCTCTCCCGCCGCCCCGTCTCCGGCGGCGCCGCCCGCCGAAAGCCCCGCTCCGGAGGCGGCTCCCCCGCCGGCTCCCGAGCCGGCTCCTCAGGCGGCGAGCCCCTCCCGGGTCCAGGTGGGGGACTTCGTGGAGCTCTGGGCGGTGGACATCAAGCCCAAGCAGACCAACTCCCTCCAGCTCGATGTCACCAGCCCCGCCCGCCAGAACCGCCTCAAGGGGACCTTCTACGTGGAGGTGGACGTCAACGAGCGGGGGGAGGTCACCGACGCCCGGGTAGTGCGGGGGCCCAGCCCCGACTTCGGCATGAACGACGCCTGCCGGCGGGCGGCCCTCAAATTGAAGTTCAGCCCGGCGCTCAAGGAGGGCGTCCCCGTCCGCACCAAGGTCACCTTCCCCATCGTCCTGAAGTGAGGTGGGACGGCCGCCCCGCCGGCGCCGTACGAACCATGACCCGACGTTCCCTGGCGGTCCTCGTCCTGGCGCTGGCGGCCCTGGCGGCTCGGGCGGGGGACGCCGAGGCCGACCTCCACGCCCTGGCGGCGCCGCCGGAGGCGGAGCGTTCGGTGGAGTCCCTGGCCCGCTACCTGGCGGGGGAGGGGAGTCCCGCCCGGACGGAGCGGGAGAAGGCCCGGGCCGTCTTCCGCTGGATCACCGACCGGGTGGCCTACGGCGCCCCCGGCGCCGGGGGCGGATCCCCCGCGGAGGTCCTGTCCCGGCGGGAAGCCGTCTGCTTCGGCTACGCCGGTCTCTTCGAGGCCCTTTGCACCGCCGCCGGCCTCCGGTGCGCCGTGGTGGAGGGCTTCGGAAAGGGGCGCACCTACACCGTCGGGGATCCGACGGGCGGTCCCCCCAACCACGCCTGGAACGCCGTTTGGGCCGAGGGCCGGTGGAACCTGGTGGACTGCACCTGGGGGGCGGGGCGCACGGAGGAGGGGGGGCGCTTCGTGCGCCGCTTCGATCCCTTCTACTTCTTCACCCCGCCGGACCTTTTCGTCGCCGATCACTTTCCCGAAGATCCCCGGTGGCAGCTCCTGGACCCCCCGCTCTCCCGGGAGGCCTTCGAAGCCCTTCCCCACCTCCAGTCCACCTTTCACGCCCTGGGCCTGGGCTGGGAAGGGGAGCGGACGGGGCCCCTCCGGACCTCCGGAGAGGCGGTGGTCTGGGTGCGGGTCCCCGAAGGGGTCGGCCTCATGGCGCGGCTTCTCGACCGGGAAGGGAGGGATCTGGGCGAGCGGGTCCTCCTTTCGCGAAAGAAGGGGCGGGTGGAGGTCCGGGCCCTCTGCCCGGGGGAGGGCCGGTTCGTGCTCCGGCTGTTGGCGCGGAAGGGGACGGGCCCCGATCCCTTCGACTGGGCGGCAGACCTCCTGGTGGTCTCCGAAGGGAGGGAAGGGGCCCGGCGGCGCTTTCCTTTCCTTTACGGGGAGTGGGTGGACCTGGGCTGCTCCCTCGAGGCGCCCCTCTACGACCCCCTGCCAGCGGGCGGGCGGGTGGCCTTCCGGCTCTCCGCCCCCGGGGCGGCGGAGGTGGTGGTGGTCTCGGAGGGCCGCTGGGAGCGGCTCGAGCCCGCGCCGGGGGGCTTCGCGGGGACGGTAAGGGTCCGGCGGGGGGAGGTCAAGGTGGCGGGGCTCTTCCCGGGCCGGCCGGGGTACACGGTTCTCCTCCGGTACGAGGCGAGGTGAGCCTCCTCAGAGGGCGCGGAGGGCCTCTTCCACCTCGGCGATGACGGTGTCGGGGGTGGAGGCCCCGGCGGTGAGCCCCACGCAGACCATGCCCCGGAACCACCGGGGATCGAGGTCCTCGGCGCCCTGGACGAGGAGGCTGGGCTTGTACCGGCTGCAGATCTCGAAGAGGTGGCGCGTGTTGGCCGACTGCTTTCCCCCGATGACGACCACCGCCTCCACCTCCGGGTCCTGGGCCAGCTCCCGGGCGGCCTCCTGGTTCTGCTTGGTGGCGTAGCAGACGGTGTCGGCCCTCCGGGTGTTGGGGTTCTTCGCCTCGATGGCCCGGACCACCTCCTCGTACTCTTCGGCGTTGAGGGTGGTCTGGTAGAGGATCCGGATGGCGCCGTATTGGGACCAGTCCACCGCCTCGGCCTGCTCCACGGTCTGGAGGACGTGGTAGGCGGAGGGGTCGAGGTCGCCGGTGTAGCCCACCACCTCCCGGTGGTGCGGGTCGCCGATGAAGACCAGGTGCTCTCGGGCGGCGAGGGCTTNCTCCGCCTCGCGGTGGATGTCGTAGACGAACTTGCAGGTGGTGTCCAGGATGGTGAGGCCCAGTTCCCNNGCGCGGGCGTGGGTGGAGGGGGGGACGCCGTGGGCGGAGAAGATCACCACCGGCTCCCGGACCTCTTCCAGGGCGTGGACGGTGCCGATCCCCAGGCGCTCCATCTCCTCCACCACCCGCTCGTTGTGAACCACCTGGCCGAGGATGGCCCCCCGGCCTCCCTGGGCGGCGAAACGGCGGACCTTGAGGTCCGCCACCCGGACCCCCGAACAGAAGCCGTACTTCTGGGCTCGCTTGACCTTCATAGCCTTTCTCAACGCTCCGCCGCCCCCGTCTCTTCCTTCGAGGCCAGTATACGCGAAGCACAAATCCTATCCGGCACGGTTTCCCGCCTTTCACCCGAAGCGAAGCGAAAGGGNGCCGCGGGGCGNGTGGCGGGCACCGCTTGCCGCAGGTGTCGGTCCGGGTGTACTTTGAAAAGCAGGGAGGCGAAGATGGCCAGGCCCAAGCTGGGAGACCTTCTCTTGGAGGCCAACCTCATTGACGAGGTGCAGCTCCAGATCGCCCTGGAAGAGCAGAAACAGCGTGGCACCCGCTTCGGCTCCACCCTGATCGCGCTGCACTTCATCGACGAGAACGTGCTGACGGCCTTCCTCTCCCGCCAGCTCAACATGCCCTGCGTCTCCTTCGCCAACCTGGAGATTCCGCCGGGCGTGCTGGCCAAGATCCCCCGGGGCCTGGCCTTCCGCCACCACGCGCTTCCCGTGAAGGCCGACGGGAACCGCCTCTTCGTGGCCCTGGCGGACCCCATGGACCTGGACACGCTGGAGGCGCTGGAGAAGGTCTCCGGCATGTCGGTGGTGCCCATGGTGGCGCCCCAGTCCAGCCTGGAGGAGGCCCTGCACCGCTTCTACCCCGAGCCCGTCCAGGGCGCGGCGGCCGTCCAGGGGACGGAGTCGGGCCTCTTCCCCGAGCTCATCCGGGAGATCGAGGAGATGGAGATCTTCGGGCGGCAGTTCCAGGAGATCCGCAACCGCCTGGACCGGATCGAGGCTTCTCTGGCGGAGATCCGGGCCCTTTTGGCCCGCCGGGACTCCTGAGCCCCGGCCGCACGGGGAAGGCCCCCAGGTTGGCCCATCTCCTTGAAAATGCGTAAGGTTTGCGTTAGAATCGTCTCTCCTCCACCGGAGGTGGGCAACCCTTTCCGGGCCTTTGGCCCGGTCCCCCCAACCGACGAGGACAGGCCCCGCCCGAGAGAGTCTGGGAGGTTCGCGTGCTCCGGGAAGACATCCGCAACGTCGCCATCATCGCCCACGTGGACCACGGCAAGACCACGCTCGTGGACGCCATGCTCTGGCAGTCCGGCATCTTCCGGAAGGGCCAGGAGGTGGCGGAACGGGTCCTGGACAGCAACGAGCTGGAGCGGGAGAAGGGCATCACCATCCTGGCCAAGAACACCTCGGTCACCTTCCGGGGCGTCAAAATCAACATCGTGGACACCCCCGGCCACGCCGACTTCGGCGGGGAGGTGGAGCGGGCCCTCACCATGGTGGACGGGGTGCTGCTCCTGGTGGACGCGGCGGAGGGCCCCTTGCCCCAGAGCCGCTTCGTCCTCCGGAAGGCGCTGGAGCGGAACCTCCCGGCGGTGGTAGCCATCAACAAGATTGACCGGAGCGACGCTCGCCCCGAAGAGGTCCTGAACGAGATCTACGACCTCTTCATCGACCTCGACGCCACCGAGGAGCAGATCGGCTTCCCGGTGGTCTACACCGACGCCCGGAAGGGCACCGCCACGCGGGACCTGAAGACGCCGGGCCGGGACCTCCTTCCCCTCTTCGAGGCCATCCTCTCCACCGTCCCCGCCCCTCCCGACCACTCCTCGGAAGCCCTCCAGGCTTGGATCACCAACGTGGACTACAACGACTACGTAGGCCGGCTGGGGCTTTGCCGGGTGGTGAAGGGGACCCTGCGGGCCGGGAGGGACCTGGTCCTCCACCAGGAGGGGAAGGCCGTCAAGGGCCGCATTACCGCCCTCTACACCTTCGCCGGCCTGGACCGGGTGGAGACGGAGGAGGTGCGGTCGGGGGACCTCTGCGCCGTCGCGGGCTTCCCCGAGGCCGGCATCGGCGACACCCTCTGCGAGCCGGAGGCGCCGGCGGTCCTTCCCCGCATCCGGGTGGACGAGCCCACCCTCTCCATGGTCTTCTCCGCCAACCAGTCCCCCTTCGCCGGCAAGGAGGGGCGGTTCGTCACCGCACGCCAGATCCGGAACCGGCTCGAGAAGGAGGCCCTGAGGAACGTGAGCCTCCGGGTGGTCTTTCCCGAGACCGGCGACCAGTTCGAGGTCATGGGCCGGGGGGAGCTCCAGCTGGCCATCCTCATCGAGACCATGCGGCGAGAGGGCTTCGAGCTGGCGGTGGGCCGCCCCAGGATCCTCACCCGGCGGGAACCGGACGGTCGGATCCTGGAACCCATGGAGATCGTCCAGGTGGACTGCCCCGAGGCCTTCCTGGGGGCGGTGACCCAGCTCCTGGGGAGCCGCCGGGGGCGGATGCTCAAGATGGTGAACCACGGCTCGGGACGGGCCCGGATGGACTGGCGCATGCCCAGCCGGGGCCTCATCGGCCTGAGGACCCAGTTCCTTACCGAGACCCGCGGACTGGGGATCCTCAACCACCTCTTCGACGGCTACGACGCCTGGCAGGGGCCCATCCCCGGCCGGATGACGGGGGCCCTGGTGGCCGACCGGCCCGGGCGGGCCACCGCCTACGCCATCGAGCACCTGGAGAGCCGGGGGACCTTCTTCATCGCCCCGGGGACGCCGGTCTACGAGGGGATGATCGTGGGGGAGAACAACCGCGAGAAGGACATGGACGTCAACGTGGTCAAGGAGAAGCACCTGACCAACATGCGGGCCTCCACCTCCGACGAGGCGGCCCGCCTGGTCCCCCCGCGGATCCTCAACCTGGAGCAGTGCCTCGAGTTCCTGGCCGACGACGAGCTCCTGGAGGTGACCCCCCAGTCCCTGCGCCTCCGCAAGAAGATCCTCAAGCAGGGCGACCGTTACCGGGAACGGCCCCGCTGAGGGCCTCCGTCACTCCTTCCGCTTGAGCAGGTCCAGAAAGACCGCCACCACCGCCGGGTCGAAGCGGCGTCCCGCCTCCTCCTGGAGGTAGTCCCGGACCTTCTCCGGCGGCCAGGCCTTCCGGTAGGGCCGGTCGGAGGAGAGGGCGTCGTAGGAGTCCACCACCGAGAAGATCCGCGCCGCCAGCGGGATCTCCTCCCCCTGGAGGCCCCGGGGGTAGCCCTTCCCGTCCCACCGCTCGTGGTGGCAGGTGGGGATGTCCAGCGCCGGCCGGAGGAACTCGATGGGACCGAGAAGGTCGGCGGCGTACTCGGTGTGGCGCTTCATGACGGTCCACTCGGCCTCGGTGAGGGGGCCCGGCTTGAGCAGGATGGCGTCGGGAATCCCCATCTTGCCGATGTCGTGGAGGAGCGCCCCCCGCCGGATGTGGGCCATCTCCGACTCGGGAAGGGAGAGGACACGGGCCAGGCGGACGGTGAGTTCCGCCACCCGAAGGGTGTGACCCTGGGTCTCCTGGTCCCGGAGTTCCAGGGCCCGGGACCAGCCCTCCAGCGTCGTCTCGTAGGCCGAGGCCAGCTCCAGGTTGGTCTTCTGCAGGTTCTCGAAGAGGCCCACGTTGTCCACGGCGATGGCCGCCTGCCCCGCCAGGGTGTCCAGGAAGTCCAGCCATTCGGCGTCGGGGTCTAGATAGGTCCGGTGGAAGACCTCCAGGACGCCCTTGACCTGGCCCCGGGAGAGGAGGGGCACGGCGAAGTAGGCCCGGAAGTCCTCCGAGAGGAAGAGGGGCGACCGGGCGAACTCCTCGGGGGCGTGCTTGAGGTCTTCCACCCGAACCCGGCGGCGGGTCAGGGCGGCCCTCCCCGCGAAGCACTGCCCCAGGTGAAGGTGGGTGTGCCTCAACGCGTCGGTCCGGAAGCCCTTCGATGCGGCGAATTCCAGCGTTTGGTCCACGGGGTCCAGGAGGAGGATGGCGGCGGCGTCCACTTCCAGCCGCGCCACCGCCTGCTCCAGGAAGGTCGAGAGGACGGTCTTCAGGTCCAGGCTCGCCGAGATGGCGGCGTCGATGGTCCGCAAGGCCGAGAGCCGCTCCACCTGGCGGCGTACCCGCATCTCCGTCCGCTTCCGCTCGGTGATGTCCCGGATGGCCGTCACGCGCACCGTGCGGCCGCCGAAGGGGAGGGGCCGGGCCCGGCACTCCACGGGGAACTCGGAACCGTCCCGCCTCAAAAAGAGGAACTCGAAGGGTTCCTCCGTGAAGGTCTCCAGGTAGGCCGCCGCCCGGTCCCGCTGGGAAGGGGCCAGGAAATCCAGGACCGGCTTTCCCAGGATCTCCGGCAGGGAGTACCCGGTCATCTGGGCCAGCCGGGGGTTGGCGTCCACGACCCGCCCCTGGTCGCTGATGCAGACCCCCTCGAAGGCCGCCTCCGAGAGGCGCCGGAAGCGCTCCTCGCTCTCCCGGACGGCCTCCAGGGAGCGGAGCCGTTCCAGGGCCGTGGCCAAAAAGCCCGCCAGGGTGGAGAGGGTCTCCTGGTCGTGCTCCGAAAAGCGGTTCTCCCGGGCGCTCTCGACGTTCACGACGCCGAGGATCCGCCCGCCGGCTAGGAGCGGCACGCACAGTTCCGAACGGACGGCGGGGTCCAGGACGATGTAGCCGGGCTCCTTCCGGACGTCCCCGATTCGGAGGGGTTTGCCGGTGGCCGCCACCCGGCCGGTGACGCCCTGACCCAGGGGAACCGCGTCGAAGCGGGGGCTCCGGTCCCGCCGCGCGTAGGAGTCGGAGAGGACCAGCGCCCCCTGGGCGGCGTCGAGGAGGAGGACGCCGCAGTTGTCGGGGTAGAGCTCCTCCTGGACCACCGCCGTGAAGCCGGCCAGGAGGGCCCGCTCGTCGGAGGCATCCACCGCCAGGGAAGCCACGCGGCTCAAAGCCCTCAGCTCCCGTACTTGCTGCTGCAGGGCCTTCTCCGCCCGCACCCGCTCCGTCACCTCCCGGGTGGTGAAGACGATGCCGCCGATGGCGGGGTTGTCGAGCTGGTTGTTGGCCAGGGCCTCCAGGTAGACGTAGTGGCCGTCGGCGTGTCGCATGCGGAAGACGAAGGGCTTCTCCGGGACCCGGCCCTCGACCATCTCCGCCACCATCCGGCGGGCCCCAGCCTCGTCCCGGGGATGGATCTTGTCGAAGTGGCTCCCCCCCAGGAGGCCGCCGGGGCCGTACCCCAGGATCCGGCCCACGGAGGGGCTTTCGTAGAGGATGGTCCAGTCGGGGCCGTGAACGGTGATCAGGTCATGGCTCTGCTGGACCAGGTCCCGGAAGCGCTGTTCGCTGGCCTGGAGGGCCTCCTCGGCCTTTTGGCGCTGGGCCACCTCTCCGGCGAGTTCGTCCACCGCACGGCGTAGGTCCGCCGTCCGCGCCTGGACCCGCTCCTCCAGCGCCGCCCGCTCGGCGTCCAGGGCCTCCGTGAGACGCCGGATCTCCGCTAGGCCGGCCATCTGCCGCACGAAACCCAGGACCACCATGAGGAGCAGGGCGACGAAGGCCAGAAGGGGCAGGGCCCCGCCGGAGGAGGCGAAGAGAGCCAGGAGGGCGAGGAGGAGGGCGCCGTAGGCGACGATCACCGAGGTCCGGAGGAGGGCGGGGTCCTCGGCGGGTCCGGCCCTCTCCTCGGGGGCGCTCGGCGGGGGGGCGGGGAAGAGGAGGGCGGAGAAGCCGGCCAGGGCGTGGCTGGCCATGTAGCCCAGGCTCACGAAGTCGGCGTAGGTCTTCTCGCCGGCCAGGATGAAAAGGGAATAGAAGAAGTCCGTCAGGATGAGGAGGGCCGCCGAGAGGGCCAGCAGGCGGTAGGAGGTCCGCTCGGCCGCGTCTCCCCGCCGGAAAAGCAGGCGCAGGAGGGCCCAGAGGAGGACCACGTCCCCCAGGGGGTAGGCGACCGCCAGGAAGGCCGCGGCGGCGGAGTTTTGGGGGAGAAAGGCCCGGGGCTCCACCACGAAGATCCAAAGCCCCAGCGCCCCCGCCAGGGCAACGACGCCGAGGTCCAGAAAAAGGCGCAGGCGTTCCCCCCGCCCCAGGGGACGGTGGGGAAGGCGGAGGACCCCCGCCAAAAAGAGGGGGTAGAAGGCCAGGTACAGGACGTTCAGGAGAACGGAGGCTCCCCCTCCGGCCACCAGGGGCACGCGGAAGAGGGAGGCCAGGACGTCGCCCAGCCCGTAGGCGAGGAAGGCCAGGGCCAGGAGGAGCCAGGGGTTCCTCCAGCGGGGGGCGGGTTGGCGGAAGGCGGTCCAGAAGACCAGCAGGGCCAGGGCCAGGGAAAGGACCGTCTCCAGGAGGCCGGCCTGGAAATTCCAGGTCTCCTCGGGGGGGCCGGAGAACCTCAGGGCCGGGAAAAGGGAGAAGAGGGCGAGGCAGAGGACCGCCCAGAGGAACACCGGGCGTTTCTCTCCCCCGCGGGTAGCCTCGGCAGGCGCCATGGCCGCCACCTCCGCCCTTCCCGAAAGGAACCGCCCCACGCGCCGCCGGGACCCTCCCGCCCCCGGGCGCCTCTCGGCACCAGTTTACAACGTTTGCAAGGGCCCCGGAATTGCCCTCTATACCCCAAATTCCGCGATGGATGGGTCTTGCCTTCGGTGAAGTAGGTGCTACACGAGGGAAAGGCTTTATCTCTCCAACGGGGAGGGGCTTCTCCCCCGCGTTCCGCTGGCCAAGCCAGCCGGAACGCTCGGCCCACCCTTCGGGGTCCCTCCCCGCTCCACGGG
>JGI24187J35170_1001054_pt1 | contig 12364 bp, 8 predicted proteins | sample YNPBryBLVA2012_FD_35170 | JGI IMG/M metagenome (IMG submission 35170)
TGCGCCTCCTGTCGGGCTGTATGCCGAGGTGGATCGCCTCGATGCTGCCGTGGCCGCGGATGGTGGGTCGGACGGCGCCGCGGCCGCCGATGCGGGCGAGCCACGGCTCACGCCGGACGGTACCTGGCTCCTGTGGGCCGAGACGTCGACCTGCGTGGGTGTCGGTAACTTGGGCATCCACGGGTTGACCGAGGCGGTCGGGACGGTGGAGCTGAGCGTGGATGCGGACGGCGTTGTCAGCCATGCTTTTCGCAAGTGTCATGTAGAGCAAACACCGGTCCTCGGCATGGCCACCACGATCCCCGACGCGATCTCGAGGTCGCTTCCGGTCCGGTCGTACGTAGGATTGCTGGACGACGCGGCCGTCGGCTCGGCTTACCAGTCGCGTCTGGACATCGAGCTTTGGGCGGTTCGTCTCGACGACCCGAACCACGACGCCTTGCCGACCACGGCGGACGATCCGAGGGTCTTCGACCAGGACGCGGACGGCAAGCCCGGCGTTACGCTGGTTCTGGGAGACGCTACCTGCGAGATGTACGTCGTTCAGCGAGGCAAGATGAAGTGGTCCGGAGCGGTCGTCTCGGCCACGCGCATCGAGGGAGGCGGCAGCAGCACGAGCGAGCAGGTGGTGCTGTCGTCGACGGGCGGCTTCTGTGCGACGGGCCACCGCACGTGGTTTCCGCCGGATGACGCCAGATTCGTCTTGATGCGGGTGGATGGCAAGCATGGATCCATCGACCTGGACAAGGACGGCGATGGCCGGGTGAGCTGCGATGAAGCCGTTGCGTACGGTGTCGGCCCCTTCGCGCCAAGGACGCCCGACAATTCGGTGTGCCAGGTGGATCCGGGCGACGGGTAGGCCAGGATCCGTGCCCGAGCCATCGGAGTCCGCAGCCGGGACAAGGCCCGGGACGCCGACCTGCGGCCGCACCTGTCGACGGTGGGCATCGTTGTGTGGTGCGATCACCGTCCTCGATATCGAACCGGTAGCCGGAATCCCGCAATTGTACTAACATGGCATCATGATGAACCGAATCGCATGGGGCTCGTGTGCATTGGTGGCGCTGATTGCGCTGGGCGCCTGCTCTTCCAGCGATACGTCGGGACGGGCGGGCGCAGCAGGATCGCCCGCGCAGGGCGGGTCATCGGGATCCGGTGATGGCGGCACGGGCGGCGCATCGACCGGCGGCATGGGCGGCGCATCGACCGGCGGCACCGGCGGCGCATCGACCGGCGGCACGGGTGGCAGCAGCGACCCCTACGCACAGGCGCGCGAGAAGTGCATTGCGAAGATCAACGCCCTTCGGGCCACCAAGGGCCTGCCAGCCTACGACCGTTGGACGTCCGCCGAAGCGTGCGTCGATGACCAGGCGACGAGCGACGAGAAAGCGAGCGACCCGCACGGCGCGTTTGGGCAGTGCGGCGAGTCCGGGCAAAATGAGTGCCTTGGAAGCGGGGCTGCCGGGATCGAGAGCTGTCTGGACATGATGTGGGCGGAGAAGGATCAGCCCGGTTGCGCGGGGTGTGACGCCTGTGCCGACAGTTACGACCCCAATTGTCCGAACTGCGACTTCTACGGCACCACCACGGGCGATGTGTGCGGGCACTACGTGAACTTGAGTGCGAAGTTCTTCTCGCAGGCCGCTTGTGGCTTCAGCGATGCGGGCGGCTGGGCCGCCATCGACTTCCGGTAGCCGAGCCTGGCCGCTTGCCGCGGCTACTCCTCGGGCAAGGTCTCCACGAGCGGCTCGATCCGGATGCGCTCACCCAGGTCGACACGACCTGTCACACAAAAATCGGACGCAATGCCGTCTCCATCGAGATCGCCCTTCGCAATCGCAGAGAATGAGTTGCGGTCCTCCCCCGTACTGTGCATCTCATACATGTACTGGTAGTGCTGCGCACCGGTCATGCTGAATCGAAGGCAGGCAAATCCCGCATCGCGGGATGCGTCGACCTGCCAATCGGAGGGGCTCGAAACGTACTTGCGTCCGGAAACCTGGTCCAGCGAAGCGGGAACCGGCCCGGATGCGGAGGCGCACAGGCGATGGGACGGCACAGGCATCCCGGTCGGGACTCCGTCCGGACGCTCGCGCTCGTAGGCTGTGGCGGCGTCCTTCGCCATGCGTGCGAGGGAGGCACGCGCTTCGGCAGACTTGGCAGCCGCGAGATACCTCCGAACGCTGTAGATGGCAAGGGAGCCCACGACGCCGACGATGGCGAGGAGGATGGGGATGGCGACGATCGCTACAAGGAGGGCAATCGCCCAGCGCGGCATGCCGGACTTGCCCGACGGATCTGGCGAGCTGACAGGTAGCCTGGTGGACATGCACGCAGCATCGCACAGGTGGATGTCGAGCACAAGCGTGGGCCTTGGTCGATGCATCCTGCGGCTCCGGTGGGTTCCACGAGGTCGTTGGGAGGACTTCTCATGAGGACGTTCCGCCACCAAGCATGCTCTGTGCGTGGCACCGCGCGTGCGAAGCCCTTCTCGTGGTCTCACAGCATCGAACGGCGCCGTGCCGTGTGGGACGCCGCACCCGCACGGAAAACCTCATTGGGGCGGGCTGCGTTGGCATCGAGAGCGTGAAGAGCGCACGACTGGGAGGAGAGCCGTTGGGGACCCGTTCGCACGGCCCACGGCAGCGGAAAGATCAGGGCTGGTTGGGGAGGGCGTGTTCTGACCGCTCGACGGCGCGCTGTCTCGTCAAGGCGTGGTCGTGCAGGTGGAGTTGTCCGTCGGGTTGATGGTGCCCGGGCAAGGATCCGTGTTGCAAGAACCGGGATCGTCGCAGTACACGCAGGAACTGACGGTCGCGTCCGCGCAGTCGATGTCAACGGCTCCGCAACCGCAGTCGCACTCGCTGTCCCCGTAGTAGCTATCGTTGCACGTCCAGGTGCTAGGAACGACAGGCGGTGTGACGTCGATGGTCGCGGTCGCGAGGTGCAGGCACTCACCGCCGGCGACCGGCGTGGACTGATAGGTAGTCGAGTCGATGGTTACCTCGATCAACGTGACATCGGTCAGCGTGGCCTGCAGCTTGCCGTTGAGCGCGTCGGACGAATCGGCAATCTCCAGCGTGCCCGCGGACTGGAAGAACAACTTCGGCGTGCCGTTGGGATCGACGATCCCGCGGATGCACCGCGAGCACGTCGCGTAGTTGTCGTCGCCACCCTGGGTGAGGTCGAACGTTCCCTTCGCTTCCCCGTTGAGATTGGGGCCGACCGTGGAGCCATAAAGCTCCAACTGAATCGCGTCGGTGTCGGTGGTGTCGCCCAGGTCTGGCGTCGGATTCGTACGGTATACGGCGTAGGTGCCATCGGCGACCGCCTTGGCGAAGTCTGCGGCCGTGATCTCGGTGCAGTTCGCAGAGCCACCCGTGCCGCCCGTACCGCCGTCGCCACCGGTGCCGGTTCCGCCATCGCCGCCGGTGCCGGTTCCGCCGTCGCCACCGGTGCCGGTTCCACCGTCGCCACCGGTGCCGGTTCCACCGTCGCCACCGGTGCCGGTTCCACCGTCGCCACCGGTGCCGGTTCCGCCGTCCCCACCGGTGTTGCTGCCGCCGGTGTTGCTGCCGCCGGTGTTGCTGCCGCCGGTGTTGCTGCCGCCGGTGTTGCTGCCGCCGGTGTTGCTGCCGCCGGTGTTGCTGCCGCCCGAACCGCCTGTCGCGCTGGAGCCACCCGTACCGCCGGTGACCGCGGCGCCACCCCCGCCACCATTGCCGCCGGAGTCGTCGCTCCCGCAAGCCGCCAGCACCACCCCCGCCGCAAGTGCAGCAAGAAACGCCAACCGAATGCCAGAATAGTCTCGCATGATGCCTCCAGTCAAGATGAGAAGGGTTCTATGACTTGCCGAACGCTTCCTGTCAACGTGAAAACGCGTTGAGATCGTGGCCTGACCAGCGCGTCGCGCCGGGCGTGGTGGCGGCCGGGCCTGTCTTGCGCTCGAGACGGGCGCCTTGCCGCGAGGGGTGGCCGGAGGGCGGGTTGGGCTGTCGTTCGAATTCGAACCAGGTGCAACCCGGCGCTACGTGCTCCTGGTGGCTTGCTGCGTGGGACACCGTCCATTCGAGGTGGTCTGCTGCCGGTGGATGCGTGGTGCCTCAGAACCCCAGGACAGCCTGCGTCCAGGCGGGTCCAAACGTGTCACGGCAGAACTGGCGCATAGCGTCAGCGTCGGGGCTCGACACGAGCTTGTCGTAGTAAGCGGCCACGTCCGCCCAGGCGAATTGTTGCATGGCCTGCGCCTGCCGGAACAGGTTCATCGAGCGCTCCGTATGCCACGTAAGGAACTCGCGGAATTGTGGATAACCGTTGAAATAGGCCGGATCCTTGGCCTTCACGGCCATACCAGTCGCGAGACCGTAGACCACGAACTCGATGGTCCCGGACTGATCGCGCCAGCCATCGTTCCACAGACCTTCCTGTACGCGATTGACACCTACCGCGGTACCGTTGGCGTAGGCCACCCACTCGTCGAAGACGTACAGCGGCGTGTCGTCCCATGCCGTCTGCCCGGTGATGTAGGTAGCGTACCGGGACCAGCGCAAGCTGGCCGGGACATAGGGCGCGATGTCGTGCTTGAAGATGTTGGGCTCCACGATGATGACGCCGCGGTTCTCCAGCAGGTAGAAGCCGTTTGCGCGCTTGCCCGTCTGGTTGAAGTAGTTGCGAAGGTGGCTGTTGATGCCGTGTGTGGTCTCGTGCGCGTGGGTGATGGTATCCGGGTCCGAGTACTGACTGCCGTACGAAGCAGGCAGGTGGCGCTCGATGTCGGTGAGCAACGTGCCCCAGGTGGCATTGGAAGCGGCTTTCTGAGGCTGGTAGTCGATCCATTCGACGTTGCCGCTGGGTGGCGCGCCGCCTGCCCCACCGCCACCACCGCCACCACCGCTGCCGCCGCCGGTGCCGCCGGTGCCGCCGCTGCCACCGCTGCCACCACTGCCGCCGCTGCCGCCCGACCCGCCTCCTGACCCGTTCGGTCCGTCGAGCGTCAGCCTGTAGCTCTGGGTCTTGCCCGTGGGTGACCACACGACCATGTAGTAGCTGCCGGCACCGTTCGAGGTGTTCTCGATGGTCCTGGAATCGGTATTGTTGATCCGGTAGAACTGCCCCTGATATTTCTTCCACATGGCGACCTGAGCGTCGCCGCCCATGAGCTTGACGAGGTAGTGCACGCCGGCGCCGGGCACGGAGAAGGTGTACCAATCCTGGTCTGACCCGGACTGGAGGTTGCCGCAGATGGCAAGGCCGATGGCCTGGGCGGAGTTGTTGGTGTCGTTGGGCTCCTGCTCGCCGTCGCAGACTCCGCCACCACCGCTACCTCCGGCACCGCCTCCGGCACCCCCGCCGCCGCCTCCCCCCGGGCCGGAAACATCCGACCGTTTGACGGTTAGCCTGTAGTCCCCAGTGGCCCCGGTTGGAGACCACACGACGATGAAGTACGGCCCTGGACCGTTCGACGTATTCTGGATGGACGACGTCCCCTGGCTGCCAATCTGGTAGTATTGCCCATTGACGTACTTCCACATCGACAGCCGGGCGTCGGAGCCCTCGACCGACACCTCGTAGGCGACGCCGGCGCCGGGGACCGACCACGTGAACCAATCCTCGGCCCCAACCGCCTCGAACGTACCGCAAAGAGTACCCGAATCGAACGCCTGGGGGGAGGAATAGGAATCATTGGGCTCTTGCTCAACGAGCTGGCAGTCGCCGGGCGGGGGACTGCCTCCTTCGCCGCCGCCGGAGCCACCGGAGCCGCCGGAGCCACCGGAGCCACCGGAGCCGCCGGAGCCACCCGAGTTGGTTCCGGGACCGCCATGCTGATCGATGAGGGATTTGATCTTCTGGATGACGACGTCGGTGCGGGCGAGGATCTGGCCGCCTCCGGCGCCTGAGTTGACCGCTACGATGGTATGAGGAGCACTGCCTGGCAGGAAGACCGGCCCTCCGGAATCACCGGATTGTATGATCTCGACCGATTCGTAGGAGTAGGGGAACGAACTCGATGCTTGCAGCGCGACCGGCGGTCCCACGTACAAGTTGGTATACGACAGGGAGCCGTTGTTGATCCGGCCCACATTGATGGCCTTGGTGCCGTTCGGCAGCTTTGTTTCCTGGATGAGCGGCCAGGATGGCAGCTCGAAAGGTTCGCCGTTGTCGAAGAACAGGAGGGCGACATCGGGTGTGTTGGGGTTGACCGAGCCGCCCCAGGACTGGTAGTCGGTCCAGGCGCCGGAGGCCTTGCGGGTCTGCGGCTGGCCGTTCTTGCCTTTGGCGTATGGGGTTGTGACCGTCCACTGGGAGGCACCTGTCACGCAATGCCCGGCAGTGAGCGCGACACGAGGGGCGATGACGGACCCCGAGCACAGGCCGTTGCCCATGTCGACGAGGGCGGATTCGGGGTAGGCGGTCGCGGGGCCGGTGTTGTTGCGGATGGGCTCGTTGGATCCGGAGGACGGATCGTATTCGGAGAAGGAATCGCTGCCGCCTGCTGCGGGGGAGCAAGCGGGCAGGGAGAGGGCGAGGGGCAGGCACAGGGCGGCCAGGCCGCGGGACAGGACACGGCAGTACCAGGGGAGCATGAGCCAACTCCTTGTGAGCAGGGGGCGCACGGGGCGCGCCACCCAGCCTGAGCAATTCCCGTTCCCACGCGGGGATGCCGCGATTCGAAGCGAACCGCCCGCTGCCTCCCACGGCGGCGGAGGCGAGTTGTGCAGCGGATTGCACAACTTGCGAGAGCGGCTGCCGGGCTACTTCTTCTTGAACAGACGCCCGAAGATCTGCCCGACACCGTCGTGTTTCCAATCGACGGGGCGGTCGGATTCCCGGGGCTCTGGTGGCGAGGTGGAGGGAGAACGTCCGGTTGCGTTGCGCATCTCGTAGAGCCGGACCTCGCGGGCGGCGTCGATGTTGCGGGGATTGATCTCGGCCGCCTCCCGGAAGTCGACCATGGCGGCTTTCTCCTTGCCGATCATCTTGAGCAGCGTGCCTCGGTAGAACCTGGCCCGCTCGCAGCGTGGCTCCTTGGCGATCGCGTTGTTCAGCAGGGAGATGGCTTCGCCAAAATCCCTGGCCGCCATGCGCTCGGGCCGGTTCGCTTTCGCCCATGCGTACAGGGCAATGTAGTCGGCTTGGTCGGGGTCGGCATTCATTGCCCGCTCTGCCAGTTCTTCTGCCTTGGCAAAATCACGTTTTTTTGCAAACACCTCCGCCTTCTGAAAGTCGAGCGTGGCGTCGATCACCCGCTGCACCCGCGCCCGTTCTTCGTCAGCCTTCCCCCCGGACTTGAGCATATCGACGTACTTCTTGCGCCGCTCGACGTCGGTCAGTGTCGAATGGGCCTCAGACATCCTGGCGAACACACGCGCCGCATCGTCGCGCACATCAGCGAGCGCCGCAGGTAGCCGGTCAGGATGCCACTTCTTGGCGAGCTGGAAGTACGCGGAGCGGACGACGTCGGGCGGTGCGTCTTCCGCCACGCCCAGGATCGTAAAAAACGTTTCCTGCTCGATCTTGGCCGCATGCTGCCGTATCTCCTCGCGAAAGGCGTCGAGGTCGGCGGGCGCTGGCACCTTGCCTGGCGCGGCCATGCGCTCCGAGGTCGTGCGCTGGTCCCCGGGCGTGGACGGCAGCTTCGACCGGGCCGGCGCGGGCGTGGGCGACGGGACCGCAGGCGCCGTCGCCGGAGCCGGTGCGCTCACGAAGCCGATGCTCCGCGTGATGAGCAGCGCATAGGCCAGAAGCTTGGTCTGACGGACCGGGAGCACGGCGCGCGCGACGAGTTCGTCGATGGACATCGGCTTGGCGCGAAGCAGGTCGATGAGCATCAGTTCGGGCGGGCCGAAGCCAAACCGTTGCAACTCCGCCGACGGCTGAATGCGAACGGGGGCGTTGCCAAGCCTCGCCAGCGTCGGGTCGATGCGCGGGTCGTTCGGGCGGGCGTTGATACCTTCCCACAGCACGCGCAGCGGGTCGATCGGCGTGAGCACGGGGCCACCCCAGCCCTCGAGCAGGTTGACCCCGGCGTAGAACTCGTACGCGGTGTCGTTGCCGAGCTGCTCGAACAGGCGGATCATACGGCGCATGACCTGCTCGCGCAGCGCGGCGACAAGGCGGGCCTGGTCGATCTTGCCCAGGGAAAGCAGGTGCTCGCCGATGGGCTCGCCAGAGGCCGAAACCTGCGCAGCCGCGGCGTCCGCGGTCGCCTGATCCACAAGGCCGAGCTGCACCAGCACCCGTCCGAGTGGCGCCGACGGAAACGAGGTCTTGACCCGTCCCGGCGCACCCTGCACGAACGCCACGACGCTCTCGCCGCCGCGCGGCTCGCGCAGGACCAGCGAGCCGTCCAGCTTCTTGTCCGCGACGAACACGAGCAGGTGCGCGAGGGGCGTCTTCGCAAGGGTGCCGCTGGCAGTGGGACGGAGGTCGGCAGGTGCGGGCATCGCTCGCTGTATGATAGCAGCTCGGCCGGGCCTCGATCGATCGGCGTGCGCGTCACGACCCTGATCGGACCACAGGTCACGTGCTAGGGTTCGCCCATGATCAACGCCCACATTCTCGTGGTCGACGACGAGGTAGGGATTCTGACGTCGTTGCAGAAGACGCTCACGCTGGAGGGGTACACGGTCGACGTGGCGGGCGGGTTCAAGGTGGCCGAGGAGCGGCTGGCAAAACGATCGTACGACGTGGTGCTGCTGGACGTCGCCTTGCCGGACGGCGACGGGCTATCGCTGCTCGAGTCGATGCGATCCGGGGGCAACGAGACGCCGACCCTGATGATGAGCGGACACGCCACGATCGACGCGGCGATCCGGGCCACGAGGCTGGGGGCTATCGACTTCCTGGAGAAGCCGCTGTCCACGGATCGGCTCCTGCTCGTGCTGCAGAACACGCTGCGAATGGTGCGCGCCGAGGCGGAAAGCAGGGAGCTGCGCCAGGCGGCTGGATGGGCCAGCGATCTGGTGGGCACGTCCCGCGCGATGCAAGCGCTGCGCGAGCAGATCGCTCGGGCAGCGAAGGCCAGCGCGAGCGTGCTGTTGCTCGGCGAGCGAGGTACGGGCAAGGAACTCGTGGCCCGCGCCATTCACCAGGCGTCGCCACGGGCGCGCGGCCCTCTCGAGAAGATCAATTGCGCCGCCGTGCCGCCCGAACTCATCGAGAGCGAGCTGTTCGGCCACGAAGCCGGCGCCTTCACTGGTGCAACCAGACAGCGTCGAGGCAAGTTCGAGCGCGCCAGTGGCGGAACGCTCTTCCTCGACGAGGTCGGCGACATGCCGCTGGTCATGCAGGCCAAGCTGCTCCGGGTGCTGCAAGAGCGGGAGATCGAACGGGTCGGAGGCCACGAGACGATCAAGGTCGACGTTCGCGTGGTGGCAGCCACCAACCGCGACCTCGTCGAAGCCTGCCGCAGCGGTGCCTTCCGCCCCGACCTGTACGACCGTCTGAACGTGGTGCCCCTCGTGGTCCCGCCGCTGCGCTCCCGGCGGGAGGACATCCCAGGTCTGACCAAGCACTTCCTTGGGTTGGCATCCAAGGCCAACGACCGGCCGGGCGCGCAGATCACCGACAGGGCCATCGACGCGCTCCGCGCGCATAGCTGGCCGGGCAACGTGCGTGAGCTGCGCAACATCATCGAGCGGCTGGTGATCCTGGCGCCCGATGACGTCATCGACGTGGATGACGTGACGCTGTCGTTGGGAGGAGTACCGGCGGCGCCGGCAACCGGGCTGTACCGGGCGGGCGTGCCCTTCCGCGTGTTGGCGGAAGAGGCGGAGCGCACGATCATTCAAGAGGCGCTGGCGCACCACGGCGGACAGATGGCCGCGACGGCGCGCGCGCTGGGAATGGAACGGAGCCATTTCTACAAGAAGTGCAAAGCGCTGGGGTTGAGAGACAGCGACGGAGGCGAGGAGTAGACCCTCCGCGGTCGAACGCGGCGATGCGGTCCCCACCTGCCTTCGCCCCACGGAGGGAGCCGTACCGAGGTCGACATTCGACGCCAAAGGCCGCTCCCTCATCGTCAAGGAGGGGGCCGCCCCGGCCGCGAGCAAGCTGCCGGCCCTGCGCAACCTCCGGGATCCTGGCGGCCCCAGCCTACTTCAGATACTCCAGGAAGAACGGCACCATCATGGCTGCAACCAGCACCACGAACACCAACGCAAACGCGGCTGCGCGCCCCTCGCGCCCCTCCGACGGCAACGACGGCCATCGGGGGTCCATGAAGCCGAATACCACCCCACGCCCGGCTACATGCGCAAGGTTCCACATCAGCCCCGCCGCGGCGTACAGCACCGACGATGCGATCAGGTTGCCCAGCCAGGAAGCAGGGAAGAAGCCGTCTCGCAGGAAGATGTACAGGTCGTAGCTCCAGCTCGCCGAGAACAGCCATGCGCAGCCGGCTACGAACGCGTGCGCCCATTGCGCCTTTCGNCGGATGGCCAGGTACAGCACACCCACGGACCAAGGCGCCGTCAGGTATGTCAGCACGCTCATGAAGCCGGCGTCGACCCGGTCCCACGTGGGATCACCCGTATAGGGTGCCGCAATCACAAAAAAACCTGCGGCCACGCGGAACGTGGCGAGCTTCCAGGGGCTGGACAGGTACCGCCAATAGGGCCTGCGCAAGACGGCCAGACCGTGGCGATACCGGATGGCGGTCACCACCGCGGCGACGCAGATCGATGACCACACCGCCACGTACGCCAGTGCCCAACTTCGGCTCATGGCGACGAGTCTACCGGATTCCGTCCTCCAAGCGGACCATCATGGGGCCATCAGGCCCGCAGTGCGTAGCACTTCCTCGACGCGCTCGGTGGCAATACGGCCCTCACGCTTGATCACGAATCCCTCGCCCACAGCGTCCACGATCGTCGACGGCGCGCCAGCGGGCAGGTCGCCGGCGTCGATCATGACGTCGACCGTGTGGTGGAACTCCTTGCGGATGTGCGATGCGGACCCGGAGCCGACCTTGTTCGCGATGTTGGCGCTGCTGACGAGCAAGGGGGCACCGAACCGCTGCACGATGTCCAGAGCGAGGCCCTTCTCTGGAATGCGGACTCCGATGCGCGCGGCCTTCTTGAGCGCCATTGCCTTGAGAACCTTGCCCGGAATCTCGCCGCCCGGCGTGACGAGGAGCGTCAGCGGACCCGGCCAGAACGCATCCGCCAGGGGACGCGCCATCGAGGGCACGACGTCGGTAAGCTGCGCAAGCATCGTGGCGTCGGGTACGAACACCAGCGACGGCGCCTTGCCAGACCGACGTTTGGATTGCACGAGGCGGATCACGGCGGACTCCGAGAACAACGACGCCGCGATGACGTATTGCCGATGCCCCGGAAAGCAGGCGAGACCGTCGTCGCGAAGGACGTCGACGATGTCTTGCACCACGGCTTCCGACTGGTCGAGGGGAGGCGCAGGAACCACGCGCATGGATTGACCGAGGATAGCGCGAGCACCGCTTGACAACAAGACCCAAAGCTCGGGCGCGAACCCTGCCTTGTTTCAGTCGGACGGGCTGTCAGGATGCAGCCAAGGCGCAGGCATCGCCCGCGGATGCGGTCGCTCGGACCGCGGCAAGAGCCCCGGCGCACGGGCCGACGGGCGGGTCGATGCGACGGCGACCAAAACCCCCACGCCGAGTCGCCACACCCGGGGCACCCCGCGCGCCTCGCGGTCGACGCTTGCGTTGCTGCCGGGTGCAGGCGCTGACCAACGGCGCCCCTGCCCGGGCACCTTGGTCGGCCTCGCACACGGGCTTGGAGGCGCAGCCCGGTTGCCGCGCGTTCGACCGGATCGTGGCGTGAAGGGANGTCGTTCGGCGCGGACAGACGTGCGAGATGGACACGTGTCGAACGGAGAAACCGAACGGCGGGCGCTGGCATCAGAGCGGCCGAACCAGGAGGCCTTGCATGCAGCACGAAACCCGCGATCGAGCCATCAAGCGCATGCGGATTCGTTTCCGCGAATCGTCCGAGTGCCTGGCCCAGTTCGCCGCCCTGCTCGGGGAGCACCACGCCCGCCTGGGCGAACTGTCCACGGTTCACATCGGCAAGAACGTGCGCGTGCGGGACGCGGACGTGCACGCGCCGAACGAAGAAGCTTTCGACCGGCTGTGCGATGCGCTGCGCCGAGCCGACGGCATGGACCTGATAAGCGTATCGGACGTCGTGCTCGACAAGCACCGCGGCGGCAAGCTCGAAGTCACCGCGAGGGTGCCGGTCGACACGGTCGATGACCTGTCGATCGTGTACACGCCCGGAGTCGCCTCACTATGCAACAAGATCAAGGCCGACCCCGACCTGGCGTTCGAGTATACGTCCATCCAGAACAACGTGGCAATCGTCACCAACGGCACCGCAATCCT
>JGI24187J35170_1001057_pt1 | contig 12346 bp, 9 predicted proteins | sample YNPBryBLVA2012_FD_35170 | JGI IMG/M metagenome (IMG submission 35170)
AAAGCGAAGCAGTCTCCTGGTTTGCGAGGGGATTGCTTCGTCGCAAAAAACGCTCCTCGCAATGACAACTATACGAAAAGATGACATTGTCAAAATACTCACCTGGACGCTGATCGGCATGTATTTTCTCTTTGGATTGAAAGTGGCTTCGCAGTGGGAAAAAGCCGTTGTCCTGCGACTGGGAAAATTCCATCGCCTGGCTGGCCCCGGTGCCTTTTGGATCATCCCGATTATCGACTCCATTCCCAACTGGGTTGACCACCGTGTCATGGTCACGCCCTTCTCGGCAGAGAAGACCCTGACCAAAGATACCGTGCCAGTAGATGTGGATGCCGTGCTCTTCTGGGTGGTCTGGGACGCCGAGAAAGCCGCCCTCGAGGTGGCCGATTATCGCGCCGCCATTGCCTGGGCTGCGCAAACAGCGCTGCGGGAAATCATCGGGCAAAGCATGCTGGCCGACATCCTGGTTGGACGCGCCAAAATGGACGCTGACCTGCAAAAAATCATTGACGAACGCACCACCCCGTGGGGGATCACCGTCCAGTCGGTGGAAATCCGCGATATCGTCATCCCGCCGGACCTGGAAGACGCCATGTCCCGTCAGGCGCAGGCCGAACGCGAACGCCAGGCGCGCGTGATCCTGGGCGAATCGGAAAAGCAGATTGCGGCTTCCTTTGCCGAGGCTGCACAGGCCTATGCCGATAACCCCACCGCGTTACACCTGCGCGCCATGAACATGCTCTTTGAAGGCCTCAAGGAAAAAGGTGCGCTGGTCATTGTCCCCTCCAGCGCAGTAGATACGATGAACCTCGGCGGCCTGAGCGGCATGGTTTCGCTGGCACAGCAGCATGCGCCACAAGCGAAAAACGGACAAAATTCGTAACGCATGTTGACCATCCTCCTACATGAATTTGACCTGTAAAAGGAGAAAAAATGTCCACCCGCACTACGATCCTCCTGACCATCCTGCTGATTGGAGCGGCTGCCCTGATCAGCGCCGTTCTCTTCCCCCATTTGCCTGAAACCATGGCCTCCCACTGGGATGCAAACGGCGCTGTGAACGGCTACATGTCCCGTTTTTGGGGCGTGGCTCTGATGCCGCTGGTGAGCCTGGGGCTGGCCATCCTCTTCCTGCTCATTCCCAAGATAGACCCCCTCAAAGCCAATATCGCTCAATTTAGCGAGATGTATAACGCCTTCATCGTCCTTTTCATCGCGTTCTTGCTCTACCTGCACCTGATCACGCTGATCTGGAACCTTGGCGCGCGCTTCAACATTTCGCTGGCCATGTTGCCAGCCATGGGATTGCTTTTCACCTTCCTGGGTATTTTGCTGGGTCGGGCGAAACGCAATTTCTTCATCGGAATTCGCACGCCCTGGACTCTGGCCAGCGACGCCGTATGGGAGAAAACACACCGCCTTGGCGCACGTCTGTTCCAGATTGCCGGCCTGCTGATCTTACTTACTGCCTTCCTGAAAGAAGCCGGTGTATGGATCATGCTCGCCGTCATTCTTGTTGTGGTGCTGGTTCCTGTGATCTATTCGTACTTTGTGTATCGTCGGGAAGAGCAACCGGGAAGCAAATAACTTCCATTGCTTTTTGTTTCACGTGAAACAAAATTCCGCCGGTGCTCGACGTCACGATAGGGGAAACCATGGAACTTTCAGAAATTCAACCATGCCTTCCCTACCTGATGCCGGTGATCATCATCCAACTGTCCTGATGATCACCGCCCTGGTCGCTCTCGCCCGCCGCGAACATACAGGCGGCCCAAAATGGATTCGGGTGCTGATCGCCGCCCTGGTTCTGGTGGCAGGCCTCGGGTCCCTGCCGCGCCTCGGAGACTATTTTCCCGGCCAACTGTTCGTCTGGGACAGTTCGCTGGCGTTAGGGAAGGGGGAACCTGCCTGGGCGCCCTATGGGTCAGCCCTGGCTTGATCGTCCTCTCGTTGACAGCCGCCTGGNAGGTGTTTCGTCATCAGGAATGATAGAACATAAGTTCTAACAAAAAGGTTCTCAATTCATATTGCTTTTGGGGAGATTTACGACTAAACTTGAAGTTATGGAAGAAAGCACGTCCCAGTTACGCCGCATGGCTGAGCAACTCGCCCGTTTGATTGAGGTCAGCGTTACGCTCAATTCAACTCTCAATCTGGACGAGTTGCTTCAATTCATCATCAAAACAGCCCAGGAGATTCTCGAATGCCAATCGGTTTCGATTTTGCTGTACGATGAAAAGCGGGCGCAACTGAATTTCGCGGCGGCCAGCGGATCAGACCCCCGCCGCCTGGCAGAAATCCCCGTTCCTCTGGAAAACAGCATCGCGGGAGAAGTTTTCCTCGAAAACCGCCCCGTCATTCTGGAAGACGTCAAGGCCCAGAAGAAACATTTTGTCGTCGCTGCTCAACACGTCTCCTTTGAAGTCAAAAACATGCTGGTCGTCCCGATGAGCATCAAAAACCGTCCCACGGGGGTGTTGGAAGCCTTGAACAAAGTCAATGGGAAGTTTACCGAAATGGACCAGGACCTGCTCTCGATTATTGCCTCCCAGGCAGCAGTGGCCATTCATAACGCCCGTCTCGTCCAGGCCCTGCGCGAGGCCTACAATGAAATCAGCGCAGCAAACTATCTGAAATCAAATTTCCTGGCGCTGGCCTCTCACGAATTGCGCACGCCGCTGGGCATCATCATCGGTTACGCAACCTTCCTGCAGGAAGAGTCGCAGGGGGAACTTTCGGAGCATGCCAAGCAAGTGCTGAATGCAGCCATGCAAATGCGCGCCCTGGTGGACGCGATGACCAACCTGAACTTGCTGCGCTCAAAGGAAATGGTGGTGCACCGCGTGATGGTTCCTGTTCAGCAAATTCTGCGGCGAGCCTACAGCATGGTTGAAAAAATGGCCCAAACCAAGGGGCAGCAAGTCATTTTCAATCTTCCGGCTCAACCTTTGCCCATCAAATGCGATCCAGAAAAACTCAATACCGCCTTTGTCAACTTACTCGACAATGCCGTGCGATTCACGCCTGAGGGCGGCCGCATCACCGTCAATGCAGGCCTCAACCCAGGCGGAGACATGCTGATTACCATCCAGGATACCGGTATCGGCATCGAGCCAGATGAACTCCCCCGCATTTTTAACGAGTTCTATCAGGCGGAAGCACACATGACGCGCAAGCATGGGGGACTGGGCATCGGCTTACCGATTGCCAAAGGGCTGATCGAAGCCCATGGGGGCAAATTGTGGGCTGAAAGCGAAGGACGCGGCAAGGGAGCAACGTTCAAGGTGCTCTTACCTAAGATCAGCACCTCCGTGCTCTCCAGCATGAGCCGCTGATAAAAAACAGGTCACGTTTCACACGTGACCTGTTTTCTTTTACCCAATTTGTGCTCGCAACTTTTCGGCCGTTTCCTGATACNCGGCCAGTTTCTCGCGCTCTTTCTGGACAACCGGCGGCGGGGCCTTGACAGCGAAGTCGCTCGCCAGCAGTTTCTCCAGGCGGGCAATCTGCACCTCGACCTCGGCCAGTTCCTTTTGCAGACGGGCGCGCTCGGCCTCCAGGTCGGCCAGGCCGGCCAGGGGCAGGAAAATCTCCACCGGGCCAACCACCAACGCCACTACCTGCTCGGGCTTGCGCTCGAAGGCGGGCCGAATCTCCACCGCGGCGGCGTCCAGCCCGGCCAGGGCGGCGATGACCGCGGCCTGCTCCTGCAAGAGGGACGTCTTCGCCCCGCCGGCCATCAGCGCCGGGATGCGCTTCGCCGGGGCGACCTTCTTCTCGGCGCGCACGTTGCGGATGGCGCGGACGATCTCCTGCACCAGGGTGAAATCGGCCACTTTGGCCTCCTCCCAGCCTTCAGGGTCGCGCGGCGTGGGCCAGGGAGCGATGATGAGCGCCTCAGGCCAGTCTTTGGCCAGATAGGACAATGCAGCGCTCTGGTTCACGGCCTTGCGCAGGTAGCCCCACAGTTCCTCGGTCACGAACGGGGTGAAGGGATGCAGCAGGCGCAGGCAAATGTCGAGGACGCGCACCAGGGTCTCGGCGGTCTGCCGTTTGGTGCGTTCGTCCTGCAATTGCAGTTTGGCCACCTCCACGTACCAGTCGGCAAACTCGGACCAGAAGAACTCGTAAATCTGCCGCCCAGCCTCGCCAAACTGATAGGTCTGGAAGAGGCGCTCCACGTCGCGGACGAGTTGCTGCAACCGGGCCCAAATCCACGAGTCGGCAAGCGTCCAACCCTCACTCCCTGCCCCCTCTCCTTTGGGGAGAGGGGAAGAGGTGAGGAAACCGATCGCCGAAATCACGAACCGGCCCGCGTTCCAAATCTTGTTGGCGAAGTTCCGGTTGGCCTCGATTTTCTTGAGGCTGATGTTCATGTCCTGGCCGGGGGTGGAGCCGACCAGCAGGGTGAAGCGCAGGGCGTCGGTGCCGTACTCGTTGATGACCACCAGCGGGTCAATCACGTTGCCGTAGGATTTGCTCATCTTGCGTCCGTGCTCGTCGCGGATGAGACCGTGCAGATAGACGGTGTGGAACGGCACCTCGCCGGTGAACTCCAGGCCCATCATGATCATGCGCGCCACCCAGAAGAAGAGGATGTCGTAGCCGGTCTCCATGACGGAGGTCGGGTAGAAGTAGCGCAGGTCGGGGGTCTGGTCGGGCCAGCCGAGGGTCGAGAACGGCCACAGGCCAGAGGAGAACCAGGTATCGAGCACGTCGGGGTCCTGGTGGATGTTCTTGCTGCCGCAGTGGGCGCACAAGAGCGGGTCGGTGCGGGCGCACATCTGGCCGCCGCAGTCGTCACAGTACCAGACCGGGATGCGGTGCCCCCACCACAGTTGACGGGAGATGCACCAGTCTTTGATGTTCTCCAGCCAGTTGAAATAGACCTTTTCGAAGCGCTCGGGGATGATACGGATGCGCCCGTCGCGCACAGCCTCCAGGGCGGCTTTGGCGAGCGGTTCGATGCGGACGAACCACTGCTCCGAGACCATCGGCTCAACGATTTCGCCGCCGCGTTGGGAGCGCGGTACGTTGAGGGTGTATGGCTCTTCCTTGATGACCAGACCGGCGGCGCGCATATCTTCCCACAGTTTTTTGCGGCACTCGAAGCGGTCGAGACCTGCATACGGCCCGCCGACCCCGGTCACTCTGGCCTCCCGGTCGAGCATCGAGAGGATGGGCAGGCCGTGGCGCTGACCGATTTCGTAGTCGTTCGGGTCGTGGCCGGGGGTGATTTTGAGGGCGCCGGTGCCGAACTCGCGGTCCACGTAGTCATCGGCGATGACGGGAATCTCGCGGCCGAGAATTGGCACACGCACTTTGCGGCCAATGTATTTCTGGTAGCGCGGGTCTTCGGGGTGGACGGCGACGGCGGTATCGCCCAGGATGGTCTCGGGGCGGGTGGTGGCGACGGGGATGTATTCCCCCTCACCCCCCTCCCCTCTCCCTGTGGGAGAGGGGTGCAGGGGTGAGGGAACCAGCATGTACTTGAAGTAGTAGAGCGTGCCGGCTTCTTCGGCGTATTCCACCTCCAGGTCGGAGACAGCGGTCTTCAGCCCGGGCGACCAGTTGATGAGGCGCGGGCCGCGGTAGATGAGGCCCTTCTCATACAGGCGGACGAAGGCCTCGCGCACGGCGCGGCTGAGGCCCTCGTCGAGGGTGAAGCGCTCGCGCGTCCAGTCGCAGGAGGCGCCCAGGCGGCGGATCTGCTGGGTGATGATGCCGCCGTACTTCTCCTTCCAGGCCCAGGTGCGGCGCAGGAACTCCTCGCGNCCNATCTGCTCGCGGGTGAGGCCNTCTTTGGCCAGGGCTTTCTCCACCTGCAACTGGGTGGCGATGCCAGCGTGGTCGGTGCCGGGCACCCACAGGGTCGGCTCGCCCTTCATGCGGTGGTAGCGAATCATCAGGTCTTCGAGCGAGACAAACATCGGGTGGCCGAGGTGCAGTTCGCCGGTCACGTTGGGCGGCGGGATGGAGATGACGAAGGGCTTTTTGGACGGGTCAAAGTCCGGCTTGCGCGGGTCGTTGGACGGCTGGAAGTAGCCGCCTTTCTCCCACATCTCGTAAATGCGCGGCTCGGTGGTTTTGAAGTCATAGGCTTTGGGAAGGTCGTAGTGGGTCATGGGGACTCCTTGGGGCAAGGGTAAAAAGTACACAGGTTCAAAGGTTCACAGGTTCAAAGGTTCACAGGTTCAAAAGTTCACAGGTTCACAGGGAGGTGGAAAAGAAAAACGCCTCGTCCGATTGAGGACGAAGCGCAAACTCCGCGGTACCACCTCAATTCGGTTTTTCACCCTTGTGCTCCTTCGTGTCCTTTGTGGTGAAAAACCGCTCTCTGCGGCTGACGTGTTCATCAGCCTGCGCGCTAACGGGCGCTCCCGTGACGTTCTACTCATCACTGTTCACTGATTACTGATTACTGAACACTGAACAGCGGCTTTCTTCGTCAACGCATCCAGGCGACTTCGGCGCTGCGTGCGCTGCGGAGACTTCCACCGTGTATCTCCTTCTCTATCAGGCCGCTGGCGCGTACTCCTCCTGGAGTTGACGGGATTATACGCGCCGCAGGGGGTTACGTCAAGGCGCTTGTCCCGCCGCGAATTTCACGAATGGCACGAATTTTCTTTTTTCGTGCAATTCGTGCCATTTGTGGCAAAAAATCATCCTCATAGAGATTATAGCCCAAATTCCCAGCCCTGAATCAATGCAGGAAAGCGCCAGCAAATCCCCATCCGTGTAATCCGTGAAATCGGTGGCTATTTCACGGGCGGCAAAATATGGTATCCTTAATCCATCATCATTCTACGACGAAGACCAAAGAGAATCCTTCGTGTCCCTTTGTGTCCTTCGTGGTTAGGGAGAAACCATGTACATCGCCATCGAAGGCGTCATCGGCGTCGGCAAAACCACCCTGGCGCGTCTGCTCCAACCCCGATTTGATGCGGAACTGCTGCTTGAAGTCTTCGAAGAGAACCCCTTCCTCTCGGATTTCTACAGCGACCGCGAGCGCTATGCCTTTCAGACGCAAATCTTCTTCCTTTTGAGCCGCTATCATCAACAACATCGCACCGTGCCAGAGATTCTCGCCCGTGGCCGCCCGCTCATTTCCGACTACACCTTCGCCAAAGATTCACTCTTCGCCCGCATCAACCTCAAGAACGACGAACTGAGCGTCTACTGTCAGGTACACGAAGCCCTGGCCGAAAAAATCACCCTACCCGACCTGCTGGTCTATCTGCGCGCCAGCACCGACACCCTCATGCAGCGCATTGCCCTGCGTGACCGCGCCTACGAGCGCTCGATGGAACGCAGTTACATCCAGCAACTCAATGACGCTTACGAGGAATTTTTCTCCCAACCCTACGATAACACCCCCGTCCTGACCATTGACACCGACCCGCTGGACTTCGTCCGCATCCCGGCCCACCTTGACCTCATCGAAAATCGTATTCGCCAGGCCCTCCACTTGAGTCCCTACCAACCCCCGTTACTGTCCGAATAGCGAGGCAACCGTATGCGCATCACTCCAGAAACCCTGATTCGCATTGCCCGAGAGACCGCCCAAAAGCAGGCCCTGGTGGAACCTGGCCTGGTCGCCGCTTACCTGACCGGTTCCCTGCGAACAGATTCCCCCTTCCTGGGCGGCACAACCGATGTGGACATCGTCTTCGTCCATCAGGAGGCTCCCCCCATTCGCCGCGAGAGTCGTGCTATCACCCCCGATTTCTCCCTCGACATCACCCATACCCCCCGCTCCGAGTACGACAAACCCAAAGAACTGCGTCTCCATCCCTGGCTCGGTCCCGAACTGTACGATCCGCTGCCCCTCTACACCAGTCAGCAGCACTTTTTTGAATTCGTCCAGGCCAGCGTGCGGGACAAGTACAACGATCCGTCCAACATTGCCACCCGTGCCCAACGCAACGCCGAACATGCCCGACAACTGTGGAGCGAACTTCTCACCCGTCAGGACAATTGGCCAGCGCTGCTCCGCACCTATCTCAAAAGCGTCAATCACGCCGCCAACGCCATCGCCATCCTGACCGGTGGGCCGCTCGCCGAACGGCGTCTCCTGCTCCAGTTCCCGGAACGCGCCCAGGCCGCCGGTGTCCCCGACCTGGCCGAGGCCCTGCCCCGCTTGCTCGGCGCAGACAACGCGGAGCCAGAAGCGCTCAAAGCCTGCGTCGCCGCCTGGGAAAAAGACTTCCTCGAAGCCGCCTCCAAACCCAGCATGGATGCCCGCATCAGTCTCCCCCGCCTGGCTTACTACAAAAAAGCCTTCGAGGCCCTGCTCGAAAGCGAATCTCCCCAGGCAATCCTCTGGCCACTGATCTTCACCTGGACCCTCGCCGCTCTTGCCCTTCCGCCGGCGCGACAAAACACCTGGGAATCGGCCATCAAAGGCCTGGGACTGATTGGCCCTGGCTTTGAAGAAAACCTCTCCCGCCTGGACAAATTCCTGGACATTGTCGAAGAAAAACTCGAACAGACCAGCGCCTGACGCCCACATCTGGCGCATCCAGGCCTCCTAAAAATCCCCAAAACTGTGGATAACTGCCTCTTTTCTGTGGATAACTCGCGCGGTCTGTGGAAAAGCAGGACAATTGTTCCATCCTGCTCCCCCCATATCTGGCCTGGCATTTGAACAACATCCAACATCTGGATTTGTGGAAAATTCTGGGGAAATCCGGTGGAAAACTTATCATAACTTCCCAAAAATTTTCCACACGCCGCTCCTGCTTTTCCCCCTCCGGATGGGCTACATCCAGGCAACTTTTCGTCCAGTACTACCACAAATGGGGGGACAGGCGGTTATCCACATCTCCACAGCCCCTACTATGAATACTAAACTCCTTAAACCTATTCATTCTTGTGGAACAAATTATGACAATCATCCGCTTTGAAGAGTTGACCTGGCCTGAAGTCGCCGCACTGCCGCGAGAAATGCCGCTTGTCCTTCTCCTGGGCAATGGATATGACCTGAGTCGCCTTCCTTCCCTGCTTGATGCGGAGGAAATCGGACTTTTGCCCCCTCTTCCTTTTGGCTGGAAAGGAAGCGGGCTGGAGGTGCGCCCCGAACTCTTCGCCGCGCTGACCCGCAACCTGGTTGCNAACCTGCTCGAGGATGGCTTCCACCGTATCTTCGTCCTNGCTCCGCCGACCCTGAGCCTGCCCGCCGACCTCCCTGTCCTCTCCCTGGCTGGAGGCAATTCTCCTGTGCCGCCGTTTCCTGCAGCAGATGTGGAAAAAGTGGTCATTCTCCCCATTGGCCACACCGAACAGCACGGATACCATTCCCCCCTTTCCACCGACACCGTCATCATCGAAGCCATCGCTCAGGGAACAGCGAAGGCTGTTCCGCAGCAGGCGCTCTGCTTGCCGGTTTTCCCTTATGGGGTCAGTACCCACCGGCGTTCTTTCCCCGGCACCTTCAACGTCGGCGGGCGGACGTTTGAGGACTTCTGGCTGGCCGTGATCGATACTCTGGTCGGGCACGGCTTCACCCGTTTTTACCTGATGAGCGGGCACGGCGGCAACTCGTCGTTCCTGGTCAACGTGGTCAAATACGCTGGCGAAAAATACCCCCACATCTTCTGCGCCACCTCGTTCCTGTACCTCTCCGGACCGAAGGGAGTGGCCGCGCTGGAGACCAGGCGCCAGTCTCCACTGGGCGGGATGGGCCACGCCTGCGAACTGGAGACATCCCTGATGCTCCACCTGCGCCCGGAGTTGATCCACCTCGACCGCGCTGTGGACGAGATGGACTTTATTACCACCCCGTCCTACTACATGGACTGGATCGAGGGCGGCGCCCTCATTGCCAATCCACCCTGGGAGGACGACACCCGCACCGGCGCCTATGGGGCTGGCAGTTTAGCCACAGCCGAAAAGGGCGCCTACTGGCTGAACGTTGCCATTGAGGAGAAAGTGGACCACATCGCCGAGATTCACGAGCAGTATCGGCGAAGGTTGGAGCGGCGAAAATCTATTCCCCCGCGCTGATGATCACCCGCTCCCCCAGGCCGGCCCACTCGTAGAGCCACCGGGCGTCTGCCGGGGAGAGGTTGACGCAGCCGTGTGAGACCGGCGAGCCGAAGTCGTCGTGCCAGTAGGCGGCGTGGAAGCCCAGGTCGCCAAAATAGGTCATGAAATCCGGCACTCCTTCGAGATAATAGACGCTGATCGAACCGGCGGGCGGCGTCAACTGGATATAGGGGAACTTTTGCAGGATGGCGAACCGCCCCGGAAATGTCCAGCCGGGCTGTTTACCAGTCGAGACGAGGGTGGCGAAGACCAGTTTACACTCGTTGTAGACGCGCAGGGTCTGCTCGGCCAGGTCCACGTAAACGAAGCGGCAGGTGTTTGCCCCTGCGTCGNCCGGGACCTGGGGACTGGTCAGCGCGACGGCATCGGCGGGCAGCCACTCGTCCGGGCCGACGGCCACGTAGCCGGGGNTTTCTCTGGGGGCAGGGACTTCGTGCACGACCTCGTAGCGGCGATAGGGGCGCACAGGTGTTCCGTCGGCGGTGAGCGATTGGGTGTCGGCCAGCACCCAGCCAAAGCGGAAGTCCACGTCGCGGGTCAACAGCAGGCCGCGAAACGTGGAGGGGGTCAACAGTTGCACATCGGCGGCGTCCATCCAGCCGTAATAGACGGTGTAGAACGTCTTGCTGTCACGGGTTTCTTCCCCTACTACTGAGACGTAGGCTGGGGCGTTGGGCAGGTAGCCGAAGTTGCCGGTGCCCTGGGCGGCGTCGTTCAAGGTGGCATAGACGCGCGCTTGGGGGTTGGTCACCAGCCCGTAGCGGTATTCGAGGACGGTGTAGGACTCATCGAGCAGAGTGTACCAGGTCGGTTCGGGCGTTTGGGTGGGGGTGGGCGGAATGGTGGGGGTGGGGACGGGAGAAGGGGAGGCCGCCGGCGTGGGAGAAGGCGAGGGAGGGGGGGCAGGCGTCGGGTCCGCGCCGCAGGCGGTGAGGAAGAAGAGAAGGACGGGCCAAAGCAGGGAAAGGAGAGGGGCGAGGGGGGGCAGGTAGGCCGTTTTCTTCTCTTTTTTGAGAAAAGGAGCAGGGAGGAAGGGGTTAGACATGGGGCCAGTCCAGCAGGGTGACTTCGACCAACAGTCGGGGGTTGACGTTGGCGTCCAGTTGCTGAATGGCTTTTTCGGCCTGGGTGGTGAGGCGGCGAGCGGTATCCAGGCCAAGTTGCCGGGCGAGGGCATGGATTTCTTCGGCGCGGTCCACATTCATCAGCGGGGCCGAAGTGCCGGAGGCGGCAAGCAGGACGTCTCGCCAGTAGGAGAGCCAGAGGAGGAGGGTCTCGCGGGGCCGTTCTTTTTCGGCGTGTTTGCGGTCGGTGAGGCGCTCGGCGTAAGCGAATTTTTCGACCCGCGAGGCGGTGAGCAGGCGGTGGAGTTCGTCGATGCGCTGGCGGCGGAAGTCCAGGGAGTCGGGGTCAGCGAGCAGGCGGAAGGCGAGGCCGACGCGCCCGCCGGAGAGATGCGCCAGGAGGTGGGCAGTTTCAGGATCTGCGCCGTGCTCGTGCAGGGCGGCCTCAACCGTTTCGAGCGGCGAGGGGGAGAGGCGTAGCACCTGGCAACGGGAGACAATGGTGGGGAGCAGGGAATCGGGCGAATCGGCGGTCAGGAGCAGGAGGGCGTGGGAGGGGGCTTCTTCGAGGGTTTTGAGCAGGGCATTGGCGGCGCTGGGGTTGGCTTCTTCGAAGCGCAGGAAGAGCGCCACGCGGTAGCGGCTCTGGTAGGGTTTGAGCGAGAGCATCTGGCGCACTTCGCGCACTTGTTCCACTTTGAGCACACCGCCTTCTTTTTCAGCCTGGACGACCGTCAGGTCGGGGTATTGCATGGCTTCGATTTGGCGGCAGGTGCGGCATGTTCCGCAGGGTTCGCCTGGGGCCGGGGATTCGGGGCAGAGCAAGGCCTGGGCAAAGCGCAGGGCGAGGGTGCGCCGTCCGACGCCGCTCGGGCCGGTGAAGAGGTAGGCATGGCTCAAGGTCCCGCGCTGGATTTGGGCGCGCAGGAGGTCCACTGCCCATTGGTGGCCGAGGATGTTCCAGTTGGTCATGTGCGATAATTTTGTATCAGGTGAGGTGAAGACATGTGGCCTTCACACAGGTCTTTGAGCGGGCATTCTTTGCATTTTGGCTGAGCATGGTTAAAGCAGAAATTTGTGCCAAGGTAAATCAGGCCGTCGTCAAACGCAGCAACAGTCTGTTTTTGCAGCAGTAAGGTAACTGTTCAGTCTTGCATCAAAACTGTTGGGTATGTCATTGCGAGGAGCGTTCTTTGCGACGAAGCAATCCCCAAGCGGTCAATCTGGCCTGATAA
>JGI24187J35170_1001058_pt1 | contig 12340 bp, 9 predicted proteins | sample YNPBryBLVA2012_FD_35170 | JGI IMG/M metagenome (IMG submission 35170)
CGGCCATCCTGCGGGTCGCCGACGGGCTGGACCGCGGCCATCGAGACGCCGTGCAGGATCTCTCCGTCATCATCGAGCCGGGACGGGTGCTCCTGAATCTGGAGGCGCCGGGCGGCGCGGAGCTGGAGATCTGGGGAGCCCTGCGCAAGGCGGACGTCTTCGAAAAAGTGTTCGGCGTCTCACTGGACATCCGCACGACGCCGGAGGCGCACCCGCAAGAGGGGTGATATTCCCCACGGATCTTCCACATCCCACTGGACATCCGGGCCTCGCCTGAGCCAAACTGGACGGTGGAGCCGCTCGCCCTGAGCCCGCCGATGACCTCCCACGACCGGCCGGAGCAATCCGCGACCCAGACCGGACCCCTGCGGCCTGCGCCGAAAGGGGGCGCCCGGGCGCATAAGCGCTCGTCCGCCCGCCTCTCCGGCTCCCGCGCGAGACGATGCCTGGCGGCGCTGGATGTGGGCACGAACTCCATCCGGCTGCTCGTGGTATCGGTGCGCCCGGAAGACCACTCGTTCACCGTCGTCAGCGACCGGAAGGAGGTGGTGCGGCTGGGCGAGGGCGAGTATGCCCGGAACTTGATGACGCCCGAAGCCATGGACCGGGCCGCCACCGTGATCAGCCGCTTCGCGGAGGTGGCCCGCGGGTTCGGGGCGGAGGAGATCCTGGCAGTGGCCACGTCCGCCGTGCGGGAGGCCGAGAACCGCGACATCTTCCTGGAACGGGTCCGCAGGGAGAGCGGACTGGACGTGCGGGTCATCTCCGGGGTGGAGGAGGCCCGTCTGGTTTATCTCGGGGTGGCGGCCGGACTCACACTGGNCGGACAGAAGGCGCTTTTCATGGACGTGGGCGGAGGCTCGACCGAGCTGGCGGTGGGCGACCGCCTGAAGCACGACCTCCTCGAAAGCCTGAAGCTGGGCACCATCCGGCTGACCAACCGGTTTCTGGGCGACGGGAGCAGCCCTGTGAGCCGGAAGAAGTACGCCCTGCTTCAGGAGTATGTCCGGGCGGTGGCCGTACACGCGGTGCGAAAAGTGACCTCCGCCGGGTTCGACCTGATGGTGGGCAGCTCGGGCACGGCGGTCAATCTGGGCGAGATGGTGGCCGCCGCGCGGGGCGAGCGCCCGGCGACCATGCGCCGCTACACCATCACCCTGCGGGAGATCCAGCGCATCCGCGAGGCTCTCTGCCGCCTCCCTCTGGATGAGCGCAGGAAGGTGCCGGGCATCAAGCCGGAGCGGGCGGACATCATGGTCGCCGGGGTGGCGGTCATCGAGACTTTGATGCAGGAGACGGGATCGGAGGAGCTGCAGATCTCGGAGCAGGGGCTGCGCGACGGACTGGTGATCGACCGCCTGCTCAGGGAGGACGGCGCGAGGGAGGTCTATCTGCAGACGCCTCCGCGGCGGCGCAGCGTGCTGAAGCTGGCGCGCGCTTGCGGCTACGAGGCGGAGCACTGCGAGCAGGTGCGCAGGCTCTCCGTCCAGCTGTTCGACCAGATGCGGGACCTCGGCCTGCATTCCATGGACGCCGGGGCGCGGGAACTGCTGGAGTATGCCGCCTATCTGCACGACATCGGGTTCTTCCTGTCGCACACGGACCATCACCAGCACGCCTACTATATCATCCGCAACAGCGAGCTTCTGGGGTTCAACGACCGGGAGCAGGCGATCCTGGCCAACCTGGCCCTGTATCACCGCAAGGCGCCCCCGCGCAAGAAGCACCCGAACTTCGCGGCGCTGGATGCGGAGGCGCGCTCTCTGGTGGAGCAGCTCTCCACCATACTGCGCCTGGCGGAGGGACTGGACCGCAGCCATCTGTCGCTGGTGAAAGGACTGCGACTGGAGGAGGACGGGGCGGATACCGTGCGCATCACCGTGCTGAGCCCGGCCGATTGCCAGCTGGAGCTCTGGGGAGTGGAGAACCAGCTGGGCGTCTTCCGGTCGGTCTTCAGGCGCCGCGCGACAGTCCGGGTGGAGCAGTCGCGGGAGGCCGGCGACCTCCGGGACGAGGGCACGTGAGCCGCAGGCCCGGCCGCCCGGCAGCGATCCTCCGGCGGAGAGCGGTGGAGCGTTTTCCCCTCCTTCACCGGGCCCGCGGGCCCGCCGCCCTGATGCTGGGCGCGGTGCTGTTCGCGGCAATGGCNATCTGCGTNAAGTTCGCCGCGCAGCGCATCCCTTCCGGCGAGCTGGTAATGTTCCGCTTTCTGTTCGGGCTGGCGACCATCTACGCGATGAGCGCGCTGGGGCTGGCGCAGGTCCGCCACGACCGGCCGGTCCTGCTGATGGCAAGAGGGTTCACGGGTGCGCTGGCCATCCTGCTGTATTTCGCCAGCATCCAGCACACCTCTCTGGTGAAGGCGTCCTTGCTGAGCAACTCCTACCCGGTGTATGCGGCCCTCTTCGGGGCGCTGCTGTTGAGGGAACGGCCCTCGGCGGCGACCATCGGGGCCTTTCTGGCCGCGGCCTGCGGGATCTGGCTCGTGGTGGACCCGGATTTTTCGAGCGTCAACCCCGGGGATCTCTTCGGCGTGCTTTCTGGCGCGGTGGCGGGGCTGGCCATCGTCATCATCCGCGAGCTTCGGCGGACGGAGTCCGCGTTCACGGTCTTCTGGTATCTGTGCGTGTTCGGAACGGCGATGGGCGCGGTCAGCTGCTTCTGGAGTTTTGTGTGGCCGGATTCCCGTGAGTGGCTGTGGATCCTGGGCGCGGGGGCGGCCAGCACCGGCGGCCAGCTGCTAATAACCTACGGATTCCGCTACACGCCAGCCGCCGAAGGGTCGCTCATCGCGATGTCCACGGTGGGCTACAGCGGCCTGTTCGGCTGGCTTTTCCTGAAGGAGCGCCTGAGCCCGGCCGGTCTTCCGGGGGCTGCGCTGCTGCTGGGAGGGGCAGCATTCACCGCGGCCCGCCAGTCGCAGGGACCCGGCCCTGCCGTTCCGGCGGCTACGGGTGGGGAGAGGGACGCGAGGCCCTTCCCCGGCGGCACGCGGGGAGGGCTCTAAAAGAAACGGCGGGCAGGGAAAGGAGAATGGAAAGCCTGCCCGCGAAGCCATGCAACCGACCGTTGCGCGACCCTGGGACCCATCACGCGACGGCCGACCTTTTGGCACGCCCGCGTGAGCGTTTTGCACGGCTCGGCTCTATTATGCGCAGGCCGCACACGCCTGTCAATAGGAATTCCTGACCCGATCGAGCAGGGAGAGCGGCTTGCCGCCCCGTGCAGAAAANCGGCCCCCGCGGGACGCGGGGGCCGCTGCACGAAGCTATGACCGGCGATGGACGGGCTTTACGCCTTTTTGCGCNGTCTCAGCAGACCCAGCCCGCTCAGACCCATCAGGGCGCCCATCTGGAAGAACACCGGCTCCGGGATGGGCGGACAGGAGCTCAGGCCCGGGATTCGGGGATGTGACCGGAAGCCTTCCGGGACGCGCGCTGGAGGATGGCCTTGAGCTCGTCCAGTTTGAAGGGCTTGTAGAGGTACGTGTCCACCCCCTGCTCCACCGCGGCCTTCTCCGTCTCTTCCGTGGGATAGGCGGTCATCAGGACCACCTCGGCGTCCGGTGAGAAGAGCCGGGCCGCCCTCAGGAACTGCAGCCCGTCCATCCGCGGCATGCGAAGGTCTGCCAGGATGAGATCGAACGGCTGCTGACGCACCATCCCCATCGCCACGAACGGCGAGTCCGCAGCCTCCACGTGACAGTTCTCGATCTCGAGGAGTGTCAGAAGCACCTGCAGGAGGCTGCGGTCGTCGTCCACCACAAGCACTCGCAAAGGTCCCGCCATCGTTCTTCCTCTTCCCTCCGTCCCAACACAGGGCAACGCGCCGGTGCGTGCAGTATACCACCGGAGGCCGCGGGCGTCATTCGGGCACCCCGAAGGAGAACGGGCGGTACCGCTCGCGCGCTCCTACCAGACGTCCGGCCCGAGCCAGGTCTCCAGGATCTGCGACGGGCGCGGGGGCACGAGCCGCATGGCGCGCTCCTCCTGCTCCGGGAGATGCCTCCTGCTGGCCACTCCGATCAGCTCGGACTCCCGGACAGGCACGCCCCTCCTGCGGGCCGCGCTCTCGATGAAATCGAACACCTGCTTCGGGCGGCAGCGGTCCGGCCGGGTGACGTTGGTGGAGACCTGCGCCACCGACCGGGAGGCCAGCAGAAAGCCCAGCGCCTTGACCCCCTCGAACCCCTCGCCCAGGTCGCGCCGACGGCGCAGCTCCGCGGCGATATCCTTCGCGGCGGCCAGGTCCGGAACGGCCAGGTTCACGTTGAAGGCCACCAGCGGACCGCGCGCGCCGACGGCCGCAGCCCCCGCGGTGGGATGAAAGCGGGCCGGCCCGAAGTCCGGCGCGGCTTCTTTCTCCAGGGGATGGTCCAACCCGGCGCGCCCGATGCGCCTCACCGAGGCGAGATCCCGCCGGCCGGGAGAAACGGCGCTCTCCTCGTACAGGAACACGGGCAATGCGAGCTCCTCCGCCAGAGCCCGGCCCAGCTCCCGGCTCAGCTCCACCGCGCGCGCCATCGGCATTCCGCGGAGGGGCACCAGGGGACAGACGTCCATCGCGCCGAAGCGGGGGTGCTCCCCGGAATGACACCGCAGGTCGATCCGGCTCACCGCGACCCGCGCCATNGCCAGCAGAGACCGCAGCACAGCGCCCGGAGGACCGAAGAGCGCCACGACAGCGCGGTTGTGGTCNGGGTCCATGGNGGNGTCCATCACCGTCGCGCCGCCATCCCCGGCGGCGTCCCTGAGGGCGAGCAGCACACCCTCATCGCGCCCTTCGCTGAAGTTCGGCACCGCCAGCAGCAGCTCTTCCGCGGCCCCGGTCATCTTNCCGCAGCCCATCCCGTACNCATNAGGGGGCAGCCGCTCCCTGCCGGAGCCGGCCGCCCCTGAAACACCGACGCGCGCGACCCGTCCTTCAGGCCACGCCCGGCTCCAGCCGGGGAGCCGCCTCGGGCGCGGGCCGGGGCTCCTCCCGGGCGGCCGTCTGATCGCCTCCGGAGTCTCCCGGCCCCTGCGGCTGGACCAGTCGCTTTGTGCTCAGACCCGCCATCAGCCTCTCGAACTCCTCGCGCTCGATGGTCTCCCGTTCCAGAAGCAGCTCGGAGATCTCGTCCATTTTGGCGCGATGCTCCGTGAGGATGCTGACAGCCCGGTCGTAGCAGGACTCGATGATGCGGCGCACCTCCGCGTCGATCTTCTCCGCCACCTCCTCGGAGTAGTTGCGGTCTTCCATGATGTCGCGCCCCAGGAACGGGTTGCCGTGACGCCGCCCCAGCGTGATGGGCCCGAGCTCCTCGCTCATGCCATACTCGCAGACCATCCTGCGCGCAATGTCGGTGGCGCGGTCCAGGTCGTTGTTGGCTCCGGTGGTCATCTGCTGGAATACGATCTGCTCCGCCGCGCGCCCGCCCAGAAGCCCGGTGATGTCGTCGAGAAGCTCGTCCCGGGTCGTGAGGTATTTGTCCTCCCCCGGCAAAGCCATGGTGTAGCCGAGGGCCAGCCCCCGCGGGAGGATCGAAACCTTGTGCACCGGGTCTCCGTTGGGAAGCAGCTCCATCACCAGAGCGTGGCCCACCTCGTGATAGGCCACGACGCGCTTCTCCTTCTCGCTGATCAACCTGCTGCGCCGCTCCGGGCCGGCGATGACCCGGTCCACGGACGCCTCGAACTCGTCCATGGTGATCTTCGTCTTGTCGCGGCGGGCGGCGAGCAGAGCGGCCTCGTTCACCAGGTTCGCCAGATCCGCGCCGGAGAACCCGGGCGTGCGGCGCGCAAGCGAATCCAGGTTCACGTCGTCGGCGAGCGGCTTGCCCCGGGTGTGCACCTGCAGGATGGCCTTGCGCCCTTCAGCGTCGGGATTGTCCACCACCACCCTGCGGTCGAAGCGGCCCGGTCTCAGCAGGGCCGGGTCCAGCACGTCCGGACGGTTCGTTGCGGCAATGAGGATGACTCCGGAGTTCGGGTCGAACCCGTCCATCTCCACGAGCAGCTGGTTCAGGGTCTGCTCCCGCTCGTCGTGGCCGCCTCCCAGTCCCGCGCCTCTCTGGCGGCCGACGGCGTCGATCTCGTCGATGAACACCAGGCTGGGCCGGTTGGCCTTGGCGGTATCGAAAAGGTCGCGCACGCGCGAGGCACCCACCCCGACGAACATCTCCACGAAGTCCGACCCGCTGATATGGAAGAACGGCACGCCGGCCTCCCCGGCGACAGCCCGCGCGAGCAGCGTCTTGCCGCTTCCAGGCGGTCCCAGCAGAAGGACTCCACGGGGGATCTTGGCCCCCAGCGCCTGAAACTTCCGCGGGTTCTTCAGGAACTCCACGACTTCCTGAAGCTCCTGCTTGGCCTCGTTGACGCCGGCCACATCATCGAAAGTGACCTTCGGGACGTTCTCCGTGACGCGCTTGGCGCGGCTGCGCCCGAACGCCATCGCCTGGTTGCCGCCCTGCTGCGCCTGCCGCAGGAAAAACATCCAGAGCGCGACGATCACGATGATGGGGAGAAATGCGAGGAGCAGGTTCTGGATGCTGTCCGAGAGAAGCGGCGGCCGGATCTCGAACTTGACTCCGCTCTTCTTCAGGGTGGCGTAGAGGTCGGCACGGTCGCCGGGGTCGGGAATGCGCGTCCGGTAACGGTTGCCCTTGTTGTCCTCGAAAAAGAAGGTGTCTTTCTGAATGTAGCCCGAGTTCACCTCAGGTCTGGGCTTTTCCAGCATGGCCCAGAGCTCGCTCAGGCTCTTCTCGGTGCGCTCGGGGCCGGACCCGCTCATCCCCCCGCCCCTGGAGATGAACACCACCGCCAGGACCACGCTCAGCACCAGAAGAAGATTCCGCGTAAACCGGTTCAAGAATGGTTCCTCCGAGAGTGCCGCCCGGCCCCCTAAATGGATTATATCACCCGGCGCAGGATGCCACTAACGCAGCCCGGCGGCCAGTGACTTCACAAAATCTTCAACGTCCGCGGCGTTTTCCCGTGTTCCCTCATCACCGCACCCATCCGGAAGCTGCCTGCCCGGACGCGAGCGAGGCGCCGGAAAGGCGGGCCTGGCCGGCCCCCTGCCGCCTCACCACGTACAGACACTCCCGGTTTCGCAGGTGGCTGACGCGCCCGACGCGCTCGCCGTCCGGGTTGTAGATGCCTATCTGCGCGCCGACGTAGCGTCTGTAGTCCCTCTCGACGACCTCCAGCGCCGAATCCGGGCCGAACACCTCCGACAGCAGGTCCTCCATCTGCTCGCGGCTGACGAAGCCCTCGTTGTTGAACGAGACAACGACGAGCCGCGCCCGGAGGCCCTCCACAACCGAGCGGAAGGCCGTAAGGAAGCTCTTCCGGGAGTTGAACGGGCTTTTCCGGGTGCGGCAGTCCGCCCGTTTGCACGCCACGCCGTATACTTCTGGCCTGTCCCAGCGGACCAGAGTCTCCCAGATGTGGTAGTTGGACAGGTACGAGTGCTGGTTGTAGGGCGGGTCGATGTAGACCGCATCCCCCTCCAGCGTCCGGGCCGCCTCGGCGGCCTCCATCATGTAAGCCCGGCCCTTGCCGGACGGGGCGCGGGGCAGGACGTCCGGCACGCGCAGGGACAGATCGTTCAGGGCACGGGGAGCCCACCGTTTCAGGTATGCCATCTGAAGCCCCGTGGTGGAGTCCACACGGTCGGCGGCCTCCAGAAGAGCCGTGAGCATCACGGCCTCCAGCTNCTCCGGCAGGCCCCTGGAGGCGATGGCCTCCCGGATGGCCTCGATGCGCTCCCCGTTCTTCGGATGGAAGAAGCGCGACTTTATGCAGTAGGTCTCCGTGAACCAGCCCGGCGAGCCTTTGATGGCGTTGAACTCCCGCACCAGCCTCTCGGCGTCCCGGATGACGTCCTCCCTGTCGGCCTGGACGTAGCACTTCGCCAGGGTATGCGCGTAGGCGTTGTGGTCGTTCGCCAGCACACGGTAACCGGCTTTTTTGAGCGCATGGCCCACGCGGGAGGTGCCCGAAAACAGGTCCACCACGGACCCGCCTCCGGGCAGGGCCTCCCTGATGGTCTCCACAATATCGGGAATCAGGACACGTTTGGAGCCGATGTATTTGACCATCGCCGCCGTCCGGCTCTGCCGGAAAAACAACCTCGGCCGCAGATGCGCGCCACCGTCGCTTGACTGAGTGCCGGTGTGCGGCGTTATACTTCCAACGCCATGAGAATCGCTGTGTCCCTTTTCGCCATCCTTGTTCTCGTGCCCTGCCGCGCCGCCTGCGCCGCGGTCCACGGCGAGTGGGTGTTCGCCGGAGCGGCGGGACTGCAGGGCTGGTCGCCCAACGCGGCCGCCAGCAGCCTCCGGCTCACGCCCGCCGGACTGCAGGCGGGGCCCTGCGACAGGGATCCGTTCCTGACCGTCGGAGGACTCTCGCTGCCCGTGCATCCGGCCGTCAGGGTGGAGGTCGAGGCGGGATGCGACCGGGACGGCGAGTGGCAGCTCTTCTGGGCAACGGACGAGCAGGGCCCGCACGGCGGGTTCTCCGAGGAGCGCTCGGCCCGGTTCTTCGTGAGGGCCGGCGACCCCCGTCCGTATGCCGTTTTCCCCGGCTGGAAGACGGGAGAGCGGGTGCTGAAGCTGCGGCTGGACGCCCCGGACTACAGCACGTTCACGGTGCGAGCGGTCCGCGTGACCGGCCCGGCCCAGGCGCGTCCGTCGGAGAGAACCGAATGGAGATTTCCGGCAGACGCGGCCTCGTGGAGCGTGTTCCCTGCCGGCGCACAGAGCGCCGAAGCGGCCGCCGCCGGAGGATGGATGTTGCGCGGCGGCAGCGGGACGATGGCGCTCTCACCGGCGCTGGACCTGGACGCAGATGCCGCGACCTGGGTGACGGTGACCGCAAGGGCCACCCGGGAGACGCGAATCGCACTGCGCTGGCTGAGCAGCGCCTGGGGCGGACTGCACAGCCTGTCCATCCCTCTGCGCAGGTCGGAGGGCCCGCGCGTCTACAACCTGGACCTCTCCGGGGTCAACCCCTGGCAGGGACGCATCCTGATGCTCGGGCTGGAGGCTCCCCTGGAGGAGGACGCGGCGGTGGAGGTGATGTCGGTGCGTGCCGGGCCCGTCCGGGGCGGACCGGCACAGGTGGAGATCGAGTTCGCCGGATTCGCGGAGCCCTTCGTCCGTGAGAGCAGCGAGGCGGTCTTCGAGGCACGCCTGGTGAACTCCGGGGGAGAGCACACGCAGGCAGGTGAGGTCGCGCTGATCCCGAAAGGACCGCTGAGCCTGGCCGCCGGTGAGCCGGCCAGCCTGCCTCTGCCCGTGATGGCTCCCGGCGAAGGGCGGACCCTCACCTGGCGGGTATGGACAGGAGTCGGAAGCGGTCAGGCCGCGGAGATCCAGGTGCGGGCCAGTGGCTCCGAACAGCGTCAGACCATCCCCCTTACCTGTCATCCACTGCTGCCGAGAGGCTTCGCAAGGCGGGCTCTCTACATCCCGCCTCCCCAGCCCGCGCCGACAGGCGACTACCTGGTGGGCGCCTACTACTTTCCGGGCTGGCACACCTACTCCCGCTGGGCCGTGCTGGACGATTTCCCCGAGCGTCACCCGGTGCTGGGCTACTATCGCGAGGGAGACCCGGAGGTGGCCGACTGGCACATCAAATGGGCCCTGGAGCACGGGATCAGCTTTTTCATCTACGACTGGTACTGGTCGGCGGGGAACCGCTGGCTGGAACACGCGCTGCACGACGGATACTTCAACGCCCGGTACCGCCACCTGATGAAGTTCTGCCTGCTCTGGGCGAACCACAACCCGAAGAACACCTCCTCGCTGGATGACATGGAGGAGGTGACGCGCTACTGGATAAAGCACTACTTCCATCGCCCGGAATATCTCAGGGTGGACGGCAAGCCGGTGGTCGTGATCTTCAGCCCGCATCGCTTCCGAGGACATGGGCGTGGAGGGAACGCGCCGGGCGCTGGAGCGCTCCCGGGAGCTGTGCCGCGAGGCGGGCCTTCCGGGAGTCTACTTCGTGGCGTGCACGTACCCGGGCGAGGGCAACATCCGGCTGCTGGAGCAGGAGGGCTACGATGCGCTCTCCGGCTACAACTACCCCAACGCCGGGGACGGAGGACGCACGGTGGCTCCCTACGAGGACATGGTGCGCGGCTACAGAGAGTTCTGGGAGGCCATCGACAGGGCCGCGACGATCCCCTACATCCCCGTGACCGAACCGGGATGGGACTCCCGCCCGTGGCACGGCCCCGGCGCGCGGGTCCGCACCGGAAAACATCCGGACAGGTTCCGCAAGATGCTGCAGAACGCCAGAGAGTTCGTGGACACCGGCGGCCGCAGGCTGCCGGCCGGAAGAAAGATCATCTTCGTGGAGGCGTGGAACGAGTTCGGAGAGGGGGACTACATCGAGCCGCACAGGGAGTTCGGATTCGGCTATCTGGATGCCATNCGCGAAGTCTTCTCCACCGCCCCGCGGGAGCATCGGGACATCGTTCCCGGCGACGTGGATCTGGGGCCTTACAGCCTCCCGAAACCGGATGTGGCGTCCAGCTGGGACTTCCGCGGAAGACGCCACGAGATCTTTCTTCAGTCCATGACCGAACTGGACAGCGGCCAGGCGGGCCTGCGGCTGGTCTCGACTGGCGACGACCCGGCGATCTATCTGCCGGACACCCGGCTGGATGCGGGACAGCTTCGCTGCATCGAGATCCGGATGAGCGTGACGGCGGGACGCACAGCCCAGCTTTTCTGGACGTCCGGCGACGGCTTCAAGGAGGTCTGGAGCCAGAGGTTCGAGGTGATCCCGGACGGCTCGATGAGGACGTACCGCCTGAATCTGGCGGACAGGCCGCGTTGGAAGGGCATCATCAAGCGTCTGCGGCTGGACCCCTGCGAGCTGCGCGGGGCGGAGGTGGTGCTGGAATCAGTCCGGGTGCTCGCGAGCTGTCCCTGAGGCAGCGGCGATCTCTGTGAGAATGTCCCGGCAGGCTTTCAGGGGGTCGGCGGCCCGCGTGACCGGCCTGCCGACCACCAGATAGTCGGCACCCGCCCGGATGGCCTGCTCCGGGGTGTTCACTCTGGCCTGATCCTGCACGTCCGCGCCCGCCGGACGGATGCCCGGCGTCACAATGCAGAAGCTCTGCCCGAAGGCGCGGCGGATGGCCCGGACATCGGGGCCGGGAGCCACGACGCCGTCCAGTCCCGCGCCACGGGCCAGCCCGGCCAGGCGGAGCGTGTGGCTTCCGGCCGGCTCCGGAATCCCCAGCTCGTCCCGCAGGGTCTGCTCGCCGATGCTGGTGAGGACGGTGACGGCGATCAGAACGGGAGGAGGCAGGCCGGCCTCCTCCGCGGCCGAGCGCGCCGCCCCGGCGGCGCGCTTCATGGCCTCCGACCCTTCCGACCCTGCCGAGGCGTGCAGGTTCAGCATCCAGACGCCCGCGCGGGCGGCCGAAGCTACCGCTCCCGCGACGGTGCTCGGGATATCGTGGAACTTCAGATCCAGAAAGATGCGCTGCGCGCCGGCCTCCCTGAGCCGTTCCAGCAGGCCCGGTCCCTCCGACACGAACAGCTCCAGCCCCACCTTGAACGCGACGCCCTCCGGCGCCAGCAGGGCCGCCATCCGCCCGGCGGACGCGCCGTCCGGGAAGTCCAGCGCGACAATGAGCCTGCCCGCGGCGCCGCTCACGACCGCTCCTCCCCGATCCTCCTCACCGTCCCCACGATCTCCGAAGGGCTGGAAAAGCCGTTCGACGCCAGGTAGTCCCGGATGCCCTCGATGATGGACAGCGGCGCCAGCGGATCCACGAAGTTGACCGTCCCCACCTGCACGCATCTGGCGCCCGCCAGCAGAAACTCTATGGCATCCTCCGCTGTTGCGATCCCGCCGATCCCCATCACCGGAATGCTCACCTCCTGCGCCGCCTGGTACACCATGCGCAGCGCGACCGGCTTGATGCAGGGGCCCGAGAGCCCCCCGGTCACGTTGGCGAGCCGGAACGTGCGGGTGCGGATGTCGATGGCCGTGCCGACCAGAGTGTTGATGAGCGAGATTCCGTCCGCTCCCGCGTCCTGGCACGCCCGCGCGAATGGGCGGATGTCCGCGACGTTGGGGGAAAGCTTCGGGATGACCGGGAGCCGGGTGCGCTCGCGCACCGCCCGGACCACGCGGTGGGTCATGGCGGGATCCGAGGCGAACTCGGCGTGCCCGTGCTCCACGTTGGGGCAGCTGATGTTGATCTCCAGCGCGTGGACGCCCGGCACCCCGTCCAGCCGCGCCGCCAGCCCGGCGAAGTCCTCCACACGGTCGCCGACGATGTTGACGACGACTTTCGTATCGAACTGACGGAGGAAGGGCAGCTT
>JGI24187J35170_1001062_pt1 | contig 12314 bp, 12 predicted proteins | sample YNPBryBLVA2012_FD_35170 | JGI IMG/M metagenome (IMG submission 35170)
AGGGTATTGTCAACCCTCTCTCGTTTTGCTCGCGCTATAGAGCCGGTCAGCGAGATCCGTTATCTCCGAACGCAACGCAAGTCGTTCGATCCAGGCAGCAGGGATGTCTCGCGCACCATAGTACGCTCCTGCCACCTGCCCGCACACCGCAGCCGTTGTGTCTGCGTCGTCGCCCAGATTTGCCGCCATAAGAACTGCTTCCGCAAAAGTGCGGGAACTAAAGAAACACCACATCGCCGCTTCCAGACTGTCCACCACATACCCGGAGCCGCGAATATCTTTTTCCGACTTTTCAAGGTAGGCGCCACGGGCCATCGCAACGATCTTCTCCGATCCCACGAATGTCTGCCTGTCCCCCAGGGCAACCTCAACCTTCGATTGGCCAGATAATGCCCGGCATATGATCCGCGCCAGGAGACGACAGGCATCCAGGCACTCCGCTGCCCCGTGAGTGATGCGGGAACTCTCCGCTGCATATCGTTCTGCTGCGTCCAGGTCTGGGAAGAAGAACATCGGAATCGGCGCCAGCCGCATAATGCAGCCATTACTGGCTGAGTGCGGATCGTCTGCTCCGGCAAAAGGATCTCCTGTCTGGCGAAACCGGCGCAGTGCAGAGAATGTGGTATTGCCTATGTCAAAACACGTCCCCGTGCTGCTCAAATAACCCGTCTCAGCCCACGCGCAATAACGCATCATTTCATTTGATCATGGGCATCAAACCCGTTGCACTCCACCAGGCTGGTTGCCAGGCACAGCGCCATGGACGTGTCGTCGGTCCACTGCCCCGCCTGGAGATGGAAAGGACCTCCGCCGACCATATCCGTCAGCGGCGCGAAACTTCCGTGGGGACGGAACTCAACGGTCGTGCCAATCGCATCCCCGACGGCAAGGCCAAGAAGACAACCACGAAAACGGTCTTGTTGATCCATGGGGTGTCCTTCCAGACGAGCCAACGACCTGTATCAACCGCCACGCAGCGCCCACAGGAACTTCGCCTTATTACAGGCAGATTTGAGACATAAAACACACCTGCACTGAAAGCGCACAGCGCGAGTCGGCTGCGTGCGGTTGCCAGCCCGCCTTCTATCCTTATTTAATGATATCTCCCATCCCGGGGGCCAAATCTTCAGCCGATAATCTGGATTGGCTCGCCAAAGCACCACTTCTGTACGCTATTGAGGCCATTCCGAATTTGCCAATAGCGTCGTTCGATAACTATTCGCCCCCAAAACTAAAACAACCACCAACAATACAGTATATATATAGCACATGCAGAATTATAGACCTGCCTGTGTTCCGGGATCGCGCGCATCCTGCCCGCATGCGTGCAAGGTGCGTGCGATCCCGGCGATCAACCGTTTTGCGCTTCGTCGTACATTGGAAAACATGCAGTCCGAAGAAGAAAACCGGTCATCGCTTCCGGGAACGCCGCCCCGGAGAGCGCCCATGCCCCTCACCCTTCCGCCTGCACGCTGCGCCACAGATCCGCCAGCAGATTGACGAACACCGCTGGCGCTTCGATATTCGGTGAATGCCCGACGCCCGGAATGACCATCAACTGCGCGCCGAGCGCCTCGGCGGCGCGCGCTGCCACCGGTTGCGTCACCAGAATATCGTTCTCGCCTGCGATAACTAACTTCGGGCACGCAATCGAACGCAGCCTGTCGCCCGGCGCCCACGTTGCCAGTGCACTGATCGCACCGAGTGCCGCCTCGATCCGCTGCTCGTGCCCTTCGGCGACCAATCGATGCCAGAACGCATCGTCGGGGGCGGTTGGCGCGAGCGCCTTCAACGCCATCGCAAACAGGTCGAAGTTCGCCTTCAGCATCTGTTGACGTTCCGGCGAATTGGCTTCCGCCGGCATGCCATCGACCCACGGCGGCGCAACTGCGATCAGCGACCGCACCCGATCCCCGTGGTCGAGCGCCAGTTGCAGCGCCACTCCGGCGCCAAGCGAATGCCCCGCCAGGTGGAAACGATCCACACCCAGCGCATCGGCAAACATCAGCGTGTCCTGAGCCAGCGCCGTCAGACTGTAGTCGTGATCCGGTCCTTCCGTCTTCCCCCGTCCACGCATATCGGGGGCAATTCCGTGGTACCCGGACGGCAAGAGGTTCAACGTCGGCTCCCACCAGCTGCACGTCGCCCAGTTGCCGTGCAGGAGCAGCACCGGCTCACCGGCGCCATGTTCGATGTAGTGAACGTTCAGGTCGCCCGCCGTCACGAAAGGCATGGTGACACCTCCAGTTGNTTAAATCTTGCGCTCCATCCCCTTCCAGTANTCATCGCGCATGACCCGCTTGAGCGTTTTTCCCGCNGCACTGCGCGGGAAGTCGTCCATGATCACCACCTGCGACACCTTCTGATACCCGGCTTCGACACGCGCGTTGATCCATTCGCGCAACTCTTCCGCCGACACCAGACCGGGCGACTTGAGAATGACCGCCGCCAGCGGCGTTTCACCCCATTTCTCGCTCGGCACGCCAAAAACCGCCGCTTCGCGCACGGCAGGATGCTGAACGATGATCTCTTCGATGTCGCGCGGAAAGACGTTGATCCCGCCGGAAATGATCATGTCTTTCTTCCGATCAACCAGATAGAGGAACCCATCCGCATCGACATACCCCATGTCGCCGCTGTGCAACCAGCCGTTGACCACCGCCTGCGCCGTCAGATCGGGGCGTTTGTAGTAGCCGGTCATCATCAACGGACCCCGACCGCAGATTTCGCCCACTTCGCCGGGCGGCAGTTCGCGCCCCTGATCGTCGATGATTTTGATCTCCATAAACGGGGGCGGAACTCCGACCGACCCCAGTTTTTCCCCACGGTGGTACTTGTCGAGAATGGTCATGAACCCTTCCGTCAGCCCATACAATTCGTAGAGCCGATTGGGGAAGCGCCGTTCCAGTTCGAGTTTGTGTTCCAGGTGCAACGGCGCCCCAACCGAGCCGAGCATCTCGATTGAGGGCACATGGCGTTCGTCGAAGTCGGGTTCGTTGAGCAGAGCGACGATCTGCGACGGAACCATCTTAATATGCGTCACCTTCTCGCGGATTGCGATCTCGATCAACTGCCGCGCATTGAACGCCGGCATCAGGATATAAGTGGCGCCCAGATAGAACGCTGGCATAAAGGTCAGGAATGCGCCGTTGAAAACGAGAGCGCCTGCGTGCAGAATGACGCTTTCTGGCGTGATGCGGTACGACGACGCGAAAATCGTTCCGTATCCGGCGCGCACGCCGTGGGTGAGAACGATCCCCTTCGGCAAACCGGTCGTGCCGCTGCTATACATGATGTTGTACGGGTCATCGCTGCACAGTTCGATCCCCGTCGGATCATCTTCCGACATCGGCACAACCAGCGCGTGATAATTGCGATACCCCGGACGATCCGCGGCGTCGGTGATCAAAAACCGCGCCGGGTCGATGAGAAGGTCGCTGCGGATGGCATCGATCACCGGCGCGTGCGCCCCATCGGTCACCACCGCCGCCGTGTCCGAGTCGCGCAGCAGGGTCGCCAGCCCCTGTCCACGCAGCAGCGTGCTCATCGGAACCACTACCAGTCCAATCTTCGCTGCCGCCCAGTAGACTTCGAGCAACTCCATGCAGTTCGGCAGCACGGTTGCGATCTTGTCGCCTTTGGTCAAACCCAACCCCAGCAGCGCGTGTGCAACTTTGTTGACCCGTGCGTTGAATTCCCGATACGTGAGCCGCGCATCGCCGACGATCACAGCGGTGTGATTCGGGCGGTAGCGCGCATGACGTGAAAGCAATCCACCGATGTGCATAGTGCCTCCGCACTCCCTGTTCGACCTTGAACTGTCGCTGATCAACCCTCAACCTGCAACATCGCCCGCAACGCGCGCTTATCGACCTTCCCCGCGCCGGTGCGCGGCAATGCATCGACGACGATGACGCGCTTCGGGATTTTGTAGCGCGCCAGTCGATCACGGCAGTAGTCGATAAGTTGCCGCTCGATGTCCTGCATCGATTGCCGGAATGCTTCGTGTAACACAACCACTGCCCACCCCACCTCGACCCACGTCGGATCGGGCGCTCCGATCAGCGCCACCTCCGCCACCGCCGGATGCCCCGCCAGCACCGCTTCAACTTCCGCCGGATAGATGTTCTCGCCGCCCGAAATGATCACATCCTTCAGGCGCCCGACGATGGTGTAACATCCTTCTTCATCCCGCCGGGCAAGATCGCCGGTGCGCAGCCATCCGTCAACAATCGTCGCCGCAGTCTCAACCGGTCGTCGCCAGTACCCGGCGCAGACATGCGCGCCACGGATGTGCAACTCGCCGACCTCGCCAGCGGCGCACAGGTCGCCGCGTTCGTTCACCAGACGCAGATCGATATGCGGCAACGGGTACCCGACAGCGCCAGCTTTACGTTCGATGTCCTCGTCGGGCAGCCAGAAGGTGTTCGGTCCTGCTTCCGTCAACCCATAGCCGGTGCGGAACGGCACCCCACGCCGACGGAAGGTTTCAAACACCGGCGGCGGGCACGGCGCGCCACCGCTGATCATCCAGCGCACCCGCGAGAAATCCGCCGTCTCCCAGCGCGGATGCCGCTGCAACGCCAGAAACATTGTCGGCACGCCAAAGTAGATGGTCACCCCCTGGCGCTCGATCAGATCGAACACCTGATCCGGGTCGAACTGCCGGCACACGATCGACGTGCCGCCGATATGCGCCAGCGGTGCAGTGAAGACGTTCAGACCGCCGGTATGAAATAGCGGCGCGTTGAGAATGGTCACATCGTCAGGGCGCAACCCCCACCCGGCGACAGTATTGACTGCATTGAAGAAAATGTTGCCGTGCGTCAGGATCGCACCTTTCGGCAGCCCGGTCGTGCCGCCGGTGTAGCAGATCACCCAGGGATCGTCCGCCATCAGATCAACGGCGGGGAAGGGGTTGTCCGCGAATGCGTCACGCTCATCGAACGCCGCATCATTGGGATCCGCCCGCCGGGCAGCGTCAAGCGCGACGCCGCGCACTGCGGAACGCAATGCGCGCACCTGATCGACGAACTCAGGTCCGTAGATCAGCAATGTCGGTTCGGCGTCGGCGATCAATCCTGCCAGTTCCGTCGGAGTGAGACGCCAGTTGAGGTTCTGGAGAATTGCGCCGAGTTTCCCACAGGCGAACCAGATGTCCAGATAGGCGACGCAATTCATCGCCAGCACTGCCACCCGATCACCGCGCTGCACACCGAACCGCCCGGCAAGAAACCGCGCGGTACGACTGACATTCGCGTTCCACTGGCGGAAGGTGATCGGTTGCAGTCCATCGGCGGCATCCAGCAGCGCGACCTTATGCGGCGTCAGATCGGCTCGCCGCGCCAGCCAATCGCCAATCAACATCGCGCCCTCCTTGCATCATCGCATGACCCGGCTGTGCCGGATGACAAACATTCAGCACCCGGCTGATCGCTCGAAAACCGCCATAGCCCGCGCCACGATGGAATCGGTTGTGAAACCGTACTGCTGGAACAANACCTGATACGGCGCCGACGCGCCAAACGTTTCGACGCTGACGCAATCCCCGTGGTCACCGACCCAGCGTTCCCATCCCTGCGACACACCCGCTTCNATCGCCAGCCGCGCACGCACCGATGGCGGCAACACAGTATCACGATACTCCTGCGGCTGCAGCGCAAACAGTTCCCACGACGGAAAACTGACCACCCGCGCCGCCACGCCGCGCGCCGCCAGCGCCATCTGCGCCGCCAGCGCCAGCGCCACTTCCGAGCCGCTCGCCATCAGGATGATCTGCGGTGCGCCGCCATCGGCGTCGCGCAGCACATACGCCCCGCGTCGCACCCCCCCGGCTGCCGCCGACGCCGGGCGGTCGAAAACCGGCAACTTCTGCCGGCTCAGGATCAGCGCTGTAGGACCATCACTGCGCTCCATGGCAACCTGCCAGGCAACCACAGTCTCATTCGCATCGGCAGGGCGAATAACCCACAGATTCGGAATGGCGCGCAACGCCGCCAGATGCTCGACCGGTTGATGGGTAGGACCATCCTCCCCCAGTCCGATGCTATCGTGGGTGAACACATAGATCACCGGGAGGTGCGAGAGCGCCGCAAGGCGGATAGCGCCGCGCATATAATCCGAAAACACCAGGAACGTCCCACCGTATGGTCTGACCCCTCCGTGCGCTGCCATGCCATTCAGAATCGCGCCCATCCCATGCTCACGCACACCGAACCAGATCACACGCTCGTTGCGCGCGTTCGCCTGGAAACTCTTCGTCGTCGTGTATGGCGTTTTTGTGCTTTCCGAAAGATCGGCGGAACCGCCGATCATCCAGGGAATTGCGCGGTACAGCCCCTGGATCGTTTGACCCGATGCATCGCGGGTCGCCAGATCGCCGCCTGCTGGATCGAACGTCGGCAACTGCGCCTCCCAGCCGTCCGGCAACGTCCCCGCCAGCGCCTGACGCAACTGCTGCGCTTCGGCAGGATACGCAACCGCATACGCCTCAAAGCGCGCCTGCCAGTCGGCGCGCAGCGCGGCGCCCCGTTCACGCGCTGCACGCATATACGCACGAACCTCATCGGGGATAAAGAACGTCGCCTCCGGATCCCACCCCAGCGCCTGTTTGGTGGCGCGCACCCCATCGACGCCGAGCGGACTGCCATGCACCTTGTGCGTGCCAGCCAGCGGACTGCCGTAACCGATTGTGGTGCGCACCGCAATCAGGGAGGGGCGATCATGCACCGCCTGCGCCGCACGGATCGCCGCCTCGATGGCATCCAGATCGTTCCCGTCGTCAACACGCGCGGTATGCCATCCATACGCCTCAAAGCGCAGCAACACATCTTCCGTGAAAGCCAGGTCGGTCGGACCATCGAGCGAAATGCGATTGTCGTCGTAGAGGTAGATCAGTTTCCCCAACTTCAAGTGCCCCGCCAGTGACGCCGCTTCCGCAGCCACGCCTTCCATCAGATCACCATCACTGACAATCGCATATGTGTAATGATCGAACAGAGTATACCCGGGGCGATTGTACGTCGCCGCCAGGAACGCTTCTGCGATTGCCATCCCCACGCCATTGCCAAAACCCTGCCCCAGCGGACCGGTGCTCACCTCGACGCCTGGCGTCACATGGCGTTCCGGGTGCCCCGGCGTTTTCGACCCCCACTGCCGGAACCGCCGCAATTCATCGAGCGAGAGGTCGTAGCCGGTCAGATGCAACAGACTGTAGAGCAACATCGAACCATGACCGGCGGAGAGGACAAAACGGTCACGGTCGGGCCAGGATGGATCAGCCGGATCGAACCGCAGAAAACGGGTCCAGAGCACATACGCCATCGGCGCTGCGCCCAGCGGCAAGCCAGGATGCCCGGAACTGGCTGCCTGCACGGCATCGATCGACAATGTGCGAATGGTGTTGATGGCGAGCCAGTCGAGATCGGTGTATGTTGATGTCATGATCGCCTTTCCTGAGAAGCCGGACACGACGCCATCCAGGCGTCACTTCCCCTGTTGCCAGGCTTTCCAATCTGCCAGGAAGCGTTCGATGCCAATATCGGTCAACGGATGACGCATACTCTGTTCGAGCACCTTGAACGGGCAGGTCGCAATATCGGCGCCTGCCAGCGCTGCCTCGACAATATGCCGCGGATGGCGGATGGAAGCCGCGAGCACCAGCGTCGTAATCCGATGCTGGCGGTAGATCTGCACGATTTCACGGATCAGGTCCATGCCATCGACACCCACATCATCGACGCGTCCCACAAACGGGCTGATAATGAACGCACCGGCGCGCGCAGCCAGGAGCGCCTGAATTGCATTAAAGCAGAGCGTGACATTGCAACGAATGCCTTCGCGCGCCAGACGCGACACCGCCTTCAAACCTTCAGTCGTGCTCGGCACTTTGACGACGACATTCGGGTGCCAGGCAGCGAATTCGCGCCCCTCGCGCACCATCCCATCGGCATCGAGCGCCGTCGTTTCGGCGCTGATGGGACCGTCCACCAGGCTTGCGATCTCCTGAATCGTCGCCTTGAAATCAGCGCCCTTCTCCTTTGCCATCAGCGACGGGTTCGTAGTCACACCGCTGAGCACGCCCCAACTCGCAGCAGTGCGAATTTCGTCCAGATTGGCTGTGTCAAGATAGATCTGCACGGTTTACTCCTTCTGAATCATATGCGGATAGAAATGAAGCGCCTCGTCCTGCAACCAGGCGAACGCCTCTGCCTGAACGCCGGAAGCGCGGGCGCCGTCGTGCGTCGAATCTGCAAACCTGCTGCCAGAGAAACAACCGTATGCCTTTGGGAAAGATTATAGCATGCGCCTGCGAGACAGGTACTAGTGCAAAATAGTCCTTGAAGATGTGCGATTTTTGTGCTATCTTACCGTGTGCACATAATCAATTGGCCGTTATGCACAGAAGGTTGGTGGAATGTGAAAGAACCCCTCGACTCCTTCCTGGCCACGGCCCACGACGAGTCGCAGACCTCTCCGCGCAATCACGTTCGCGTCCATCACCCTGCCGCCGAATCGGTGTCCGAGACGATCGATCACATCCTCGAACGAACCGCTGGAGATCCCTTCGATCAGACCATAGACGATTTTCATGCCGACCACGAGCATGAAGACGAAGCGCTGGATCGCGACTTCGATGCCGACGTTGAAAGCATGGGCGTTGATGATCCGGTGCGCGTGTATCTCCGTGAAATCGGGCGGGTGAACCTGCTCACCGCCCAGGAAGAGATCATGCTGGCGCAGCAGGTGGAACGTGGCGAGCAGGCGAGCGAACGATTGCAGAAAGGCGACTACGCCCCTTCAGAACGCCTCCAGCTTCACCGGTGGGTCCAGGAAGGGCAGGCTGCACGCGAGCGCCTCATCCAGGCGAACCTGCGCCTGGTCGTTTCGATTGCAAAGAAATATCTTGGTCGTGGGATGTCGCTGCTCGACCTGATCCAGGAGGGCAACATCGGGCTGATGCGCGCAACTGAGAAGTTCGATTATCGCAAAGGGTACAAGTTTTCGACCTATGCCACCTGGTGGATCCGTCAGGCGATCACGCGAGTGATTGCCGATCAGAGTCGCACCATCCGCCTGCCGGTCCACGTCGGCGAAACGATCAATCGCGTCATGCGCACCAGCAATCGCATTCAGCAGACCACTGGGCGCGATCCGACGCCAGACGAGATCGCGCTCGAACTCGGTATTCCGGTCGAGAAGGTCCGTCGGGTGCTCGAAGCGGCGCGCCAGACGATCTCGCTCGAAACGCCGATTGGAACTGAGGGCGATACGGTGCTGGCTGACTTTATCGAAGACGGTAAAGGCGTCACTCCGATGGATAGCGCATCTCACCACATTCTGCGTGAGCAGATCGATAGCGCCCTCGAAAAATTGCCCGAACGCGAACGCCGCATCATCCAGTTGCGCTACGGTTTGTACGACGGTCACTACCGCACGCTGGAAGAGGTGGGACGCGAATTCGGCATCACGCGCGAACGCATCCGGCAGATCGAAGCGCGCGTGCTGCGCAAATTGCGCCATCCCCACTATGGGCGCGGTCTGCGCGGTTATCTGGAGTGACTGTTGCAGCGGCAGGGGGTATGACCGGGTGGCGCAATCCGCCTGACCTCTTGCCGCCTGTTTTTTTTCCATGCATGCGATTGAAACCTGGGACCTGACTCGCGCTTTCGGCGACCGTGTTGCAGTCGAGCGCCTGACGTTCACTGCCCCGCGCGGGGCAGTGTTCGGTTTCCTGGGACCAAACGGCGCTGGCAAGACGACAACGGTGCGCATGCTGGCAGCGCTGATCGCCCCGACATCCGGCAGCGCCGTTGTAGCCGGGTATCGCCTCGGCGAAGAAGACCAGGACATCCGCCGCAATGTCGGGCTGCTGACCGAAAGCCCGGGGTTGTACGAGCGGCTCAGCGCGCGCCAGAACCTGATCTTCTTTGCGCGGCTCTACGACCTCGATGCCGCCCGTGCCGAAGTGCAAACTGAACGGTACCTGCGCATGCTTGGTCTGTGGGATCGCCGTGACGATCCGGTGGGCAGTTTCTCGAAAGGTATGCGCCAGAAACTTGCCATTGCACGCGCGCTGTTGCACGAACCGGCGATTATCTTTCTCGACGAACCAACCGCCGGTCTCGACCCGGAAGCTGCCCGCACGGTGCGCGAGTTCATCAAGGAACTGCGCGCCGAGGGGCGTACAATCTTTCTCACCACGCACAATCTGCCGGAAGCCGACGAGTTGTGCGATACGATCGCAGTGTTTCGCACCCGCCTGCTGCGCATTGGCGCGCCCGACACGCTCCGCGCCGAACTCTTCGGCAGCAGCACGCGCATCCGCGTTGCAGGCGACGCGACGATGTTTCTCGATGTGGTGCGTGCACTGCCGTTCGTGCGTGCCGCCGCTGCCAGTGGCGACGCGCTCACTCTTTCGCTCGACAATCCCGACGAACAGAACCCGATCCTGGTGCAGGCGCTGATCAAGGCAGGCGCTGCGATCCGGTACGTCGAACCACGTGAACACTCGCTCGAAGACGTGTACCTGCACCTGGTGCGCGAAGCAGAACCGATAGGGCAGTCACATGCGTAAAGCGCTCGTGATTCTCCATAAAGAATGGCTCGAACTGCGTGGTGAGCGGACTCTTCTGATGACGGTCATTGTGCCGCCGCTGCTGCTGACCATTCTGCCGATCGTTGCGCTCTACCTGATCGGGAGCACGCCCGACGAAGATACCAGCCAGCCTGGCGCTGTCATCGCCGATCCATCATTCGTCGGTCTGTCGGAACCGGAGGTGGGTCAGGCATTGATGGGCAAACAGTTCGGGTTGATGTTTCTCATCATGCCCCTCCTCGTCCCCGCCACGATCGCGTCGTACAGCATCGTTGGCGAGAAAATGCGCCGCACCCTCGAGCCGCTCCTTGCTGCGCCGGTGCGCACCTGGGAACTGCTCCTGGGGAAATGCCTGGCATCCCTCATTCCGTCGCTGATCATCACCTGGGGCGCAGCGGCGGTCTTCGTTCTGGCGCTGCGGCTGATCGTCCTCAGTGATCGCGTCTATCAGGTGATCCTGGGCGGCGGATGGTGGATCCTCCTGCTGCTCGGATCACCGTCGCTGGCGCTGATCATGGTGGCAGCCACGGTCGCTATTTCGGGTCGGGTTAACGATCCGCGCACGGCACAGCAGGTGTCGGCGGTGGTAGTTGTCCCGCTCCTGGCGCTGTTCATCGCTCAGTTGCTCGGCGTCGTGGTGCTGACACCGCTGCTGGCGCTGATTGCAAGCACAGCGCTGGCATTCCTGGCAATACTCGCCTTCGCCGGCGCCATCCTCCTCTTCGAACGTGAAAATATCTTAACCCGCTGGGCGTCCTGAGCGCGCTTTCCCTCTTTACGAGTTGCGCAAGAGTCGCTATACTGCACACAGTACGGGTGAACATGGTACTACTATGCGACTCATACGCCGAATTGCCGAACGAGCACACGAAGACAACGCCCATCCCCGGCGCATCCTGATCGCGGATGATGATCCGTCGATTGGCACGTTGATTCAGGTGACGCTGAAGGATCCGCGCTATGAGATCGTGGCAGTCAAGAATGGTCTGGAGGCGCTCAAAGCGTTCAACGAATCGAAGTTCGACGTGGTCATTCTCGACGTGATGATGCCGTATGTCGATGGTTTCGAGGCATGCCAGCGCATTCGCGAGCGTTCCGATGTGCCGATCATCATCCTGACCGCCCGCGATGGCACCGACGATATTGTGCACGGCTTCGAACTCGGCGCTGACGACTATATTACCAAACCGTTCAAAACCGCCGAGTTGATCGCGCGTGTCGATGCCATCCTGCGGCGCGTCGAAGGGGTACAAGCACCGCGTTGCACCGCCGGTCGTGCGCGTGGGAGAGATTGAAATCGATGAACCGCGCCACCGGGTCACCGTGCGTGGCAAAGAAGTCAATCTGACGCCGATGGAGTTCGAACTGCTCTACTTCCTTGCCGCCAACGCCGGGCACGTGTTCGACCGCGAAACCCTCTTCCGCGAAGTCTGGGGGTACGATTACGTCGGCGAAACGAACCTGGTCGACGTTTGTGTACGCCGATTGCGCGAAAAAGTGGAAGCCGAGCCGTCACGCCCGCGAATGATCCTGACAGTGCGCGGAGTCGGGTACAAGATGGCGGAAGCGTAAGTCGCCTGCCCGCGCTGTTATGCACCGCGCACCAGGCTGAACAGACTGCGGCGCTCCTTCACACCCGGCAGCGATCCTTTGCCGGCTTTCTTTCCGCCCAGACGTTCGAGCGAAATTAATTGCGCACCGTCGCCAGCGACGTATG
>JGI24187J35170_1001068_pt1 | contig 12299 bp, 10 predicted proteins | sample YNPBryBLVA2012_FD_35170 | JGI IMG/M metagenome (IMG submission 35170)
TAACTGATGAGAGTATACCGCAAGACCAGAGAACTGCAAACAGGCTGTTCGGGCAGGGGGTGACGGGAGGTCTGCGCCCACCCTTCCATGGGTAGGGGAATGGGGAAACCGGGTTTCCCCATTCCCCTGCGTGAGGGCCTGGCCCTCCCGCGGGCGGGAGCGTGGGGGAACCTGGTTCCCCCATGATCACGTTAGCCGCCGGGCGGGTGGACGTTATGGTCTTTGAATACATACTCCGCTCTCGCCCGCGCAGGCGGGCTTCGCATGCCATAGCCGACGGCTTATGGGCTTTGAATACATCATCCGCTCTAGGCCGCGCAGGCGGCCTTGGCATCCTCTAGCCGAGGGCTTCAGCCCCACGGCTAGCCCGGCAGAGCGGATGAATTTTTCAAAGACCATCAACCCCACGGCCAGCCCGGCAGACTGGATGAATTTCTCAAAGACCATGACGTAGCCCTCAACCACCCGGAGACCCGATGCTCCCGGACCAGCGTGGTACAATAGCGGTGTCGTTCTGGCAGCAATGACCTTTCACAGAACAGGAGTTGTGCGGTCGCCTTGCGGCGGGGAGGAGTGGAGGACCTGCGGCCCTCCACCAACCGGTTGTGGTCCGCCCGCGGCGAGAGGGCCGTGGGGGTTGCGCCAGGCCGCCTGGCCGCCGCGGGCGGGAAGAGGGGTATGCGGGGAGGCGAAGCCTCCCCGCATACCTCCACCGCGTACGTCCTGTTATGTGAAAGGTACTGGTTCTAGCAGATGAGGAGTCCCCTATGAGCGACGATCCACGNCAGGCGCTGCTGCGCCGCGCCGAGGAGCAGCGCGTCGCCTTCGTCAATCTCCAGTTCACCGACATCCTCGGCATGGTCAAAAATGTAACCATCCCCATCTACGAGCTGCCAGACGCGCTGGACCATGGCGTGTGGTTCGATGGGTCGTCAATCGAGGGGTTCGCGCGCATTGTCGAGAGCGATATGTACCTGGTGCCCGATCTCTCAACCTACGCGCTGGTGCCCTGGGATCAGCACGAGGGTCTGGCCACGGCGCGTCTGATCTGCAACATCTACACGCCCGATGGCAAGCCCTTTGCCGGCGACCCGCGCCACGTGCTCGCCGCCGTCACGCGGCAGGCCAGCGAGATGGGCTTCGCCTTCAATGTCGCGCCAGAGATCGAGTTCTTCCTCTTCAAAACCGACGCTGAAGGGCGCNCCCTGCCCCTGCCCCACGATCACGCCGGGTACTTCGACGTCTCCACCGACCTGGCGACGCTCATTCGCCGCCAGATGGTGCGCGCGCTCCAGACGCTCGATATTACGGTGGAAGCGGCCCATCACGAAGTGGCCGCCGGCCAGCACGAGATTGACCTGCGCTACGCCGAGGCGCTGCGCGCCGCCGACCAGACGGTGACCACCCGCGTCGCGTTGAAGGCCATCGCCCAGCTCAATGGCCTGCATGCCACCTTTATGCCCAAGCCGATCGCCGAGGTAAACGGCAGCGGTATGCACGTGCACCACAGCCTGGTGGATATCGTTACCGGACGCAATGCCTTTGCCGACCCGAGCGACCCCTACGGTCTCTCGGCCACGGCGCGTCATTTCATCGCCGGGTTGCTGGCCCATGCCCGGGGAATGTGCATCATTCTGGCCCCCCTGGTCAACTCGTACAAGCGCCTGGTGCCGGGCTTCGAAGCCCCGGTGTACATCTCCTGGGGGCGCACCAACCGCTCGGCGCTGGTGCGCGTGCCGCGCATCACCGCGGGGCGCGAGCAGAGCACGCGCATCGAATTGCGCTGCCCCGATCCCTCCTGCAACCCGTACCTGGCCTACGCCGTGATGCTGGCCGCCGGTCTCGATGGGATCAAGCGCAAGCTGACCCTGCGCGAAGCCGCCGAAGAGGACCTCTTCCACGTGGACCCGCGCGCCCACGGGCTGGAGATGCTGCCCACTTCCCTCGGCAGCGCGCTCGATGCCCTGCGCGACGACGCGGNGATCCAGCATGCCCTCGGCCCCTACATCTATGAACGCTTCGTTGATGCTAAACAGCAGGAGTGGGAAAGCTATCGCGCCTATGTCTCGCAGTGGGAAGTAGAGCGGTATCTTTCGATTTTTTAGGCATGTTTCAAACGAACTTGACAATCCGGCCTTCAACTCTACAGCTCTACAGACCGTTTCGGTGGAGGTGTGGAGGTGTGGAGCTGTGGAGGTGTGGAGCAACGGTCAGGCTAGCTATGGGGCTAATGGTTTTTGAGCAATTCATCCGCTATGCCGGGCTGGCCGTCGGGCTAAAGCCCTCGGCTATGGAATGCGAAGCCCGCCTGCGCGGGCTATATCGGAGTATGTATTCAAAGACCATCAGCCCCCGGCNAGGGGATGCGAAGGCCGCCTGCGCGGACGAGAGCGGAGTATGTATTCAAAGACCATCAGCCCCCGGCTACGGAATGCGAAGCCCGCCAACGCGGACGAGAGCGGAGTAATTTCTCGAAGACCATACATAGTGAATGGAACTCACCTGTAGCTTCCCCGACATAACCGCGGATGTGCCGNTGCCGCCCCTCGTTCGCGTGCGGCAGCGCTGGGAGTCGCGACCGCTGACCGATGTGCCCGGCGCGACGCGCGCGCAACTGGAGGCCCTGGGCCTGCGCGCGCGCATCACGCCGGGGATGCGCGTCGCCGTGACCGCGGGCAGCCGCGGCATCCGCGACATTGTGCCGATTACGCGGGCGGCGGTGGCGTGGCTGCGGCAGGCCGGGGCCGCGCCCTTCATCGTCCCGGCGATGGGCAGCCACGGCGGGGCCACCGCCGATGGGCAACGGCAACTCCTGGCCTCCCTCGGCATCAGCGAAGAAAGCATCGGGTGCCCCATCCACAGTTCGATGGAGGTGGTGCAGGTCGGCAGCCTCGACGATGGCACGCCGGTGTTTATGGATCGATTGGCCCACGAGGCCGATGGCGTGCTGGTGATCAACCGCGTCAAGGCCCACACGTCCTTTCACGGCACGATTGAGAGCGGTCTGGCGAAAATGTGCGTCGTGGGCCTCGGCAAGCGCCACGGCGCCGAGATCATCCACCGCACCGCCGTGGAGGGTCTGCGGCATTTGCTGGCGCCTATGGCCCGGGTGATGATCGCCAGCGGCAAGATTCTGGGCGGGCTGGCGATCCTCGAAGATGCCCGCGAGCAGACGGCCGACCTGGTGGGCCTGCCGCCGGAGGAGATTGGCGCCGCGGGCGAGGCCCGGCTCCTCGAACGCAGCAAGGGGCTCATGGCGCGCCTGCCCTTTCACCAGATTGATGTGCTGGTGGTAGACGAACTCGGCAAGAACATCAGCGGCACGGGCATGGACACCAATGTGATTGGCCGCCTGCCCATCCCCGGCCAGCCGCCGCCCGCCTCGCCGGTGATCAATGTCATTGTCGTGCTCGACCTCACCCCGGAGACCCACGGCAACGCCAATGGCATGGGCCTGGCTGACATCACCACCGCGCGCTTCGCTAGCAAGGTTGACTTCCGCGCGACCTACCTCAACGCGCTCACCGCCGGTCTGGTCGGCTTGTGCAAAGGCGCCCTGCCGATTGTCCTGCCCACCGGGCGCGCCGCCGTCGCCGCGGCGATCCGCGCCTGCGGGCGCGCCGACCCCGCCGGGGCCCGCGTGGTGCGGATCAAGAATACCCTGCATCTCGAGCATCTGCTGGTCAGCCCGCCCCTGCTGCCCGAGGTGGCCGCCAATCCCGATCTGGAACTGCTCGGACCGGCCGATTGGGAGGGGCTAACGTGACCATGGGGGAACCAGGTTCCCCCATCCCCCCACCTGCTTGAGGGTCTGGGAGGGCCTCGCCCTCAAGCAGGGCCATGGGGGAACCTGGTCCCCAAGCATGGGGCCGGGGAAACCGGGTTCCCCCATCTCCCCGCCTGCGGGAGGGTTTGGGAGGGCGTAGCCCTCCCGAGAAGTATGTTCATCCCGTCGGTGTGCGGCGGAGCCGCATGGGCGGCTGGATTGAACCTGCTACACCTCCACAAAAAACCAGCCAGGCGGAGCGCGGCGTTGATGTGCCCGAACAGAGATAGACCCGGAGCGCCATGCACATTCTTCTCCTTTCGCCCTNCCCGCCTTACCCGCCGCGCAGCGGCGGCGCGCTGCGCATTTACCACCTGCTGCGGGGGCTGGCGGCGCGTCACGAGGTCACGCTGCTCACCTTCGCGCCGGACGCCGCGGCGGTGGCGGCGCTGGCGCCGCTGCGGGCCATCTGCGGGGTGATCAGCGTGCCCGGCCCGCCCCGACGCTCGCTGCTCCGGCGCGGCGTCACGACGCTGACCGCGGCAACGCCCGACATGGGGCTGCGCAACCAGGCCCCGGCCTACGCCGAGGCCCTCAGCCGCCTGCTGGCCGCCCGACGCTACGATGTGGTGCAGGCCGAGAGCATCGAGATGGCCGGCTACCTCATGCAGGCGCGCGGCCTCGGCCCGCTGCTCGCGCTCGATGAGTTCAACGCCGAGTACGTGCTGCAACGCCGCGCCGCGCTGGCCGACCTGCGCCGGGGCCTGGCCCTGCGTCCCGGAGCGCTGGTCGCCAGCGTCTATTCACTGATTCAATGGCGCAAACTGGCGCGCTACGAGCGGGGCGCCCTGCGAGCCTTCGATCGCCTGCTGGTGGTCTCGGAGCAGGACCGCGCCGCGCTGGCCCGGCTCGACCCGCGGCACGCCCACCGGCTGCGGGNGGTGCCCAACGGCGTGGATACGGCGCACCTGCGCCGCGGCCCGGTGGTGGGCGACCTCGGCCCCGCCACGCTGACCTTCGTCGGCACGCTGGATTACCGGCCTAACCTGGACGCGCTGCGCTGGTTCGTGAGGGATGTGCTGCCGCGGATCAGGGCGCAACGGCCCGACGCGCGGCTGCTGGTGGTGGGCCGGGCGGCGGGGCGCGCCGCGCAGGCCCTGGCCGATGGCGAGGCCGTCGAACTGGTGGGCGAGGTGGCCGACGTCCGGCCCTACATAGACGGCGCGGCGGTCTTTGTGCTGCCTATGCGCATCGGCGGCGGGNCGCGCCTGAAGCTGCTGGAGGCCCTGGCGATGGAAGCGCCGGTGGTCAGCACCTCGCTGGGCGTCGAGGGCATCACGGGGCTGCGCCACGAAACGCACCTGCTCATCGCCGATCGCGCCGAGACCTTCGCCGCCGCGGTGCTGCGCTTGATCGCCGATCCCGACCTGGGGGCGCGTCTGGGGGCCGCCGGGCGGGCCCACGTGGCGGCGCACTACGACTGGAAGGTGATCGTGCCGCGGCTGGAGGCAGCCTATTGCTGAGCCAGGCGCGGCGGGAGGCCGGGGAAAGCGGGTTCCCCCAGACCTCTCTCGTGACAGGAATTGCGCGGTCGCCTTCCGGCGGGAGGAATGGAGGGCCTGCGGCCCTCCACCAACCGGTTGGTGCCCGCCCCCGGCGGGAGGGCCATGGGGGTTGCGCCAGGCCGCCTGGCCGCCGCGGGCGGGAAAAGGGGTGCGGGGAGGCCGCGCCTCCCCGCATACCCTCCACTGCGTAACTCCTGTCTCCTGAGAGGACGACCCTATGGCCCGTCTTGAAGAACTCACGCCCGGCGCGTCCCTGCGGGGCATCCTGCCTGATGGCCCGGTGACCGTGGTCGCCGTGCAGTGGTACGGCCGCGATGCGCTGGAGTTGACCTACAAGGACGCCGCCGGGCGCCCCGGCACGCGCCTGCTCTACCGCGACGATGAGCCGGCCCTGGNCATCGCCGTCGCCGGGCGCCCCTGGAGTTTCGATGGCGATGGGCGCCTCTTCCGCCTCGTCGCCGAGGCCCACCGCATCCGCCTCGCCCATCTCTTCGACCCGCTGCTGGCGGTGCATACCTCCCTCGTCGAGCCGCTGCCCCACCAGATCACTGCCGTCTACGAGACGATGCTCCCGCGCCAGCCCCTGCGCTTCCTGCTCGCCGACGACCCCGGCGCCGGCAAGACGATTATGGCTGNCCTGTTGATCAAGGAACTGATCGCCCGTGGCGATCTCCAGCGCTGCCTGATCGTCTGCCCGGGCAGCCTGGCCGAGCAGTGGCAGGATGAGCTGTACCGGCGCTTCCNCCTGCCGTTTGAGATTTTGGATTTTAGATCGCCGATTTTGGATGTGCAGCCGTCAATCCACAGTCCACAATCCACAATCCCAAATCTTTGCATTGCCCGGCTCGATAAGCTGGCCCGCGACCAGTCGGTCCAGCAGAAGCTGCAGGCGCCCGACTGCCGCTGGGACCTGGTGGTCTGCGATGAGGCCCATAAGCTGGCGGCCACCTTCTTCGGCGGCGAGATCAAGTACACCAGACGCTACCAGCTCGGCCGGCTGCTGGGTGGGCTGACCCGCCACTTCCTGCTGCTGACCGCCACGCCCCACAACGGCAAGGAGGAGGACTTTCAGCTCTTCCTGGCCCTGCTCGACGGCGACCGCTTCGAGGGGCGCTTCCGCGATGGCGTCCACCAGGTAGAGGTCTCCGACCTGATGCGGCGCATGGTCAAGGAGCGGCTGCTGAAGTTCGATGGCGCGCCGCTCTTCCCCGAACGCATCGCCTACACCGTCCCCTACAAGCTCTCCGACGCCGAGGCGCAGCTCTACCGCGAGGTGACGAACTATGTGCGCGAGGAGTTCAACCGCGCCGAGGCGTTGCAGAACGACCGGCGCGCCGGGACGGTCGGCTTCGCGCTGACGGTGCTGCAACGCCGCCTGGCCTCCTCCCCCGAGGCGATCTACCAGTCGCTGCGCCGCCGCCGCGAGCGCCTGGAGCAACGCCTGCGCGAGCTGGAGTTGCTCCAGCGGGGTGCGACCCTCGCCCCCTCCCCCCAGCCGGCGCACGCCCCCCACCCCTCCCCCCAGCGGGGGGNGGTTGGGAGGGGGGCCACCCCCCAGTGGGGAACGGTCGATCTCAGCCCCGACGATCTCGACGATCTCGAGGACGCGCCCGACCACGAGGTGGCCCGGGTCGAAGAGGAGATCCTCGACCAGGCCACCGCCGCGCGCACGATTGATGAGTTGAAGCTGGAAATCGCCAATCTGAAGCGCCTGGAGGCCCTGGCCCTGGCGGTGCGCCAGAGCGGCGAGGATCGCAAATGGCGCGAACTGGCCAGTCTCCTCGGCGCGATCTTCACCCCCGCGGCGATCGCCAACCGCCTGGCTGAGGAGCGCGCCCCCTACGGCCAGCCCGCCCCTCCCATCGCCTCGCCGCGCCAGAAGCTGGTGATCTTCACCGAGCACCGCGACACGCTGAACTACCTGGCGCAGCGCATCAGCACACTGCTGGGCCGGGTTGAGGCGGTGGTCACCATCCACGGCGGCATGGGTCGCGAAGAGCGGCTCAAGGCCCAGGAGGCCTTCCGCCACGATCCGGAGACGCGGGTGCTGATCGCCACCGACGCCGCCGGCGAAGGTATCAATTTGCAGCGCGCCCATTTGATGGTCAACTACGACTTGCCCTGGAACCCCAACCGCCTGGAGCAGCGCTTCGGGCGCATCCACCGCATCGGCCAGACCGAGGTCTGCCACCTGTGGAACCTGGTGGCCGAGGAGACCCGCGAGGGCGATGTCTACCGCGCGCTGCTCGATAAGCTCGAGCAGGCCCGCCAGGCCCTCGGCGGCCAGGTCTTCGATGTGCTCGGCAAGCTCCAGTTTGAGGGCCGGCCGCTGCGCGACCTGCTGATCGACGCCATTCGCTACGGCGAGCGGCCCGAGGTGCGCGCCCGGCTCACGCGGGCCATCGCCGACGCCGTTGACCGCCGGCGCCTCCAGGAGTTGCTCGAGGAGCGGGCGCTGGTCCACGACGCCATGGACACGCGCCAGGTGGCGCGGGTGCGCGCCGAGATGGAACGCGCCGAGGCCCGCCGGCTCCAGCCGCACTATATCGAGTCGTTCTTCCTCGAAGCCTTCAAACACCTCGGCGGCGCCCTGCGCCAGCGCGAGCCGCGCCGCTATGAGGTCACCCACGTCCCGGCGGCCATTCGCAACCGCGACCGCGTCATCGGCGTCGGCGAGCCGGTGCTGCCGCGCTATGAGCGCATCGCCTTCGAGAAGAGTTTGCTCACGCCGCCCGGCCAGCCGCCGGCCGCCTTCGTCTGCCCCGGGCACCCGCTGCTCGACGCGACGCTCGATCTGCTGCTGGAGCGCCATCGCGACCTGCTGCGCCGCGGCGCGGTGCTGGTAGACGAGCGCGACCCCGGCACGCAGCCGCGGGCGCTCTTCATGCTCGAGCATGCCATTCAAGACGCCAGCCGCTTGCCGAATGGCGAGCGCCGGACGATCTCGCGTCAGATGCTCTACGTCGAACTGAGCGCCGATGGCGCGATCCGCAGCCTGCGCTATGCGCCGTACCTCGACTACCGGCCGCTGGAAGAGGTTGCAGCCGAGGTTGCCCCCCTCCCAACCTCCCCCCGCCGGGGGGAGGAGCCAGACTCCCTCCCCCCGCGGGGGAGGGCTGGGGAGGGGGCTGCACATGCTCACACCGAAGCCCTGCGAAACGCCATCCTATCTTCTCTTTCCTCGTTCCTCTCTCCTACCCTGGAGCAGCAGGCCCTGGCCCACGCCATCACCACTATCGTGCCGGGGCACCTGGAAGAGGTGCGCGGCCCGCGCCTGCGCCTGATCGAGAAGACCCGCGCCGCGGTGAAGGACCGGCTGACCAAGGAGATCAACTACTGGGACCATCGCGCCGAGGAGCTGAAGCTGCAAGAGCAGGCCGGCAAGCCCAACGCGCGCCTCAATTCGCAGGAGGCGCGCCNGCGCGCCGATGAGTTGCAGGCCCGCCTCCAAAAACGCATGGAGCAACTCGACCTGGAGGCGCAGATCGCCGCCCTGCCGCCGGTGATCCTGGGCGGGCTGATCGTCGTGCCCGCAGGGCTGATCGCCGCGATCACCGGCCGTCCGCTCCCGGCGTCCCACCCCGTCGAGACCCAGGCCTCCGCCGCGCGCGCCCGCGCGATCGTGATGGAGATCGAGCGCCGCCTGGGCTTCGAGCCGGTGGATCGCGAGCACGAGCGCCTGGGGTACGACATCGAGAGCCACGACCCCGCCAGCGGCCGCCTGCGCTTCATCGAGGTCAAGGGCCGCGTCGCCGGCGCCGAGACGATCACCGTCACCAGGAACGAGATCCTCTCCTCGCTCAACACGCCCGATCAGTACATCCTGGCCCTGGTCGAGTTCCAGCCGCACGGGACGCACCGGGTGGCCTACCTGCGGCGGCCCTTCCAGCGCGAGCCGGACTTCGCCGTGACCAGTGTCAACTACTCCTTCGCCGAGTTGCTGGCGCGGNCGACTGAGCCATCGTGAGGGCATGCAGCGCAGCGGCGCGGGGCGTTTTGAGAATGGTAGAATGCTCTGCAAACCTCTGCGTCCGCTGCGATACGTGAGGAAGGGAAGTAACGGTGACGACGCAAGAACAGGTGATGCGCGCAATGTGTGATCGGGCGCCTCCATGCCGATGGGTTCACCGATGTCTTTGCATAAACACGCCGGTACTCGATGCGCTCTCGATAGACGCCATCCATTCTTCGTCCAGCGCCGAGACGTCCGGTCGTTCTGGTAGATAGCGCACCCGCACCTTCTCAAGTATCTGGAGCCGATAGTACATCTCCTCCGAGATGCGCTGCGCCTGTCGGTAGCGCACAGGCGTTCCGTGTCTGTTGACTTCCAGTTCCCAGGCAACCATGTATGGCTCGTACTCGAAACCTTCATCCTGCCAGACATCCAGGATCGGCGCCTCGGCAACCGCTTCGGCCTTGCGCCACGATTGCGCAAACTGATACCCCCGCACCCCGTGGATGATGGCGACAATGCCTGGAACGAGAAATAGCAACGGTATAGAAAGTGATAGCAGTCCCATTACTACAACCAGGGCCAGTCCCGCACCCTCGGCTTCAACCTGCCAGCGATACTGTAGTATCGTCCATAGCGTGACAGCGAGCGCGATGCCTGTGACGACGATACCAATGTTTGTTGAGGTGTTGAACAAACGCGACAGGCCAGGTCGCTGCAGTCCTTGTCCGGTGAGGTGCAGTTGCTCGCTCCTGGTCAACGACGCGCGTTTCGGGTTCGAAGGAAGTGGAAGCGGACTCTGGCACAACCCGCAGACCCTGTCGAACATCCCGATTGGTGCGCCGCACTGCGGACACTGGCGCGCCGGGTCTTGCGCTGGCTCTCCGGTCGGCGTTGCGGTCTGAGCCTCTGTGAAGGGAGGCGAGGCCTGATCGGGGATGGCCATCTCAGGCGACGGCGGCGGCCCGGACAATCCTCTGAGCGCCCGCTGCGCGGTTTCGTTGGTCGGGTTGATCGCCAGTGCGCGTTCCAGGCACTCACGCTGACGTTCGGGGGTTTCGACAAGCGAGGCCATCCACAACCAGGCACTCTCATGGCGCGGATCAAGGCGCAGCACCTGCGCGAGGAGCGTCCGTCCGCGCGCTCGGTCGCCTGCTTGGATGGCGGTGATGGCGTCGGCAACCATGCGATGGATGTCGGGCGAGACGATGTGCGACATAGACACCCTCGATGCTCGAGCGATGGTTTGCTACGATTCGTCGTGATAATATACGAGATCACCGGGAGCAGTCAAGTATTTTTTTGTAAAATTGATAGGACGCGCGCGGTGGAGGGGCGGGGAACGCCTGCGGTGCTCCCTCCTCCCCGCCGGGAGGCGACCGCGTCATGCCAGATCTGACTGGCAACCCCGCATGGAACCCACCAGGTTTACTACCTGCGCCGACCATTTCAGCGCGAGCCGAGGCACCAGAATAGGCAGGGATAGTAGCATTGCGCCATGCGTCGCTTGCAGCTACACTTGCACGTATAGACTTCGGATATCAAGCAAGGAGGTGCGCGATGGCGACGCCCAAACAACGTAAGCAGCAGATCATTCAGTTGCTTGACGCGCTGCCAGAAGATCGTCTGGAAGAAGTAGCTGACTTTCTTGAGTTTCTTCGTGCAAGGCATACTGCGCCACAGCCGACCTATGTGCCAGTTACGCTTGGCAGGCTCTGGTCCGACGTAGCGGTCGATGACGCCGACATCGCCGAGGCGCGGAAGGAGATCTGGGGCAGCTCCGGGGAACAAAGGCCATGAGTGCATCGGCTGGCGATAACCACAACCACACCGGGCGCCGCGCCCTGCTCGAGCAAGAGCTCGAGCGCTATGTGGCACTGCTCAAAGAGCACATCCATCCAGAGCGTATCATCCTCTTCGGATCGCTGGCTGACAATACGCTGCACGACTGGTCAGACATCGATCTGGTGGTTGTGTGTCCAAGCGACCAGCGATTTCTTGATCGGGTCAAAACGATCCTCCGACTTCTTCAACCGCGCGTCGGCGTCGATTTGCTGGTCTATACGCCGGCAGAGTTTGCGCGCCTGGCCCAGGAACGCGCATTTGTGCGCGACGAGATCCTGGGGAAAGGAAAAGTTCTGTATGAGCGAGTATGAGCGCTGGATTCAGTTTGCTCGCGAAGATCTGGCGATGGCCGGGCTTGCCCGCCAGGCCGGCATGTTTAACCAGGTCTGTTTTCACGCACACCAGTGCGCAGAAAAAGTGGTGAAGGGCATGCTGAGCCAGCAGGGTGTGCTTCCTCCACGAACCCACCGTCCTGGCGACTTGTTGCCGCTCCTCCAGCCGAACCCGTTTTCCGACATCATGCTTGATCTCCAGTTGCTGGATCGCTTCTACATCCCCACGCGCTATCCTGATGCGCTCCCCGGAACCCTGGCGGAAGGGTTGCCAGATGAAGCTGATGCTGACGAAGCGCTGACCCTGGCGCGCCGGGTCATGCAGCGTAGCGTATCGTTCCCGCCAGCACAGACGAATGGTGAGTCATGACGCAGTTCAGGCAGCCCAAAAAACTCATCGAAGTCGCCCTGCCGCTCGACGCGATCAACGCCGCCAGCGCGCGCGAGAAGAGCATCCGCCACGGCCATCCCAGCACGCTGCACCTCTGGTGGGCCAGGCGCCCACTGGCCGCGGCCCGCGCGGTGATCTTCGCCCAGATGGTGGATGACCCCTCCGCCTGGCCGGAGCTGTTCCCCACCGAGGCGGCCCAGGAGGCCGAACGCCAGCGCCTCTTCCGCCTGATCGAGCAACTCGTGCAGTGGGAGAACACTACCAACGAGGATCTCCTCCGGCAGGCCCGCGAGGAGATCTGGAAGAGCTGGCGGCGCACCTGTGCCGCGGTGAGGGAGGAAATAGAAAATACCTTGATTGCTAGTTCATGTTCGTACAGATGAGTGCAATGAGCGTTGCGTGCACCTTCAGGTCAAACCCGGCATTGGTGCGAGCGTAAAGCCGCTCA
>JGI24187J35170_1001073_pt1 | contig 12285 bp, 8 predicted proteins | sample YNPBryBLVA2012_FD_35170 | JGI IMG/M metagenome (IMG submission 35170)
CCCCGCCGATGCCGATCAGCGATGGCGGTTCATGCACCAGACCATGCTCGACTGGCAGGCGGAGATGAGCGCGCTGGTCCGCCGGCATCACAAGAAGGCGACCATCTTTTACAACGCCGGCCACGTCGGTCCGCGCCACCGCCGCATGGCGCCCGCGTTCACGCACTGGGAGCTCGAGTCGTTGCCCAGCGGCGGCTGGGGTTACCTGGATTTTCCGCTGAAAGTGCGCTACACGCGCACCCTCGGGCTCGACTCGCTTGGCATGACAGGCAAGTTCCACACTTCCTGGGGCGACTTCCACTCGCTCAAGAACCGCGCNGCGCTCGAGTACGAATGTTTTCAGATGCTGGCGCTNGGCGCCAAGTGCAGCGTGGGCGACCAGCTCCATCCGGCGGGCAGGCTGGATGAGGCGACCTACGAGTTGATCGGCGCCGTCTACCGGCAGGTGGAGGCGAAGGAGCCGTGGTGCCGCGGCGCCCGCGCCATCGCCGATGTCGGCGTGCTCACGCCGGAGGAGTTCTACCGCGGGCCCGGCCGCGAAATTCCTCCCGCCTCGTTTGGCGCCGTGCGGCTTCTCACGGAGGCGAAGGCGCAGTTCGACGTGCTCGACTCGAAGAGCGACTTTTCGCGCTACCGCGTGCTTGTGCTTCCGGACCGGATCGAAGTGGACGCCGAACTGGCGCGCCGGCTGGAGGACTTTGTGGCGCGCGGAGGCAGCCTGCTGGCGTCCTTCGAATCGGGACTCGACCCGAAGGGCGAGCGCTTCGCGCTGGATTGCCTGGGACTCGACCATGGCGGCGATGCGCCCTACAGCCCCGACTTCCTGGTGATTGACGGGCCGCTGGGCGATGGACTGCCGCGCACCGAACTCGTCATGTACATGCGCGGCAAGTCCGTGAAGCCGCGCCCGGGCGCGCAGGTGCTGATGGGAACCCATGTGCCGTACTTCAACCGGACGTGGGACCATTTCTTCTCACACCGCCATACGCCATCGGCGGGCAAGCCGGGCGGGCCGGGCATCGTGCAGAACGGGCGGTGCATCTACTTCATGCACCCGGTGTTCACGCAGTATCACGCCAACGCTCCGCTGTGGGTGAAACGGCTGGTAGCGAACGCGCTGCGCCGGCTGCTGCCCGATCGGGTGATGGAGGTGCGCGGGCCGAGTTCCGTCCTGGCCGCCGTCAACGAGCAGCCGCAGGAGAACCGCTGGGTGGCGCATCTGCTGCACTACATCCCGGAGCGCCGCGGGCAGGCGTTCGACGTGATCGAGGACGTCATCCCGGTGGCCAATATCGATGTGCGCGTGAAGACTCCGCGCCCGGTGCGGCGCGCCGTGCTCGCGCCGGAAGGGCGGCCGCTGGAGGTGCGCCGCGAGCAGGCCTATACGGTTTTCCGGCTGCCGGTGCTCGACGGGCATCAGATGATTGCCCTTGANTTCTGATNCCAGGCCTCGCTGCACTCCGGCGCCGCCGCTGCCGCGTCNCGGCAGGCAATTTGCCGGGGCTGCGTCAATCGCGTTNTTCTGGCTCGTGCTGGCGCAGCTTGCCGGCGATGCCCGTCTGATGTTCCCCTGNCTGATGGCTTGCGCCGCTCTGGCCGCATGGCGCTGGGGATGGAAGGGCGCGCTGGCAGGCGGGATGGCGTTTCTGCTGATGCGCGCAGCGGCAGGCGCGCCCGCAACTGTGCTGTCGACGGAAGCCGTGGGTACAGCGCTGTCGCTTGCAGCGGCGCGGGCGGCGCGCGGCAGCGGGCCTGCGGGATGTGCCGCAGCAGGCTCTCTGGCGGCGCTTGCCGCTTTGCTGCTTTGAACGCTACGCGGTGATAGAATCGGGCGCGGTATGCGCTTGCATTTCCTGTGGCTTGCTGCTCTGCTTCCGGCACTGGCACAAGTGCCGCGGTTTCCCACCGTCTATTACGGCGCCGCCTACTACCACGAGTACATGCCTGAGGAGAGGCTGGCGAAAGACGTCGAACTGATGAAGAAGGCGGGCGTCACCGTGGTGCGGATCGGCGAATCCACCTGGTCGAGCTGGGAGCCCCGCGACGGGCAGTTTGAATACGCCTACATCGACCGCGTGGTGGACGCGATGCACAAGGCGGGGATCCGGGTGATTCTCGGCACGCCCACCTACTCCATTCCGCCGTGGCTCTTCTACAAGCACCCGGAAATCCTCGTTACGCACCTCGACGGGCGCAAGGCAACCTACGGCATCCGCCAGAACATGGACATCACGCACCCGGCATACCGGTATTACTGCGANCGGGTCATCCGCAACATCCTCGCCCGGTACAAGGATCACCCNGCGGTCATCGGCTACCAGATCGACAACGAAACCTCGCCCTACAACGCCGCCGGGCCGCTGGTGCAGAAGAATTTCGTCGAGTATCTGAAGAGGAAATACCGCAGCGTCGACATGCTGAACCGCGCCTGGGGCTTTGTCTACTGGGGGCAGCTCGTGCAGGATTGGGACGAGTTGCCGCCCCGGGACGGCATCCTCAACCCGGGATACAAGCTGGAATGGGAGCGGTTCCAGCGCGACAGGGTGACCGATTTCCTCGGCTGGCAAGCGAAAATCGTGAACGAATACAAGCGAAAAGACCAGTTCATTACGCACGATTTTTCCGGCGGCGCCCACACCGACATCGACCAGTGGGCCATCGCCCGCCACCTCGACGCCGCCGCCGTGAACCCCTACTACGACGTGCAGGACAGGCTCGACGGCCATTCGGCCACGTTCACCGGCGACGTCGCGCGCTCGCTGAAGATGGGGAACTTCCTGGTCACCGAGACCAACGCGCAGACCATCGGCTGGGACTCAAAGGGCCAGTTCCCGCCCTATGACGGACAGCTTCGGATGAACGTCTACGGCCACATCGCCGACGGCGCCAACCTGGTCTCCTACTGGCACTGGCACTCGCTGCACTATGGGCAGGAGACTTACTGGAAAGGGATTCTCTCCCACGATCTCGAGCCGAACCGCGTCTACGAGGAGTTCTCGCGCACGGCGAAGGAACTGGCGCACGTGGGACCGAAGCTCGCGAACCTCGAGCGCCGGAACCGCGTGGCGTTGCTGTTCAGCATCGACAGCCACCACGGCATCCGGTTCATGCCCTTCAGCGACCGCGTGAATTACCAGACCTTCGTGCGCCAGTTCCACCGCACTCTCTATTTGCTGAACACCGGCGTGGATTTCGTCACGCCGGATTCGGACTGGTCCCGGTATCAGGTGCTGCTGGTGCCGCCGCTGTATGTGGCGCCGGATGCGTTGCTGGAAAAGATCGTGGATTTTGTGCGCGATGGCGGCCATGTGGTGGCATCGCTCAAGAGCGGCTTCACCAACGAGTTCAACACCGTCCGCCACACCATGATGCCTGGCCCGCTGCGCCCCGCGGCCGGCTTCCGATACCAGGAGTTTTCCACGTTGCGCGAACCGCTCGCCCTGCGAGGCGACCCGCTCCGCGCCGGCGAGGAAAACCGCGTGTCGGAATGGGCCGAGTTCCTGATTCCCGAGTCGGCCCAGGCCCTGGCGTTTTACGACCATCCCTTCTTCGGGCGCTATCCGGCCATCACGCGCAACGCCTTCGGCAAGGGCACGTTCACATATGAGGGAACGGTGCTGAGCGACGCCCTGCAGCGCGCCGTGCTGCTCGACGTCCTGACCCGGGCGGGTCTCACGGGACCGGACCAGAAACTGCCTGCCCCGGTGCGCGTCAAGCACGGGGAGGCGCGGGGCAAGCGCCTGCACCTCTATTTCAACTACTCCCCGGCGGAACAAACATTCTTGTACAGTTATGGTTCGGCTGAGGATCTGCTGGCGGGCCGCAGGGTTCCCGCCGGCGCTACACTGAAGCTGGCCCCCTGGGACGTGGCCATCCTCGAGGAAGACTGACCCGATTCTGCCGCGCATCTTTCTGACTCCCGCGGAGCCCGGCGTCATCCATTCATAAGGAATGAGCGTATCTCCAGCCCATCCGCCCGCTTGGACCCGCCGGGTCCTGGTGTGGGCCGGCATCTATCATGTGTTCGCCGCCGCCGGCGTGGTGGTGATGGCCGAGTGGCTGGACGCGCGGCTGGGCGCTGCGGGCCCCCCCAGTCCGTTGATGGTGGAGGGCTGGCACGCGGTTGCCGTCTGGATGGCCGTGCTGGGCCTCGGATTTCTGCTGGCGGCGCGGGATGCCTATCGGCACTGGCCGGTGGTGCTGATGGGGGTCTTTAGCAAGCTGGGCACGAGTGTGTGGATCGGCTGGGACATCCTCCATGGGCGCGCCCCGGGGTTGATGTGGTGGTGGGTGGCCGTGGAGACGGCTGCCTGGTGCATCCCGCTGCTGGCGATTCTTCAGAGCGCCTACGAAGCGGGTCTGGCGCGCCGCCGAACCGTGGCGCCCGAGGTGCTGCGATTCGCACTTCGCCGCAAGACCAACCTGGGCGTTTCCCTGGACGAGTTGAGCCGCCTGTCGCCCGTGCTGCTTGTCTTTCTGCGCCACATGGGCTGCACCTTTTGCCGCGAGGCCATGGCGGACCTGGCTGCAATGCGGGAACAGATCGAGAAAGAAGGCGCGAGGATGGTGCTCGTGCACATGAGTTCCGAGGGGACTGCGTCGCGCTTCTTCTCCCGTTACGGGCTCGAGGATGTGCAGCGGATCAGTGATCCGGAGCGCACGCTTTACCGCGCCTTCGGCCTTCCGCGGGGGCGGTTCGGAGACGTGCTGGGGCCGAAAGTGTGGTGGCGGGGGTTCCAGGCCGGCGTTTTGGGACGCCACGGCGTGGGGCCGCTGATGGGAGACGGCTTCCAGATGCCCGGCGTCTTCCTGCTTTTCCACGGCGAGATCGTCCGGAGCTACCGCCACCAGAGTGCGGCGGACCGGCCCGATTACATCGCCCTGGTGACGGGCAGGAACTACGCGGCGCCGGAGTTGAGCGACCTCTGAACTCCACCGCAACTGCCGCCTCCGGCATGCGGCTATCATGACAGCAGGATGAGCACGCCACACGCTGCGCCGGGCCCTGCGGGCCGGGTGCCCGGCATCGCCGGTTCGGTGACTGTCTTCGGCGTGCCGGTGCGCTTCCACTTCACTTTCTGGCTGGTGGTGATCTGGCTGGTCGTGCTCAGCGCCGGAGGCAAACAGTCCCTGGCTGGAGCGGCCCTTTTCGTGGCCGGGCTCTTTCTGTCCATCCTGCTTCACGAGGCGGGCCATGCCCTGATGGCGCGGCGCTTCGGCATCGGAACGCATGAGATCGTCATGCTCCCCATCGGCGGGCTGGCGCGGCTGGAGCGTCAGCCGAAGGCGGGCGAAGAGTTCTGGGTGGCCTTCGCCGGCCCCCTGGTGAACTTCCTGTTGGGCGCGCTGTTGCTGGGGGCGGCCTTCTGGACCGGCGCCGGCGTCTCCGCCGCCCACTGGCAGGAGGCGACCGACGCCAATTTGCTCAGCCGTCTGGCGGTGGCCAATCTCGTTCTGGCGCTGTTCAATCTCCTCCCGGCCTTTCCGATGGATGGCGGCCGCGTACTGCGCTCGCTGCTGGCCGAAAGGCGGCCCTACGAGGATGCCACGCGGATCACGGCGCGCATAGGCACGGGCATCGCCGCCCTGCTGGCGCTCACCGGGCTGTTGCAGGCGAATTTCCTCCTGCTGTTCGTGGCCCTGTTTATCTACGTGGGGGCGATGCAGGAATCCATGGCCGCTTCGGCGCAGGCACTGATGCAGGGCGCCAAAGTGCGCGAGGCGATGGTGACCGATTTCCGCACGCTCAGCCACGGCGATACCATCCGCGACGCCGCCGAGCTGCTGCTGGCCACCTCGCAGCAGGACTTCCCCGTCATGGCCGGGCCGCGCGTCACGGGTCTGCTCAGCCGCAGCCACCTGCTGCGCGCGCTGGCCGCCGAAGGGCCGGACGGATATGTGGCCTCCGCCATGGACCGCGAGTTTCCCAGGCTCGAGCCGGACATGGATCTGGCCGAGGCCGCAGGGGCGCTCAGCGGAGGAACCAACTGCGCGCTGGTGTTCGAGGACGCCCGACTGGTGGGCATGCTGACGGCAGAGAATCTCTCCGAGTATCTTGTCTTGAAAAAGCTGCGCGAGGCGCGCGCGGCCGTCAAGGAGGGACCATCGAACCGCGATGCCTGAAGTGGATGTGGTGATCGTGGGCGCCGGGCTGGCCGGGCTGGCCTGTGCGCGGCAACTGGCCCGGGCGGGCCTGAATTTCCGGATCCTGGAGGCTTCCGACGCGCCCGGTGGGCGCGTCCGCACCGATGAGGTGGACGGCTTCCGGCTGGACCGCGGCTTTCAGGTATTGCTGACCGCCTATCCGGAAGCCCGCGCCGTGCTCGACTACGCTGCCCTGCGGCTCCACGCCTTCGCGCCCGGCGCGCTGGTGCGCTACCACGGCCGTTTCTATCCGCTTGGCGATCCNTGGCGCGACAAGTCCTCTCTCTGGCCCACGCTGTTGTCGCCCGTGCCCGGTTGGGGCGACTACTGGCGCCTGATGAAGTTGCGGCGCGAACTGGTTGCCAAGCCCCCGGAAGAGATTTTCTCCGGGCCGGAGACTACGGTGCTGGCGGCCCTGAAACGCCGTGGTTTTTCGCGGCGATTCATCGATTATTTCTTCCGGCCATGGATCGGCGGCGCGATGCTGGACACCACGCTGTCCGGTTCCTCGCGCATGTTCGAGTTCCTGTTTCAGATGTTCGCCCTCGGCGACGCCGCCGTGCCCGCGGCCGGCATGGGCGCCATCCCGCAGCAACTCGCCGCGGCGTTGCCGCCGGATTGCCTGCGGCTGGGCGTCCGGGTTGAGTCCGTCGAAACGGGCGCCGTGCGGCTGGAAGGAGGCGAGCGGCTGACGACGCGTGCCGTCGTGGTGGCCAGCGACGGCGGCGAGGCCGCCCGGTTGCTGCACCTTGAGCGTGCCCCATCCTGGCATTCCGTCTGGTGTTTTTACCTTGCGGCCAAGGAGCCGCCCTACGATGAGCCCTTGCTGGCCCTGAGCGGAGGCGGGAGAGGCCCGATCACGAACCTGGCCGTCATGAGCAACGTCGCGCCCGGCTATGCGCCGCCCGGCGAGCACCTGATCTCGGCAACGGTCATCGGATTCGACATGCGGGACTCGGGCAGCCTCGTCTCGGCCGTGCGCGCCCAGCTGCGGCGGTGGTTCGGGTCCGTCGCGGAGGAGTGGCGCCTGCTGCGCCACTATCGCATTGAGCACGGCTTGCCCGCCGTGCAACCCGTGCAGCCGCCGCAATCGCCGGCCGTCGCGCCGCGCGTCTATGCGTGTGGCGACTGGCGCGCTGCGCCCTCCATACACGGGGCGCTGGAGAGCGGCCGCCTTGCCGCCGAGGCGGTGCTGGCCGATCTCCGCGCCGCATCCACGCCGGAGTGAAAGGCGTGCCATGCCGCCGCTTGAACCACTGGCTCGACGCCGCGCGCCGCAGTCCGCCGCCGCCCTTCCGCAGCCTGGCGCCGCCGCTACCCGCACAGACGTTTCGCGAAATTTCCGATGATTTCCCTGCTGCTCGCCTGCCATGCCGCCGCCACCCTGTGGATGACGGGCCTGGCCTGGTTCGTCCAGCTGGTCCATTATCCCTTGATGGCTGCCGTGCCCCCGGAGGCGTTCATCATCTACGAGCGCCTGCACCGGCAGCGGACCACCTGGATCGTGGCGCCACTGATGCTGGCCGAGGCCGCCTTGGCCGCATGGTTGCTGCTGGCCCCGCCCGCCGGCATTGGCCACCGCTGGACCGCTGCTGGCGCGGGTCTGCTGGCGCTGATCTGGATCTCCACCTTCGCCCTACAGGTTCCCCTCCACGAGCGGCTCACGGGCGGCTTTGACGAACGCCTGCACCGCCGCCTGGTGCGGTCCCACTGGTTGCGTACCTCGGCCTGGACGCTGCGCTCCGCGCTTGCCCTCTGGTGGCTGGCCGCCGCCTGACCGCCCCCGCCGCGGTCACTCGCCCGTCAGCGCCGTTTCGATCTGGAACACCCGCCGCCGCCCGTTGGTTCCCACGCGGCCGAGGTATTTCCGGGTGCCATTGACCATCAGATCGAGCGGCTGCCGCACCGGATAGTCCAGGTCCAGAATGTCGCCTTCCTTCAGCTCCAGCATCTGTTCCACGGTCAGCGACGGCCCGGTCATCCGCGCGTCAAAACGCAACCGGGCAGGCTGCAGCAGCCTCCACATCCGCTCCAGCTCTTCCTCGGTCGACTCCGATTTGCGCACCGACCACTGCTGGTCGAACTTCTGGCGCAGCATCTTCACAATGATCGACGGGATGCCCAGGTTCATCATCCCCGAGACTTCGCCGATCCGGATCTCGATGCCAATGGCCACCACCGCTTCGTTCGGCGCCAGGATCTGCAACAGCTGCGGCTCCGTCTCAAACGCCTCGATGCTGAAGTTGATGTTGGAGATCGGCGACCACGCCTCCCGCAAGTCGTGCAGGATGATGCGGAACACGCCGGTCAGAATCGAACGCTCGATCTCGGTGATCTCGCGGTTCTCCTTCAGCGGCGTCTTGCCTGTCCCGCCCAGCAGCATCTCCAGGATCGGAAACACCATCTGCGGGTTCATCTCGAGGATCGAGTTGCCGTCGAACGGCTTCATCCCCAGGCTGACGATGCAGGTGGGCGCCGGCAGGCATTGGGAAAACTCGAGAAAGGAGAGCTGCTCCACGCTGATCAGGTTCACCATGACATAGGCGCGCAGGTAGGCCGAAAGGCTTGAGGCCAGCGAGCGCGCGAAGTTGTCATGCAGCAAGTGAATGGCCCGCAGCTGGTCCTTCGCAATCCGGTCCGGACGGCGGAAATCGTAAACCTGCGCCCGCCGTGACGGGTCGTCCTTGCCCTTGGCGCCCTTCAAGTTGCGGAATACATTGTCGATCTCCTCCTGGCTGAGGAGCCGGTCGGCTGCCATACAGCCCCACTATCGTCACCTTGCCCTTCTCCCGTCAGTCGCAAAAAGCCTTATCCTACCCCCCTTCAGGGAGTATCTTGGCCGGGCGACGGCTCTCCGGCAGGCGCTTGATAAACTGTAGAAGTGAGGCGGTTTTTCGTCCAGAATTTCGGCTGCCGCGCCTCGCAGGCCGACGGAGCGGCCGTGGAAGGACTGCTTCGCGCGCGAGGACTGGAAGCGGCGGCCGAGGGCGCCGCGGCGGACCTCGTGGTCGTCAACACCTGCACCGTCACCGCGGCTGCGGACGAAGACGCCCGCAAGGCCATCCATCGTTTGCACCGCGAAAACCCCTCTGCGCGCATCATCGTCACCGGCTGTTACGCGCAACGCTCGCCCGAAGAGCTGGCCCGCGTTCCGGGCGTCGCTCTGGTGGTGGGCAACACGCACAAGGACCAGATTGCGCGGCTGCTGGACCGGATCGGGGGGCGCGAAGAGTATCACGGCGAAATCGTGGCCGGCGACATCCGGGACCAGGCCTCCTTCCTCTCGGCGCCCGTGGAGGACGCCTCCGGCGACCGCTCGCGGCCGAATCTCAAGATTCAGGACGGTTGCAACAATCCCTGCGCGTTTTGCATCATCCCCGCCGTGCGCGGCCCCAGCCGCAGCATGCCAGAGGAGGAGGTGCTCAGGCAGGTACGGCAACTCGCAGGTCGCTACGCTGAGATCGTGCTCACCGGCATCAACCTCGGCCGGTGGGGCAGGGAACGCGGCTTCGAACCCGGGCGGCGGCTGTACCACCTGGTGCGGCGGATCCTCGATGAGACGCCCGCGCGCCGCATCCGCATCAGCTCTGTCGAGCCCATGGACTGGTCCGGCGAGCTGCTGGAGCTGATGGCCGTGTCGGAGCGCGTCGCGCCGCATGTCCACATGCCGCTGCAATCGGGCTCGGACGCCGTGCTGAAGCGCATGAAGCGGCGCTACCGGGTCCGGCACTACGAGGACCGCCTGCTGAGCGCCGCGCGCCTGATGCCGGAAGCCGCCTTCGGCGCCGACGTGATGACCGGCTTCCCCGCCGAAACCGATGCCGAGTTTGAGGAGACGCTCGGCTTCGTCTCCCGGATGCCATTAACCTACCTGCACGTCTTCACCTACTCCGAGCGCCCGGGCACGCCCGCAGCCGCCATGGAGGGGCGCGTCCCGTGGGAGGTCCGCAAGGAGCGGACGCGGCGGCTCCGGCAGTTGGCTGCCGAGAAGAACCTCGCCTTCCGCCGCCGCTTCCTTGGCCGTACGCTGAGCGGGGTGACGCTGGATAACGGCAAGGCGTTGACTGGCAATTATCTGACCGTCGAACTGAGCCGCCCGCGCCCTGCCAGCCAGATCGTTTCCTTGCACATTGGGTCGCTTTCGCCGTCAGGGCTTGCGGAAGCTGGCGCGCTGCCGGTCATGACGGGCTGACGCCCGGAGTTGCGGTGGCCTGCAGTGCGGTGCTCATGCCGCCGATCTTGGGAGAGGATGCGCTTCGCTGTTCCGCGTCTGGTTCGTCAAGCGGCAGTACTGGCTGCGGCTGCTTTCATGGCAGCCCTGCTGGCCTGGCCCGTGCGGACGTTTTTCCTCCGCGGGCAGACGGATTTCGTCCAACTTTACACGGGAGCGCAGTTGGCGGGAACCGGAAGGCTTTACGACGCGGAGGCCAACTACGAATGGCACCGGAGGCTGTTCGGCGTGCATTTCCCCGCGGTGCTGCACAGCAGGCCGGCCTTCTACGCTCTCCTGCTTCAGCCGCTCGGCTGGCTGCCTTACCGCGCAGCCTTCTGGCTGTTTGTGGCCCTGAACGTGGCGGCTGCGGCGTGGGTGTTCCGCTGCATTCTCCGCCCGAGCCCGCCCTCGGCAGCTTTCGGCGCCGTCTTCCCTGCCACCTATCTTGCAGTGCTTTGGGGGCAGGATGTGTGGCTGGCCGTGGCGCTGTTTGGCGCCTCATTCCTGCTCCTGAAGCGGGGGCGCGACGCCGAAGCCGGCCTCGTGATGTCTCTATGCTCGATCAAGGCGCACCTGTTCGCGCTTGTGCCGCTCGCGTTGCTTGCGCAAAGGAGGTGGCGCGTGCTGGCCGGTGGCGCGGCCGGCGGCGCGGGACTGTTCCTGCTGGGTTTCGCGGGCGACGGCCCCGGGTGGCCCGGATCCTACTGGGCACTTCTGTCGGGTTCCGCCATCCACCGCGACATGGGCGGGATGCCCAACCTGCAAGGGGTGTCGGTCCAGCTCGGCAACCCGGCCTGGTTCCTGCCGGCTTCGATGCTGGCGGTGGCGGTGGCAGTGGTCTGGGTCAGCATCCGCGGCAGGGGCATCGGCGCACCGCTCGCTGCGGCGCTGGCGGGAAGCTATCTGTGCAGCTTTCATGCCTACCCGCATGATGCGCTGACACTGCTGCTGGCGTTCGCCCTGCTCCCGCGGGAGGCTTTGCGCGGCTGGCGCCGGGCCGCGTGGATTTTGCTGGCGAGTCCGGTTCCGATGCTCTTCGCGCTTCTGGGCACGCCGTGGCAGTTGGCGGTGCCCGCCGCCGCCGCGGCAGCCTTGGGCGCGCTCGTTGGCGGAAGCGCGGCGCCGCCGCAGGCTGCGCCCGAGCCAGCCCGCGAGGAGACTTGCGCCCGCGACGGCGGCCGTTGCGGGGCCTGAAAGGAAACGGCTAGACCCAAGTTCCACCCCCTGAATTGGCTCAAGCGCCGTCGGTTCAATCGGATGGGTTGTTTTCGGCCTTCTGAATGTAGCCACTAAATATATTACTTCTCTCTTGCATTGTTCGCCATGATTCCGTATAATCAGCCATGGCGTCCAGGAACGGCCCGGTTCACGTGGCCACCACCTCTCGTACCTACAAGGGCAAACTCTACCAAACCCACCTGCTCCGCCGCTCCATCCGCGTCGGCTCCCAGGTCCGTCATGAAACCCTCGGCAACATCTCCCACCTGCCGCCGGAGCTGATCGACATCATCCGCCGTTGCCTCGCCGGCGAGAAGTTCGTGGCCGCCTCCGACGCCTTTGTCGTCGAGCGCAACCTGCCGCACGGCCACGTCCAGGCCGTGCTTGGCGTCATGCGCCGTCTCGGCCTGGATACTCTGCTTGCCTCCAAGCCTTCGCGCCAGCGCGACCTCGTCCTGGCCATGATCGCCGAGCGCATCCTCCACCCTTGCTCCAAGCTCGCCACCACCCGGCTCTGGCACACCACCACCTTGGCCGAAGAACTTCAGGTCTCCGACGCCACCGAGGACGATCTCTATAAGGCTCTGGACTGGCTGCTCGAACGACAGCCGCACATCGAGAAGAAACTCGCCCAGCGTCACCTGCGCAACGGCTCGCTGGTGCTCTACGACGTCAGCAGCAGCTACTACGAGGGCCACACCTGTCCGCTG
>JGI24187J35170_1001098_pt1 | contig 12128 bp, 12 predicted proteins | sample YNPBryBLVA2012_FD_35170 | JGI IMG/M metagenome (IMG submission 35170)
AGACAATGAGCAAGAGGAAAATCGGCTATGCCAGATTCCAACCCCTCCGCGCGGCGATACCTGGAAGTCACTGAACAAGAACTTCAGCGCATCGTACTGGATATTCACGATGGGCCGGTTCAAAATCTGTTTGNGGCGCTCAGCCAATTGACTTTACTGCGCGGAAAATTATCTGCAACCGCAATCCCCCCAAGCGAATGTCTCGATTCGCTCCAGNGCGCCATTACGCTTCTTGAAATGTCCCTAAGCGAAATTCGCGACCTGCTCGGCGTGTTCCGCGCGCCGGAGTTCGCCAAAAGCGGACTGGCCGAGATTGTCGAAAACATTGTCATCCAGTACGAGGCGTCCGTCCCCATTGCAATTTCCCTGGAAGTTGCGGAGCCTCTCCCAAAGGATGTGGCCTTGCCGGTCAAGATCGCGTTATATCGCATCGTGCAGGAATCGCTTGCGAATGTTTGCCGCCACTCGGGGGCGAAAAGCGCAACGGTGAAAATGTGGGCGAAGAATAAGCATCTGATAGTAGAAATTACCGACCAGGGTCGCGGCTTCGAACCGCCGCCTCTCGATGGGCCGCAAGCCACCGAGCAGCAGGAACATATTGGCCTGCGCGGAATGCGCGAGAGGGCCGCGCTGGTGGACGGCGAGCTCACTGTGGAAAGTCGCCCCGGCACGGGAACACGTGTACGACTGGAGGTTCCCATCCATGAGCGATAAGAATGTCATCCGTATCGTTCTGGCGGACGACCACGCGCTGGTTCTCGAAGGATTGCGCTCGCTGTTGAACGCCGAGGCGGATCTGCGCGTAGTGGCCACAGCCACCGACGGGGAAAGATTGCTCGAAGCCATACGGCGATTCAAGCCCGATGTGGTGGGGATAGATATACAAATGCCCTACATGGACGGAATTACCTGCCTGCGGCAAATTCGGACGGAGAAACTGCCCGTTCGGGTGCTGATGATCAGCGCTTTTGGAGACGCACAATCCATGCGCGCCGCACTGGAGGGAGGCGCTGACGGTTTTTCGCTCAAGACCGATCCGCCGGAAATGACCATTGCTGCGATCCGCCAGATTGCCGCAGGGCGCATGGTGTTTCCAGATGTTGTCCGTCGCTGGATGGCGTCTCGCTCTGCTGTCGATGATCCGAATGCGCTCTCCGAGCGGGAAGAAGAAGTGCTGGCATTGCTGGCAGAGGGAAAAAGCAACTTACAGATTGGAGCCGCCTTGAGCCTGAGCGAAAACACGGTTAAGTTCCATCTTCGCAATCTATACGCGAAACTGGGGGTAACAAACCGCACCGAAGCCGCGGCAAAATTTCACCGACGCAGGTGAAACAATCCCGAAGTTTTTGTCAATCAAGCGAGCGAGGGCTGTGGGAGATACCGTTTTCGTAAAAGTTTCCTACCCGTTTGGGCAGTCTGCCCGCCCATTCTGATTCCAATNTCCCCCTCGTACAGACGTTCCGCGCCGTGCGAAATGCGGCTATCCTTCACGCGTGATAGATATAAAAAGAGGAGAGNCGCAATGATTGTGACAACCGCCGACCTGTTCAGGAGCGCCTACGGAAAGTTCGCCGTCGGCGCATACAACATCAACAACATGGAACAGGCGCTTGGCTTGTTCAAAGGACACCTCGAAGCTCAGGCNCCATTCATCATTCAAATCTCGAAAGGGGCGCGCAAATACGCCGGCGTAAAAATGCTCGAAGCCATCATCCGCACCTGTGAGGAGGAATTCCCCGAAGCGGTTTACGCTGTCCATTTGGATCACGGAGACGAGAAAACCTGTTACGAGTGCATCGACTCCGGCTTTTACTCCTCCGTGATGATAGACGCCTCGCACGAACCGTTCGAGCAAAACGTCGCCATCACCCGCCGCGTCGTCGAGCGGGCGCACGCCAAGGGCATCAGCGTCGAAGCAGAACTGGGGATGCTCGGCGGCGTGGAGGAACATGTATCGGTGGACGAGAAACACGCCATGCTCACCGACCCTGACGAGGCTAAAATTTTTGTCGAACAATCCGGCTGCGATAGTCTGGCCGTCGCCATCGGCACCAGTCACGGGGCGTACAAATTCAGCGGCACACAAAGCCTGCACTTCGATCGCATTGCCGAAATTCAGAAACGCCTGCCGGGATTTCCGCTGGTGATGCATGGTTCGAGTTCGGTACCGAAAGAGGAGGTAGAGAGAATCAACTTGGCCGGCGGCCAACTCGACCCGTCAGCGAGAGGCGTGGACGAATCTGAGTTCGCCAAGGCCATTCCGCTTGGAGTTGCAAAAGTCAACATAGATACGGACGGCCGTTTGGTTTGGACACGAGTCCACCGCGAACATTTTCGCGACCATCCCAAAAACTTCGATTTCCGCAAACCGGGCGAAGAGTTCATCAAAGCCTATGCCGATTTCATCGTTCACAAATCGAAATACCTGCTCTCTGCGGGAACGTTGCCGCAAGTGCGGGCCGCCGTGGCGCAAAAGAAGGCGCCTTGATCACTTGTGAGTATTTTCCGATGAGCGAAATTCCAAATCGTAACCTGGCGCTGGAACTAGTGCGTGTGACCGAAGCAGCCGCCCTGGCCGCCGGCCGCTGGATGGGGCGCGGACAGAAAGAAGCCGGCGACGGTGCGGCCGTGGAGGCCATGCGCCTGATGCTCTCCACAACAGAGATGAACGGCGTCGTCGTCATCGGCGAGGGCGCGAAAGATCAAGCCCCCATGCTGTTCGACGGCGAGCTCGTCGGCAATGGACGTGGCCCCGCGGTGGACGTCGCCGTGGATCCTGTGGAAGGAACATCCCTGCTGGCAAACGGGCGACCAGATGCAATCTCGGTCGTAGGCGTAGCGCCGCGCGGCGCGATGTGGTCGCCGGGCCCCGCTTTCTATATGAAAAAACTCGTCGTCGGGCGCAAGGCGAGTCAGGCGTTTACGGCAGACATATTGAATCGCCCGACATCACAAATTCTCGAAACCCTGTCTGAGGCGCTCGGTAAATCCTGCCGCGATCTGACAGTCTTCGTTTTAGATAAACCGCGTCACCAGCAGCTCATCCGCGAGATCCGCGAGACGGGCGCGCGCGTGTTACTGCGAACAGACGGCGACGTAGCCGGCGCATTGATGGCGCTCATGCCCAATTCCGGGGTGGATGTGCTGCTGGGAATCGGCGGCACGCCGGAGGGTGTCATTGCCGCATGCGCTGTGCGCGCTCTGGGCGGGGCTATGCTCGCCCAGCTGGCGCCGCAAAGAGACGACGAACGCGAAGCGGTGCGCGCCGCCGGTTTCGATCTTGACCGCGTATGGACTGAGGCCGATCTCGTCCAAAGCGACGATGTGTTCTTCGTGGCCACCGGCATCACCGATGGCGTGCTTATGCCCGGCGTGCATTATACCGCCAACGGAGCCACGACCGTATCGCTTGTGATGCGCGGCAAGACAGGCACCATACGCACTATTCAGGCCGAGCATCGCTGGGACAAGTTGATGGCGATCAGTCAAATCTCGTATTGAGAATCGGACAGGTGGCACACAGGCAGACACGCAACCCCGCCGCCAAACCCTCTCCACGATCAAAAGGAGAAACTCATGACCAAACAAAAAGATAACTCCAAGGAAAAGACCGAAACCCAAAACAAGACGGCCCTGTTCGATGCAGGTGTAAAGGAATACAGCGCGGCCGGGCGCTATTATTATGACATCGGATTCAAACCCTCCAATACGCATGTGCTGGCCGCTTTCCGCATCACACCGCAGGAGGGGGTCTCTTTTGAAGAGGCGGCGGCGGCTGTCGCCGCGGAATCCTCCTTCGCCACTTGGACAACCGTGTGGTCCGATTATCTTGTGGACGGGTCGCGCTATTCTGCCCGCACCTACGAGATGAAGCCTGTGCCAGGGCGCTCCGACCAGATGATAGCCTATATTGCCTATCCGTTCGATCTGTTCGAGGAGGGTTCTTTGCCGAATTTGCTCTCCTCGCTGGCCGGCAACGTTTTCGGCTTCAAGCCCTTACGCGCCTTGCGCCTGGAAGATGTGTATTTCCCTCCCGCTTTACTCAGCACCTTCCAAGGCCCGCCGCATGGCATTCAAGTGGAGCGCGACCGCCTGGGTAAATATGGCCGTCCGCTGCTTGGCGCGACCATGAAGCCTAAGCTTGGCCTCTCTGCCAAAAATTACGGGCGGCTGGTCTATGAAGCCCTGCGCGGCGGGCTGGATTTCACCAAAGACGACGAGAACATCACCTCCCAGCCTTTCATGCGCTGGCGCGATCGCTTTGAGTTCGTCATGGAAGCGGTCCATCAGGCAGAAGCCGAAAGCGGCGAACGCAAAGGCCACTACCTTAATGTTACTGCAGGCGACATGGAAGAAATGTACCGCCGCGCTGAAACGGCTAAGGAACTCGGCTCGCGCATCATCATGCTGGATTACCTGGTCGCCGGTTTCNCTGCGTTTGCCTCGCTTTCCAAATGGTGTCGCGCCAACGGTATGTTGCTTCATCTCCATCGCGCCATGCATTCGGTCATGGATCGTCAGCAGAATCACGGCGTGAACTTCCGCGTCCTGGCAAAGTGGGCGCGCATTGTCGGCGGAGATCACCTGCATGTCGGCACGGTAGTGGGAAAACTGGAAGGAGACCGCGCCTCCACGCTGGGAATTGTCGAAATGCTGCGCTCGACGGACATCGCAACAGCCGCAAAATGCGCCGGCTATCACTTCGACCAGCCCTGGCTTTCCATGCCCGGCATGTTTCCCGTCGCCTCGGGCGGGATTCACGTCTGGCATATCCCAGAACTGGTCTCCATTTTTGGCGACGACTCGGTCCTGCAGTTTGGCGGCGGGACGGTTGGTCACCCCTGGGGAAGCGCGGCGGGGGCAACGGCTAACCGCGTCGCGCTCGAAGCCATCATTCAGGCGCGCAACGAGGGCCGCGATCTGCTCGCCGAAGGAAACGACATCCTCAAAGCCGCGGCACGTCACAGCCCTGAATTGCGCGCTGCTATGGAAACGTGGAAAGGCGTCACGTTCGATTACGAATCGGTGGATACCTTGGAGACAACCCGAAAGGAATCATAAACCGTGAAAACTGAAACTTTTTCCTACCTGCCTCCACTGACAAACGAACAGATTGAAAAGCAAATCCAATTCCTCCTGAATAATGGGTGGGTGGTTGGTATCGAATATTCGAACAAGCCCTCTCCGTCTCTTGCTTTTTGGGATTGGTGGAAGCTGCCGCTCTTCAACCTGCGTACGACCGCCGAAATCATGGCTGAGATCGAAGCCTGCATTGCAGAACATCCGAATAGTTACGTATGCATTACCAGTTACGACACCGCAAGGCAAAGGCAGACGATGAGTTTCGTCGTTCGCCGCCCGGCATGATCAAAAAGGCAACCGCATGAGTAGAAAACGTCCTATTATCCTCGGTATCGTTGGCGACAGCGCCGCCGGCAAGACCACGCTCACACAGGGGATCGCCAACATTCTCGGTGCAGAGCGCGTTACCCACATTTGCACCGATGATTATCACAAATACGACCGCGCCGAACGCGCCGAACACAACATCTCGGCTCTGCACCCCGACTGTAACTATATCGACGTGCTGGAACTGCACATGGAGCGGTTACACTACGGTCAACCCATCCTCAAGCCGGTGTACGATCACGCGAACGGAACGCTCGTCCGTCCCGAATACGTTCAGCCAAAAGAATTCGTCATCGTCGAAGGGCTGCTGGGCTTTTCCACACCTGTTCTGCGTCAGTTCTACGACGTGAAAGTATATTTGGACCCGCCCGAAGACCTGCGTTACGTATGGAAAATCAAGCGCGATACTACCAAACGCGGCTATACGGTGGAGCAGGTTCAGGCCTCGCTGAAAAAACGCGAAAACGACTCGCGCGACTTCATCCGCCCCCAGCGCGAGTATGCCGATATCGTAGTGCGCTTCTATCCGCCCAACAACGTGCCCGCGGAGCAGGCCGGCCCTATCCTCAATGTCCGTCTTGTGCTGCGCCCAACCATTCCACACCCCGACTTGTCCTACTTGTATGAGGACAACAGCTCCGGTATTCGACTCGAACTGGGGCGCGACAACGGACGCCCGGCCGACCTGCTGGAAATTGACGGTGATGTGGCAACTCAGCACGCCGCAGAATTGGAAGACGCCATCTGGCAGCATCTACCCAACCTGCGCCCCGTGCGCGAAGAAGAATTAGGCGAGTATTTAGACCGCGGCGAAATACGCCACAGCCATCCGCTGGCGCTCACGCAGTTGTTGATCACCTATCACCTGCTGCGAAAATACAATGACCTTTCGCAACTTCCCTTTGCCTCGCCGGTGGCTGCCCTAAGCCGCCTGCAATCCAGAGGCGAGTAAGCCGCTTCAACGGCAGCAGCCCTAAATCCGTTCGAAGCGGCGGACAATCCTCCTATCCAACGAGATGTGCAAATGGCGCCAACCTCCAGCAACGAATATGATTTAACGATAATCGGCGCAGGGCCGGTGGGCCTGTTTGCGACGTTCTATGCCGGAATGCGAAATCTCAAAACGCTCGTCCTCGAAGCGCTCTCCAAACCGGGCGGGCAGATCACCGCGCTCTATCCAGAGAAATACATTTACGACATCGGCGGCTTCCCGGCTATTCTGGGACGCGATCTCGTTTCCGAACTGTATAAGCAAAGCAACCAGTTCGGCGCGGACTTTCGTTTCAATGAACGTGCCGAAAACCTGGAATTCCTCGAAGCGCGGCGTTTACGCATAACGACCACTGAAGGCGTATATCACAGCAAAGCCGTAATCATTGCTGCCGGCATCGGCGCATTCCAACCCAACCGCCTGAACGCCCCCGGCGTCGTCGAGTTCGAAGGGCGCGGCGTTTCCTATGTGGTGCGAGAACGCGAAAATCTTTTAGGGCGCAGGCTCCTAATAGTCGGCGGCGGCGATACCGCCGTGGATTGGGCGCTGGAGTTACGAAACTGGGCCAGCGAAGTTACCTTGATTCACCGCCTCGATTATTTCGAGGCGCACCAGCGCAGCGTGCTGGCGCTGCAAGATTCGACCGTCAACACGCTCATTCAGCATGAACTCGTGCGCGTCGAAGGAAAGGATCGAGTGCAACGCGCAGTCGTACACAATCTCGTCACCGGAAACGAACAGGCGCTGGAAGTGGATGATATTCTGATCTGTATCGGTTTTCGCGCCGACTTGGGCCCAATCAATAACTGGGGGCTGGCGTTGAACGGGCGCAAGATCCTTGTGAATCGCAAAAACGAGACCTCCCTGCCCGGCGTATATGCCGTCGGCGATATTGCTTACCCTGAAGACGGCGTCACTATGAATCTCATCGCCTACGGATTCGGCCAGGCGACGCTGGCGGTAGGACATGCCAGCCATTTCATTCACCCGCATGAACGCATTGCCCATGGACATAGCAGCCAGCGTAAGGGCATGAAATATTCGCCTGCGCCCGGCTCCGGTGCAGAGAGATGACTAAAACGTTCCGCAGCTGTTTATCTTCAGGCAGAAAACCTGCGGGATGAATATAGGAGAAACCCATGTCAGAACGACCTCAACGCAACCTTTCGCTGGAACTCGTGCGCGCCACGGAAGCGGCCGCGCTCGTTGCGGCGCGTCATCGCGACCGTCGGGATTGGGACGCCGCCAACCCTGCAGCCATCGAAGCCATGCGCACAGTGCTGCACACCATTGATATGGATGGCGTGATCGTCATCGGGGAGGGCGAGAAGAAAAACACGCCTCTCTTATTCCACGGCGAAATGGTCGGCACCGGCCACCCGCCAGCAGTGGACGTAGCGGTGGACGCGATCGAAGGCACGCCACAACGCGCCCTCGATCGCCCGAATACACTTTCGCTTGCCGCGCTCGCCGAACGCTGGAGCCTGTGGGACCCCGGGCCAAGCGTTTATGTGGATGAGATCGTCGTAGGCTCTGAAGCTCGCGAAGCGATTGACCTGAATCTCGCGCCGGCAGATAACCTGCGCCAGATCGCCGAAGCGCTGCGATGCCAGGTCCATGAATTGACCGTTTTTGTCCTTGACAAGCCGCGCCACCAAACACTGCTCAACGACCTGCGTGCCGCAGGCGTGCGCATCGAACTTAGTTCCGGCGGCTTCATCGTAGGCGCTCTGCTGGCGGCCATGCCCGGCACAGGTATAGATGTCATGATGAGCATCGGCCGCGCCTCGGAGGCCGTGCTGGCCGCCTGCGCCATCAAAGCACTGGATGGCGGAATGCAAATCCGCCGCGCTCCGCAAACGCCGGAGGAAGAGACGCGCGTTCATGCCGCGCTTGGCAAGCACGCTACTCAGATCCTGACCGTTTCAGATATTTGTAAGTCTGAAGACGTATTCTTCGCCGCTACCGGCATCACAGACGGACGCTTGCTGCGCGGCGTCGAATTCCGCCGCGACAGCGTGACGACCGAAAGTCTTGTCATGCGGGCGCGTTCCGGCACGCTGCGCTATGTGCGCGCCATCCATCGTCTCGACAAGTTAATGCGCTTCAGTCAGATTGATTACACCGGCAGAAGCACAGAGAGTGAAAGCCAAAGTGGTTAAACTCGCCCCCTCTATACTTTCCGCAAATTTTGCCCGCCTCGAATCGCAGGCGCGCGAAGCCCTCGCCGCCGGCGCGGATTGGCTGCACATTGACGTAATGGACGGCCATTTCGTCCCCAACATTACCATCGGCCCCCTCGTCGTTCAAGCCCTGCGACCTTTACGCGAAGAGACCGGCGCATGGCTGGATGTTCACCTCATGATCGAACAACCCGACCGTTACCTGGAAGATTTTGCCCGTGCCGGCGCGGATATTCTCACCGTGCATGTCGAAACCTGCCCCCATTTGCACCGCACCATCCAACGCATCAAGGAGCTGGGGCGATTGGCCGGCGTCACACTCAATCCAGCCACTCCACTCTTCATGCTCGAGGAAGCGCTGCCGGAGGCAGACCTCGTTCTGGTCATGTCTGTCAACCCAGGCTTTGGCGGTCAGGCATACATTCCATCCAGCACCGCAAAAATAAAACGTCTGCGCGCCATGCTGGATTCGATCAACTCAAAAGCATGGCTCGAAGTGGACGGCGGCATCAAAGCAGATAATGCCGCGGAAGCGGCAGCAGCAGGAGCAAACGTGCTCGTAGCCGGAAGCGCAATTTTTGGCGGGTCCAAAACCGTAGCCGAAAATGTTACGGCGCTGCGCTCGGCGCTGGCTGCCTTGGCTTAAACCACCGCTTCTCTTCACCGCCCAGACCTCCTCTGCTGAGCCTAAGCGCAGGCGTCCACATTTCCATCTCCCTTTCGGAATAGCCCCACTGACGTTTCGTCGAAAGGGCGACTGCGGTCAATCGTTCCGATTCCTCGGGGAGAGCGCGGCGGATGGAGATCACGGCTTCAGCCTTTTTATTGACGCGCCAAACGCGGTATTGGACTTTTGACAAAATGAACTTCTGCCGTATATATGGCGTTAATAATGGGTTTTGTCAAAACTCCAAAGTGGAGGTCCAGTCCAGGTACCCTGCAGAGAGCGCGGGGCAGGCCCTTCGACTCCGCTCAGGGCAGGCCCTTCGACTCCGCTCAGGACAGGCAACTCGGACAGATGCCGCGGTCGTTTCTAACGAAGCGTCTTGATATACTCTATCAACTGTTTGGCCTCGGTCTCTGTCAGTCCATTGGGCGGCATCGAGCCGGGCGCGTAGCCCTCGACAATCTTGGCCGTAGGGTCGAGAATCGATTCGAGCAAATAAGCGTCATCCGCGATCACCGACGAGCCATCGTCCAAACGCACCTCCGAACCGTACAAGCCCTTCCATGAAGGGCCAACGCTGTAACTGTCATCGCGCGCATGGCAGGATGCACAGCCACGCTCGAAATATAGGTTTTGGCCGTTTGTAACCGCTTTCGAGCCGCTGCATCCTGCCAAAACAACCATACAAACCAAAGACAGCCAAAGAAACTTTTTCATCGCACACCTTTTCATTTGGGAGATTTCACAGTCATCGGAATCCCGGCCACCAAGAACAACACCTGGTCGGCCTCGCGGGCCAGGCGTTGATTTGTCCAGCCCAGCAAGTCGCGATACACCCGCCCCATTTGATAGGGCGGGACCAGCCCCAACCCAATCTCATTGGAAATGACGATCCAATCTTGCCTTTCCAGGCGGATGACGCGCAGCAGGTCGGCCACTTCTCGATACACGGCTTCGGCAAAAGGGGCCTCGTCTACCTGGTCTTGAGTCACGAACGGCATCATCAGATTGGTCACCAGCAAGGTCATGCAATCCAGAATCACCAGTTCGGATTCGAGATGACCGACCGCCGAGGCGATTCCGGACGGCACTTCGAGCGTCTGCCAGGCAGCGGGCCGTTCCACGCGATGCGCCCGGATACGTGCCGCCATTTCCTCGTCCAACGCCTGAGCCGTAGCAATGTAGGTTACAGACTTGCCCGACTCTTGCGCCAGGGTTTGGGCATACGACGACTTTCCACTGCGCGCGCCGCCCAGCAGCAAGGTCATTTGCCCCATAGAATTTCCTCCAGCAAATTCATGTTCAAGGCCTCTTCCACCGCATCGGCCAACATCTCCAATGAGTGACGGAAAACCTGCTTTTGCGACACTGCCGTGCCGCTCCAGCCCAAACTTTCGAGCCAGGCATGACGGAATTCATCGTTGCCAAAAATGCCATGCAGATAACAACCCCAGATTTTACCGTCGGGCGAAACGCATCCGTCCGCGACCCGAACCTGCTGGCCGTTTCGATGCGTGATTTCCAACCACGCAGCCGGGCTCTCCGTCTCGCCGGCGTGGATTTCGTATCCTTCGAGGCTCATCGAGGCTGAAGCCTCCCGAATTTCGAGAGGAAAAATGGGGAGGTTTTTCATCCCCAGGCGCGCTCGGACCTGGTAAGTGGCTTTCTCTTTCGAGAAGCGGGTGTGAACAGGGAGCAAGCCCAAGCCTGAAGTTCTTTCCAAGTTTGATTCGACATGCTGTGGGTCAGAAATGGATTCGCCAAGCATTTGGTAGCCGCCGCAGATGCCGACCACGGCGCCGCCTTTACGAGCAAAAGCGATGACGGCATCTGCCAACCCAGTCTTACGCAGCCAATTCAGGTCGGCGATGGTGCTTTTGGAGCCAGGCAGGATGACGGCGTGTGGATGCCCCAAGTCAGCGGACGAAGAAACATAACGCACGGTTACGCCTGGCTCCGCTTGGAGCACATCGAAGTCGTCGAAGTTGGAAAGGCGCGGAAAGGCCAAAACGGCGATGTCGGTTCGATGGACGGAAGCAGGCCGGGGTGAGCGCGAAGCGGATTCCACCGAAACGGAATCCTCCTCGGGCAGGGATAAATCCTTCAAATACGGAATCACGCCCAGGACCGGGACGTCCCCCTTTTCCTCCAACATCCTCACCCCTTCGTCGAACAGGGAAAGGTCGCCGCGAAACTTGTTGACCACCAGCCCGCGCACCAGGGCGCGCTCCTCGGGTTCGAGCAGCCAGAGCGTGCCGAGAAGTTGGGCAAAGATGCCGCCGCGGTCAATGTCCCCGACCAGCAGGACGGGCGCATGAGCATAACGCGCCACCGCCATGTTGACGATGTCGCCGCGCTTGAGGTTGATTTCTGCCGCGCTGCCCGCGCCTTCGATGAGGACGAGGTCGTAGGCGGCGCGCAGGCGGTCGAGGGCGGCGGTGACATATTCCCATAGGACGGCTTTTTTCTCGTAATAGTTTTTTGCCGCCAGCGTGTGCCAGGGGCGCCCCATGACGATGATTTGCGAGCGCGAGTCGGCTTCGGGTTTGATGAGGACCGGGTTCATGTCCACGCTGGGAGGGATGCCCGCGGCGGCGGCTTGCAAGGCTTGGGCGCGTCCAATCTCGCCGCCGTCGGCGCAGACTGCGGCATTGTTCGACATGTTCTGCGCCTTGAACGGGGCGACTTTGATNCCGCGCCGCGCATAGATGCGGCACAGCGCCGTCACGAGCAGGCTCTTGCCGGCAGAGGAACTGGTGCCTTGAACCATCAATACATTTGCGGTCATGTTTTCTTTCAGCGGTCTGAGATGAAAATCAGCGTTCCCCAGGTAGTGGGGTCTTGGAGGTTGGGATGTATCAGTTCCCTGAGGGAATAT
>JGI24187J35170_1001101_pt1 | contig 12111 bp, 7 predicted proteins | sample YNPBryBLVA2012_FD_35170 | JGI IMG/M metagenome (IMG submission 35170)
TCCTCAGGCGAATCTGTGGGCGAGCGGCGGCGTCGGAAGGTCCCCGAGCGCATGATACAGCGCGATCTTGAGGGTTTCTGCTGAGCGAAAGCCATAGGACTTTCTGGTGACCAGTTTCAGCTTGTTGTTCAACCCCTCGACAATACCGCTGTTGAGCTGCTTCTTCGCCCGGAAGTAGTTGAGAATCAGCGGCGTGTGACTGCGCAGCATCTTGGCCACCTTCTTGATGGGCTCGATGCGGCTTCTCATCGCCCTGCTGCACCAGGCGTCGAGGAACTTGCCGGCCCAGGCGGGGCTCTTGTAGTCCCAGAAGTGCTGGTCGAAGTCCTCGACCATGAGGTAGACCCGGACGGTTCGCAGGTTGAGCTTCAGCAGCTCCTGCAAGCGCACCATCTGGTGGTAGTACAGGTTCTTGACCTTCTTGAGCAGGGGCCAGCGGGCCTTGTGCAGGGTGATCTTGTCTCCCTTGCGGCGCAGCTCGGCTGCCTCGGCCCGTCGGGTCTGGTCGACGGCGTCCTTGAGCTTCTTGACGATGTGGAATCGGTCCAAGACGTTGAGCGCGTTGGGCGCCAGCTTTCGCACGACGTCCAGGTACGGGCGCCACATGTCGGAGCAGACATACACAATCCGCGCGCATCGTTCGGGGCCGANCCACGAGAAGAACTGCTTGATGCTGGCCTTGGTGCGGTCCTGCCCGATCCACAGCAGACGCTTGGACCCGGCACCGATGTCGTAGACGACGGACATGTACTTGTGGCCCTTGCGGTAGGCGATCTCGTCGATNCCGATGGCTTGGANGCCGTCGAGGTTACGGTGCTCCAGGCCCCAATGCACCACCCACTGCACGGAAACGCGGACCTTGTCCCACGTCGAGCCGAACATCTTGGCCGTTTCCCACCACGACAAGCGCTTGGCCCACGCAGCCAAAAAGCACATCAGCGCGATGGTCAGCGGTGACTTCCCGTCGGACCAAGGCATCTGTTCGACGACGACCCCGTGCTGCGGGCACTCTACACGGCGCGGGCTGCAGAGCAGGAACACCGCGATGGCCCACAGCGGCACGAACTCGAAGCGGCGCATCGGCAGGTGGTCGTAGCTCGGCAGCTCCCGCATGCACTTGGAGCACCGTGCCTTGCTGTTGGCGCGATGGGCGATCGTGGCGTCGATGTGCACGAAGGCCCCATCGCCAAGCAAGCGAACGTCCTTGTAGACGAAGCCCTTGATCGGATGGACGTGGTTGAGTACGGTCTTGAGCTGGAGCTGCATTGGTCGTCCTTTGGCGAGGAACGACGCGCTCGGGTGCGTAGCGAGCGCCTCGCAATGCAGCTCCACCTAGCACGACCCGGCGCTGATCGGAGCGGGGCTTGCGTACAAGCCAACGCATCGCCGCCATCCGATGCCCGGAGCCCCCGCCGGCGGCATCCTCCGCCCATCACCCACGGCAACGCCACGCCACCACGCGCAGCGAAGGGCAACCGAGCGCCCGGAGCCGCCCGGAGCCGCGCACAGGCGGCCGCCGCCACGCCCCTGACCGTGCTGGGCCAGGCTAACTGCGGCCGACGAGCACGGCGAGGACGGCGAGGACGCGACGTTGCCCGAAGCGAGCATGGTGGCATCCTTGCTGCCGTGATGGGCGCCTATGCCCGCCTCCGTCCGGGCCCCGTTAGCCGACCGGTCGTTGCCGTCGCGCCAAGCCCGATACGCGGCAGTCAGCACCCACGAATTCCCCAGAGGAGCCTCTATGCATGCACCCCCGTGTCCACGAGCTGTTCGAGCACGAGCAGGGCGCACCGATCCTTTGCGTCGAAGAAGTGCGTGCCTCGCTCGTCCTCCACGATGCCATGCGCGAAGCCGGGGTGCCTGCGGTCCTCGATCAGGCGGCACGGCCAGCGGCACCCCTGGGCGCACTCGCCCTTGCGGGGATCCCGGCCTGCCCAGTAGAGCGACAGGAAGCACCGCCCCGAGAATCCAATGCAGACCGCGCCGTGCACGAACGTCTCGAGCTCGACTCGCGTCTTCTTCGCCAACGTGGCGATCTGCCCGACGCTCAGCTCCCTCGCCAGGATGATCCGCTCCACGCCCTGCTCCCGCCACAGCTCGCACGCGGCCGTGTTGGTCACGCCGGCCTGCGTGCTCAAGTGCAAGGGAACCCGGGGCGCGTGCCGTTTCGCCAATGCGCACACGCCCGCGTCGCCGACGATGATCGCGTCCGGACCGATGGCCTCGACGTCATGCAGAGTTGCTGCGATGTCCTCCAGCTCATCGTCGTAGGGCTGCACGTTGATGGCCACGTACAGCCGCTTGTCGCGTGCATGTGCATAGCCGACGGCCCGGGCGAGCTGGTCGAGGTCGAAGTTGCCCGCGAAGGACCGCATCGAGAACCGCCTGAGACCCACGTACACCGCACCGGCCCCGAAGTGCAGCGCTGTCTCGAGCTTGCGGGGAGTTCCGGCTGGCGCCAGAAGCTCGGGAACGGGGCGCTTGAACGGGGAGGCGGGACGGGCGGTTGTGCTGATGCATGTCGGAAGGTGGTACCTCGAGGCCACAGCACGTCGTGCCACGGACGCGGGAGCTCGCCGGGCGGTGGTTCGGGTCGGAGGGAGGAGAGGCTGGCTCGCGGGCGGGACTGGCGCTACGCTCGTCGCCATGCTTTTCCGGCGCGTTGCAGCGTTTGCCCTCGCTGCGGTCCTGGTCCTCCCCGCCGCCGACGTGTTCGCGCAGGGGTCGATGTCCGGGGCTGCCAGCTCCTCATCCAATCTCCTGGCCTCCGGACTCGCCTCGCTTGGGCATGCGCGGTTCGCCGAGGCCGAGCGGGACCTGACCGCGGCGACCAAGGGCGAGAGGGCCGCCGAAGCCTGGCTCGGGCTTGGACGCGTCTACCTGCTCACCGGGCGTTATCCTGAAGCGGTTCGGGCTGCTGAAAGCGCATCGCGCGGCAGCGACCCGACGCGCCTCGAAGCGGCCGAGCTGAAGGCTCGCGCCCTCGCCGCGCAGGGCAAGATGGCAGAAGCCATCGCCGCTGCGAAGTCGGTGGAGAACGTCGACGAAGCCAGGCGTGCGCGTCTTGCCCTCGGCGAGTTGCTCGTGATGACCGGCCGGTCCGCTGATGCTCGTGCGCCTCTGATGACGCTCATCCGCGACTACAACGACGACCGCATCCGATCGTCTGACGGCGAATCGCTCGCGCTGGTGGGGCGTGCGTCGCACCTGCTGCGCAGTGCACGCGATGCCAACGACGCTTACAATGAAGCGGAGAAAGCCGGCTGCAAGAGCGTGGAGATGCTGCTTTGGCGTGCGGACCTGTTCCTGGAGAAGTACGACCCGGGGCACGCCGAACAGGTAGTCAAGGAAGCCCTGAAGATCGCGCCGGACCACCCCGACGCGCTCGTCAAGCTGGCCGAGGTGAAGCTCGACCAGTCGCTCGACTTCGACGCTGCGGAGAAGGCGATCAAGCGGGCCTTGGCGATCAATCCCAGGCACACGGGCGCGTTCCTCGTCCGGGCAGGCCTCGCGCTGCGCGACTTCGATCTGGCTGCCGCGAACGCCGCCGTCGACGCGGGACTGCAGGTCAACCCGGTGGACCTACGCCTGCTGTCGATGCGTGCCGCCATCCGGCTGCTCGCCGACGACACGGCGGGCTTCGATGTTGCCCGCAAGCGCGTGCTGCAGCTCAACCCCGAGTTCTCGGAGATGTACCAGATCATCGGTGAGTTCGCGGAGTGGGAGCACCGCTATCCCGAGATCGTCGCCATGATGCAGGACGCCGTCCAGGTCAACGACAAGGACGGCAAGGCCTGGGCGGTGCTCGGATTGAATCTCATCCGTCTGGGCGACGAGGACGCCGGTGTCGAGGCGCTGCGCAAGAGCTGGAAGTACGACAAGTTCAATGTCCGGGCCTACAACACGCTGAACCTGTACGAGAGGGACGTGCCCGCGACCTACGAGACAGTCCTGCTCGGCCACTTCCGCTTCCGCTTCGACAAGGCCGAACGGGCGATGCTCGAGCGCTACGTGCCCCGCATGCTCGAAGACGCCTTCGCCCGGATGGTCCAGCACTACGGCTTTACGCCGTCGTTCCCCATCGGGATCGAGCTGTACTCGAACGAGGAGCATTTCAGCGTAAGGACCGCCGGATTGCCGCACGTCGGAATCCAGGGCGTGTGCTTCGGGCGAACGCTGGCCGCGTCCAGCCCCAAGGGCGAGGCCTTCAACTGGGGCAATGTCTTGTGGCACGAGCTGGCCCACGTATTCGCCATCCAGCAGTCCAGATCCCATGTTCCCCGCTGGTTCACCGAAGGGTTGAGCGAATACGAGACGCTCGTGGTACGCCCCGAATGGCAGCGCGAGGAAGACGTCGGACTGTATGCCGCACTCAGGGCCAATCGTATTCCGCGCGTGGCAAGCTTCAACCGGGCCTTCACCCACGCCGACCGCGGCGAAGACGTGACCATGGCGTACTACGCAGCAAGCCAGATTCTCGTCTTCATCGGGCAGCGTTGGGGCTGGTCGAAGATCAGCCAGATGCTCACCCTTTGGGGCCAGGGCCTGCGCGACCCCGAGGTGGTTCAGCGCGCCTTGGGCATCGACATGAACACGCTCGACACGCAATTCAGGGCGTGGCTGGCGCCGCGGCTCCAGCGCTACGATGGCCAGTTCGTGCCCGACCTGCGTGCACCGGCATACGACGACGCGGTGGCTGCGTCCAAGGCCGCGCCCGGCGACGTACGCAAGCAGATCGACCTGTGCATCGCCGCCGCTGCCGACGGAAAGCTCGACGAGGCCAGGGCAGCCCTCGAGGCTGCCAGGCGGCTGCAGCCCGCCGACCCCACCGTCCGCTACCTGAGCGCCCGCTTCCTGGCGGAGGACGGCGACCTCGACGGTGCCCGGGCGGTGTACGAGACGATGATCCGGGACCACCAGGACGGCTACGCGGTACGCATGCGTCTGGCGGACATTGCGGAGAAGAAGAAAGACACCAAGGCGCTTCGCGCCCAGCTCCAGGCTGCAAGGCGGTTCGACCCCCAGCAGATCGAGCCTCTGCAGGCGCTCTACGACCTTGCCAAGAAGGAGAATCGTCCTGCGGAGATGCTCTCCACGTTGCGCGAGCTGTCCCTGCTCGACCAGCACAATCGTCGCGTGTATTCGATGCTCCTGGATCGTCTCGCCAAGCACGGCGCGTGGCCCGAGCTGGTGCGTGTCGGCGCCCGGGCCATCTTTCTCGACGTTCACAACCCGAAGGTCCACCGGCTCTACGGACAGGCTCTGGGCAAGTCCGGACGCCCCGACGAAGCGCTTTTCGAACTCGAGTCGGCGCTCGTCGCTCAGCCCGACGACCAGGAAGCGTCCGCGGTCTGGGCAGCCATCGCCGAGGTTCGCAAGAGCATCGGGCAAGACGAGCAAGCCCGCAGCGCGGCGTCCAGAGCGCTCGAGCTCGACCCGAACAACGCCGAAGCCAAGGCGTTCATGCGTGTCCACGAGGCCGGCCATCCGGCAGGCCACACACGGACCAGACCATGAGAACACCAGCCCTTTGCCTTCTGATCTCCGCAATGCTTGCGCTGCCTGCGTGCAGCTCCGACGCGACCGCCGACCGGTCCGTATGCTCCACGATGGGCTGCTCGGACGGCCTCGAGGTCACGTTCGTGGCCTCCTCGTGGCCTGCTGGAGCATATCGCCTCGACGTGACTGCGGATGGCCGCGCGTACGACTGTGAGACCTCGCTGCCGCTCGAAAAGGACGCGCCCGTGCGCTGCTCGAGCACCGATGTCATGCTGATGGTTTCGGGTACGGAGCTACCTGCCGCGCAACAGGCCATTACGGCGATGCACTTGTTCGTGCTCGCGGAGACGGTCGAGGTCACGCTCAGCCGCGACGGTTTTCCTCTGGCGACGCAGACCTTTCATCCCGTGTATGCCACGCTGCAGCCCAACGGCCCTGCGTGTGAGCCCACGTGTCGTGTGGCGGCGGGCTCGATGCAGCTATAGCGGCCTGTCCTCGCCGTCTCACCGGGCCCTGGGCCCTTGGGGTGATCCGTTCGAGCTTGCTTCCACCCCGCCGAGGTGGCATCTGATCCTTTCGTGGTTTGCAGGCCCGAGCAGGTCCCGCCATGGATGTTTCGATTCGAGAAGGCGACATCATCAATGACGCGTACAAGGTTGAGCGTGTCATCGGCTCGGGGGGCATGGCGGTGGTCGTGGCTGCGCTGGATCTGCGCAGCCCGCGGCGCGTAGCCATCAAGGTGTTGTTCCGCAGGGCCGCGAGCTCTCCCGAAGTGCTCAAGCGCTTTGAGCGCGAGCAGCAGGTCGTACGCCGGCTTTCCGGTGAACACGTCGCTCGCTTGCTCGACTCCGGCCTGCATCGCAATGCGCCGTACATGGTGATGGAGTACTTGCAAGGCAGCAACCTGGCCGAAACCCTCCGGGTCCAGGGTCCGCTGCCGGTCGAGCAAGCCGTCGACTATGTCCTTCAGGCGTGCGAGGCCGTCGCCGAGGCGCATGCGCTCGACATCGTGCACCGCGACCTGAAGCCCGGCAATCTGTTCCTCACGCACCGTCCCGACGGTTCCCCTTGCATCAAGGTGTTGGACTTTGGGATAGCCAAGATTCTCGCCGCCGACCGGGCTGCCGAGGAGTCCACGCTCACCAAGACTACGACGGTGATGGGGTCACCGTTCTACATGTCGCCCGAGCAGGTGATATCGCCACGGAGCGTGGGGCGGTCCACGGACATATGGTCGCTGGGCGTCATTCTGTACGAGCTCCTTGCGGGCAAGATCCCGTTTGCGGCGAAGAGCCCGGAGAAGGTCTGCTCGCGCGTGCTCAACGACCCGCCCGATTCGCTTCGTGCGCAGCGCCCTTACTGCCCCGAGAAGCTCGAGGAGGCGATCGTCAAGTGCCTGCAACGCCAACCCAAGAACCGGCACCCCGACGTTGCCGCGTTTGCGTTCGCCATTGCGCCGTTTGCGTCCGAAGCCTCGCGGGATGCACCGGCTCGGATCGCCAGCATCCTCGCCAATCCCAACGCAGCCGCCCAGCTTCGTGATTCCTCGCATGACCTCGTCGCGTCGCGGGATGCGGACGAGCCACCCGAAGCGCCCACTGTCTATCGGCCAACCCCGCGTCGATCCGGATCCCGCAAGCCCATTCTGGTCGTCGCATTCGGGGTAGCCATGCTCGGCATCGGCTTTGCCGGGGGATTCCTCTTGCGAGCGAAAACCTCGCCTCCCCCTACCGTTCCCGAGCCGATGGCGACCACGGCGGCGCCCGTCCTTTCGGTTGTCACGTCCCTCCCCTCGGCGTCGTCCGAGCCTGTTGCGGAGCCCGACCTCAGTGCTGTTCTGGCCCAGATCCCCATCGAGATGGATCTCGACGATGAAGCTGCGCGCGCTGCCGCACACAAGCGCGCCGAGTTGCGTCGCAAACGCGAGCGGGAGGCCGCTGCCGCCTCATCCTCATCCTCCGATAACGCGGCCGACGCATCTGCTCCTCCAGCGGACACCGCGGTCGTCCCGGCGGTGACCGCCTCGGCACCATCGCCGTCGTCCACGCCNGCCACGCCGACGCCCACCACGCCGAGTCCATCGCGTCCCAACCCGGTCCGATCGGCGCCGACCGGCGAACCCNTGACCGGTCCGGACTCGCCGCCTGCCGCGCGCTCTGCGGCGTTCTGACTGGCGTCCTGCTGCTCGATATCCCTGTCGAAACCTTGAACGGCCTTGCCCTGTTCGCCTAAAGTGATTTCATGGGATGGTTTGGCAAGAAGTTCGAGGACGGTTCGCGCACGGTGCTCGCGATGTACCAAGACTCGGCCGGGCGCCGCAGGAAGTTCCTCCTTGGAGGCGTCGTGCTGCTCGCCGTCCTTGGAGCGGGCGGATTTGGGCTTGCGCGCTACATGAATGCCAAGGCCACGGAGCGGGTCGGCACATCGTGGCTGGCGCTACAGGGCTGCCTGCTCGGCGACGCGCTCAAGCCGGGTGAGAAGCCCAGCCTGCGCTTCCGAGCCATTCAGCTTTCCGCCATGACCCAGGCTGACGTTGCTCGCGTGTCCGCCGGCGCGGAGCCGTGGCCCGATCGGTGCGCCAGGCACGCCCATGAGCTGCGTGAAGCTCTTGTGGCCTCCTCGCGAACCCAGGAGGGGCGAGCCGACCTGGGAAGCTGGTCGACAAAGCTCGCCACCGCTCTTCGGTCCGGCGTCGCTTTTCAGCAAGACCTGTCCGACGTCATCGACCGGACGTGGGAGCAGGCCGCGCAAGAAGGGCTGAGCGCCGCGGGGGGCACCGCTCCCGTCATGCCGCCGCCCCGCCCTGCCTCACCCCTGACCGTCGACATGCTCCGAGACGTCAAACCCATCGTCAAGGGTGCGGCGGACCTCAAGACGTTGGCGCTGGAGACCCATCCCGCTTCCGTCGTGCGGTTCCTGCTCGAAGACAAGGAGGGGCCGGACCGGTACCTTCTCTGCAGCGTCTCTGCTGCGAACGCGACCGGGTCGTGCAGCGCGCTGCCTGCTTCGGTGGTCGCTTCACCGGTGGGGCTCCAGCTTCTGGGCACGGCCGACGACGACGCCGACGTATTGCTGTTCGCGGGCAAGCGTGGAAGCGAAGGCGTGTTCCGGTCGGGCTCGGGCGAGCGTGTCGAAGCGGTCACGAGCCTTGGAGGTTATGCAGCGAAAGACGGGTTCGTGGCCTTGCTNGGNTACGACGAGTCGACCCGGCGNCTCGAACTCGTGCGCAAGACCGGGGCGTCGCCCGCCCAGAAGCTGCCCGTCGTGCCGGACCTGAAGCTCGCCGATCTCGCGCGCGACGCTGCGCTGCTGTGGAACCACATAGTCTATCGCGGCACGAACTCCTTCAACGAAATCTGGCTCGGCAGCGTCGATGTGCGCGCAGCCGCCGCCGGACCCGGCACGCCCGCGCCGATCGGTGTGCTGGCGGAGCCTGGCCCCTCGCAGCCAGATCCCGAGGCGCCTTTCGAGATCACCGGTTGCCGAAGCTCAGGTCTCACTGTCGCCCGAGTGCGTGGCAAGCAGAGCGAGTTCTTGAGCTTCCTCGTGGGCGATCGCTGGACCAAGCCCGTGCAAGTCGTCGGCTACGGGGGAGTTCTCAATTGCCGCAAAGCCGACGCCAGCCTCACGCGGGTCGACATCCCTCGATCCGAAGGCATGCTCGGCGCGGTCATCACGCAGAGCCGGTGCACGCCCGCGGCCTGCTCCACCGAATCCATCACACTCGGTGACCTGCTCAAGGGCGAGCTGACCCTGGCTCCCGTGTCGTCGGTCCTCGCTGCGGAGCTCGATGGCAAGCTGCTGGTGGTGTGGACGGGCGGGGAGCGTGGCGCGCTTCGCATGCGTCTGGCCCCGATCAAGGAGATCGCCAAGGCCCCGGACCATGTGCTCTTCGACGATCTCGTCAAGGACGGCCAGGTGCAAAAGACGAGCACCATCTCCGATCTCCGACTCGTCTCCCGTGAGAAGTACGCCGTCCTGTTCCTCAGCACCCAGGCCGGGACGTTCGCCCTCCGCATCGATCGCGACGGAAGCGTTGGTGTCGTCAACTTTACCCGCGAGTAGCCCTCCGGAACCCGGACCTACTTCCCTCGCAACCCGTCCGACACCAGCCCCTTGCGCAACATGCGGTGCTCGCATGCGTCGAACGGCAGGACCCTCATTCCCACCTTGCAAGCGAGCATCGCATCGCCCGCGACGCCTCCCGTTTCGACCTTTCCCGCCGCGTCCCACGCAAACCACGATAGGCCATCAGCCGTCAGCGCCAGGCTGAAGAGGTAAGCGCCGTCCACCGCGGACAGCACATGGATCCGACCGCTCCTGTCCCGGGCCAGCACGCGCGTCCCGCCATCGGTGACCAACAGCTCCGCCGTGGATGCAGCGCCGGGAAGCTCGCGCTGCCAAACCGTGCGTGCCGACCTCACGTCAAGGGCCGAAATCATGGTGCCGCCCTGCGGCAGCCCCGAGCTGCACACCACGACGGATCCGTCGGGATAGAAGGTCATCGGACCGGCCGAAGCGGGCAGCTCCGCCAGCAACCGCTCGGCGCCCGTTGCCACGTCCACAATCCTGATCGTGCTGGCCGCCTCGCTTCCTGACGCCGGAGGACCTGCCCACACGATGGTCCGGCCGTCGGGCGACAGCATCCACGACCCGGCGATCGGGATCGGCCTGCCCCGACGCCCTGTCGGCAACGTGGTGATCACCACGCCCTGTCCGCTTGCCACGGTGGCGACGACTGCACCATCGCGAGAAAGTTGCGCGCCCAAGTGAGCAGCGATGGAAAGCCGCCTGGTGGCTGCCTGCGGTGCATCCAGGTCCACCACCTCGATGGTTCCATGCTGGCTCTTTCCCGGGCGCGCAGGGCCGACCTCCGAGGACACGGTGACCAGCTTCGGCGGTGTGGTGCTTGTCAGCGTTGCGGCGGTCAGCACGCTTGCGGGGGGCACGGCGTGCTCGAGCAGCGTGTGTCCGTCTTGCAGGCTCACGACGAGCACCTGGTTGCTCGACGGTAGCGCGAGGAGGTCGCCGTTTGCGCTGCAGCGGATACCCGCCCGACCAGGGACCGGTCGCGGGACATGCCACCGCAGCTCGCGACCCGACGCGAGCGACCAGCCGGCAAGCCCCGTGGCTGTGCGAAGCAAGAGGAAGGCGCTGCCTGACGGGCTCGAGAGCTCAGGGTCGGCCAACGCGGGCATGGTGAATCCCTCGACCGGTTCGGACGTTGCCGAAGCGGCGATGTCGAAGCTCCTGCCGCGCCAGTGGGGAAGAAGCAATCTGCCGTCGTTTACGTAGACCGGATTGCCCACCGGCACGCGCGTGGTCATCCGACCATCGACCGCGCCCGTCCTTGCGCTCCAGAACGTCACCTCTCGCGGTCCAGTCGGCGCGGCAATCCGCGATCCATCCGGCGAGACGGTCGGCGGGCCTTCGATCCGGATCGGGCCCTGTCCGCCCGACTGCTGCATGTCCAGCGTGTGAAGGCGTCTCCCCGTCGAGCCGTCCCACACCTCTGCCCGTACGGACTCGCGCATCAGCACGCTCGCGAGCATCGTCGAGCCGTGCGATGCGAACGCGAGGTATCCGCCGACGAAAGGGACCGTCGTGCGCGCGGCNCCCGTCGCCGGGTCCAGCAGGCACAGGTCGCCATGGTCCTCGCCGGTTACCAGCGTGTTGGCATCCAGCCAGTGCCGAACCGCAAGGCACCCGTCCTGGGGGCGGACCTGGCGCGTCTGCGGCGCGGGGGTTCCGGCTTGCCAGAAGCACACGTGGGGACCGCACTGGTAGGCGGCCACGGCTCCGTCCGGCGACATCGCGACGCCGGTCGCCACGGGCATCGGCCCTGTCGATCCGGCGGCGGCTGCTTCCTGCACGTTCCATTGACGTACCGTGCCGTCGAGGGAGCTGGAAAAGAGCCATGTGCCATCCCCGCTGAACCCGATCGACATCACCGGCGCCGCATGGCCTTCCAGCAGTTCGGTCAGGCGCCAGGCCGAGACGTCGAACACCGCGATCGAGTTGCCCCACGCCTGCGCCACGACGCGACCGTCTCTTGTACCCGCGAAGATTTTCGGCTCCGCCGAAGGGCGCGTGTTGGCTTCGTCGTACATGCCCACGACTGTGGCCCGCCCGCCGGCCGCATGCTCCCACAAGGCGAGCGCCGCCTCGAAGAGCTCGTCGGCCTTCGAATCACCTGCCTTGCGCGCCTCGCGGGCCTGGGCCAGCAGCGACCGTGCTCGCGCTTCGACCTCGCTCCGCCGGGGTGCTGCGGGAGGCTCGACCGACGCCGCGCTGCCCGGCGCCGGCGGTGTGCGCAACGGCCGATCGCTCCCGCTGCACGACAGCGCCGCTGCCATCCACGCGACTGTCCACCATCGCGACTGCTGCATGTCATGCCTGCGCTGGTCGACGCTGCTTCGGAATCCAGGCCCACGTCATCTCGCATGCGATGGGCTCCTGCCCGGCTTGGTCGGTGGCACGCACATGCACCGAAACGTCGCCCTTGTCCTCCGTGCGGATGCGCTCCCGCTGATCCTCGGTCAGCCAGGCCTCGACCCGCAACATGCCTTGCAGACGCTTCTTGTAGTCCACGTGCAGGGTCTTGATGACGGG
>JGI24187J35170_1001104_pt1 | contig 12105 bp, 14 predicted proteins | sample YNPBryBLVA2012_FD_35170 | JGI IMG/M metagenome (IMG submission 35170)
ATGGCGAAGCAAAAATTCGAGCGGACGAAGCCGCACCTGAACGTAGGGACGATGGGGCATATCGACCATGGGAAGACGACGCTGACGGCAGCGATCACGAAGGTGTCGCAATTTCTGGGCAAAGCCGAATTCAAGGCCTACGATCAGATTGACAATGCGCCGGAAGAAAAAGCGCGCGGCATCACCATCAACATAGCGCACGTGGAGTACGAGACGGACAAGCGGCACTATGCGCACGTGGACATGCCGGGTCACCGCGACTACATCAAGAACATGATTACCGGGGCGGCGCAGGTAGACGGAGCGATTCTGGTGGTAGCGGCGCCGGATGGGCCGATGCCGCAGACGCGGGAACATGTGCTGTTGGCGCGGCAGGTAGAAGTGCCGAGCATCGTGGTGTATCTGAACAAGATAGACCAGATGGACGATCCGGAGTTGCTGGAGTTGGTGGAGTTGGAGTTGCGGGAATTGCTGAATGAATATGGCTTTCCTGGCGACACGACGCCGATTGTGCGAGGGAGTGCGTTGAAGGCGTTGGAAAGTCCCAGCACGGATCCGAATGCGCCGGAATATGCGAGCATTCGGGAATTGCTGCGTGTGATAGACGAGTACATACCGGAGCCGAAACGGGATGTGGACAAGCCGTTCATGATGAGCATCGAGGACGTATTCTCGATCAAGGGGCGCGGGACGGTGGTGACGGGGCGCATTGATCGTGGGAAGATCAAGGTAGGGGATCCTGTGGAGATCGTAGGGTTGCGAGAGAAGAGCATGGAATCGGTCTGCACGGGAGTGGAGATGTTCCACAAGCAGTTGGACGAAGGGATTGCGGGCGACAATGTAGGCTTGTTGTTGCGCGGGATTGAGCGGACGGATGTAGAGCGTGGGCAGGTGGTTGCCAAGCCGAAGAGCATCACGCCGCACAAGAAATTTCTGGCGGAAGTGTACGTGCTGAAGAAAGACGAGGGAGGGCGACACAAGGCGTTCTTCAGCGGGTATCGTCCGCAGTTCTACATACGGACGATGGATGTGACGGGTTCGTTACGCTGCCGGAGGGAGTAGAGATGGTGATGCCGGGTGACAACGTGAACCTGACGGTGGAACTGATTGTGCCGGTGGCGTTGGAGCAAGGCTCGAAGTTCGCCATCCGTGAAGGCGGCCTGACGGTGGGTGCGGGCGTCGTCACCAAGATCATCGAATAACCTGGAAAGACTGGTGAGTAAGAATGGCATCGAAGAAGAAAGATATTCGCCCTGTAATCACACTGCAATGTAATGATTGCAAGGAGCGTAACTACACAACCGAGAAAAATCGTCGCAACGATCCGAACCGCCTGGAGTTCAAAAAATATTGTCCTCGCTGTCGGAAACACACGTTGCATCGTGAAACGAAATAGTTGAGTAGTCGAACAGTCGGATGGCCTTGACGATGAGGCTGTTCGATTACCTAGGCCAGTAGCTCAATTGGTAGAGCACTCGTCTCCAAAACGAGCGGTTGTGGGTTCAAGTCCTGCCTGGCCTGTCTGAAGGGCAACGCCGTCCTGTCGAAGGCGGCGTTTTAGCCGTAAGATCGTACCTAAGGAGAAACGGTGACTGATAAGAAGGAAAGCAAAAAACAGAACGCCATCCAGCGTCTGGTACGAGAGACGATCGGTGAACTGCGCAGGGTAACCTGGCCTACCCGCCAGGAAGCCTGGCAGATGACCCTCATTGTTCTGGTGGTATTGGCTTTCATGAGCGTTTTCCTGGGCTTGATTGTGGATGGCATTGCCGGATGGCTGTTAGGATTGTTGATTGGCGCCTGACGCATTCGCGGTGAGAATGAGGTCTGTGATGGAGATGCAGGATCCAGAAGAAGAAAGGCTGGCTGAAGAGTCGNTGGAATCGTCCGAGGATGCTATGAACGCCTCGGATCAGCCTGTTTTGAGCGACGCTGACGCCTCACAGCCGGACGAGCAGCCTGCTCCCGTTATAGGAGAGGGACGCGCGCCGTTGGGCGCCGACCCCGCCGAAGGAGGCGCGGCCTGGTATGTGGTGCATTGCTATTCTGGTTACGAGAACAAGGTCCGTTACAACCTCGAGCAGCGCATCGAGACGATGGGCATGAAAGATAAGATTTTCGATGTCATCGTCCCCACCCAGGAAGAGGTCGAAGTAAGAGACGGAAAACGCCGCACCGTAGAGCGCCATATCTTTCCGGGTTATGTGCTGGTCAATATGATTTTGACCGAAGAGTCATGGTATGTGGTGCGCAATACGCCGGGCGTGACTGGTTTCGTAGGCATGGGCAATACCCCTACTCCCTTACGACCGGAGGAAGTGGCCCAGATTGTCAAACGCATGGAAGCAGAAGCGCCAACGGTCAAGGTCTCGTTCAAGGTTGGCGAGCGGGTACGCATCATAGACGGGCCGTTCAACGACTTCCGCGGTATGGTCTCGGAGATTGACACGGAACGTTCGAAGGTGCGCGTGATGGTGAGTTTCTTTGGGCGAGAAACGCCGGTAGAATTGGATTTCCTTCAGGTCGAGAAAGCATAAATTTGACGGTAGCAGGCCGAAGTCTGGCCTGATGCGGTGGGAGGGCGTCCCTAATCGCCCGCTAAAACCACGAGTGCCGGAGGTGAGTCCCGGTACAAGGAGAAAAAATGTCCAAGAAGTTAAAGGCAATCGTTCGTTTACAAATCGAGGCGGGAAAGGCTAACCCAGCCCCGCCGATCGGCCCGGCGCTGGCCGGACATGGCATCAACATCATGGCGTTTTGCAAGGAATATAACGCCCGCACGGCCAATCGGCCTGGCGAGGTGCTTCCGGCAGAGATTACCATTTATACGGATGGGTCGTTCACCTTCATTCTCAAGACGCCGCCGGCTGCTGTGTTGTTGCGCAAAGCGGCCGGGGTAGAGAAAGGCTCGGCCGTGCCGAACAAGGATAAGGTTGGCAAGGTGACGCGCGCGCAGATCAAGGAAATAGCAGAATTGAAGATGAAAGACTTGAACGCCATTGATCTCGAAGGCGCAATGCAACAAATTGCCGGCACAGCCCGTAGTATGGGTATTACAATCGTTGACTAAATGGGTGGGAGGGTTGTTTGGTCGTTGCAGGTCAGCAATGTCATTGTCTCGTAGCCAACGACAAGGCTATTTGGCATGATGCTCTGTTGATGAGACTATCCGACCCGCTTGTACCACGGAGGTAATCATGACAAAACACGGTAAGAAATATTTGGCCGCCCTGGCCAAAGTGGATCAAGAGAAACTGTATTCGCCGCGCGATGCGATGGAACTGGCCAAGGAAACGTCTGCGACCAAGTTCGATTCGACGGTAGAAGTGCATATCCGTACTACGCTGGACCCTCGTCAGGCTGACCAGCAAATACGCGATGTAGTCGTGTTGCCGCATGGCTTGGGCAAAATGGTGCGCGTGCTGGTCTTTGCGCAAGGCGAAGGCGCCGCCGCTGCCCGTGAAGCCGGCGCCGATCTGGTGGCCGATGACGACGAAACCCTGAAGAAAATCGAAGGCGGCATGACCGATTTCGATGTGGCAATTGCAACGCCCGACATGATGGGCAAAGTAGGCCGCTTGGGACGGGTGTTGGGCCCGCGCGGTTTGATGCCCAATCCAAAAGCCGGTACGGTTGTCAATGCGAGCGACTTAGGCCGCACCATTCGGGAAGCCAAGGCCGGCCGCGTGGAATTTCGCCTCGACAAGACCGCGAATATGCACGTTGTTATCGGGAAAACTTCCTTCGAAGCAGGCAAATTGCTCGACAATTTTGCTGCGCTGATGGAGGCTATTCGCAAGGCCAAACCGGCCGGCGCAAAGGGCAATTACATCAAGCGCATTACGGTCGCTACGACCATGGGGCCTGGTATCAAGATCGAGCCGAATGAGGCTCAAGCACTGGAGGTAGGCGGGTAGTTTCACCCGTTATCTTGAATTCGCCACTTGCCCGTGACGGCAGGCGTCCTGCGAAATGCTGGACTTAATTTCCTGCCCAGGCGAGGACGGTATGCTGTGTGCAGCCTGAATGCAGGCTGTTTCCCGCGTCAGGGATGCTCGCATGAGCAAGAGCAGAAGTCTTTGCCTGTGAAAGTGGCAAAGACTTTTTGCATAGAAAGGAGGTGAATGTCCCTTGGCTCTGTCGAAACAAAAGAAAGATGAAGTGCTGGAGCAATATAAAATGTGGCTGAGCAAAAGCCAGGCCGTGATTCTGGTGGAGTACAGCGGCGCAAACATGAAGGATATGGACAATATCCGCGCCAAGATTCGCGAATCGGGCGGTGAGTTCCATGTGATCAAGAATACGCTGGCAAAACGCGCTTTCCAGGCCAGCGGCTTGACGATTCCTGAAAGCCTTTTGACAAGCAGCACAGCCGCTTCGTTTGCTTTTTCGGACCCGGCGGCGACCGCTAAAGCCCTGGCCGATGTCATAAAAGGCATAGAGGCGATCAAAGTCAAAGGCGGCTTCATGGGCGCTGAGGTGCTGAATGTTGCCCAGGTGAAGGCACTGGCTGATCTGCCGCCTTTGCCGGTGGTGCGCGCACAATTGCTGGGTGTCTTGCAGGCTCCCGCTGGAAAGTTGGTGCGCACGCTTGCAGAACCGGCTCGTTCGCTGGCGGCTGTTTTCCGCGCCTATTCGGAAAACGCCCAAGCCGCAGCGTGATCGGCGTTCTATCACGCAAAACTGAAAAAATTTCTAACTTTGTAAGGAGTACTCACAATGGCTGCAAATCTTGAAAAGTTGGTCGAACAACTGAGTGAACTTTCTGTTTTGGAGGCGGCTGAATTGGTCAAACTGCTGGAGGAGAAATGGGGCGTTTCTGCCGCTGCTCCTGTGGCGATGGCCGCCATGCCCGCCGGCGCTGCCGCTGCTGCTGCGGAACCCGTCGAAGAGAAGACCGAATTCGATGTCATCATCAAGGAAGCCGGTCCCAAGAAGATCGAGGTCATCAAGGTCATTCGCCAATTGACCAGTTTGGGCTTGGGCGAGGCCAAGACTTTGGCCGAAACTGCCGGCGGCAAGGTCCTGTCGGCTGTGGGCAAAGAAGCCGCGCAGGAAGCCAAGAAGAAACTGGAAGAAGCCGGCGCCGTTATCGAACTGGCGTAAGGCATTTGTCCAAATGGAAAAGACGACTCGATCGAGTCGTCTTTTCGATTCAGACGGCCTTCATCGAGGCCGTTTTTAGTTGTGTGCTGGCTATACTGCCACCGTATCCACTTTGCGGATGACCATGACGACTTTGCCTCGAATTTCTAACGGTTCTTCTTTGTCAATCAAGATGGGCCTCATGGTGGGGTTGGCAGGCTGAAGGCGATAGCCGTCTTTTTCCTTGTAGAAGTATTTGAGGGTTGTCTCATCGCGATTGGGTAGCCAAACTGCCACCATTTCGCCGTTGCGGACTTCGTTATTGCTGGCTACCGGTTTCATGATGACGTAATCGCCATCGTTGACCATCGCATCAATCATCGAATCGCCTTGCACTTCCAGGGCATACAGTTGCTTGCCTTTCTCTGGGACAGGCAAGAGCGAAGCGGCAATGTCCAAACTGGTTTCTGCGTCGTAGTAGGGGAAATCAGAAGCAGGGACAGGCACTGGTTCGCCGGCAACGATGCGCCCAATGACAGGCACGCGCAGTAAATCGTGGAGAACCTGAACGACTTCTTTTACTTTTTCCGTCAGGCGCAGACCGCGTGAGACGCGCCCATCGCGCTCGATGTAACCCATTTTCTCGAGTTGATCGAGGTAATAATTGACCACCGACGTAGATGAAATTCTGACAGCGTCGCCAATTTCACGAATCGAGGGAGGACGGCTATGTTGCGTCTGGTAAGCGGTCAAAAACTCCAATACTCGCACGTGGCGGTCGCTCAATCCTTTGCTCTTACGAACCATCATCATGTGTGCCTCCTGCCAGATTCTGGCGCAGGTGAGCGTTTATCGCTCATTTGTGCTATGAATGTTACCCGAACATCCGTTCTGTGTCAAGGTTAAATTGGCTTGCTCTGAAGCAGGACACTGCACAATAACGCGCCCATCTGATACAATCTGCATATAACTTAATACGCCTCTCGACTGCGCGGCGCTCGGGGCATATCTTTCACCTTCCTAAAAGGAGACCGAAACTATGAAACACTTCCTCGATGTGTCCGATTACTCCCCCGCTGAAATCCAGGACATCCTAGACCTTGCCATTCGGCTGAAGAAGGAATACTTCGCCGGTGGCAACCCGCCCTTGTTCAAAGGGAAAGTACTGGGCATGATTTTCCAAAAACCCAGCCTGCGGACGCGCGTTTCGTTCGATATGGCTATGCGGCACATGGGCGGCGATGCGTTATACCTTTCTCCTAACGAGATTGGGCTGGGCAAGCGTGAAGCCATTGCGGATGTAGCCCGTGTGATGTCTGGTTATGTGCAGGCGTTGATGGCACGCGTGTTCGAACATGCTCACGTGGTCGAATTGGCAAAGTGGTCGTCGGTGCCGGTCATCAACGGTTTGAGCGATTTCAGCCATCCCTGTCAGGCTATGGCCGATGCGCAGACCATCATCGAGAAATTTGGCACCATGAAGGGCCTAAATGTGACTTTTGTGGGCGATGGGAACAACGTAGCCGTTTCTTTGATGCATATTGTGGTGATGTTGGGCGGCAATTTCACGATTGCCAACCCTGAAGGTTATGACATGCCCGAAGTAGCGCGTGCAACCGGCGCAAAATTGGCTGCCCAGTCGGGCGCAAAGATTACTTATCTGCGTGACCCGCATGAAGCGGTCAAGCACGCCCAGGTTATCTATACCGATACTTGGACCAGCATGGGGCAGGAAGAAGAGGCCGCCCAACGCGAGAAAGTCTTTCCGCCTTATCAGGTCAATGCCCAATTGGTGAGCGAGGCCGATAAAGATGTGATTGTGATGCACTGTCTGCCGGCCCATCGCAACCAGGAATTGACCGACGAAGTGGCCGACGGCCCGCACTCGGTCATCTTCCCGCAGGCGCACAACCGTTTGCACGCACAGAAGGCGATTCTGGCGCGCTTGTTCGGCGTGGCATAGGATTTTTAGAGATGAGGTGCTATGGATTGCGGATGGCGTAATACGTCATGCGTAATACGTAATACGTAATACGTAATACGTAATACGTAATGAGTAGTGCTCAAGGGATGAACTCGAGCATGAATACCCAAGACTATATTGCATTGGAGGAACAGTACGGCGCGCATAACTATCATCCGCTAGATGTGGTTATCGAGAGGGCCGAAGGGGTGTGGGTCTATGATGTGGATGGCAAGCGCTACCTCGATTGCCTGAGCGCGTATTCGGCAGTCAACCAGGGGCATGTCCATCCTAAAATCTTGGCGGCGCTGGTGGAGCAGGCGCGCAAAGTCACGCTCACCTCGCGCGCCTTCCGTAACGATCAACTGCCGCTCTTTTATAAAGAACTCTCCGAGATGAGCGGCTATGAGATGTCTTTGCCGATGAATTCTGGCGCTGAGGCGGTAGAAACGGCTGTCAAATTGGCGCGTAAGTGGGCCTATGTGGTGAAGAAGGTGCCGCGTCATCAGGCTGAGATCATGGTAGCGTCGGGCAACTTTCACGGGCGGACGACGACCGTCATTTCATTCTCTACCGAACCCGCCTATCGTGAAGATTTTGGCCCGTTCACTCCGGGCTTCGTGGTTGTTCCATACGGCGACGCGGCTGCGCTGGAGAAAGCCATTACGCCTCATACTGCCGCCTTTCTGGTGGAGCCTATTCAGGGTGAGGCGGGCGTCGTTGTTCCGCCGCCAGGCTATCTCAAGAAGGCGGCTGAGATTTGCAAAAAGCACAACGTCTTGCTCATTGCCGATGAAATTCAAACCGGTCTGGGGCGGACAGGGAAATTGTTTGCCAGCCAACATGAGAATGTGCGCCCGGATATGATTATCATCGGCAAGGCGCTTTCAGGGGGCTTCTATCCTGTTTCGGCGGTGCTGGCTGACCGGGAGGTGATGGACCTGTTCCAGGCGGGGGAGCATGGATCCACTTTCGGCGGCAATCCGCTAGCAGCAGCGGTAGCACGCGCCTCGTTGAGGGTGATCCGCGAGGAAAACCTGGCAGAGCGTGCAGAAAGCCTGGGGCGGTATTTCGTCGAACAGTTGGCAGAAATTCCCAGTGCGCACGTCAAAGAAGTGCGCGGCAAAGGCTTGCTGATTGGCGTGGAGTTGAAACCCTCGGCCGGTGGCGCGCGGCGTTTTTGCGAGGCGCTGCAATTCAAGGGCATTCTGGCCAAAGAAACACACCAGAACGTCATCCGTTTTGCTCCGCCACTGGTGATTGACAAGGCGACCATTGACTGGGCATTGNCCGCTATCCGCGATGTGTTGAATATGGATTGATCATGAGGCCCTAAAGGTTTCGAATACCTTTAGGGCTTTTCGAGGAGGTTTCTATGAACATTGGCATTCCAAAAGAACGGCGTCCTTCCGAGTTCCGTGTCGGTCTTTCACCGGCGGGCGTCGAAATTTTGAAACATCAGGGGCATACGATTTTCGTGGAGCATGAGGCTGGGCTGGGGGCCGGTTTTTCAGACCAGGAGTATGAACGCGCCGGGGCGCGTATTGTCTACGCGCCTGACGAGGTGTTTGGCCGTGCCGATCTATTGTTGAAGTTTGCGCGCCCCCTGAAAGAGGAATTGGAATGGATGCGCGCCGGTACGGTTGTGGCGGGGTTGCTCCATTTGGCTTCTTCTCGTCAAGATAAGATCGAAATTCTGGTCAAGAACAAGATTACGGCGATTGCCTATGAACAGATCGAAGAGGCAGATGGCACCACGCCGGTCAAGAAACCGCTGGCGCAAATTGGGGGACGGATGACAGCGCAGATAGCGGCTCATTTCATGCAGAATTACAAGGGCGGCAAGGGAATTTTATTGAGCGGCATTGCCGGGGTGCCTCCGGCTGAGGTGGTCATTATTGGCGCTGGCGTGGCCGGCACTTCTGCTACTCAGGCGTTTTTGGGGAACGGCGCGCATGTGACCGTGCTGGATAGCGACTTGCGCGCTTTGCAGCGGCTCGAAGAGCGCTTTCCGCAGGCTGTGACGATGCTCGCTACTCCCAAAAATATTGCCCGCACATGCGCTTTTGCCGATGTGGTGGTGGGCGCTGTGCTGGTGCCGGGAGAACGTTCGCCGATTGTATTGAAACGCGAGATTGTCAAGAAAATGAAGCCTCGTTCGTTGATTATTGATATGAGCATTGACCAGGGCGGTTGTGTGGAAACTTCTCGCCCAACCACGCATGAACAGTGTACGTTTATCGAAGAAGGCGTCATTCACTACTGTGTGCCGAACATTCCTGCGGCAGTGGCGCGCACAGCCACCCACGCCTTTGTCAACGCCGCCATGCCTTATATTCTGGAATTGGCTAACAAAGGTTGCCGGCAAGCAATAGCGGAGAATAAGGCCCTGGAGAAGGCCGTTTGCACGATAGAGGGACAATTGCTGCATCTGGCGCGCTTGAATGGTCAGGTTGGAGGAGGGGTATATGGATTGGACTAGCATCTATCAATCGCGTGTGACGACCCCCGAAGAAGCGGTCAAAGTCATCCAATCGGGGCAGCGCATCTTCCTGACGGGGAATGTTTCGGTGCCGCAGAAGATTCTGGCGGCGCTGGTCAATTATGCTCCCAACCTGCGCGATGTGGAAATCGTCCAGGCGCTGACGGTGGGGTCGGCGGATTACGTCAGCGAGGCCATGCAAGGGCATCTGCGCGTCAACTCCATGTTTATCAGCGCCAATATCCGCAAAGCAGTACATGAGGGGCGTGCCGACTTTACGCCGGTTTTGCTATCTGAGTTCCCCTTGTTGTTCAAGCGCGGTATTTTGCCGTTGGATGCCGCCCTGATTCATGTCTCTCTGCCCGATGAACACGGTTTTTGCAGTTTGGGTGTGGAGGTCGGTCTGACGAAGTCGGCGGCTGAAGCGGCCAAGGTCATCATTGCAGAAGTCAACGAGCAAATGCCGCGCACCCTGGGCGACTCGTTCATCCACGTCAGCCGCTTGAACTACATCATCCCGGTGAATTATCCCATTGCTGAAATGCCCATGGCCGAAGAAAGTCCATCTGATATTGTGGAAAAGATTGCCGGTTATATTGCCGAACTGATTCCTGATGGCGCGACCATGCAAATGGGCATTGGCGCTATTCCTGATGCAGTGCTTAAATACCTCTTTACCAAGAAAGACCTGGGCATTCATTCCGAATTGTTTTCCGATGGTGTAATTGACCTCGTCAATGCTGGCGTGTTGACCAACGCGCAAAAGAGTCTGCATCCTGGCAAGATTGTGGCCGGTTTCATCATTGGCACCAAGCGGCTGTACGAATGGGCAGACGACAACCCGCTCATCGAATTACACCGCACCGAATACGTCAACGATCCCTTTGTCATAGCACAAAATGACCGCATGGTGGCCATCAACTCGGCTATCGAAGTGGACCTGACCGGTCAGGTGTGCGCCGACAGCATTGGCCCCAAGTTGTATTCTGGCGTGGGCGGTCAACTGGACTTTATCTACGGCGCTTCTCGCTCCAAAGGCGGCGTGCCTATCATTGCCCTGCCAAGCGTCAATGTGATGCGCGATGGAACGGCGCTTTCCAAGATTTCGGCCATGCTCAAACATGGCGCCGGCGTTGTGACCACGCGCAATCACGTGCGTTACATCGTCACCGAGTATGGCGTGGCTGATTTGTACGGTAAGACCATCCGTCAGCGCGCCAACCAATTGATCAATATAGCGCATCCTGACTTCCGTGCTGAGTTGAGAAAACAGGCCAGCGAATTACATTACATTTAGTCTCATGAACCGCCGTGTCAAGATTGTAGCCACCCTCGGCCCTGCCAGCGATAGCGAGACCATGATCGAGCGCTTGCTGCTGGCAGGCGTGGACGTGGCGCGCCTGAATTTTTCGCATGGCACACAGGAGCAACATGCAGCCTGCATTCGGGCTGTTCGCAAAGCGGCCGAGCGGCTAGGGCGGTCGGTGGGCATCTTGCAGGATTTACAAGGCCCCAAGGTGCGTGTGGGCGACCTGCCTCAACCGTTGTATTTGGAGAACGGCCAACAAGTGACGTTGTATGCGGCTCCAGACGCGCCGCCGCTGTTGGACGGTCCGCTCATCCCGGTCGATTTTTGTGAATTGTTCGATTCTGTCCAAGCCGGAGATCGCTTGCTGCTCGATGACGGTCGTCTTACGCTGGAAGTGGATTCCGTGCAAGGCCGCGCGCTGCGCGCGGAGGTGCTGATTGGCGGGCCGCTTTCCTCTCACAAGGGCATCAATCTGCCTGGCGTCCGATTACGGGTAGCGGGATTTACCTCCAAAGACGAGGCCGATTTGTCGTTCGGCATTGCCCAGGGCGTGGATGCGGTGGCTGTCTCGTTCGTCCGCTCGGTGGAGGATGTAAAGCAAGTGCGCGCTGCGATGGAACGTTTTGCGGCTGGCGCCCCCCTGCCGCTCTTGATTGCCAAACTGGAACGCCCCGAGGCGCTCGAGCAACTTCCTGAAATCCTGGAGGCGGTGGACGGTGTGATGGTGGCGCGCGGCGATATGGGCGTGGAGATGCCGCCAGAACGTGTGCCGGTCTTGCAGAAACACATCATTCAACAAGCCAACGCGCGCGCCAAACTGGTGATTACCGCTACGCAAATGCTGGAATCCATGATTCAGAATCCCTTGCCTACCCGCGCTGAGGCTTCCGATGTGGCCAATGCCGTCTTCGATGGCACCGACGCGGTCATGCTTTCGGCTGAAACTGCTTCTGGCAAGTATCCGCTAGAAGCGGTGGATATGATGGATCGCGTGGTTCGTGAGGCCGAGGCTCATTTTCGCGAGTGGGGCAGCGCCCAAGAACGCACCCCTGCTCTGGGTGAAAGTGATGCCGCTTCGATGGCGCGCGCGGCCCGCGAGTTGGCGCACGACCGCGATGTAGCGGCTGTGGCGGTGTTTACGATGCAGGGGCATACTGCCTGGCTGATGTCTAAGTACAGGATTTCATAAAACCGCTCCGAGTTTTGTTTCCAGTTTCTGAGCGGTGTATGTCCACTGGATTGGTTTGGGTGAAAGGTTCTCGCACC
>JGI24187J35170_1001105_pt1 | contig 12104 bp, 7 predicted proteins | sample YNPBryBLVA2012_FD_35170 | JGI IMG/M metagenome (IMG submission 35170)
TGGCCGTTGCGCATGGCGACAAACGTGTCGGCATCGCCCGCCAGCCCCGCTTCGGAAGCGCGCAGGAAAGCGCCCGCCGTACCGTCCTCCCGGATCTTCACCAGCCACGCAGCGTTCGTCCACGTGGGCTCGCCGTCCGCGGCCGCGGCAGCCTTGTTGCAGTTCTCCAGATAGCGGCGGTCGAAGCGCTCGTTCTCGATGATCCACTGGATCATCGCCAGGGCGATAGCCGCGTCCTGCCCAGGCTTCACCGGCAGCCACTTCCACGCCTTGGCTGCGATCTTCGAATGGCGCGGATCGATCACCGCCGCCTTCAGCCTTCCGCTCGCCAGCCCGCGCGTGATCTTCGGAACTTTCAGTGGCGGGCCATAGTTGCCCTCCAGGACGTTCGCGCCCCAGAAGATCACAAACTCGGCGTTTGACAGGTCGGCCATCCAGTATGCCTTGGCGCCGCCGGTGAACGTTCCGCCGCTCGGCTGTTCCGACATCGCCTTCCCGGCAAAGTAGATCGAGCCCTGGCAAACAGTCGTGTGCCCGTGGGCGTTGTTCGACCCGAAGCTGTCCTTCACGAAGCGAAGGAAAAAGTCCTGGCGTCCCGCTTTCAGGCGCCCCCAGTTGAACACGAACTGGTTGTTCTTCGGACCAAAATCGGGATGGTCGGGGTCGATCAGCGTACCGAGCAGATCCTTGTGCTTCTCCTTGAACTCGGCCACCGTCATCTTCTTGCTCTGGATCAGGGCCACATCGGCGGCCATCGCCTTGAACGCCGCCGGGTCCTTCAGCGCATACAGCTCCCGGAAGCCTGTCACGCTCCTGCCGCCGTCCTGCGGGAACAGCACGCCGCCTTCGACGATCTCGGTCACGGCCTGTTCGAACGGGATGGTCACCCACTTGCCCTCGCCGCGGGCGCCGGCGCGCTTCAGCACCTTCGTGATCCGGTAAGGATCATAGGTGGACTGCAGTCCGGCCTGCCCCTTCGGGCAGATGTGCCCCTGGATGCGTGCCGACTGTGACGCCGGCGTGTTCCAGTCGATGTGCGGATCCATCGCCCGAGGACCGTAGGGGTTGCCTTCTATCTTCACCGCCACCCCGTCCTGGACGCGCACCTTGATCTCGCAGCCCGTGTTGCATTGCAGGCAGGTCGTGTAAATGTAGCGCGACGGATCCACAGGCTTCAGCGCCCCCGGCGCGGCTTCGGCCGCCTGCGCCCGCTCGACGCGCGCCAGCATCGCGCCGCCCAGCAGCGCGCCGGCCAGAACTTCCCGCCGCCCCGTCTTCTGTTCCATCCGGATATCGCGGTTCCTGTCGTTCGTCATGGCATCCTCCTCAGCGGGAATGGCAGGCCTCGCAGTCCACATGCACGGCGCCGGGCATGGACTCCTCGAAATAGATCACCCGCGGCTTCACGCCCAGGTCCTCGTGCCCCTTGAAGATCCGCCTGCCTTGCGTGACCTCGAACACGAGGCTCGAGCGGTCGCCGCCGTCGCCGAAATACATGGCCCCACCGATGCAGGTCGTCACGCACGCCGGCAGCAGCCCTTCCTCCAGACGGTGGGCGCAGAACGTGCATTTGCGCGCCCGTCCGGAAAGATCGAAGGAGCCCTGCTTCCTCGAATAGGTGCGGCCGTACTCCTCAAAAGTGCGGTCTTCATAGGCCTGCGGCTGAGGCGTGTTCTGCGTATAGCGCCCCAAGCCATCCACGTGGATCAGGTTCCACGGGCAGGCGCGCGCAGCGGCCTCGGCATACGGCCCGGTCAGCTGAGCGTGATCGAACTCCACGATCCCGTCCGGGCGCTTCCGGATCATGCCCGCCGGCACGGCTTTCGCGCAGGGCGGATCGTCGCATTGCAGGCAGTTCACCGGTTTAAAGATGGCGAAAGGCCGCGGCCCGATCGGCAGCTCCTTCTGGATCACCCGGCGCGAGAAGCCGCCCGGCCCGGTGGGCACCTCCGCCTTGCAAGCCACCGTACAGGCATTGCATCCGATGCACTTGCGCGTGTCGACCACCATGATCCACGAAGGCGTGCGGCCGCTGGAAATCGCCCGCTCCAGATCCTGCTGCATGCGGATGAGCGCCGTGCCCGTCGATTCCGCCAGCGGCGGCGGGATCTCCGCCGCCTCCGCCTGTCCCGGCTGCAGCACCTGCAGCCCCAGCCCAGCCGTCGCCGCGCCCGCGCCCATGCCTGCCAGTGCTTGCAGGAATGCCCGGCGGCGTCCGGGGCTCCTGCCGCCCCGCCCCTCGATCGCCTTTTCCTCTTCCATGGCCTTACTCCCTCTGGTTCTCCATTCTTGCTCCCTGTCCTCGGGAAAGGACCGNGCACCAATGCAACATGCAAGCGCCGTGCCAATCGCCCGGCGGGAGCCTGGCCCGTGCACGGCAACCGGACCATCCTTCTAAAATTATGGAATTTCAGATCTTATCCGATCTTTTGACCCCAAGCGAAACCGAAACCCAACCGCCACTCCGTCCGGGAGGTTAGGGGAGTTTCACTCAGCCTGCGGGGGTGGAACGCAAAGCTGGGTGATGTCGCCCAGATCCGTCTCCCGCCCACGCCCGCAGCATTCGGAGTAAAGGAACGTCACCACCTCGCGCAGCGTGTCCGTGTCGGCGGTGTATCGAAGAAAGGTTCCGCTGCGGCGCACGCGCACCAGCCGTTCGTGCTTCAGCTTCTCGAGGTGGTGTGAAAGCGTAGACGCCGGAATCCCGAGGGCTGCCTGGATCTCGCCGGCGAACAATCCCCGAGGATGCGCCGCCAGCAGCAGCCGGAGAATGCGAAGCCGCGGTTCCGTGCCGAGCGCGGCAAACACGTCGGCGTAGCGCGGAACCAGGTCGTCCTGACAGGCAGGGTTCATTGGGTTCCCCGTGGTGGGCGGTGCAGGGCTCGAACCTGCGGCCTCGTGCTTGTAAGGCACGCGCTCTGACCAGCTGAGCTAACCGCCCACAGCTTTGAGTGTACCCCGCCCCGGCCCCTTCAGTTCCCTACAAAGCGCGAATAAAGGCTTCGCGCCAGCCCCGGATCCTGCGTGCCCTTGACAATCGCCCTGCCATCGGGAAAGATCGTCATCTCATGCGGCGGAATGGAGAACCGCAGGGCGAAGCCGTTGTGGCGCACTTCGCCCAGCGCGCCGAGCCGCCGCGCCAGCTCGTCCAGATCCACGGGGCGCTTGCGGTCGTGGATCTGCACCGCGTTCCGGCCGCACAGGCTCACCGGCACGCGAGCCTCCCCATGCAGGTAGCGGCAGGAATGCAGCGCGCACGCCGGGCATTGCGGATCCGGCGGCGGCATCTCCACCTGCCGCACCGTGGCCGCCCAGGCGTCGAACATCGTGATCTTGCGCTCCGGATCGCGCCCGCACAAGAACTGAAGCGCCAGTGATACCTGCCAGGAGGCCACCAGAGACGTGATCGAGTTCAGCACGCCCGCCGTCTCGCACGTCGGCTGCGGCCCTTGCGGCGGCTCGGGGAACACGCATTCGAAGCATGGGCCGCGGCCCGGCGCCACCGGCATTGCCACCCCGTAGGAGCCCACCGCCCCGCCGTACACCCACGGCACGCCGTGCTCGACGCAGTAATCGTTCATGAGGAACCGCGTCTCGAAGTTGTCGGTTCCGTCCAGCACGACATCCGCCCCCTCCAGCAGCTCCTCGATGTTGTCCGGCGTGAGATCCGCCACGTGGGGCTCCAGTTTCGTTTCGCTGTTGATCCGCTCGAGCGCGCGCGCCGCGGCGATGGCCTTCGGCAGCGCCTCGCGGGCGTCGCCCTCTTCATAGAGCCACTGCCGCTGCAGGTTGCTCCACTCCACGAAGTCGCGGTCGATCAGGACCAGCCGTCCGGCGCCGGCGCGGGCCAGCGCCCCGGCATGAAAAGAGCCCAGCGCGCCGCAGCCCACCACTGCAACAGTGGCGTCCCGCAGCCTCTGCTGGCCCGCTTCGCCGATCCCGGCAAACAGGATCTGGCGGCTGTACCGCTCCCGCCACTCCGGTATCATTCCAACCACGATGGTAGCAGCGGCCGGCGGAGGGCCGCGCGCCGCAAGGTAAGATGGCAGTCAGTGAGAAGGGCCCTGGCAGCCTTTGCGCTTCTGGTGTGTCTGGGCGGCCTCGCGGGCGCGCAGATCGCTCCCGGCAGGCTGTACGGAAAACGGATCTCGGAGATTTTGTTCGAACCGTCCCGCCAGCCGCTCACCCGCGACCAGCTGGGCCTCGCCCTCCAGATCCGCCCCGGCGACGTTCTGGACGAGACCTCGCTCTCCCGGGCGATCGGCAGGCTGTGGGCCACCGGGCGCTTCTCCGACATCGCCGTCCGCGCTGAAGAGAACAACGGCGGCGTGGAGCTTGTGTTTGAAACAAAACCTGCGTTCTTTGTCAGTCTCGTGGCGGCCGATCCCGTCCCCGAGCCGCCCAACGTGGCCCAGCTCGTCAACAGCACCCGCCTCAGCTTGGGCGATCCCTTCGACGAATCGCTGCTGCCGGAGGCCGCCGCCAGCCTCAAGGAACTCCTCCAGGCCAACGGCTACTACGGCGCCCGCATCGAATTCGACACCGTGCTGCGCCCGGATACCGGCGAAGCCGACATCCGCTTCCGCATCGTCCCGGGAAAGCGCGCGCGGCTGGCGCGCCCGCAGTTCGAGGGGACGCTGCTCAAGCGGGAGCGCTCGCTCGTCCGCCGCAGCGGGTGGCAGAGGTGGTTCGGGCTGCGGGGCTGGCAGGAGCTCACCGCCGCCCGGCTGCAGCGCGGCATCGAGCGCATCCAGGACGCCTACCGCAACGACGGCTACCTCCGCTCCAATGTGCGGCTCCTCGATCTCAGGTTCGACGCGGAGCGGCTGACGGCATCGCCGCGCATCCGCGTGGAGCCCGGCCCCCGCGTGCGCGTCCGCATCGAGGGGGCGCGCGTCGGCCAGGGCGAATTGCAGCGGCTCCTGCCCATTTACCAGGAGCGCGCCGTGGACCGCGAACTGCTGATGGAAGGCCAGCGCAACCTCGAGGAGCGATTCCGCAGCCGCGGCTTCTTCGACGCCCGCGTCTCCTTCCAGGCGCCGGACCCGGGCCCCTCCGGCGAGCAGCTCATCATCTACCGGATCAACCGCGGCCCGCGCTACCGCCTCGCCGCCGTGGAGTTTCGCGGCAACCGCTACTTTAGCGACGAAACCCTACGGGAACGCCTCTCCATCATCCCCGCCCGCTTCCCCCGCTACCGCAACGGGCGGTTCAGCCCGGAGATGCTCGAAAACGACCGCGCCGCCATCGAGGCCCTCTACGTCAGCAACGGGTTCCGCGATATCGTCGTCCGCACCCGAATCGAGCACAACTGGCGCAACAAGGCCAGCGACATCGCCGCGCGGTTCGAAATCGTCGAAGGGCCGCAGTACCTGGTCGAATCCGTCGAACTCGGTGGCGTCGATCTCCGCCTCTACGACTTCATCCTCTCCCTGCTGAGCTGCACGCCCGGCCAGCCCTACTCGGCGGCCAATGTGGCGGCAGACCGCGACGCCGTCCTCGCCTGGTACTTCAACAACGGCTACCCCGAGGCCGCCTTCGACGCCACCGTCGCGCCCGCCGCCTCGCCCCACCGCATGATCCTGCGCTACCAGGTGCGCGAGGGACGCCGCAACTTCGTCCGCGATGTGCTCGTACGCGGGCTGGTGTCGACCCGCCCGGACCTGGTCCGCAACCGGATCACCGTCCGCCCCGGCGACCCCCTCTCGCAAAGCGACATGGTCGAGACGCAGCGGCGGCTCTACGATCTCGGCATCTTCGCCAAGGTCGACGTGGCCGTGCAGAACCCCGAAGGCCGCGAGCGCAACAAGTACGTCCAACTGCAACTGGAAGAGGCGCGCAAGTACTCCCTCAGCCTCGGCTTCGGCGCCGAAATGGGCCGCATCGGCTCGGGCAACAACTTCGACGCGCCTGCCGGCGCCGCCGGCTTCGCCCCCCGCGGCCTGCTCGGCATCACCCGCTCCAACATGTTCGGCCTCGCCCACACAGCCAGCGCACTGGTGCGCGTCTCCAACATCCAGCAGCGGCTCCTGCTCACCTACCTCGCGCCCCAGTTCTTCGGCAACGAGAACGTCAACCTCACCTTCAGCTCCCTGCTCGACCAGAGCCGCGACATCCGCACCTTCACCTCCCGCCGCAACGAAAGCGCCATCCAGATCGGCCAGCGCCTCTCGCGCAGCCTCACCCTCCAGTACCGTGTCATCTCCCGCTTCGTCTTCATCGACCAGGACACGCTCAAAATCGACCCCGACCTGATCCCCGTCTTCTCCCAGCCGGTCAAGACCATCGCTTTCTCCTCGTCGCTGATCCAGGACCGGCGCGACGATCCCGCCGACTCCCGCCGCGGCATTGCCACCACGCTCGACTTCGGCTTCGCGCCCAGCTTCGCCCGCTCCAGCACCCACTACACGCGCCTCGTGGCCCGCAATTCCACTTATCATCCCGTCCGGCGCGAAGTCGTCTTCGCCCGCTCCACCAGCTTCGGCTGGCTGCACAACCTCTCGGACCGCCCTGTACCCCTGCCGGAAAACTTCTACGCCGGCGGCGCCTCCACGCACCGCGGATTCCCGGACAACCAGGCTGGTCCGCGCGATTTGGTCACCGGCTTCCCCGTCGGCGGCAAGGCATTCCTCTTCTTCCAGCACGAACTGCGCTTCCCGCTCATCGGCAACAGCGTCGGAGGCGTGCTCTTCCACGACATGGGCAACGTCTACTCCTCGCTCGACGCGCTCTCATTCCGCTTCTCCCAGCGCGACCGGCAGGACTTCGACTACATGGTGCAGGCAGCCGGCCTTGGCTTCCGCGTCCGGACTCCGGTCGGCCCCCTGCGCGTCGACTTCGCCTTCGCCGGCAACAGCCCGCGCTTTGTCGGTTTCGAAGGCACCCGCGACGAACTGCTGCGCGGCCAGGGCAAGTTCAACGTGCCCCAGCGCGTCAGCCAGTTCCAGTGGCACTTCTCCATCGGACAGACCTTCTGATGCGGCTTGCGGCTCCTCTCCTGCTCCTCCTGCTCGCCCCCGCAACGCGGGCGGCGGAAATCGTCGACCGTGTGGCCGTCGCCGCCGGCGCCGACGCCATCACCATGAGCGACATCCTGCGCCACCTGCGGTTCCGCTCCATCGTCTCCGGTTCGCCCGTCGAGGATACGGAGGCCAACCGCCGCCAAGCCGCCGAACAGCTTCTGGAACTCCTGATCGTGCGCCGCGAACTCGAACTGAGCCGCTACAGCCCGCCGTCCATGTCCGAAGCCGACGAGGCCATCGAGGACTTCCTCTCCGAAATGAAATGGAGCCGGGAGAAACTCCTCGAGGTCCTCTCCCGCAGCGGTTTCACCGAGGAGGAGTTCCGCCGCGAGATGCAGGCGCGCCTCACCGTGTCGCGCTTCATCGACTACCGCTTCGCCCCCGGCGTACAGGTCGGCGACGAAGAGGTGCAGTCCTATTACGATTCCGAGTTTCTGCCAGCGTTCCGCCAAAGCAACGCCAAGGCCGTGGAGCCTGCGCTCGCCGCCGTGCGTCCAATGATCGAAAGGATCCTCGCCACGCGCAAGGTGAACGCCGCCATGGAGGAATGGCTCACACAGATGCGGCAAACCCTCCGCATCCGTTACTTCGACGCCGCCTTTCGCCCTCAGGGAGGCGCGCCATGACGCGGCGGTGGGTTCTCGGGGCTGCCGCCGCCGCAGCCTTGCTGCTTGCCTCCGCCACGATTCTCGTGCTCCGGTCGGACTGGCTCCGCGCCAAACTGCAGGAGCAGGTCCTGCGCGCTGTGCAGTCCGCCACCGGCAGCCGCGCCTCGCTCGAGCGGATCGACATCGACTGGCTCACCCTCACCTTCCGCCTCGAGCGGTTTTCGCTGGAAGGGGCGCGCCGCTCCGGGGAAGATCCTTTCTTCCAGGCCGCCCGCATCACGGCCCGGCTCGCCCTTCGGCCGTTCTCCCCGCGCCGGTTCTCCCTGCGCGAAGTGCGCCTGGAGGGTCCGCAAATCCACATCTATCACCGCGAGGACGGCTCATCCAATCTCCCGCAACCGCCAGGCCCCCGCCGCGCCGCCACGCCCGTCGAAGACCTCGTGCGCCTGCGGATCGGATTGCTCGATCTTCAGCGCGCCCATTTCACGCTGAATGACCGTCCGCTCGATTTCGATCTGCGCCTCGAGGGCTTTGACCTCGATCTGGCCTATGACTTCCGCAGCCCGCGCTATCGCGTCAGGCTTGCTGCCCGGCGCGCGGCGCTTCCGTGGCGGCTGGCGCCGTCTCTCGAAATGCAGGCGTGGCTCGCCGCCGATTCGCTCGAGATCGTCTCCGCACGTGCCCGCATTGGCGACAGCAGCGCCAGTTTCCAGGGCACGATAAAANGCTTCCGGCAGCCGGAGATCGATATNGGCTACCGCGCATCCGTTCTGTTGCGGGACCTCGAAATCAGCCCCGTGCGCCAGGGCTTTGCGCTCTCGTCCGGCCAGGTTCGGCTCCAGCCCGGCGAACCGCTGCGGATCGAAGGCGGCCTGCGAGCCGAACAGCTCGCCCTCGCCGGCGACGGCTTTCATGTGCGGCGGCTCGACGCGCGGGGCCAGTTCACGCTCACGCCGGAATCGCTCGTCATTCAGCCGCTGGAGCTCGACAGCCCATACCTGGCATGGCGCGGAGTGCTGCGCCTGGATCGCTGGCGCAGCCTCGCCCTCGAAGGGGAAGCTGCCGGTGCGAGCCTTGCGCGCGTGCAAGCTGTGCTGCACGAACCGCTCACCGCGCTCGATGCGCGCCTGGCCGGACCGCTGGGTCTCCGCATGCGCATCACGCCCTCGGGGCCGCGAGAATCGGAGGTGCGCGGCGCTCTGGAAGCGCGGCCCGCCGATGGTCCGGTTCCGCTGGAAGGCCGGGTGCGCTTCGCCTGGCGGCAGCAGTGCAACTGCGTGGAGTTCGAGGATTCCTGGCTCGCCACGGACGCGATCCGCGCCACATTCCGCGGCACGCTGGGCAGCAGCCTCGAGGCCGGCATCCACGCCAGCAGCCTGAAAGACATCCCGGCCATCCTGGCCGCCGCGCGCGCCCCAGGCGGCTTTCCGGCTCCGCTCGCACTGGACCAGGGCGTAGCCAGCGCCGTCCTTCGCCTCGATGGTCCGCTCGACAGTTTGCGCATCTCGGGGTCTGTGGCCGCCAGCCGGCTCCTCTATGAGGGCATCCCTCTCGAGCGCGTGCAGGCGAAGTTTGCGGCGAATGCGCGGCGCCTCGACGTGGAGTTTTTCACGCTGCGGCAGAGCGCCGGGCAAGTGGGCGGCGCGCTGTCGCTTGGCCTGGAGGACTGGAAGCCTCACGCCGGCGGCCTGCTGCGGGCATCGCTCAAGGTGGAGCAGGCGGATCTCGAACAGTTGCTGCGTCTGGCGCGGGTCGAAACCGGCATTCGCGGCGTGGCGGCGGGCTCCGTCCGCGTGGATGGGACCGTCGGGCGGCCTCATGGCTCGCTCCGGCTCGTGGCCGACAACTCGGCGTGGCGCGAGGAGCCGCTGGGCCGGGTGTCGCTGGAGGCTTCCCTCGATGATTCGGGCGGCTTCCGCCTGCTGGCTTTGCGCGGCGGCGCCCGGCTCGAATCCACAGGCTCATGGACGCATGAGCCCGGCGATCCGCGCCGCGGAACCATCCGCGCCGCGGCGCATCTGGCGGGCCTCACGGCCTCCGAGTTCGCCTTCTTCCGCAAACTCCCGCTGCCGTTCGAGGCAACCCTGGAGGCGCGCGGCGATCTCACGCTGGAAACCGGCGAAGGCTTGCCACGCCTGGCTGCGCTGAACGGTTCGCTGGCTGCCGCCCCTGTGCGCCTCGGCTCGGTGCAGTTCGATGGCTTGCGTGTGGACGCGGAGACGAAAGAGGGCGCACTGGCGCTGCGGGCCAGGCTGGAGACGAAGCCCGCGCCGGTGACCGCCTCTGCGTTGGTCCAGCTGCAAGGCGACTGGCCGGCAGAGTTCGGCCTTCGCTGGCCGGGCGTTTCCGTGAGCCTGCTGCATACGTTGCTGGCCGATGCGGGGCGGATGTCCCGCGATCCGCTGCCGGTGTCGGGTTCGTTCGACGCGGAGATCACCGGCCGGGCCGCGATGGCCTCTTTGGAAGGCCTGGCAGGCCGCATCGTGATCCCGAAGCTCGAACTGCGCCCCGCCCCGGAGGATGCCTCGGCCGATAGGCCATTGCCGCAAGAGCTGTTCCTCCGCAACTCGGGTCCTCTGGTGTTCGACTTCGACGAAAAGGCCGTGCGGGTGGCCCAGGCGCAGTTCACCGCGCTGGACACGGATCTGACGCTCGCGGGCGCATATGAATTCGCCGCTCCTCTGCCGTGGAATCTTGAGGCGCGCGGGACGGCGAACCTCGCCGTGCTCGGGTCTTTTTATCCGGCGCTCACCGCCGGCGGACAGGGGCGGCTGCGCGCCGTGCTGCGCGGCGCGCCTTCCGAGCCGCAGGTCAGCGGACAGATGGAGATCGTGAAGGGATCCTTCNATCTCAAGGATCTTCCCGTGGGGCTCGATGAGGTCCACGGCGTGATCTACTTCGACCGCAACCGCGCCAACATCCAGAAGCTCGCCGGCGTTTCCGGCGGCGGGACCGCAACTCTTTCCGGTTTTGTCGGGCTGGCTCGCGGAGATCTCACCTTCCGCCTTCAGGCGCAGTTGAACAACGTGCGCCTGCGCTACCCCGAGGGCGTGAGCAACACCGTGGATGCGGAGTTGGCGCTCACCGGCTCGCAGGCGGCGAGCCTGCTGTCCGGACTGGTGACGGTGAAGCGCTCCGGCTTCGTCGTCACCGGCGACGTCGGCAGCATGGTGGGCAACGCCGGCAATCCCATCCCTGCGGCAGCCGCGCAGAACGAGTTCCTCCGCAATCTTCAGTTCGATGTCCGGCTCCGCAGCGCCCCGGACGCCGTCTTCATCACCTCCTACACCAGCGACCTGCAACTGGAAGCCGATCTGCGCCTGCGCGGCAGCCCCGGCAAGCCCATCCTGCTCGGCTCGCTCTATGCCAGCCAGGGCGAGGTGAACTTCTTCGGCAACCGCTACAACATCTCCCGCGGCGAGATCCTGTTCTACAACACGGGCGCCGTGGCCCCGCAGATCGATCTCGATCTGGAGACGCGCGTGCGCGGCATCACCGTTTATCTCAACGTCAGCGGGCCGCTGTCGAGGCTCAACATCACCTACCGCTCCGAGCCGCCGCTGCAATCCTCCGAGATCCTCGCTCTGCTCACCGTGGGGCGCACTCCCGCGGCGACGTCGGGGTCCGTCGTGGCGACAGACCGCATCCGCAGCCAGACGGTCATGGAGAACTCCGCCGGCACCAACACGCTGCTCGGCACCGCTCTCACCGCCGGACTCAACAGCCGCACGGAGCGCTTCTTCGGCGCCTCGCGGCTGCGGATCGACCCCAGCAACGTTGGCGTGGATGCCCTGCCCCAGGCGCGCCTCAGCATCGAGCAGTCCATCTCGCGCGACGTCACCATCACCTTCATCACCAACCTGAACCGTTCCCAGCAGCAGGTCGTGCGGCTCGAGTGGGATCTCTCGCGCCAGTGGTCGGTCATCGCCATCAAGGACGAAAACGGCGCCTTCGCCGTCGACTTCCTCTACCGCAAGAGGTTCCGCTAGTCATGCGCCTCCGCGCCAACAAAGACAAATTGAAGATCGAGCATTCTATTATCGACGGTCTGCGCCCTGTTCTGGAGCGGCTGGTCGAGGACCCCGGCGTCCGCGCCGTCATCCCCGGCGTCATCCGTCCGGTGCGCGACGCCAAGGGGGCTGTCCGCATCCGCGTCACTGTCCCCGTGCAAAATGGCTGGAAGGCCATCGCGCTCGCTGCCGGCGCGAGGCAGGAGCTGTTCATCAGCACCACGCTGTCACAAACCGAACTCGAACACCTCATCGCCTCCGCCCTCACGAAGACCCACTGACCGGCCGGCACAGCCGATCCGGACACTTCCCACATCCCACATTCAAGGGGACAGCCTGACACGGGCAGTTCGCAGATTTCGTCAAGGGGACGGAGCCCTCTGACGGTTTCGCAGAATCCGGCATTTCAACCACCGGCCGCGCTTCCGGCCTGCTCGAGCCGTTCGCCAGATGCTTTCTCGAAC
>JGI24187J35170_1001110_pt1 | contig 12079 bp, 8 predicted proteins | sample YNPBryBLVA2012_FD_35170 | JGI IMG/M metagenome (IMG submission 35170)
AATAATATCGCCCAGATAATCGAACTGCTGGACCGTATCGCCGACATCAAATTGAATGGTGCTGGGGATCAAATGGGCATAGAGCCAGCCCTTAGACGGCTCGGCCGTCTGTTCCTGGCTAATAGCAATTCGCCAATGCCAATAGCCACTAATGGTAAGAACACATTTCACCACGCCAGCTTCAACTGCATAGGCCGGTTCATTCATCGGAACGATAATGTCCAGCCCCTGGTGAAGATAGGACAAGTCTGGCAGTCCATAACTCATGTGCTGCTCATAATAATTCCAGACCGTATGAACGCTATCGAACGGAATGAAAGGCCAGGGAATTTGTTTATAGAATGAAGATTTTTGTATTGCTTTCTTATTATCAAAGGTCTTGAAATTCCTGCTCGATTTGATTTGTTCGATCAAGACCCGACCCTTCTGATCGTAGACTTTCAAGATTCCTTTTGAAATGCCTTTATCTCGATATTGAATTCCAGCTAGGATCTTTCCGTTGGTTAGCATTAGATCGCGAAACATCTTTTTCCCGCTGAGGGTGTCTTCGAATATTAGATTACCATCTGAAAGCGAATATGCCTTCAGGTGTTTTTTATCGATGATAACCAGGATATTCTGCTCCGATGAAATTCTCACTTTTCTTGGATACCCAAAGCCAGTTTTTAATACTCGTATTAAATTGCCATGGCGATAGAGGCGAGCCTTGTCTCTGAGGGCAATGGCAATGAAATTTTCATCCGCTGAAATATCGAATTGATCGCCGCCTTCATAAGTTTCGATGCGATGATCCAGAATGGAAATAACCTCGAGATACTTGGCATTGCCCACACCGAATTTATTTCCCTTCGAGGAGAAGCCAAACAGAGAAGCCCCAATAGCTGACTCAGCAAAAAGATGTCGGCCAGTTTTGGAATAGAAATGAATAGTCAATTCGCCTTTATAATGATGGGTCATGTCCATGAAGGCGCACATGCCAGAATTAGAGATGAGGAGATCAGAACCAGGGGCTTGATTGAGCTCATATAGCAATTGATCGCCTTCAAAAAATTTGAAATTTCTTAGCTCCCTCACTTCATCGCCCACTCGACCGATTTCATACTGGCACCAGAAGCGACTATTATCGGAAGAAGCTTTGGCGGACGGCGATGTGCTGTGGCAAACAAATATCCCATTAAATGAAAGCTCCACATTTTTTGGCATGAATTCGGTTTCTATTTCCTGGGAAAGAGCGGCTGAAAAGAGCCATTGAATGAAAAGCAAAATTTGGATTAAATTTTTCATGGTGGGCTCCATTTTAAGAAGGACAAATCGGTTCAATTAAACTGCCTTGTCAATAAGATAAATGTTTTGGAGAAAGATGCAACTAAAAATTTTTAAATTCCTTCCCATTCCCTCTTGTCCAACATGGGATCTGGCGTTAAGCATTTTGGGCAGCAGTGCCTCCCAATGAAGTTAGATTCCTTCCGAGTGCTCAAAGCCTAAAATTTTGAATTTCTGAAAAACTTCTCTTCACAAAACAAAATAGTCCTTGACTCAGAATTTTTTTGTAGTAAATTATTGATTAGAATGACGACATCTATTCACAACCACGACTAAGGATTTCGCATGAATTTCGGGCTTCCCCTGGTGGACTACCTTGTTATCGGATTCTATCTCGTGTTGATGCTGGGCATTGGTTTCTACTTTTCTCGTTTTATGAAAGGAGGGAAAGATTTTTTCATCGGCGGCAACCTCATCCCTTGGTGGGTATCAGGGGTGTCCCTTTACATGACGATGTTTTCCGCCTGGACGTTTACGGGCGGCGCCAGTTTTGTCTATCATACCGGTTGGTTTGGCTTGCTATATTTTGCCACCTGGAGCAGCTCGTTTTTCATTGGCTTCATCATCTCGGCCAAACGCTGGCGACGCACGCGAGTTACCTCGCCCGTCGAGTATATCAAAACAAGATTCAACAGCGCCACCCACTTATTTCTCAGCATTTATCTGGTGTTAACCATGCTGTATTGGCCCGCCCATCATTTGGCGTCGCTGAGCAAAATCTGCGCGCCAACCATGTTCCCTGGCTCCATGGCCGCCATCGATGGCATGATCATCGTGATTGGTATTGTCATTTTAATGTATACCTTCTTAGGCGGGCTATGGGCGGTATGCATCACCGACTTGGTGCAATTCTTGATTCTGATCGTCGTCTGTGTCGTATTGATTCCCGCCATTTTCCTCTCGGGCGAATTCCGTTCCTTTGGACAAGCTGTTCAGCAAATTCCGCCATTGACATTCAAGCATATACTGCCAGACGGGACGCTATACGATCACTGGTATTTGCTAGGCCTGATCGCCGCCAATATTTTCGGCAACTCGGTGGGAGAGAAAGCCCAGCGCTATTACAGTGTCCGAGACGAAAAGGCCGCGATGAAGGTCGGCTGGTTAACCTTTATTCTGTTTCTCACCGCACCGCTCTTGTTTGGCATTCCACCGCTCATTGGAAAAGTGCTATGGCCGGACATCAGCCTGCTGGATTATTTCGCCCGCGTGACCAAACCTGAAGAAAATATATTCATCGCTGTGGTATTGCGCTACATGCCCGCTGGGATGGTGGGAATTTTTCTCTCCGCCATGATGGCCGCATCGATGTCCTCAATGAGCGGCGTTTGGAATACGGTTTCGTCAATTGTCTCTGTCGATATCTATAAAAATCGGTTTAAACCGTTTGCCACCGAAAAACAGACGCTTTGGGTGGGTCGGATAGCTGTGCTCGCATTCGCCCTATTCGCCATGGCGTTAGCTCTGGTCATCATTCACAGCAAATATTGGGTATTTTCGTTCACGAATATCTTCTTTGGCCTGACGGGAGTCCCCAGCGCCATCCCGATGTTCATGGGAATTATGACTAAGAAAATCTCCCGCTGGTCTGCCATGGCATCCATTATGGCGGGTGTGCTCACGGCGGCACTGGCGCGCTTTGTACTGAATTATTCGTTGGGGCAACAATTTCTCATCACTGTCGCCACCACACTGCTTTTCATCTTTATCTCTCACTCGCTGGGACGATGGTATAACCTGCGCCGATCCTATGCGTTGATTTTCAGCCTGGGCCTGAGCCTTGCTTTATTTTTCTTTTTCATGATTGCCAATAACAATCCGAATCTGTCATTCAGCCGCTTGACCAATTCAATCGGGGCTGATTTCCTGGTATCGGCACATTTCTGGCTGATCTTGGCTGTGCTGGCGTTGTTCATCTTGAGTTACAAATTTGCCGCACTGTTCGGCAACGATGTGAAGTCGTCACAACAAGAGGTGACAGAATTCTTTAACAAATTAAATCGGCCAATTGATGTCGCCAAAGAGGTCCTTTCCGGAGGGGCAAAAGAGAGCAATATTTTTCCGCTGGTCGGTTGCATGTCGATGGGATTGAGTGGGGTCTCATTGCTGATCTTGATTGCACCCGTGGCTCGAACCAAAATCTGGATCAATCTGGCGGTGAGCGGTTTGCTGTTTTTGATTGGGTTGGGGATGTTTCTGTCAAAATATTTTTCGAAATAATTTTCATTTGCCTGGCTCAGAATCTTTTTCTTCAGTGGATTGAAACAAACCAACGAAAAATCCTCCGTGGGATTCATCGATCCGCTGAGCAAATAAGGATTATCCAGCATAACGAAAAGGAAAGTCCAATTATGGTATCACGGAAACAATTTCTGAAATTAACTGGCCTCGCTTCTGGTCTTCTGTTCATTCATCCGACAAGTTTTTTATCAAAATTGAACACACCATCAGGCAGCAAAAAATTGAACCTGCTCTTTACTTCGGATGAAATCCCAGAGATTCAACGTCGGCTTGAATTGCCGTCCTTCAAGAGATTTTGGGAGGAAATGATAAATGCGGATCTGGAAGATGACCTGAAATTTCTAGAGACTGGCATCGCATTCAATAATCAACTGCGACATCTGCCAAAGGCCTGTGATATTTTGCAGCGCGAGGCGTTCGTTTATGTGATCACTGGCGATCAAAAGCGGGGCGAGATGGCGAAGCTGGCGCTGGAAAAAATTCTGCAATTTAAAAAATGGGACTATTTTCTGGAAGCTGGCAAAGATGTCATTGGTTTGCAACGGGCGCCCTATACCACCCAATCCATCGTGCTGACCTACGAATGGATCGAAGAACTGCTATCGGAACAGATGAAACAGGATGTGCTAGCCCAACTGCCAGAAAAAGGGATCGAGCCATGCTATCGCAGTTGTTGGGGGATGTTGAATAAAGAACAAGTGATCGGCTGGGGATTTGATCCCGAAAGCAGCTTTTATGAGGAGCGGGATATGCGCCGTTGGCCATGGATTCTCTCTCGAACCAATCTTCGCGCCGTGCCGATGAGTGCGCTGGCATTGGGGGCGATATTTTTTTACGGCCGACATCCTCGTGTGCCCGAATGGCTTCGCATGGTGGAGCAGACCTATCACGATTTCTACGATATGTTCGCCCCAGATGGCAGCTACAGTGAGGGATCTGGATATGCCAACTATACCGCCAGCGAATTAATCATCATGCTCGACCTTCTGGAGCGGAAAATGAACCATCGATGGGCGGGGAAGATCAACTGGCAGGGCTTGGTTGATTTTTTTCTGATGACTCGAATGCCGTCAAATTCCCATCCTGAAGGGCATGTCAATTTCGGCGATGGCGGCAGCGGTTTCTTCTCAGACGTGGCATTTTGGGTGGCCCGAACATATCGCGATGGCGTGGCCCAGTATGCCGCTGAACACCACGCAGAAAAGCATCGACTGCTTTCCGTGATCTTCTATGATCCGACCGTCGTCGCTACCAAGCCGAGTGGATCATGGTTCTACCGACATTTCGATATTGGCTGGGTAATTGTTTCCACTGGGTTTGAAAAGGACGATTTTGTGGTCGCCTTGCGCAGCGGCGGCCCTGCCAATCATGAACACGCCGATCGCAATAGCCTCATCTTGAAATGTTTTTCGGAAAATTTGCTGGTCGATGCCTGGCATCCGCCTTACAGCCATCTTCATCCCGCCTGGGCGCTGCGCACCTCGCCAGCGCACAACACCGTTTTGATCGACAACAAGGGACATCAGTATCACGACGGTCGGGAGGGTACCAATGCCTCTCTGGCAGAGGCACGGGTCGTCGCCGAGAATAGGACCGATCAGTACGTCATCGTGACCAGCGATGCCACCCAAGCTTATCAATTGGTGAATGAAAATGTGCAACATGTCAATCGGACTGTTCTGACGGTGCCATCCTTGAAAATGATCCTGGTGGTGGATGTGCTTCAAACCAAAAACCAGCCAGCCAATTTTAAAGCGAGATGGTTTATCGACAACGAAGATAAAAATGGCAAGATTGAGATGGCTGGCAAGAGATTCACATTCGTGCGTCCCCAGGCAAAGTTAGTGGGGATCTGCGATGCCGATCATGGCGTGCAACTGATAAGCGGACGTTTCCCCGTGCCGGAAGAGCATGGCGTTTATCCGTTCATGGATGTCGTTGCCGAAAGGCCTGGGAACAAGGTTGTTCTGATCACTGCGGGGGCGGCGATTCGGAAAGACGACCCATTGCCAGTTTTTAAATTAACCAAAATGAAAAATGGCTGGAAGCTGATAGCCGAAAACAATGGCCAGAGAATTCAGGTCAAAATTGGTACGAAAGGCATGTATCCAGATTTGGCAGTTGACATATAATTTTAAAACTGGGAAAGATGTCATGAAAGGTCCAGTCCTCTTGTCGAGTGGACTCCATCTTTCTCACATTCAAATCAAATTCAGGAACTGAAGGAATGTTGAGCCTCCAAAAATCAAAGCAGCTTTTTGCCCACGCCATGGAAATCATCCCTGGCGGCACGAACACCAATGCCAAGCGGGTCTACAATCTGTTAGACATCGAACATTTTCCGGCCTATATCGAGCGCGCCGAGGGCGCTTATGTCTGGGACATCGACGGAAACAAATATATTGACTACATTGCGGCGTTAGCACCGATCAATATCGGATACAATCACCCCAGAATCAAGGCAAAGATCATCGAACAATTGGACAAGGGCAGCCTGTTTTCGTTGCCCAGTCCCAATGAGGTGGAGCTGAGCGAAATGCTGATCGAAAGGATCCCCTGCGCTGAAATGGTGAAAATCATGAAGACAGGTGCAGAGGTGACATCTGCCGCCATTCGTGCGGCCCGACTGGCCACGGGCAAAGACATGATTCTCAGTTGCGGCTATCATGGCTGGCATGATTGGTGGGCGGCGAAAATCGGAGAAAAGGGAATCCCTTCTTGCTATCAAAATTTGATTGAAAACTTTGAGTTCAATAATTATGCACAATTGGAAAAATTAGTGGATCAACATGAGAGAAAAATTGCTGGCATCATATTAACACCTGCTGCTTATGGCGTGGAACCGAAGGATGGTTTTCTCCAAAAAATCAGAAAGCTGGCGGATCAAAAGGAGATCGTTCTCATCTTCGATGAGATCATCACTGGCTTTCGATGGGCCATGGCCGGGGCACAGGAAAAATATGGCGTGATCCCCGATCTGGCGGCGTTCGGCAAGAGCATGGCGAATGGAATGCCGATCGCGGCGCTGGTGGGCAAAAAAGAACTAATGGAGCCATTGAAAAACAACCTGATCACCTCCACCTTTGCCAGCGAGGCGCTCTCCATTGCCGCTTCGATTGAAACCATCAAAATTATTGAAGAAGAACATATTATCCAGCGATTGTATTATCTGGCCGATCGATTGAGAACCGGGATCAAGGAGATCAGCCAAGCACGAGGGATAGGAATTGACGCCATGGATCCAACCCCGGCAGTGAAGTTTGAATTATTGATCGCTGACGCCGAGCAAAAGCGAAAAACAACACTGGAATTGATCAAACACTGCGCGGCTAATGGAATTTTGGTCAGGCAGGATGGGACCGGAATTTCGATGTGCGTGATAGCGGCGCTGCGTGACGAAGATGTGAATTATACGCTGGCGAAGTTTGATGACGGAATCAAGAAATTAAGTTTCGATTAAGTGAAAATTAATTTGTTGATATTGTGGAGTAAATCATAAGGACATGAAACTTTCATTTTCCACCCTTGGCTGTCCCAACTGGAATTTGGACACAATCATCAAAAACGCCAAAGCCTACGGGTTCAGCGGCGTTGAAATCCGGGGGATTAGAGATCAACTCGACGTCACTCAACTCCCTGAGTTCCGAATTCGCGCCAATGAGACCAGAGATAAGTTTTTGGATGCAGAAATTGAACTGATTTGCTTTGCCACTTCCATTCGGATGGCCGAACCGGATCGATCGAAACGAGCCGAGCATATAGAAGAGCTCAAACGCTACGTGGATCGCTGTGATAAATTCAATACGCCTTTCATAAGGATCTTCGGCGGCGCAATTGGAGAACTCTCCTGGGAGCAGGCCATCGAAGCGGCGACCATCACGCTTTATCAAATGATCGAAATCGTCAATGGGTTAACGACCAAGATCCTTGTTGAAACCCACGACGATTGGATGGCGGCAGACCATTTCAAAGCATTGATGGAGTCAGTGAATTCCGATAAAGTTGGCATTTTGTGGGATGTGAATCATCCCTATATGTTCATCGGCGAAGATCCAGCGGAAACCTGGCAGAAGACTGGCAAGTGGATTTATCACACCCATTGGAAGGATTCCAAAATCGCCATTGATACGGTGATGGGATTTGAGCCATGCCTGATGGGCGAGGGCGATCTCCCCCACGAACAAATTTACAATGTGTTGAAACAGGGCGGATATGATGGCTATCTTTCGTTCGAGTGGGAGAAGCGCTGGCACCCTGAATTGCCAGATCCTGAAATTGCGTTTCCTCACTATGTGAGCTACATACAAAAGCTGATGAACCCAAACCACGAAGCATAGAAATCAAAAAGGCTTTGACCGCTAATTTCGTTCCATTCCGCTAATTGTGGCTTCACGAATATGGCACAATGAGCGGAATTCCCAGTTGGATTTTTCGTCCAGCGGCAAAGAAATGTTTTGGAGCTTCCAACTCTGCTTCGTCAGATTAATATAATCATTCTACCCTGGCCGGTACATCCTTCGGTTGCTTCAAAGGGGGGAACGATAACAAGTCCCTCCGCAAGCTGGAGGAGGGATTTAGGGGGATGTTAAGAGGCGCGAGTACCGAAAATTTTGTGGTTATTTTTAATCTGACTACATAGGAATAAATAACAATCGAAACGAGACCATGACCGCAAAACAACGAGTCCACGCTGCCCTAAAGCGCGAACCTGTCGATCGCATCCCAATTTTTATGTGGTTTCATCCTGATACAGCCATGCGGTTGGCTAACCTGTTGGAAATTCCAGCAAGATTTGTCGCAGCGGCCCTGGGCGATGATGTGCGGCAGACCTGGGTTGGCAACAATTACGCGATGGAAGGCATCGTTCACCAGCATGATGGCGAAACCCATGTCGACGATTGGGGCATCGAATGGATAAAGCGGGGGCCGTTTAATCAGATCAAAACCTATCCCTTATCGAATGCCACTCGAGAGGAGATACGGCGCTATCAATTTCCGCATGACAAAATCAATGTGTTGCTGGAAAACATGGCTCCAATCATGGCTGAAGCGGATAAATTTTTTATCGGCTGCGATGTATCACCATGCTTGTTTGAAATGATTTGTCGTTTGCGAGGCATGGAAAATGCCATTATCGATCTGGCCGATGATTTGGAAATCAGCAACATCTTAATGGGAAAAAGCGCTGCTTTTGCCATTGAGCTCAGCGAAAAGGCCTGTCATCAATTTAAATTGGATTGGCTCTGGACGGGCGATGATGTCGCCGGACAATTGGCCATGATCATGAGTCCCCAATGCTGGCGAGAATTGATTCGTCCCCATCTGGAGAAAATATTCGCTGTGGGAAAATCAAACGGGCTGTGGATTGCCTACCACTCCTGCGGCGCCGTTCGACCGATCATCCCTGACCTCATCGATATGGGAGTGGATGTGCTCAATCCGATCCAGTGCAATTGCCCAGGGATGGATCCAATAGAATTGAAAAAGGATTTCGGGAAAGAGTTGGCGTTCATGGGCGGGGTTGATACGGTGGATGTATTGCCCAATGGATCCGTCGATGATGTGCGACGCGAGACAGCCAAATTAATTGAGGGGATGACCGTTGATGGCGGCGGATTTATTTTGGCAGCCTCGCATACCGTTCCGCCCGAGACACCAATTGAAAATATTTTCGCGATGTACGAAGTGGCGGGAGTGAGTCGAACCGAAATTTTTGATCGAGCCGCAACTCTCAGAGAAAAAATGAACAAGCTCCAAAAGACAAATGAAAATAAATTTCAGCACTCAAAACAGAAAATTCCAAACCGGCAGCGATCTGCTTGAGTGAAAGAGAAAATCATGTCCAAAAAACTCAATTTCGGAATCATTGGCATCGGCCATGTTTCGTCCATTCATGCCCAATGCATTCAACAACTGGAGACCTGCCGCCTGGTGGCGGTTTGCAGCCGCTCTGAGGAAAAAGCGAAAAAGGCTGGTCAGGAATACGGTGTCGCCTATCACACTAATTTTATTGAAATGATCCAGCGACGTGATATTGATGCCGTGAGCATTTGCACGCCCAGCGGGATGCATCTCGAACCTGCCCTTGCTGCTGCCCAGGCGGGAAAGCATGTTATCATCGAAAAGCCAATTGAGATCACGCTGGAACGCGCCGATCATATCATCCGTGCCTGCCAAGAGGCGAAAGTGAAGCTCGCCGTCATTTTTCAACACCGTTTTGATGAGGCCACCCAAAAACTGAAGATAGCCGTTCAAAAGATGGCCCTCGGCAAACTGATCTTGGGGGATGCTTATGTCAAATGGCATCGTACCCCGCAATATTACGCCTCGGGAGGTTGGCGCGGCACGCTGCAATGGGATGGCGGCGGCGCGCTGATCAATCAGTCGATTCATACCATCGATCTATTGCAATGGATCATGGGGCCTGTGACATCCGTCTATGGGAAGATCGGCACGTTTACTCACCACATCGAGGGTGAGGATGTGGGATTGGCGTTGCTCACCTTTGAAAGTGGCGCCATGGGGATCATCGAAGGCTCGACCAGCATCTATCCCGGATTTCCAGAACGGCTGGAAATTCACGGCGAAAAAGGCACGGTGATTCTGGAAGGCGGAAACATCAAAACCTGGGCAATCCATGGAGAGCCAGCCATAGGACCAAGCGATCCATCGACGTCGAAAAAAAGTGGTGCTGCCGATCCCATGGCTATTGGAATCGCGGGACATTTGGCCCAATATCGAGATTTCATCGATGCCATCGTGAACGATCGAGAGCCATTGGTGAATGGCATGGAGGGCAGAAAGGCGCTGGAAATTGTTTTGGCAATCTATCAATCATCCCGAGAAAAACGGGTGGTTTACCTTTAGATGAATTCCGAATGGAATGCAATGATGAGGTATTAGAACGGCGGAAAAACGGAGTATTGGAAGGATGGAAATCGACCAGGCAAAGAGAGCAACCTCAAATATGGAGAGCACTGCGCTCGTTCGCTCATCCGTATGGGGGAGCGATCAAGCTGAAAATTATATTGTCTTGCCAGAAGATAGCGTTTTTGGTTCACAAAATGAAAGCTCTCACAATTCATCATGTTTTTTGAGGGAGCTCAATTCTCAGATCAGAATTTTTGGATGCTGATAATGGCAATTTGGATTTCGAGATAGCCAGGTCGATTGAAACAACGACGGAGGAGTCGATGCAGGACGGTATGACTTATGCGCCCAGAGCTTTTGTGCGCCAAGTATGTGAAAAGGGAGATTTTCCCATTGCTGCTATTGGATTAGAGCATGGCCATATTTATGGCATGTGCCAGGGATTGGAAGCGGCTGGCGCAACAGTCGTGAAAGTGTTTGATCATGATCCGATAAAAATCGAACTGTTCCAAAAGCAATTTCCCACCGCCAGGGCAGCTTCCTCGGAACAGGAAATTTTAGAGGACATTTCTATCAAAATAGTGGCGACAGCCCACGTCCCGTCAGAGCGCGGGCCACTGGGCCTTCGGGTGCTGGATCATGATAAAGATTTTTTTACTGATAAAGCGCCATTCACGAGTTTAGCACAATTGGAGGCTGCCAGAAAAAAAGTGGCTGAGACGGGGAAAATCTGGGCGATCTGCTACAGCGAGCGGTTGCAGAATGAAAGTGCTATTTTCGCTGGCCAATTGATTGAGCAAGGGGCAATTGGCCGGGTGATTCAGGTGATTGGACTCGGGCCGCATCGGCTCAACGCCGCATCCCGTCCGGCGTGGTTCTTTATCAAGGAAAAATATGGAGGCATCCTTTGCGATATTGGCAGCCATCAGGTGGAGCAATTCTTATTCTATACACGAGCAAAAGATGCCAGAGTGGTCAGCAGCCATGTGGCCAATTTCAATCATCCGCAATATCCCGAACTGGAGGATTTTGGCGAAGCCAATCTGATCGCCGATAACGGCGCTACCAATTATTTCCGGGTTGATTGGTTCACCCCCGATGGATTAAGGACCTGGGGCGATGGGCGAACATTTATTTTGGGCACGGAAGGCTATATTGAATTGAGGAAATATATCGACGTGGCCCGAAACGAGGAGGGCGATCAATTATATCTGGTCAATGGCGAAGGCGAAAAACATTTTGCCCTAAAAGGGAAAGTTGGATTCCCCTTTTTTGGGCAATTGATTTTGGATTGTTTGAATCGCACGCACAATGCCATGCCGCAGGAACATGCATTTAAAGCTGCGGAGCTCTCGCTCATTGCCCAGGAAAAAGCCGTTCGGATCCAATAGCGAGCGACAGGACGCCACCAACTCTGCCAACAATTTTGAAACTGAGGTTAGACCAATGTCCCCTCACATAAAAGTTTTTTCGACTTGTTTCGGTCAAATTGCACTGGTTTGGAATGGGCCAATAGGTCAGCCCACCATTCGGCGGATTATTTTATCCAACGAAACAATGAATGCCACTCAATTGGCAAATGAAATTTGGCCATTTTCGGCGATAGCGTCATGTGAGCGCATCGACTTGATCGCTGATCAAATCA
>JGI24187J35170_1001111_pt1 | contig 12074 bp, 9 predicted proteins | sample YNPBryBLVA2012_FD_35170 | JGI IMG/M metagenome (IMG submission 35170)
TCCGCTATGCCAGTCTAGCCGTCGGGCTAAAGCCCTCGGCTACGGGATGCGAAGCCCGCCTGCGCGGGCTATACCGGATTATGTATTCAAAGACCATAAGCTCCACCATGTATGTCCTGTAATTCATCATTTACAAAGTCAAAAATCGTGGTAGAATGTATCCACTTTCCTGCGGTTAATTTTCGAATAATTCTTATTGGGTTCAGCATGCGCTATAGATTTTTTGTGATTGTACTCTGCATGATTGTCCTTGCCCACGCAGGGTGTGGTGGCGTTCCACAGGCTGGCGCGCCAACGGCGCCGACCGGCGCCGAACCGATCACCGGCGGCCCCGCCGGCGATGCGGGCAAAGGCGGGCCGGCGGCCTGCCCGCGGCTCGATGCGATCCTCTACGCCCTCGCTACGGCGAGCGATCCCGCGGCCTTCGCGGCGGCATCCAATATCCCGTATGAGCAGGGCCGCGCGCTCGTCTTTGTTACCCTTACCGCTCCGGTGGATTTTGATCAGTACGGAGCGACGGTGACCGCACAGAGCGATCAACTGGCGCAGGCGCTCGTCCCCCCGAACGANCTGTGCCACCTGGCAAATGACCCGCATGTTGTCGCCGTGCGTCCCCCCGATATGGCCGCGCCGGCGCGCCCGTGAGGCATGGTCGCGCCCCGGTGGGTGTTCACATTGCTCCTGGGAGCGAGGGCCGCTTGCCCCCATAGACGCGGCGAGGGCGGGACGCCCTCGCTCCCGGGCGCGCGTTACCCCAGGTGTGAACAGGTACGCGCCTGTCGGCTACCTCATACGCCATTCCCCGCCGCCGGGGGTCCCCGAACCCCGGACATCTACGATAAGCGTCCAGCAGAGGAGAAACAGTGATGGCACGCTGGTTGGTGTGGACGGGGGGACGGGTGGTCGGGCTGCTCGTGGTCTTCGCGCTCGTTCTGGGGCCGGCGGGCCAGCTCCTGGCCCAGGAGGGCCGGCAGAGCGGGCAACGCGATATGAGCGGGATGGCAACCATCCAGCCCGCGCATTTCAGCTTCGATCCCGCTGAGGGGCTGGAACGCAAATCGACGCGTGAGGCGAACCTCGACCCGGAGCTGGCCGTGCTGGCCGACCAGAGCGCCGGCGGGGCGGCCCTGGCGAGCATAGCCGGGGCCGCCGGGCTGAAGGTTGACGGCGACCTGGTCGAAGTCATTGCCGACGTGGAGGCGACGCGCGTCGCTGCCGCCCAGCAGGCGCTTGCTGCCGCGGGCGGGCGGGTAGTCTATACCAGCCTGGACAACACCCAGATCCAGGCCCTGGCGCCGATCGCCGCCCTGCGCGCCCTGGCCGCCGATCCGGCGATCGCCTATCTGCGCCAACCCGATTACCTGATGCCATCCGGCGAACTGCAGGTCGGGCGACTGACCACCGTGGGCGTGACCCACGCGAATGCCACGGCCTGGCACAACGCCGGCTATCGCGGCGCCGGGGTGCGGATCGCCGTGATTGATGGCGGCTTTGAAGGCTACACCNCCTGCTCGGCGACGACCTGCCGGCGAGGGTGGTGGCGCAGAACTTCGCCTCGACCGGCGATATCGGCGGCGGGACGCCCCACGGCACCGCCTGCGCTGAGATCGTCTACGACATGGCCCCCAGGCCAGCCTCTACCTGCTGCGCATCAACACCACCCTCGATTTGCAGCGCGCCGTGACCTATGCCATTGAGAATGGCATCCACGTGATATCCTCCTCGATCGGCTTTTATAATGTGGCGCCCGGCGACGGCACAGGCTTTCTGGCCGACGAGGTCGCCCGGGCGCGCAACGCCGGGATCACCTGGGCGACCGCCGCCGGGAACCAGCGCGAACGGCACTGGGGCGGGATCTTCAATGATCCGGACGGTGACCGGTTTCACGAATTCACGCCTGGTGTCGAGATCAACTGCTTTGCCGTTGCGCCCGGGGGCGAGTGTGCGGCGATCCCCGCCGGACGCCTGTTTATTGCCTTTCTTCGCTGGGATAACTGGACCGCGCCGGTGAACCAGGATTACGACCTCTATATCGTGCGCTGGAACGGCAGCGCCTGGCAGAACATCAGCAGCGGCGGCGACAGCTTCCAGAATGGCGGCGCCAATCAACGCCCGACCGAGATCGCCGTCGCGCAGACCTCTGGTGGCCCAACCGCCTACGGCATCATCATCGAGCGCTACAGCGCCACCCGAGCGAATGTGAATTTTAATCTGTTTGTAGAAGGGGCGCGTTTCCGCCTGAATGTTCCCTCGCGGAGCCTGGGCGACCTCGCCGATGCGCCAGGGGCGATCACCGTGGCCGCGCTCGATTCGCGCAGCCCCTTCCCCAGGAGCCGTATAGCTCGGAAGGGCCGACCAATGGCCCGGGCGGCACGCTCAATGGCGGTAGCGTCAAGCCAGATCTGGCGGCCTTCGCCAATGTTGATACGCGCGCCTACGGCACAACCCCGGGCCAGCAGTTCAACGGCACGTCGTCGGCCACGCCGCACGTCGCCGGAGCCGCCGCGCTGGTGCGGGGGGCCTTTCCCGGTTATGGTCCCGCCCAGGTCACCGCCTTCCTGACCGGCCGGGCGATCGACATGGGGCCGCCTGGCCGCGACACCATCTCTGGCTACGGGCGCCTCTGGCTGGGCGATTCACCGGCGAGCAACACAACGCCATCGCCATCCCCATCGCCATCGCCTACCCCGTCACCACCATCGTTGTTCCGCGTCTTCCTGCCGACGTTGCACAGGTAGAGCCGGCCCGCCGGGCGAGGTTCATGCATGCGCGGCGACCTTGGCGCCGCGCCCGCGCGCCGGGGGCCGCGCGCTGTTCCGCCGCGCGCCGGCCAGATTGGCCGCATCATCTTCCGCCAGGTCGTGTATACTCTACCACGTATCGGGCGCTCCCATTCCGGGCAAGGCGGGCGGGGCACTCGCGCGCCCGCGGTCCAGCCCCTGGACTGGCGTGAACATAAGCCCTCGGCGAGGGGTGTGGGGCAACCGGGTTGCCCCACGCCCCCGCCCGCGGGAAGGTGCGGGCGCAGCCCGTGCGCAGGGGGATGGGGCAACCGGGTTGCCCCACCCCCCCGCCCGCGGGAAGGTGCGGGCGCAGCCCGTGCGCAGGGGGATGGGGCAACCGGGTTGCCCCACGCCCCCGCCCGCGGGAAGGTGTGGGCGCAGCCCNNNCGCNGGGGGATGGGGCAACCGGGTTGCCCCATCCCCCCACCCGGTGGGAGGGTGTGGGAGGGCGCAGCCCTCCCAGGAAGGATGCTCATCCCGTCGGTGTGCGGCGGAGCCGCATAGACGGCTGACGGGAGCTGGGGGCGCCCGATACTCTGGAGGCGCGGAGAACACCAGTTTCTCCCGAGTTCACGCCGGTGGGGTGCGGCGAAGCCGCACAAGTAGCTGGGATCTGGAAGGAGTGAGGCATGGCCCGGCTCAGTGAAACGGAGATTACCGCGCGGCTGGAGACGCTCAGTGGCTGGACGCGCCGTGGCGAGGAGATCGTCAAGACCTATAAACTGCCGACCTTTCCGGCGGCGATCGCCTTTGTCGTTCAGGTCGGCTTTCTGGCCGAGGCCGCCGGCCATCATCCGGATGTGGACATCCGCTATAACAAGGTGACGCTGGCGTTGACCACCCACGATGCCGGCGGGTTGACGGAGAAGGATTTCCAACTGGCCGCCGCCGCCGATGAGGCCATGGGGTAGGAACCATGGCCCTGTCGCGACGGGAGGAGGCGCCCCAGTGTGGCACTTCGGTGCCGTACCCGCCCCCAGTAGGAACCACGGCCCAGTCGCGGCGGGAGGAGGCGCGGGAGGGCCTGGCGGTCCCAGACGTTCCCATCGGGCAGCGGCGCGGGGAAAGCAGGTTGCCCCGCTTTCCTCCAACCGCCGGTCAGCGGGGTTCTCGCGGCGCCCCCGCGCATCCTCAAGATGAAGCAAAACGGTTCCTGGGAGGGCTGCGCCCTCCCAGAGCCTCCCAATAATCGCATGGCCAAAATTGACGGGATCTTTTACGCCCGGCGCGGAGAGGGAACGCCGGTCATCCTGCTCCACGGGGCCGGGGGCACGCACCGCCACTGGGGCGAGTTGTTCGCGCCCCTGGCCGCCACGGCGCGGCTGATCGCCCCGGATCTGCCCGGCCACGGGCGCTCGGCGCCGTTGGGGCACACCAGCATCGCCGGCTACGCCGGGGTCGCCCTGCGCCTGCTTAATGCGCTGGGGCTTGACCGGGCCGTGCTCGCCGGTCATTCGATGGGCGCGGCGGCGGCCCTGGAGGCGGCCCTGGCCGCGCCGGATCGGGTGCGCGGGCTGGCGCTGATCGGCGCCAGCGCCCGCCTGCGGGTGGCCCCGGAATTGCTCCAGGGGCTCGCCACCGACCCCAATGCGGCCATTGAACTGCTGGTTCAGTGGATCTACCCCGAGGCGGCGGCACACCTGCGCGCTCCGGCGGCGGCCGAATTCCGACAATGCGATCCGGCGGTGCTGCGCGGCGATTTCGCCGCCTGCGATGGGTGGGACGCGCGCCCCCGCCTGGGAACGCTGCGCCTCCCGGCGCTGGTGATCTGCGGCGAGGCCGACCGGATGACGCCCCCGAAGCTGGCCCGCGAGTTGCAGACGCTGCTCGAGGCCGAATTGACGCTGCTGCCAGGCGTCGGGCACATGCCGATGCTCGAGGCCCCCGAAGCCACCGCTGCGGCGCTCCAGCAGTGGTTGGAAAGACTGTAGAGGCAGCAGTCAGGGCGTCCTCCCACAGCCGGCTGTCGCTGTTCGGCCCGGACCTCACTTGCCAATACAAAAACGCGAAAAAATCNCCTCGAGCAGGTCATCGCCGACGGTCTCGCCGGTAATCTCGCCAAGGGCATTGAGGGCCGCGGTCAGGTCGCCGCCGATGAGGTCGGTGGGATGCCCGGTTTCCCAGCCCGCCAGGGCGGCGCGGAGGTGCTCCTCGGCGCGACGCAGAGCATCGCGGTGGCGCGGATTGCTCACCAGACGGGCCTCGGCGGCGGCGGGCGGCACGCCGCCGAGGAGCGCGGCGGCCACGGCGCACGCCAGGGCCGCGACGCCCTCGCCGGTGCGCGCCGAAATAGCGACGCTGCTCAGACGCCGCGGATGGGCGAACGGCGCCTCGGGCGGCCCATCCGCGCCGGAGCGGGCGTCAATCTTGTTCCACACCAGAATGGTCGGCTTCTCCAGCGTAAGTCCGGCGATCTGGGCGTCGCCGGGGGTGAGGGGCGCCGCCGCGTCGAGCACCAGCAGGGCCAGGTCGGCGCTATCGAGGGCCGCCCGCGCCCGCTCGATGCCGAGTTGCTCGACCGGGTCGGCGCTCTCGTGGATGCCGGCGGTGTCCACCAGGGTCACCGGAATACCTTCCAGATTGGCCGTCTCTTCCAGCGTGTCGCGAGTGGTGCCGGGAATGGGGGNGACGATGGCCCGCTCGGCGCGCAGCAGGGCGTTGAGCAGGCTGGACTTGCCGACGTTGGGCCGGCCCACGATAGCCACCCGCGCCCCCTGGCGGTAGATGATGCCCTGCTCGGCCCCGGCGAGGAGCCGCTCCACCGTGGCCAGGCCGGCGCGCAGCGACGGGCCGAGGTCCTGCGGTTCGACCTCGTCTTCGGGAAAATCCACCACCACGGTGACGTAGGCCAGACACTCGAGCAGGGCCGCGCGCGCGCCGCGCACCTCGCGGGCGAGCCAGCCGCCCAACTGAGCCTGGGCCAGGGCCAGCCCGGCGGCGGTGCGGGCGCGGATCACGTCGAGGGTGGCCTCGGCCTGTGAGAGATCGATGCGCCCGTTGAGGAAGGCGCGCAGGGTGAACTCGCCGGGGCGGGCCAGGCGCGCCCCCGCGGCCAGAACCAGCCTCAGGGCGCTCTGGAGGGGCTGCGGCCCGCCGTGGCAGGAGATCTCCACCACATCCTCGCGGGTGAAACTGTGCGGCGCGCGCATAAAGGNCACCAGCGCCTCGTCAACGACAGCGTTGGTGGCCGGGTCAACCACGTGGCCGTAGCGCAGGCGATAGGGGCGCAGGGGGCCAGGGCGGAAGGGGCGGAAGATGCGCGCGGCGATGGCGCGGGCCCCGGCCCCGCTGATGCGCACGATCCCCACCCCACCCTCGCCGGGAGGGGNCGCAATCGCGGCAATGGTATCGTCGTACACTGCTGGCAGGCTCTCGACACGAATCCACGCGCCCGATAGGGCGCCTGCCTCTATTGTAGCAGTTTCTCACGTGACCATGGGGGAACCAGGTTCCCCCATGCCCCCGCCCGCAGGAAGGTTTGGGAGGGCTACACCCTCACGCAGGGGGATGGGGAAACCGGGTTTCCCCATCCCTCTGATACGGCCCCGGGGGCCTTTGACGCGGCGCTGCCCCTGAGCTATAATGCCTGTGGGCCGGTAGCTCAGGGGTAGAGCACCTGACTTTTAATCAGAGGGTCGTGGGTTCGATTCCCACCCGGCTCACCATTCCAGCCGTCCATGCGGCTGCGCCGCACAACGCCGCAATGCACATACGGTTGTTCCTGGGAGGGCGCACCCCTTCCAGACCCTCCCGCTGGGTAGGGGGAAACCCGGTTTCCCCCTACCCCTCTCCGAAGAGCTATTCTCGCGTTAGGAAGCCTGGTGTCAAGAAGGCACCAGGCTTCTTTGTTGCCGTTGACAACCAGACTCCGGCTGACAGCCAGGGACGCCTGATCGAGGAGCGTGACAGCGCGCGCCAGGCCCTCGACCAGGAGCAGAACCAGGCTGAGCGCCTGCGCAAGCTGCTGCGCGAAGCGCGCGAGCAACCTGGAGCAGCGCGTATGGCCAGCAGCGCGCCGGCGAGCGGTGCGCCCCCACTGGCACTCCCTGCACCGCCGCCCGCTGACGCGGTCACCGAAGCGATCGTCGTCGTGGTTGCCTGCGACGTGGGCGCGATGATCAGCGACGTGCGGTCGGTGAATGAGAAGCTCGCGCGGCTGATCTCTGTCAGCCGCGCGGACATTCCACCCGAGCAGCGCCGGGCGCTCGCTGGCGCGCTCCAGAAGAATGTAGACGTAGCAGCGCACCTCTGGCTTCCTGGCCCGCAAGCTTCAACTACTGATGGCGCGCTCCGAGGGGGCGGCTTCGACGGCCCAGGATTGCACGCCGTGGGCTACGAAGGAGAAGGGCCGCACCACCACTCCTGCGCCGGTCAGGGCCCGCTCCAGTTCCAGCCGGCGGTCGAAGGGGCAGGCGAAGACCATGAAGCCGCCGCCGCCTGCCCCGGTGATCTTGCCGCCCCAGGCGCCGTGACGCAATGCCAGGGCGTAGACCTCTTCGACGATCGGCGGGGCGATGTGCGGCGAGAAGGCTTTCTTCACCTCCCAGGCGTCGTGGAGCAGGCGCCCGAAGTCGGCGATGCGCAATTCGCGCAGGTAGCGCGCAGCCTGGTCGACAAAGGCTTTGGTCTCGTCGTGGTAGCGCAGGGTGTCGCCTTTCACCAGGCGCTGCACCTGGTCCTCCATCAGGTGCCGGCGCAGCAGTTGCCGGTCGCCGATGTAGCCGATGATCAGGCAGCTCTCCAGTTCGAGCAGGGCGGTGGGGTCCATCACCACCGGCTCGACGATCACCCGCCCGGCCCCGAAGTGGTAGACGCACATGCCGCCAAAGACGGCGGCGTACTGGTCCTGGCGCCCGCCGGGGATGCCGAGATCCTGGCGTTCGATGCGGTAGGCCAGTTCGGCCAGGTCGTGGGGGTCGTAGCTCTCGCCGGCGACGGCGTAGAGCAGTTTCAGCATGCTTACCACCAGGGCCGACGACGAGCCCAGTCCGCTGCCGGGGGGCGCGTCGCTGAACATGGTGATGTTGTAGCCGGGGCGCTCGGGGGTGAAGGCCGGGCGCAGGTGCGGTATGGCGTCGAGCACCGCCTGGGGCAGGGGCAGCCGCCCGTCCCAGGCGCGCCCGCTGACCTGCCGACTGACCTCTTGCAGGTCGAGCGAGCGGATGATCAGGCCCGGCTCCACGCTCGGGCTGAGCATGCAGCGCACGTAGAGGTTAATGGTGCAGTTGAGAACCTTGCCGCCGTACTCTTCAGCATAAGGGCTGACGTCGGTGCCGCCGCCGAAGAAGCCGATGCGCATCGGGGCGCGGGCTTTGTAGATTTTCACGGCCATCCCTCTCCGCTCTGGTCGGGTCGCGAAGCGGGGCCAGTATAGCAAGGAGGGGCCGAAATGGCAAAGGCATAGTTCAGGCCGACGGAACGAGACGCCGTGCAAGACGGTACGTCGACATCGTCCGCCCGGCGACTGANGCCGCGGGCTAGCCGATGCGAAGCCCGCGGCGCGGGCTCGACAGGCCACGCAGGTGGCCTTCGCACCAGGAGCCGAGGCGTTTACGCCCACGGCACGGACGATCAACCGGACGTTGACGTAGCCCTGGTCGAAAGGTTAGTTATTCGATCCTGCTATGGTCTGTGCTATACTGCGAGAACGTTCAACCCCATGGGCATCCTGGCAGTGCGAGACGCCATCTCGGAGGCTTTTATGGACTTCACAGCGGTGACTGATCCCATACGCTGTCCAGACGCTTTTCGCTACGAGAGCAGTGACGCGCTCCAGGCCCAGGCGGCNTGCCTGCTGATCCTGGGCATTCATCTTCGCCGCGATGTGGAGGCAATGCGAGCCCGGTCAGATGAAGATGAAATCGACAGCGATGTGCTTCCCAGCGATGATATGGAACAGTTTCCTGTCCCGCAGGTGAGACGGGGTCCGACGCGCCGATCGGCGTCTGATCTGCAGAGCGAACTCTTACAGCGGTCGCTACCCCTGCTGCTTGACGCAGTCCGCAAACGAGAAAACCTGCCACTCGTGCTGACCATCCTGGCAGACATAGGGGATATGCGCCTGGAGACGCTCTTTCGCGAGTTCAGCACCGACGAAGAAGCCTCCGTCGCACAGGCGGCGCGCCAGGGTCTCGAGACAATACGCCTCCGCGCACATGCCCCGGAGGCAATGCCCTGAGGAGGCGCTCGCACTCTTCCGCGCTGCGCGGGGTCGCCTCCTCAGCCGGTTTGGCTTGATGGACGAACGGTCAGCGCGTATGGTGCCCTGACCTCGACGCCNCCCTACCCCGTCNCCCCCTCCAGGCGGTCCTCCAGATCGGCGTAGATGCCGCGCAGCCGTTCGAGGGTCTCTTCGTCGGCCTCCCAGAAGCCCCGTTCGCAGGCTTCGAGCAGCCGGCGGGCCATGCCTGCCGTGGCGTGGGGGTTGAGCCGGGCCAGCCGCTCGCGCATGGCCTCGTCGAGCAGATAGGTCTCGGCGACGCCCTGGTACACCCAGCCGTCCACGGCGCNGGCGGTGGCGCTCCAGCCGTAGGTGTTGCTGACGCGCACTTCGATCTCGTGCACGCCTTCGTAACCGTGGGCGAGCATGCCCTCGAACCACTTCGGGTTGAGCAACTTGGCGCGGCTCTCCAGGCGCACCATCTGCTCCAGCGAGCGCNCCCGGCCGCCGCTGGCCCCGCTGAGCGCCTCGACCTCGGCGACCATCACCGTGGGCCGCGCGCCGCGCAGGCGCTCCACGCTCTTGGTGACGCCGCCCAGGTACTCGTAGTAGTGATCAACGTCGGAGATGCCGGTCTCGACGCTGTCCACGTTCTGGAAGGTGGCTTCGACGGTGGCCAGCACGCCCTCCAGCAGGGGCCGCGCCTCGCGCCACTCGCCGCCAGGGGTCATGGCGAAGCCTTTGCGGTTCATGAAAACCTCGCCTAGCTCCTGGTCGTCCTGCCAGGTGCTTTGTTCGACCATGTGGTTGACGTTGGCCCCGTAGGAGCCGGGGGCGTTGGAGAAGACCCGCGCCGCGGCTTCTTCGAGGCTGATGCCGAGCGACGCGGCCAGGTCCAGGGCATGCTTGCGCACGAAGTTGGCTTCGAGCGGCTCGTCGGCGCAGGCGGCAAGCCGGGCGGCCCTGTCGATGAGCATGGCCTGGTGCGCCATCAGGTCGCGGAAAATGCCGCTCACCGTGCAGACCACGTCCACCCGCGGGCGGCCCAGCTCGGCCAGGGGGATGAGGGCCACATCGGAGACCTTGCCGAGTTCGTCGGTGACGGCGCGGGCGCCGAGGAGGGCGAGGGCCTGGGCCACCCCTTCGCCGCCGGTCTTGATGTTGTCGGTGCCCCAGAGCACCATGGCCACCGTTTCGGGCAGCGCGCCCTGCTCGGCGGCCAGGCGCGCCAGCAGTTCGCGCACGCAGGCGGCCCCTTCGCTCTGGGCGGCTTCGTTCGGCATCCGGTAGGGGTCGAGGCCGTGGAGGTTGCGCCCGGTAGGAACCACCGAGGGGTCGCGCACCACGTCGTTCCCGCCGGAGGGCGGAGTGTAGCCGCCGGCGAGGGCGTTGAGCAGCCCGCGCACTTCATTGTCGGTGCGCAGCCGGGCGAGCACGTCTTGCAGGAAGTTCGCCAGCGGGGCCAGTTCACCGGCGTCCNCCCCTTCCACTTCGAGCGGCCCGCCCTCGACCATGCGGCGCACGGCGGCGCGGCAGCGATCCTCGATGGCCCGCCACTGTTCCTGGGCCTGGGGATCGCTGGCTATGGCGCGGCGCAGGGCGGCGTAGTCCAGGCCCATCCTGGCGGCGACGCGCTCGGGAAGCGTCCGCGCGCCGGCAACGGGGCGCTGGAAGGCCGCCACCAGGGTGAGAATGTCGGTCAACTCGTCGGCCTCGGGCGGCCGCCCCAGGACGTGCAGCCCGACCGGGATGAGGCGCTGCTCGATCTGCAGCAGTTCGTGGCTCAGGCGCGCCAGGTAGCCCTCGGCGGCCTCGCCGTCCGGCGTGGCGCCCTGGTTCTCGGTCGCGGCGCCGCCGGCCGGACCCAGGCCCACCTGTTGCGCCAGGGCGTCAATCGTTTCCAGCAGGCCGGGATCGGGACGCTGACGGTACTGCTCGATGCTGTCCTTCAACTGGCGCAGGCCCTTGTACAACCCGGCGTGCTGCACGGGCGGCACCAGGTAACTGACCAGCGTGGCCGCGCCGCGTCGCNTGGCGATGGTGCCCTCGCTGGGGTTGTTGACGCAGTAGTAGTAGATGTTGGGCAGCCCGCCGAGGAGCCGGGCCGGCCAGCACGTCGGCCCGAGGCCGGCCTGCTTGCCGGGCATGAACTCCAGCGCGCCGTGGGTGCCGATATGCACCACCGCGTCGGCGGCGAAGACCCGGTCGATCCAGGTGTAAAAGGCGGCGAAGCCGTGGTGCGGGGCGGCGTCGCGGGCCATGAGCAGGCGCATGGGGTCGCGCTCGTAGCCGAAGGTGGGTTGCACGCCGATGAACACGTTGCCCAACTGGCGCCCCAGGATCTGGAAGCGCCGGCCATCGCTCAGCAGTTCGCCCGGCGCCGGCCCCCAGAAGGGTTCGATCTCGGTGTAGGCGGGGAAGAGCCGGCGGTACTCCTCGACGCTCAGATGGGCCGCGACGTTGGCGTCGGTCCCGTTGATCAGCGCGTTGCCTTCGACCACCATCTGCCGCAGGGCCTCGGCGCTGGCCGGTAGTTCCACCTGGTAGCCGGCGGCCTTCAGTTCGCCAAGCAGTCGGTAGAGGCTGGCGAACACGTCCAGGTAGGCGGCGGTGCCGATGCTGCCCATATTGGGCGGAAAGTTGAAGAGCACCAGGGCGACGCGTTTCTCGGCGTTGGCCTTGCGGCGCAGGGCCACGCGGCGGGCCACGCGGTCGGCCAGGCGCTCGATCTGCTCGGGCACCGGCACGGCCNCCCCGCTATCGCCCGAGGGGCCGCCATAGACCAGCGGCTCGGTCGCGCCTTCGAGTTCGGCCAGGGCCACGTTCATGGCGATGTGCATCGGGTTCAGGCCGCGTTCATCGCGCTGCCACTCCTCGACCCGCTGGAAGACCAGGGGAATGGCCTGGAGGAAGGGCGCGTTGAGCGCCTCCAGGGCCACGCGNGCCTCCTCGGGGCGGCTCTGAGCCATGCCGCCGGCCAGGGCGAAGCCCGAGGTAGTGAGCAGCAGATCAATGGTCGGCTGGCCCTGGGCGTCCTTGAAGAACGCATCGAGAGCCGGGCGGTTATCCAGGGTGGCGGTGTAGGCCAGGCGCGCCTCCAGCCCGCGCGCCTCCAGCGCGTGGACCAGGGC
>JGI24187J35170_1001124_pt1 | contig 12013 bp, 12 predicted proteins | sample YNPBryBLVA2012_FD_35170 | JGI IMG/M metagenome (IMG submission 35170)
CACAATCGGTTAGGTGGGCATAAGGTGTTTCGATGCCCAGTATGCCAAAAACATCGGTTGCCACGAGATTGGAACGGAGCTTTGGGAATTTTTCTCAGAGCATTGCGGGATATCGCCTTTCTGTTCAGCAATGGACAGAATGCTATCGCTTCACCGTTGAACAGTAATGTTCAGCAGTGTTCAGCGTAAATGTATCAGGTACGGGATAGCCAAGGACGGGTGGTGATTCCGGCTGGGAGTAAAATTCAGGGGCGGTTGCAACCGGCGGGGCCAGGTTCCCAGTTTGTGGCGCAAACCATCACCATCGGGGGACAAACCCTGCCCTTGAATGCCACCTCGCAACCGGTGCGGCGGACTCAGGAGGTGAGTGAGCGGAGTTTACGACCCATTTTACCCGGAGCCTTGGTGGGAACGGCGGCGGCGGCTCTGATTGCGGGGGTGTCCGGTGACCGGCGCATTGAGGCGGGGGAAGTGCTGGCGGGTACCGTCACGGGAGCGGCGGCGGGCTTAAATTGGGGGCGCAAACCGGGGCAAGCCCTGCGGGATTTTGGGATTGGTGCGGGTCTGGGTGCCGCTGTGGGGGGGCTGTCCGGTGACCGGCGGGTGACCCCTACGGAAGTCCTGGGCGGTGCGGTTCTGGGTTCGGTGGTCGGGGGTGTGGCGGACCGTCGCCAAATTCGGGAAGTGATCGTGGTGGAACCGGCAACCGATTTGGTACTGACGGTGAATGAACCCCTGACAGTGCCGTTGCCCTAGATGTTTTAGGTGGCTCTAATGGCTATTGTTCCCTGGGGTGCTACGCTCCGGGGAATACTCAAGAATCGTAAATTTCGTTGCCCAAGGTATCACACTCCGGCTTGGCTCCGGTAGTATAGGAATAGTCAATTACCCCGGACTGGATGACTCGTTTTGAACAACCCGACCCCACCACCCAACTGGCATTGACGATTGCCCAGGCGGCGGACGAACGGAAGGGACGAGATATTCTGCTGTTGCGGGTCACCGAGCTTTCCTATTTAGCAGATTACTTTGTGTTGGTGACGGGCTATTCCAGTGCCCAGGTGCGAGCGATTGCCCGGGGTATCCAGGATCAGGTGGCGCAACAGTGGCACACCCAACCCCGCCATCAGGAGGGTTCCGCCGAGGGAGGATGGGTTCTCCAGGACTATGGGGATGTGATTGTCCATATTTTCCTGCCCAAGGAGCGGGAATTTTACGATTTGGAACGGTTTTGGGCGCACGCCGAACGGTTGGCTTTTTCCCCGGTTGGCTAGAATAACCGTACCAGGAGAGGTGGCAGAGTGGTCGAATGCACTCGACTTGAAATCGAGCGAGGCGCAAGTCTCCGAGGGTTCGAATCCCTCCCTCTCCGTCCCCGTCGGGATAACTGCCGCCCCATCTGGCTGGTTGGGTGAAGCCATTGCCCTGCCAACTTGGGCAGAATCGTGCAGTCCGGGGGAGTTCCGGTGGTATAGTCAAAAAAGTTCTGTTTTGTGCCCCCCCCATGACCGCTGGTTCCCGCCATACCTATCTCCTCAAAAGCACCCAAAACATTCCCCTACCCCGTCCCCCGGTGTGGATGATGCGGCAAGCGGGGCGGTATATGCGGGCTTATCGGGAATTGCGGGAGCGTTATCCCAGCTTTCGGGAGCGGTCGGAGAACCCGGATTTGGCGGTGGAAATCTCCCTGCAACCCTTCCGTGCCTTTGCGCCGGACGGCGTGATTTTGTTCTCCGATATTCTCACCCCTCTGCCGGGCATGGGCATCAATTTTGACATCATCGAAAGTCGGGGACCCCTGATTGACCCGCCCATTCGCACCTTGGCACAAATTCAGCAATTAACGCCCCTCGTCCCTGCGGAATCCCTCCCCTTTATCGGTCAAATTCTCCGCACCCTCCGCTCGGAAATTGGTGAACGGGCGACCCTGTTGGGGTTTGTCGGTGCCCCTTGGACGTTGGCGGCGTACGTGGTGGAAGGCAAAAGTTCCAAAGACTATACGGTGATTAAATCTTTGGCTTATCAAGAACCCCAGGTTTTGCACCAATTACTGGGATTTTTGGCGGAACAAATTGCCACCTATGTGATTTATCAAATTGAACAGGGTGCCGAGGTGGTGCAAATTTTTGATTCCTGGGCGGGACAACTTTCGCCGGTGGACTATCGCANCTTTGTATTACCCTATCAGCAAAAATTGGTGCNAAAGGTAAAAGCCACCCACCCGGATACCCCCCTGATTTTATACATTTATGGCAGTGGCACCCTGTTAGAATTGATGGCACAAACCGGGGTGGATGTGGTGAGTGTGGATTGGACGGTGGAAATGGCAACCGCCCGGCAACGGTTAGGCAATCTCTGTGTGCAGGGCAATTTAGACCCAGGGGTATTATTTGGACCACCGGCATTGATCCGCCAACGCATCGGCGAAATTATCCAACAAGCGGGTCCTGTGGGGCACATTATGAATTTGGGGCATGGGGTATTGGCGACCACCCCGGAAGACCATGTGCGGGTCTTTTTTGAAACCGTGCAACAATGGAACCACAGGCAGGCATAATTGGGCGTTGGGGATGACGAAAAAACGCATTTTTATCACCGGCGGCAGTGGCTGTGTGGGTCATTATCTGGCGGAAATGCTCATTCACCAAACCGACCATGAATTATTTTTTTTAATCCGTGATCCCCACAAGCTAAAATTCAATTTTCAAAGCCGACCAGGGGTACATTTAATCCCAGGTAATTTACAGGATACTACCCCCTATATCAAACTTTTGCCGAGTATGAATAGTGCCATTTTACTGGCAACCCAATGGGGGGGAGAAGACACATTTAAGGTGAATTTAACAGGAAACTTAAGTCTCATGCAAGCCCTCAATCCGCAGATATGTGAGCAGGTGATTTATTTTTCCACCGCCAGTATTTTAGACCAAAATTTGCAATTACTGCCCCAAGCCAAAACCCTGGGTACGGAGTATATTCGTTCTAAATTTATGTGCTATGAACAATTACCAACCCTCCCGATTTATCACCGGTTAACGGTGGTGTTTCCCACGTTGATTTTTGGGGGGGATAAGGATAAACCCCCTACCCATATTTCCACCGGTTTAGACCAATTACCCCGTTATTTGCGGTGGGTGCGGTGGGTACGGGCGGATGGCTGTTTTCACTTTATCCATGCCCAGGATATTGCCCAAATTTTACTGTATTATCTTGCCCATCCCCCCCAAGAATTTCGCCAGTTTGTGTTAGGGAATGAGGTGATTTGNCTGAATGATGCGGTGCNGGAATTGTGTGATTATTTTGGGGTGAGGATTCCTCCTTGGCGGTTGAATTTAACCCCCCGACGGGTTGCTTTTTTGATGCGGATTGCCCGGTGGTTGGGGGCACAGCTCATTCCCTGGGATGATTTTTGTGCGGAATATCGCTATTTCTGTTATGAGCCGGTGGTGCATCCGAGTCGTTTGGGGTTGCCCGCTCGCTGTCAGACGCTGTCGGAATTGTTGGGGGTTTTAGGGATTCCTGGTACTGCCTAACCTTCCCGCAGGATTTGGGGCACTTGGAAAAAGTGGTCTTCGGGGGCGGGAGCAATTTCCAGGAGTTTTTCGGTCAGGGTCGAGGGCACGGGTTGGTCGGGACGCAGGACATTGGCGGTATTGACGGCGTGGGCGGTGGGGGGTACATCCGCCAAATCCAGGTTTTGTAATTGCGCCATATAGTCCAAAATTGCCCCCAATTGACCGCTTAATTCGGCGATTTCAGCGGGGGTGAGTTCCAACCGGGCGAGGTGTGCCAGATGGGCGGTTTGTTCTAGGGTGATCATGGTGTTTTTATCAAAATTCCCGCAACTGTATTATAGGGCATTTCTCAACATAAATTTCAGGGCTGTCACTACCCATTTCTGCATATCAGAATCACCCTAAGTTTGAGCTATTTTTGCACGGGAAATAACAGCAAATAATTGCGCATAAAATTCCTTCAGAGTTGCCCATGAACCCACCTTGATTTGCTAAGTGTAAAATTTACCCTAGCGTATGGGAGCAAATCCCGCCTCTTTGATTAACTTTTGCCCCTCATCGCTGAGGAACATATTGGCGTAGGCGACCCCAGCCTGTTCATCCAGGGTGCCATCCCGGCGAATGATAATAAACAACCGGCGGGTAATCGGATAACTCCCATCCGTAATCACCGCTGAATTGACTTCCTTGCCCCCAATATCCGGCGATACATAGGGTGACCCCGCCTCTTTCGCCAGGGGCACAATGCGTACCATCTCCTGCCGCACCACTAGGGGAATGTTGGCATAACCGATGCCCCCAGGGGTAGCTCCCACCTGACGCAGGGAATGGGTGGTGTCCCGAATTTCCCGCACGTTGGGTCCCAGATTTTGCCCCAGTAGGACCTCCTCCTTGAAATAGTCCACCGTCCCCCCGGCTCGCAAATTGCGGCTGAAGGGCACAATGGGCAGATTTGGTCCCCCCACCTGTTGCCAGTTGGTCACTTTCCCCGTGAATATATCCCGCACCTGCGCCACCGTTAACCCGGGGATTTGCACCCCTGGATGGACATAGATGGCAATGGCATCATTGGCAATGGGAATCTGCTCCAAACGAAAGCCCCGGGTCTGTGCCCGTTGAAATTCGCTATCCTTGAGCGGACGGGAGGACTGACCAATTGCCAATTGACCGTTGATCAGCATCTCAATCCCCGCCCCCGAACCGGGTTTCCCCCCCGGCGGCTCCACATAACGCAGGCGAAAATTGGGATGGGCTTGGTAAATGAGATTATTAATCCGCTCGGAGCGTAAGGGGGCAAAGGTGGTGGAATTGCCATAGTTAAACGTGCCACTGGGTACATTCGGTACCTGCGCCAAGGTGGAAACCGTAGTAATCCCTGAGGCACTGGTGGCTGGCGCAACCGGGGTGGCTTGGGTCGGGGCAGAGGGACTGGGACTGACTGCCGGGCTGGTGAGAGCCGTAGGCGATGGGGCGGGTGGGGGAGAAGCCGGGGAAACGACAGGGGACTTGTCCTGGCGGGCAAATTGAGTAAGTAACCAATAACCACCGCCACCCAACACCGCTATCCCAGCGACCGTCGCCAGAATNGGCATCNAGCGGCAATCCCTTCTTCAGTCTGTAGCCGCAAATCTCACACTTAGACGCATTNATCGGGTTGCGTTCGTAGCCGCACTGGGGGCATTTCACATAGCTATAGTCCTGTGCCATTACCCTAAACCCAAATGTTTATGGTTCCATATTAATCATAACCGCTCTCATTGGTGGGAATCTCAGAACAATTTTTGGCGCTCTCCCCTAAACGTGGGCAGTGCCAGCTTTGTCGGTGCTTTGAGCGGGTTTCCTGCTCGATTAACCAACAGAAATTCCCCAGGAGAGTTTCAAGTAAATAATGATGTCGTATGGTGATCAACGCCCAAAATCCTTTCAGGGAGAGAGGTTTGCTGAAATTACGTCCCATGCCAACATTAGTGAAGTGAAACTCTCCATCCTCTCATCAGAGACCTTCTTGTGTACGACGGTGCCAGCGAACCAGGAAGAAGAGGAAGCCAAATCCTTTACCCTTTTTGTGCCGGGTTCAGAAGGGCGTGTGCAGATACCCATGCAAACCTATTGGCAACCCGGGCAATTCCTGGAATGTAAAGGGGAAACCGGTGTGAGCTTGCGATAAAACATAGGGTTGCGGTAGAGGTGCCCTGCTGTTAAAACAATTTGAAGTCAAATTCATCCTCCTCCGCCTGCCGTTGTCGCATCTTTTTGGGGTCAGGNGCAAAGGTCAACCACAACGGAAACTGTAACAAACCTACGGGCACCGTCCCATCCCCNTCATCCATGACAATAAAGGGCACCAAATCCTCCCGTTCCAACCGATCCGCCTTTTGCGCCAAAGCCTCTGGGGACTCAAACAGCAAAATCCCCCCGTCCGCCCCAAAGTCCGCCCGACTGATGCCTAGGCAGTCTTGTAAACCCCGTCGCCATTCCCCTAAACGTTCGGGGCCATTGGCGAGTACTAATACCCGCAGGTCAATATCATACAGTTGCCGCAGGATAGAAATAATCGCCGCCGTGACCAAGATATTTTGCAACCGACTGCCCAAACTCCGCAGGGCACCCCGGCCCCCCTGTTCCAAAAACCACCGGCGTACCCGTTCCTCATGCACCGGCTCAAAGGTACGGCGCAATTGCCACGCTGGCCCGTAGTAATCCGGTTGGGTGCGGTATTGTTCCAGACATTCCTCGATCACCTCCACTTGGTCGGCATAGGTGGCGGCGGCCAATTTCAAGGGAGCGGCTTTGGCAGGCACCGGGGCGGGGGGTTCCGGCTCCACCACCGGGGCAGAGGGAGGGGCAGGCAGGAGGGGCAATTCCTCCACACTGGCGACCAAATCCTGCAACGCCCCCCGCAGGTAATCCTTGAACCCCTGCACCCGCACGGCAATATCCTGGGAAGCCCCGGCAAAGGTCGAGCGCATTTCCTTTTGGATACGTTCCTGCCGCCGTTCCAACTGTTCGATGCTAATTTGCAGTTTTTGCTTGCGCTCTTCTAACTCCCGCAGTGCCTGGGGCAACACCTGCTGGTACTGACTTTGCACCTGTTGGAGTTGGTTTTGCCAGTCCGCTTTTTCCGCCTGCAACCGGGCAATTTCCGCCTGCAATTCTTGAATTTGCGCTGTCAGCGCGGCGACATCCGAGGGTTCCATCAAGCGGTTTCTCTAGGGGGACAATAGTGGGCAAGATAACGGCGCAAAGCCACCGGGTCAAACAAAACCGGCACAAAATGAATGCGGTCATGCTCCCGAAAAAATAAAATCACCGGCAGACCCGGCCAAAACAAATACCAATCCTGCCAGTCCTGGTAGGGAAATGCTCGCAGGGGTTGCCCGTTGCGGGTCAAAACCACCGCCGTTTCCGTAAATGTCCAGCGCAATACCGTAGTTTGCCACCCCAAAAAGCCAGCGAGCACCCCTAGCCCCAAACCGGTCGGCCACGACCACACCGCCACCGTTGCTCCCACTGCCGCCAAGCCCACCGCTACCCGATAGTCCGGGGCAAGGGTCAANGGCACCGTCAGGGCGGGGGAAGTCGTCTGCATCGCTCAAAGGGGGATAGATTTTATCTGCTTTATCCAATTGTAAAGAAAGTGTAGCCGAAACCGGCGTTGCCCCGCTTGCCCTCTACAATAAAGGCAACCCTGTGCGGCCGTTTGGCTGGGATTTACCATGACGTTACCCCCCCAAGAAGCCCTAGCGGGCATTAAGGTATTAATTTTCATGGCGCGGGCCGACGGCATTTTTCGGGCGGAGGAGGAGCAAATTCTCCTGGAAACCTACGAAACCCTGGGGTTGCCCCCGGAAGTCTCACTTTTGGATTTGGTGCGGGAAGACATTGACCTGGAGGCGGAACTGGCGCACATTACCACCCCCGCCGCCCGAGAGCAGGTGTATGCGGCCGCTTTAGCCCTCGCCTGTGCTGACCGCAACCGCTCACCGGAGGAACGGGAAGTGCTGGCACGGATCAAAAACGCCTTTGCCGTCGCTACTCCCAAAACTGACCTGTTGCAACGGTTTATGGACGACACCCGCAATACCCTGTTACCGGCGGAGATTGCCCCGATCAGCGACCCGGCGGAACGGGACAAAACGATTGAGCAAGTGATTCAAAACTACGCCATTTTTACCGCTGTGTTGGGGGCTTTTCCCATTCCCGGCGTGGCTTTGGTGGTGGATATTGCCATTCTCACGTTTCAGTTGAAAATGATTGAGGAAATTGGTCGCTACTGGGGCTACACCACCAACCGCAGAGATGCCGAACTCCTGCGGGACGGCATGGTGGGGGGCATGGGGGTGTCCCTGTTTCGCATCGCCATCAGTAATGCAGTGAAACTGATCCCCGGTTGGGGCAGTGTGGTGGGGGCTTCCCTCTCCTACGCTTCCACCTGGGCGTTTGGTAAAGTGGCGAATCAGTATTACGCTTCCGGGGGCAAATTGGATGCCCAAGCCCTGCAAGCCGCCTTCAAACAAGCCCGTAANGAAGGAGAAAAGATATACGAACAAAACAAAGCCGAAATTGCCAAAAAACAAGAGGTTTACGCCAGCCAGATTACCGAACTGAATGAACAATTGCAACAGGGCACCATTACCCAGGAACAATACCAAGCCAAACTCACTGAGTTAGAGCAACAATTGGGGGCAAACTAAGTCGCAATGAACCTGAGAAATCTGGGGGCATAATGGTTCGGGAGTTCACCCTCAAACATACGGCTGACCGCACCTAAACCCACCGATGCCAGTTCTATACTGGTAAAAGATTCCTGAAAAACCCCTGATTCCTGGTGATTTTCTATGCAACCCAACGACCCGAATAAATTTACCGAAAGTGCCTGGAATGCCATCGTCCAAGCGGTGGAACTGACCAAACNACAGCAACAGCAACAAATTGAATCCGAGCATTTATTATTGGCGCTCCTCAATGCGGAAGGGTTAGCCAATAGTATCCTGCAGAGGCTGAATATCAACCCCCAACAACTGCGGGACAAAGTGGAAGCNCTGGTGCGCCGCAACCCCAAAATTACCGGTGGGGATGGNCAGGTTTATATTGGCAATAGTTTAGATAAACTNCTCGACCGGGCGGAACAATATCGGCAAGANTTAAAGGATGATTTTATTGCCGTCGAACATCTGGTTTTAGCCTATACGCAAGACGACCGGTGCGGCAAAAAATTGCTTCAGGAATTTGGGGTCAGCGGGGATCGCAAACTTAAGGAAATCATTCAACAAATTCGGGGGAGTCAAACCGTGAAAAGTCGCAATGCCGAAGCNAATTATGAAGCCCTAGAAAAGTATGGACGTGACCTAACCCGTCAAGCCGCCGAGGGGAAACTGGACCCGGTGATCGGTCGGGATGACGAAATTCGCCGCATGATCCAAATCCTCTCCCGGCGTACCAAAAATAACCCCGTTTTAATCGGCGAACCGGGGGTGGGGAAAACTGCCATTGTGGAAGGTTTAGCCCGGCGGGTGATCAGCGGCGATGTGCCCGAATCTTTGCAAAATCGGCGGGTGATTAGTTTAGATATGGGGGCGTTAATTGCCGGTGCCAAATATCGGGGGGAATTTGAAGACCGACTGAAAGCTGTACTCAAAGAAGTGACCAGTTCCGAGGGGCAAATTATTCTGTTTATTGATGAAATTCATACGGTGGTGGGAGCGGGTGCCACCGAAGGGGCAATGGATGCGGGGAATTTACTCAAACCCATGCTCGCCCGGGGAGAATTGCGCTGTATTGGGGCAACGACCCTCGACGAGTACCGCAAATATATTGAAAAAGATGCCGCCTTAGAACGTCGGTTCCAACAAATTTATGTGCAAGAACCCAGCGTAGAGGATACGATTTCCATTTTGCGGGGGTTAAAAGACCGCTACGAAACCCACCACAACGTGAAAATTTCCGATTCGGCTTTGATTGCCGCCGCCACCTTGTCCAATCGTTATATTAGCGACCGGTTTTTGCCGGATAAAGCCATTGATTTGGTGGATGAAGCCGCCGCCAAATTAAAAATGGAAACCACCTCCAAACCGGAGGAATTAGACGAGATTGACCGGAAAATTCTCCAGTTAGAAATGGAGCGTTTATCCCTGCAAAAAGATGAAAATCCCTCCGCCAAAGAACGTCTGCAAAAACTGGAGCGGGAACTGGCGGAATTGAAAGCCAAACAACAGGAATTAAATGCCCAATGGCAAGCGGAAAAAGAAATTCTTGACCAACGCAAAGCCATCAAAGAAGCCCTCGCCCAAATTGATGTGGAAATCCAACAAGCCGAGCGGGAATACGACCTAAACCGGGCGGCTACTTTGAAGTACGGTAAACGGGCGGAATTAGAGAAAAAATTGCAGGCTACGGAGCAAAAGTTCCAGGAATTGCAAACCTCCGGTGTGAACTTATTGCGGGAGGAAGTGACCGAAGCGGATATTGCCGAAATTATTGCCAAATGGACAGGGATTCCGGTGGCGAAATTGGTGGCTTCCGAAAAAGAACGGCTGTTGCATTTAGAAGAAGAATTACACCGGCGGATTGTGGGGCAAGAAGCGGCGGTGACGGCGGTGGCGGAGGCGATTCAGCGTTCCCGGGCAGGACTTTCTGACCCCAATCGTCCCATTGCCAGTTTCATTTTCTTAGGTCCAACGGGGGTAGGAAAAACCGAATTAGCCAAAGCCCTCGCCGAGTATTTATTTGACACCGAAAATGCCCTGGTGCGGATTGATATGTCGGAATATATGGAGCGGCATACGGTCGCCCGGTTGATTGGCGCACCACCGGGGTATGTGGGCTACGAAGAAGGGGGGCAATTGACGGAAGCGATTCGCCGTCGTCCCTATGCGGTGATTCTCTTTGATGAGATTGAAAAAGCCCACGAGGATGTGTTTAATATCATGTTGCAAATCCTGGATGATGGGCGGTTAACCGACTCCCAGGGGCGCACGGTGGACTTCAAAAATACGGTGATCATTATGACCAGTAATTTGGGTTCCCAATACATTCTTGACCTGGCGGGGCAACCGGAAAAAGATGAGGAATTACGCCAGCGGATGTTGGAGGTTTTGCGGGACAATTTCCGCCCGGAATTTCTCAACCGCATTGACGAAACCATCATCTTCCAAAGTTTAAGCAAGACCCAATTGCGGCAGATTGTCAATTTGCAAGTGCAGAGACTGCAAAAACGTTTGGCGGAGCAAAAAATCAACCTGGAATTGACGACAGCGGCGGTGGATTTTCTCGCCGAGGTGGGCTACGACCCGGTGTACGGGGCACGCCCGTTGAAACGTGCGATTCAGCGGCATTTGGAAACCCTGATTGCCCGGGAATTGCTCAAAGGCACCTTCCAGGAGGGGGACACCATCCGGGTGGACGTGGTGGCGGAGCGGTTAGCCTGCCAGCGAGTGTAAAGCTTTTTCACAGGTTTGTCTGCCCAGCCAAGGGGGATGGTAGGATGCCAACCAGTGATTGAGTGTGATACCCCTATGACTCTGAATCTGGAAACCCCCGCCCCGATTTTTGGTGGCAGTACTGGCGGTCTGCTCCGCAAAGCCGAAGTTGAGGAAAAGTACGCCATCACCTGGACGAGCAAGAAAGAACAGGTGTTTGAGATGCCCACCGGTGGTGCCGCTACCATGCGGGAGGGGGACAATCTCCTGTACNTGGCGCGCAAGGAGCAATGTCTGGCTNTGGGCACNCAACTGCGGACAAAATTCAAAATTGATTACAAAATTTACCGCATCTATCCCAGCGGNGAAATCCANTTTATCCATCCCGCCGATGGGGTGTACTCCGAGAAGGTGAATGCGGGTCGTCCCTACGTGGGCAAAAAAGACCGGCGGATTGGGGAAAACCCTGACCCTGCCAAGCTGAAATTCTCCGGGCAAAACCCCTATGATGTTTAACTCAATTGAGTTAAATTAAATCTCACCGTTCTTACTCTTCTTACTCTACCGGCCACCCGCAAGGGGTGGTTTTTTTGTGATTTTTGTACAGTTATAATATACATCTGAATTGTGAGTAAAAATTTATACTTATAGCGATCCTACTTGATTAACAAACAAGAATTCTCCAGAACCAAGGACGGGGGCGGTGCCCCTGCGACCCCCCTGTTTCATTCTCATTTAGGATTGCTATATAAGTAACAAGGTGATGAAAACCCCGCCGGGGTACTGCCCTGCGACTCTTGATTTTCTAGNNCGTGTTGATCTTTTACAGTCATTTCGGTTTAGAATGCGACACTAACTTGTGTAATAATTACGAATGACTTCGGTGGTGCCAGGGGGAGCGTACATCCTCAATTTTTTCAATTTTTTTAATGCGCTAAAGTCATGCTCAATATCATTGAGGTCTGGGGAATAAGTTGGTAAAAATAATACGATATGCCCCGCCGCTTCCACTAATTCTCGAATGCGTTTCTTACGATGAATCGGTGCGTTGTCCAAAATTAACACCGATAGTCTCGTCAA
>JGI24187J35170_1001127_pt1 | contig 11985 bp, 13 predicted proteins | sample YNPBryBLVA2012_FD_35170 | JGI IMG/M metagenome (IMG submission 35170)
CCGGTTAACTCCGCCGCCTGGGTATTGATCTCTTCTGGGGTGAGCAATGCTGCCATGACCGTTACCTCCGTGATTTTTAGTGACCTGCCATTTACCTTTTAATATGAGCGGCGCATTTTTGCCACATGACTTCTGGTGTTGGGGGCATTGCCTGTGATTTACTGGGGGTGCAAGCGGTCAAGGGGACGGGCTGATGAACATCGGGGTGGTGTGGGGCATCATGGGCAGTGCGGTGATTGCTGGTGCGGTTCAGGCGCAACCCGTTGCTTGGCGACCCCTGAGTGCGATCACCCGGGCGCAGAAGACCTATCACCAGCGTAATGGCAGGTTTACGGCGGCGTTTTCCCCCCTGGAGCGGATTGCGGGGGTGCGTTTGGTCGCCGGGTACACCTATGCGATTCGGACAACGGTGCGGGGGGCGTTTATTTACGGCATTCCCACGGTTGCAACCCGACGTCCCCTGGTGAGTGCCATTTTTATTGACCAAGCCGCCGCTGGTCCCAACAATATGACGATGGTGGTNTGTGAAGCCCGTACCCCAGGACGTTTTCGCCCCGCNGACCCNGTNTTTCGCCCGGGGGCTGACCCCACCACCCGCAAGGGGCAAATTGCCTGTGGGGAAGGGACGGTGATTGTGGATGGACCNTTTGATCTATAAAAATTTATCCCAACGCCTGCACCACCTGTTGCGGGGAAATTGCCGCCAAAGTGCCCGCCCGCAGGGGAATGCACAGTTCCGAGGTCGGTAATATCCGCTCTGGGGTTGCTGACGATAACAGCGCCACCACCGGGGCTTGCACCGCCACCGCCAAGTGTAACGTCAGGGGTTGGGCTTCGCTCACCAGCACCAGAGTTGCCCCCGCCAATAGTGCCGCCTGTTGACCCTCATCCGCCGCCTCCAGGGTGGGAAGGTCCAGCCCCACGCCCAACGCCACCAGGGGTACATCCGGTTGTTGCTGTTGCAATTGCGCCGCCACCTGCCCCCAATGGGNATAGGCAGAGTCCGCCACCAGCAGGACATACCCAGATTCGATGCCCAACTGCCGCTGTTGCTGTTCCGCCCAAGNCACCGCCGCCCCCGGAATCTGTACCGCCAGTTCCCCACAGGGCACCTGCAACCCCAACCCCCTCGCCAAATCGTGGTAATACTCCGGGGGATATTGCTCCGGCTTGGGGGTCACCACCTGGGTCAACCACCGTTGCCCCGCCCCGGCAAACCCCACCCGTTCCCGCACCCCACTCAGCCACAGCAAAAAACTCAAATTGGCGCTGGGACGGGTCAGCACCACCCCATCGTAATAACCATCCCGCACCGTCCCCAGCAAATTCACCCACTCGGTGAGACTGTTGCGACTGCCGTACTCGTAGGGCAACACCCGGGTCACCCAAGGGCAGAGCCGGTACAGGGACATGACCGCCGGAGCCACTACCACATCCACCTGCGCCGGGGTTTGACTCAAACTGCGTAACAGGGGAAACAGCCACAACTGTTCAACGCTCGTACCCGGCGATAACACCAGAAATCGCAACATGGTTTTTAGGCTCCGCAGACACCACTCCAGTTATACCCCGCCTACCGGGGCACCCGAAATAGGGTATCCAAATAAACCCGTGCCACCCGCCGGTCACTCTCCGCATTCTGAAGTAAAAACAGGGACAACGCCGCACTGCACACCCGATGCACATCCCAATCAGGATGCTTGGCTAAATACCCCTCCAAACTCTCATGCAATTCCCCCGGAATCTCCGCCCGGACCCACACCCGACCACTCATAATTTTTTTGCCCCGTAATGTTACAAATTTTTACAAATTTACCCGCCCTCACCTACAGCTATTTCAGCCGAAACCAAGACAGGCTGTCAAATTCGCTCAATCATCTGGTTTTGTAATAATTCTTAATGCTTCACGAAAACACGGGGTTTGAGGCAGATTTTTGTTACATTCCGTTACAGGGAAAAGTTATCCACAGCGGGGGCTGGAATGGGGATAATAACGTTAGAGCCTGTGGATAACTGGGGACAACCTGTGGATAACTTGGGGATAACTGGGGATAACCTGGGGATAACTGGGGCAAAATGTGAAGAATTATTACAATTCGTGTGACGATGCGACCAGCGAGCGGGGCGGAACTGGGGGAAATTTTGCGGCAATCCGGGGCACAGGCGGTGCGCTTGGAGGGGCAAAACAGCAAAGCCCATTGGGGCAATCAGCGGGATGGGCTGGGGATAACCATTAGTACAGCCGCATTAAATCGTATTCTCAGTTACGAGGTGGCGGATTTAGTCGTGACGGTGGAAGCGGGGGTGAAGTGGGTAGATTTACGGAGCGTGTTGGCGGCGCAGGGGCAGTTTTGGGCGGTGCAACCCCTGTACCCAGACCAGGCGACGGTTGGGGGCATTATGGCGACGGCGGACAGCGGGGCGTGGCGGCAACGGTATGGGGGGGTGCGGGATGGGGTCTTGGGGATTCGCTGGGTGCGCCCGGACGGTGCCGAGACCAAGGCGGGGGGGCAGGTGGTGAAAAATGTGGCGGGTTACGACCTGATGAAACTGCTGACCGGCTCCTGGGGCACCTTGGGCTGTATTACAGGCGACCTTGCGTCTGTATCCCCTTCCCCCCGTGACCCGGAGTTTTCTCATCCAGGGGGAGGACTTGGAGCAATGGCGGCAGGGGTTGTTGGACTCNGCGNTGCAACCCACGGCTTGGGATGTGCTCTCCGCCCCTCTGGTGGCGCAATTGGGCTATCCGGCGCAGATGGGTTTGTGGTTGGAACTGCGGGGGACAGCCGTGGCGGTGGCGGAACAGGTGGCACGATTGCCCCAGGTGTTGGCAGGGGCGGCGGTGCAGGAACTTGACCCGGCGACGGGGGAACAGTTAACCCGTCATCTCAGCCTGCCGGGGACGCAACCCCATGTTTTACTAAAAATTGGCGTATTGCCCACCCGTACCGTTGCTTTAGTGACCTATCTCCAGCAGATTGCCCCCCACGCCTGGGTACAAATGCACAGTGGGGTGGGGTTGGGGTGGGCTGTCCTAACACCACTGCCCGCCGATGTGGAAGCCCTGGTCACCAAAATCCGGCAATTTGTTTACCCCGAAGGCTTTGTGAGTGTGGTGTGCGGTCCAGCGATTCCCAACCGTTGGGATGTGCGGGGCAATAGTTTGGCGTTAATGCGCCGGGTCAAAGACCAGTTAGACCCCCAGCATCGGTTCAACCCCGGGCGTTGGTTGTGGGATTAGATTAAGGGTACCTCTATTGATTGGCACCCATTGAAGTTTATCTCGCTGGCATACCCGACGGGGGCTACACCTCTGAGACCTATTTTTAGAAGCGCCCATTAGCAAATTTAGAAAATCAATATCTGGTTCCTGGGGTCAATGAACACACTGCGGGTGTCCTGCCCAATCGAGCGGGTTTCGGTTAGAACCAAATTCAACGTGTTGCGGGGGGCATTGAAACTGGCGGCGGCACGGATCAGGAAATTCCCCGTGGGCGTGTAAAGCACACTCTCATTGGGTTTAAGAAGTAGGGTGAGGGCGGCACGGTTTGGTAACGTACGGGCACCCATCCGACCAGGCACCTCGATGCTCACCGGCTGACCCGTATTATTCGTCAGGCTCACCGTGATGCCCCGTTGCACCGGCACATTGAAGGTACGGGGTTGGGCAACAGCCACGGTACTCGTGAAAACAACCGGCAGGAGGGGAAGCAGATGACGCAACATGGGACACTCCTCAGAAAAAAGGGAAATTACTTGCCTACTGTATCACCGACGACGCCGCTGCAACTCCTGCAAAACCGCCCGCCAGGGCACCTGATACGCCGCCAAAGCCACCAGGGTATGGTACAGCACATCCGCACATTCACTGGCAATCGCTTCTGGTTCCCGGTCTTTACACGCCATGATCAGTTCGGCGGTTTCTTCGCCCAGTTTTTTCAAAATCCGGTTGTCCCCCCCCGTGAACAGATGGCTGGTGTAGGAACCCTCCTGGGGTTGATCCCGGCGCTGGCAAATCACCTCGTACAGTTGGGCGACCATATCCCCCGGCGGCAGATGGGCAGGTGCATTCGGTTCGTCAATCAGGTGAAAACAACTGCGTTCCCCCTTGTGGCAGGCAATATCCCCCACCTGTTCGACACCAATTAACAGGGCATCGTGGTCACAGTCATAGCGCCACCACCGCACCCATTGGACGTGACCGGAGGTTTCCCCCTTGGGCCAAAGTTCTTGGCGGGAACGGCTGTAGAACCAAGTGCGCCCGGTTTCCAGGGTTTTTTGCAGAGATTCCCGGTTCATCCAGGCAAACATCAGCACCACCCCGTCCAAGTAGTCCTGGATAATCGCTGGCACCAAGCCCTGTTCATTAAACTTAATCACATCCAAGGATAGGCGGAACTGCTGGGGCATGGTAACAATAAAAAGATGATGTTTACTCTTTCTACTGTATGGCACCCTATACCAACACAGCGGATCAATTTGCGGAGGAAATGGCAGAAATTATGCTAGAAAGCCTGCGGGACTATCTCCTCGACCCGGATGTGAGCGAACGGTATGGGATGGACGAAAACCAAGCCGGGGAATTTATTGACCAGATGGGGCAAGAATTGACCGAACAACTGCGCCAGCTTTATGTGGATATGCAGGAGGAATAGGCGTGACCCCGCCCCGCAACCCTGCCCCCACGGTGGACATCCTGATCGAATTGCTGGACCGTCCCCACCGCCCNCTNGTCNTGGTGGAACGACACTACGAACCCTTGGGTTGGGCCATCCCCGGCGGATTTGTGGACTACGGGGAAACCCTAGCGCAGGCGGCTCGGCGGGAAGCCCAGGAGGAAACGGGTTTAACGGTGCAGTTGGTTCGCCAATTTCACACCTATTCGGACCCCCAACGGGACCCCCGCCAACACACGATTGCCACCGTATTTATTGCCACTGCCACCGGTGCGCCCCAAGCGGGAGACGATGCCAAAAACGTGGGGATTTTTTTACCCTGGGAACTACCCCATCCCCTCTGCTTTGACCACAGCCAAATCCTGCACGATTATTACCAATTTCGTTACTACGGTATTGCCCCCCAACCATGAACCCCCAACCCATTCAAACCCCTACTGCCCCCCTTCCCATTGGTCCCTATCGGCAAGCGATTCAAGCCCAGGGAACATTCGTATTTCTATCAGGGCAAATTCCTTTGAATAGTCAGGGACAAATAGTAGGGGATGAAATTACCCTGCAAACCCGACAGGTGATGGAAAATTTAGGGGCAGTATTACAAGCGGCGGGTTGTGGTTGGCAACAGGTGGTAAAAACCACAATTTATTTAGTAGATTTAGGGGATTTTAGTGCCGTGAATCAGGTGTATGCAGAGTATTTTCCTGAGGGATATGCCCCGGCGAGAGCCTGTGTGCAGGTCGCTCGTTTACCCAAGGATGCCCGGGTGGAAATTGATGCGATTGCCGTACTCCCTCCCAGTTAGTTGTTAAATTTTTATATGAATTGTGAGAAAAAACTTTATGTTTAAGGAGTTATTGGTTAGGGGAATAATAACTTTATTCTGGTTGTCAATAACCCTTTGAATCACACGAATCATCTGTAATCCCTATACGGCTTGTCACCTTGAGCGAAATGGGCTAGTATAAACAAATTGATCAGCGGTTCGCTTATTTTTGGTCCTGTACTGAGCAACAGTTCCAGAGTTTTGTTTATTTTCATCGCTTCGATTGTGTCCTCTCCAAAACTATTAACATCAGATGCCACTAACCCTGTTTCAGAATAAACCGCAAGAAACTGCTGTCGAAAACAATCTACGGCGTAAATTTTTTCGTTGGTTTCGCATTCTCTTTGGTGCGGGACTGATGATATTTGCCGGTTATTTATTCTGGCAGAGGCAAACCAGAGTCATTAGTCGTGTCGGTTATATCAACGCTGAACTGATTACCATTTATGCGCCAATCACAGGCACCCTCCATTTAGAGCGGATTCATGTTGGTAGTGTGCTACCCAAGGGTTTTTTAATTGGCTCAATTACCAATGAACGGAATCCCCAAATCACCATTGATGTGGAGAACTTAAACAGCAGATTACGACTCGCACAGAATCAATTAAAATCTGTGAATGAGCGCCTGAACGCCCGCCAAAGACTTGCTGATTTTTTAACTAAAAAAACTCAGAGTCAAATCAGCTTAGACATTGATTTTTTTCGTGCCAATGTAGAGCGTGCCCGTAGTGAACTAAAGCAAGCGCAGGCTAATTTAGAACTAGCCCGTAAAGAAGCCCAAAGATTTACCCGTCTGGCTGAAGAAGGGGCAGTTTCCCAACAAAGAGCCGATCAAGCCCTTGCCGAGATGAAAGCCGCCTCAGCCCTAGTTGCTAGTCGCCAAGCTGAGGTAGATCGAAGCCTAAGTGCCCTCACCGCAACACAGCAGGGTTTACAACTCGATTCCGCCCGTACATTTAGTTTTCCCCAGATTCGCTTATTAGACCTGCAACAGGAAATTACGGATTTAATCCAAGAAAAGCGTCAACTGGAAGTTTCTGTCCTGACTTTGGAACAAGAATTACGCAAGGCTCAACTGCAATTAAATTTGCAACGGTCAGCCCAGTTAGAAAGCCCAGTTAACTCAGTTGTTTGGTCTGTAAATATTCGTACCGGAGAATTGGGCGTGCCTGTCAATACGGGAACGGCTATTTTGCAATTGCTCGATTGTCATGAGATTTGGGCAACTGCCTTGGTTACGGAACGAGCGAATCGAAAACTACGCCTAGGACAGCCTGCAGAAGTAAGACTTTTAGATGGTTCCAATAGAATTTATCGGGGATGGGTGCGCTCGATTCGGGGCGGGGTTGGCAGGGTTACGGCAGGTGCGGATGTGGCTGTACCGCCAGACGAATTGGTGAGAAATGAGCTAGAAGTGCAAGTCACTTTAGATGACCGTGGTGAAGCACTTGCCGGGGGGAGGTTTTGTAGTGTGGGGCAGAGCGTTGAGGTGATGTTCCTTTAGCGACCATGCGAAATATCTTTAATTTAGATAAGTTGGACAGTTATTTATTGCTGATCGGTTTCATCAGTTTGGTAGCCGTATTACTTTTCAGTTTTGACTTCAATATCCTTTTATCAAAATGGCTTGATATTTGGCATGGAGGGATGATCATTTTTCGTCCAAGTAGCTCTGCTTTGGAATCACTATTACTGCCTGCTTTAGTGTGGCTATCTTTTACTTTTTTATTAAAAGAACTCTTCCCCAAGCCGAATACCCTAAGTAGAGCCATCGTTAGTTTGGTAACAGCTTTTTTGGGCTTACGTTACTTGCTCTGGCGATTCTTTGGGAGTTTGAATCTGGATGATGCTCTGACCACATCCCTCTCCATTACTCTGTTTTTCGGTGAATGTTTATCACTGCTCAATTCCATCTTTTTTTACCTACACAACATCTTCCAAATTGACCGCTCCCAGGAAGCCGATCAGTGGAGTAAAGCCGTTTTAGAAGGTCATTATTTACCCTGGGTTGATGTATTAATTCCCACCTATAATGAAGGGGTAGAAATTTTAAGAAGAACTGTGATTGGTTGTCAGGCAATGGATTACCCGAATAAAAAAATTTACTTACTTGATGATACCAGGCGACCAGAGGTTCGGCAATTGGCTAAGGATTTGGGTTGCGGATACCGTGATCGCCCTGATAATCGTCATGCCAAAGCTGGCAATATCAATCATGCACTTCCGAGTATTCATGGCGAATTGATTGTGGTATTCGATGCGGATTTTGTGCCTTGTACGAATTTTTTACAGCGCACCGTTGGCTTTTTCCAAGACCCCAAGACCGCCTTAGTACAAACTCCCCAGAATTTTTTTAATGAAGACCCCATCTCAGTCAATCTTGGCTTAGAGGGAATTGTCAACAATGAACAAACCTTATTTTTTCGGTATATCCAACCCAGTCGAGATTTTCTTGATTCTGTGGTTTGCTGTGGTAGTTGCTTTGTGGTACGTCGCTCTGCGTTGGATGAAATTGGCGGCATCCCTACGGATAGCATTACCGAGGATTATTTTACGGGTTTGAAAATGCAGGCACTTGGGTACAAAGTAAAGTACTTGAATGAAGCTCTTTCAGCGGGTCTAGCACCTGAAACAATTGGGGCATTTGTCAGTCAGAGACTGCGCTGGTGTCAGGGCACTTTGCAGTTGGTATTTTCTCGGTGGAATTTTTTTACAATTCCCAACTTAAAATGGTGGCAAAGACTCTCCCACTCCCTAAGCATTCTCTATTGGTTACTCTCCATCCCCCGGGTGATGTTTCTCTTTTTCCCGTTAGCCTACTTATTATTTGACATTGCTCCTCTACGGGCTACAATCAATGAAATTTTGTTCTTCTACTTGCCCTACTGGATTAGCGGGGTCATGTGTTTTTCTTGGTTGACGGAAAATCGCCGGTCTGTGTTCTGGTCAGATGTTTATGAAACCTTAATATGTCTGCCCTTAGCAATTACTATTGTTATGACTTTAATCAATCCCTACAATAAACCGTTCAAGGTGACCCCAAAAGGCAACACTGATCCCAATAAAATACGCATTAACTGGATTTTGATCCGTCCTCTTTTAGCCGTAATCATTCTATCGGTTCTGGGTCTGTTTAGACATATTATGAATTTTAGAGATACCAATGTTAATCCAGACAGTTTAGCTATTAATATTGTTTGGGTTACATACAATTCGATCTTATTGATGATTTGTATTATGTCAGCCATTGATGTTCCCCAAAGAGGTTATGTTCGTTTCCCTCGGCAAGAGCCTTGTCGGTTAATCATCAACGATGAAATATTTTTAGGCATGACGATGAATATTTCTGAAGGTGGAGCTTTAATTTTTGTAGAGCATTTTCCCTATCGTTATTTCTCCTCTGGAAGATTGGAGTTTATTCAGCCTAGCCCCATTGCCGGCCTCAGCTTCATGGCTAAACCCACACGTATTTATCACGACCATGAAGGCAGAGCTAAAATAGGTCTAAAATTTACCCAGTGGGATATTGCAACCATGCGCTGGTTAATCCCCTACTTATATTGCCAGCCGTATCAATGGCAGGAAGTAAAAGTTCCCGAAATTCAAACCTTATGGGCTATGTTGTTATCCGTAGTTCGCTTTTATCCCTTGACAGCCAGAGGTAAATTGTTTTGATTTCATAAATAGGCTATGGCAATCCTACTTGATTAACGTTAACTTGCGTTCCGTGGACATACAAAAATTCCCCAGAACCAAGTACGGGGGCGGTGCCCCTGCGACCTCTATCCCATTCTCATTTAGGCTTGCTATATAATCTTGAAAGAACCCTGCCCCGCATTAGTTCTGAGGGGTCTTGTATCCATTATTTGCATAAATCGTCTGAGATTGTTATATTCTAAATTCATAGAGACATCCTGGAGTGGTTGCGTTGTTTTTGCCGATCATTGCCCAAGCCCCAACGGTACAGGAATTATTCCGTCCCCAGGAAGTGCGACCCTTACCTGGACGATTAAACCAAGTGCCTTTATTTAATAGCAATAGCCCGGAATTGGTCTTTACTGAAGGTATTTTATTATCCACATTTCCACCCCAAGGGATGCAAAACCCCCAGGCGCATTTGAATTATCAGTTTCATGGGGAATTTGCTGTTTTTTTGCACCATTTGGCTGATTCCATCGGTGCCAAAGATGACCGCACATTTTATTTAGGTTTTATCGTTGGCAATCCCGGCAAGCGCCCTGCCACTGTAACGGTACGCCAAGCCGCTAGTTTTTTGACCCGTCCCGATGCCGGATTCATCACCCTCCCCGACCTGGTGCCCAATCCCCTGGGCTGGGTGTATAGCGGTCCCGGTAGTCGTCTGACGGATTTCCTGCTCCGGGGTGGGCGGCAAGATTTGGGGCTGACCTCCCTGACCATTCCCCCCGGCACCGAACGGGTACTGCTCAACCAACCCATTCCCACCCAAAAGGTAGGAGTGACCCGCAATGCCCGCTCCGTTGTCCTGCGTTTGTATGCGGATCAACCGGTTTATGCCGCCAGCTTGGGCTTGTTCGCCACCCTTGAGCCGGATGGCACCGAAACACCCCCCAGTTTACAACGTTGGCAAAATATACTGCGGCAAGGCAATTTGGCTGGTCCTCGGGATTTGGCTCCGACTCCCCTCGATGTCCCCCCTGGACAGTTCCGCTACGGGCGGGTGAGTGGGGTAGCGTTGGGCACCCGTTGGCAGGCAAATTTAACCGACCCTGCTCAAAATACCCTGGCAATTCCGGCACCGGGCAGGGCAATTTCCTATGGGATCAGCTTGCTGGTACGGGGACGTATGGGCACAGGACAAGACCAAACCGCCCCCATGCTGGTGCGCTATCCCGACACTGCTTACCGCAGTCATGGTAATTATATTGTACAGTACAGTTTAACCTTGCCGCTGGTGAATCGCCGGTCAGCAACCCAGCGGGTCGTGGTGGGGTTGGAATCCCCCCTAAAAACGGATGTCAATGAGGGCGGGTTACGGTTTTGGCAACCACCGGCTCGCCAGATTTTCTTTCGAGGTACAGTACGAGTGCGCTACATTGACGATACGGGACTGCCGAGAGTACGGGATAGTCACTTGGTTTTACAGCGAGGGCAAAAGGCGGAACCTTTGGTAACCATGAATATCGCTCCGGGGCAGAAACGTCTCGTACAGGTGAGTTTGCTCTATCCCCCCGATGCCACGCCCCCCCAAATGTTGACCATTTTAACTGAGCCAAATTCAGGGAATGAGTAAAAAAGTCTTGAGCATAAAGGGTGTGAAATTTACTGTAAATAATTCAGGATTTGGTAGCAAATTTAAGCGATTTTCGAGTAGGTCACATTCCCAAATTTCTCGTACAGGGAATTGGGGTTGAATTTCTGCACGAACTGCCTCCCCATACGCTTCATAAATACGGATAATCATACCATCACAATCCATCGCTTTTTTCACACAAGCAACTACTAGATTAGGGGCATTAAAGCAAATGATTTGGGGAATACTTTGTTGTAAACTACCTGGAAAGACTAGGGGTGGATAGAGAAATTCTTGAGCTTTATGTACCGTTTGAGCAGTATTAACAGCACCAGGATGAGGGTACAAACGGAAACAAAATTGATGAATGCCCACATCAGTAATCTCGGTATCAGTTAAATGCCAAGGCTCAATGGGATGAGGATAATGGGCGACTCTCATTAACGTTAATCCCAGGGTATTGGAAGTAACATTAAACCCATATTTATCACGACTTAGTAAACTCACCCCCCAGTCATTGGTAGATAAATCTGCCCAACTGAGTGCGAGAACTTCAAATTGAACAGGGTTACTGGTGGAACGTTGAATGAGTCCAAAGGGAATATCAAACCTGGCTTGTTCGCAGTTTAATGCTAAGGGAAATAAAATTTTCATGATAAATGGAGCGTATTGGTTATTCNTTAAATCCACATCAANAAAAAATTCTACAAATGGGGAATCGTGATATAAATAAATGGATTTGCTAATCTGGCATGATAAACCTATGTCATTCTGAACTGTGTAATTAAACTCAATGCCACAGCGTAATATACCTTGTTCAATAATTTGGGTAGAAACTAATTTTATATCCGGGGATGGATAGGTAGCGTAATCCGCATCTATATCCCAGGCTTCCCATTGTTTTGGTCGGTCAAGAAATATCTTTAGTTCCCCACCTGTTTGCTCTGGAGATAAAAGATTTTTTTCTAAACGTTTATCCCATAGTNCANTCAAATTACCTTGGGAATCTAAAACTAATTTTAGGTGATTATTTTCTAGTTCATTCAATTGGATATTTAGCTCATACTGATTAACGTTTAATTGGTTGGTAACTTCAAGTTTAATTTCTGCAAAACTAAACGCCTCTAATCTAGGTAGGCAACATAGTATATTTCTAGCTTGATTACCCTTTGAATATAAACTGGGAATTGGACTCGATTCATGTAATAGTTGAT
>JGI24187J35170_1001130_pt1 | contig 11970 bp, 7 predicted proteins | sample YNPBryBLVA2012_FD_35170 | JGI IMG/M metagenome (IMG submission 35170)
AGCGGTATCGATGGTACGTCACACCCCGGGGTATGAATGCCCTGGCGTTCGGCGCGCGGATCAGGTACACTCTACAGGCAGACGACATGGGCTTGCCGCTGCGGACAGCCCTCCAGCGCGCCGGTCCTGCACCGCAGGCATGTTTCAGGATCGGGCGTTTCAGCTTGACTGTTGTGCTCCACATCTCCACACCTCCACAGAACCGGTCTGGAGCGCTGGAGAGCCGTGGAGTTGAAGGCCGGATTGTCAGGTATTTGAAGCGTACCCTGGAGCCTATGGAACCGCTCAAGAACATCGCCCATCACACCCCACTCGATCGCACAACGTCAGCCGGCCAGGGAGCGGTAGCGAACGGGCGGCCGGCGCCGCGGTTCTGGCGCGGCTGGCTGGCGCGCTGGCTGGCCGTGCTGGCGCTCATAGCCGGCATTGTTATGATAACTTCAGGCTGGTGGCTTTCGGCAATCGGTCACTGGCTGGCGCGTCCTCCCCAGGTGGCGCCGGTTGACGCCATCGTGGTGCTGGGCGGACGCTATCCATACCGCGATCAGCACGCCATCGATCTGTACCACCAGGGGATCGGGCAGGAGATCTGGCGCACCGGCCCGGTGGAACTCCCGGCCGGACGGCTGGTCCAGCGGGCGCGGCAACTGGCGCGGGAGCAGGGGATTCCCGAGGAGGCGTACTTCGTGCTCGAGTCGTACAGCACCTGGGACGACGGCCAGCAGATCGCGGCCCTGGCCCGTGAACGGCAGACGCGCAGTGTGCTGATCGTGACCGACTGGGCCCATAGCCGCCGGGCGCTGTGCGTGATCGGGCAGCATCTGGCGGGGAGGGAGGTGACGGTGCTCTACGACCATCCGCGCGATCTCGCCATCCATCCCGACAACTGGTGGCGCGACAGGTATGGACGGGAAGCGGTGCTGAGCGAACTGGGCAAAATGGGCCTGTACGCGCTGCAGTATGGGACGTTGCCGTTTGGGTGCTAGCGACCCGCATCGGCCAACCGGGCGGAGCGAGGAGGGGCAAAAGAGAAGCGCCCCGCGCTCCTGGTTGCAGGGGCAGGGGAAAACCAGTTTCCCCCTGCCCCTGCTGGTCTGTGAACAGCCGGTAGCCTGATCCCCATCCCGACGCGACGGCCCTTTGCGCGACACCCCGATTGGCGGTACAATCGAGCCATCCGGCGAGAAACACGCCTGCCCAGGAGGCAGGACCGGCCCAGGAGGAAGCGCCCATGCGCGTGGTGGCAATGATTATGGCCGGCGGCGAGGGCACCCGGCTGAGCGTGCTCTCGGAGAAGCGCGCCAAGCCATCGGTGCCGTTCGCAGGGAAGTACCGGATCATTGATTTTACGCTGTCGAATTGCGTGAATTCGGGCATTTTCGATGTCGGGGTGCTCACCCAGTACCGGCCCCACTCGCTGAACGATCACATCGGCATCGGCAAGCCCTGGGATCTCGACCGTACCCGGGGGGGGGTGCGGCTGTTGCAACCCTACCAGGGCCGCAGCGATCAGTCGTGGTACCGCGGCACCGCCGACGCGATCTACCAGAACCTCAATTTTATCCAGGAGCGCCGCGCCGATCTGGTCCTGATCCTTTCAGGCGATCATATTTATAAGATGGATTACAACACCATCATTGACACCCACCGGCGCCACCGGGCCGATCTGACCGTGGGGGTCATGGAGGTGCCGTTGGAGGAGACCCATCGTTTCGGGATCATGACCACCGATGAGGAAGATCGCATTATCGAGTTCACCGAAAAGCCCAGGGATCGCGACAAGGGCACCCTGGCCTCGATGGGGATCTACGTCTTCAATGCTGATGTGCTGATCCGGCGGCTGTCGGAGGGCAGCCAGGAACGACCACGCATCGACTTCGGCAAGCACGTGATCCCGGCGATGGTCGCCGAGGATCGCGTCTATGCCCATCGCTTCAGCGGCTACTGGGTTGATGTGGGCACGATCCATTCATACTGGGAAACGAGCATGCAACTGCTCGATCCCGAGTTGGATTTCGATCTGTTCGACCCGAACTGGCGCATCCGCACCCGCAGCGAGGAACGCCCATCGGCCAAGATCGGGCCGCAGGCGCGGGTGTCACGGGCGATCATNTGCAACGGTTGCACCATTCGCGGCACGGTCGAGCGCTCAGTGCTCTCGCCGGGGGTGTATGTCTCGCCAGGGGCGGTTGTGCGCGATAGTGTGGTGATGAACGACACCTGGATCGGCCCGGGCGCAGTGCTCGACCGGATGATCGTGGACAAGCAGGTGGTCATCGGCGCCGGAGCGCNCCTCGGCGTCGGCGACGACCTGACGACGCCGAACAAGGCCGAGCCGGATAAACTCAATACCGGCATTTCGGTCATCGGCAAGTCGGCCCATATCCCCCCGGGCACGATCATTGGCCGGAACGTGGTGATTAACGCCGATCGCGATGCGGAAGATTTTCCGAGCCGCGAAATCCCGTCGGGGGAGACGCTGTAATGCTTACGCGGCGGCGGTGCGGCGCGGCCCGTCACGCCCCCGTCGCCGCCTCCAAAACCTATGCTCCGCATCCTGACCCTGATTCTGGCGGGCGGCGACTCGCCCGCTCTCTCCGTCCTCACCGCTGAACGCACCGAGGCAGCGGTTCCCTTTGCCGGGAAGTTCCGCATCATTGATTTTCCTCTTTCCAACTGCGTCAACTCGGGGCTGTACAACGTCGCGGTGCTCACGCAATACAAGCCCCGCTCGCTCCACGCTCATCTGGGGGTTGGCCGCCCCTGGGACCTCGACCGGGCCCAGGGCGGCCTGCGCGTGTTGCATCCCTCCCCCACCCCGGATGGCGGAGGCTGGCAGCGGGGCACCGCCGACGCGGTGCGCTACAACCTCGACCTGATCGAAGACCAGCCGGTTGATGCCGTGCTCCTGCTCGCCGGGGATCACATCTATAAGATGAACTACACTCCGCTGCTCGAACTGCACGCCGAGCGCGATGCGGATATGACCCTGGCGGTGCACAGCGTCAGCCCGCACGACACCCATCGCTTCGGTATCGTGACTGTCGGCAGCGATGGGCGGGTGGATCGCTTCGAGGAAAAACCGCGCCGCCCCCTCTCCAACCTGGCCTCGATGGGCATCTATGTCTTTCGCAAGCAGTTCCTGATCGACATCCTCGCCGGCGCCGAGCACGACTTCGGTCGCCATCTCTTGCCGCGGATCATTCCCAACTCGCGCACCTTCGCCTTTAATTTCCAGGGCTACTGGGCCGACGTGGGCACGGTGCAGGCATACTACGAAGCCAACCTGGCCCTGCTGGTCGAGACGCCTGCGCTCGACCTGTACGATCCGGAGTGGGTCATCCATACGACCAGCGCGGATCTGCCCGGTGTGGAAGTTGGCGAGCACGCCCGCGTAGAGAACTGTCTGTTGAGCGACGGCTGCCGCGTCTACGGCATGGTGACGCACTCGGTGCTCTCACCAGGGGTGTATGTTTCTCCGGGGGCGGTGATCCGCGATTCGATCGTGCTGGGTGATGCCTGGATCGGCCCGGAGGCAGTGGTAGATCGCTGCATCATTGACGAGGGGGTGCGGATCGGCGGCGGGGCGGTGGGGCGAAGGGGATATCGCCACGCCCAACCTGGCGGCCCCCGATCGTCTGAACACCGGGCTGACCCTGGTGGGCACGCGCGCGCAGGTGCCCGAGGGCGTGACGGTGGGACGCAATGTGGCCATTCGCCCGCGCATCCCTGAGCACGCCTTCCCGAAGAGCGGCGTGGTGCCGAGCGGGGCCACGCTGTAAGACCGTCTGGTAGAGGGTGAACCCTGACGTGAACATACGCCCTCGGCGAGGGGTGTGGGGAACCCGGGTTCCCCCATTCCCCCACCCGAGGGAGGGTTTGGGAGGGCGCAGCCCTCCCAGGAACAACCGTATGTTCATTGCGGCGTGGTGCGGCGGAGCCGCATGGACGGCTAACGTGACCATCGTTCGCNGGGTTCAGCCCCCCTCCCAGCCTCCCCCCGCTGGGGGGAGGCGCCGGGTTCCCGCCTCCAGCGGGGCAGGGTCAGGGAAGGGGCGGTCACCGTGCCCGCGGCGCCGTGGCGCGGGCGGGACGCCCGCGCTCCCGGGCCGTTTTCATCGGGCGTGGTGCGCCATGCGCATGACCGTCTCACGTGAACATAGGCTGCTGGAGCAGGGGTGTGGGGAAACCAGGTTTCCCCACGCCCTCGCCCCGCAGGGGAATGGGGAAACCGGGTTTCCCCATTTTCCCACCTGCGAGAGGGTTTGGGAGGGCTTCGCCCTCCCAGGAAGTATGTTCATCCCATCGGTGTGCGGCGCGAGCCGCATGGATGGCTGAAAGAAAGGAGCGCGCGCCCAACCGGCGCGCGAGGATATGTTCAAGAACCGGATCTTTCGTGCGGTTGTCGGCGGTCATTTCGCCATCGACGTGCTCAACAGCAGCGGCGCGGTGCTCCTGGCGGTGCTGCGCGAACCCCTGGGCCTGAGCTACGCCCAGATCGGCGCTGCGTTGACGGCCTACTTGCTGATCGGCGCCCTCTCCCAACCCGTGTTTGGCTGGCTTTCCGACCGGCTGGCCGGGCGCTGGATGGTCCTGGCCGGCGGGGGATTGGCCTGGGTGGCGCTGTTCTTCGCCCTGGTGGCCGTGGCGCCCACCTGGGCTTTGCTGCTCCCCGTGTTCATGCTGGCGCCCCTGGGCAGCGGCCTGTTTCACCCCATCGGCACGGCGGCCTCGGCGGCAGCCGTGCCGCAGCGGGCCGCCAGCGCGACCTCGACGTTCTTTTTCTTTGGCCAGCTCGGGCTGGCGGTAGGCCCCTTCCTCGCCGGCGCACTGACCGGGCGCTTCGGGGCGCCGGGCTTGCTCCCGTTGACGCTGCTGGCCCTGATCCCCGCCCTCATGCTCCTGCGCGCCCGTCGCGATGAGGCCGGCCTTCCCCCCCGCCGGAGCAGGCACCCCGGCGCCGCCTCCGCCGCCAGGGCGTGGACCGCGGCGAGCATCGCCCTGATCGCCAGTTTCGTGGTGCTGGTGGCGGTGCGCTCGTCGATCCAGCAGATCTACATGTCGTTCCTCCCCCAACTCTTTCAGAGCCGGGGCTGGGAACCGGCCCTGTTCGGTCTGCTGTCGGGCGCATTTATGGGCGCGGGCGCGGTGGGCCAGCTCGTTAGCGGCAATCTGGCCGATCGCTATGGCATGCGCATCGCCACCGTGGCCCCGCTCCTGATCGGCGTGCCCGCCGGGCTGTTGGGGCTCCTGGCCCAACCGGTATGGGCAGCCTTCGCGGGCTGCATTGCCGCCGGTTTTCTGTTCGGCGGCCAGCACAGCGTGCTGGTGGTCCACGCCCAGCGGCTGCTGCCAGTGAAGCAGGGCTTCGCCGCGGGCCTGATCCTCGGCTTCACCTTTGCCACCGGCGCGATCGGCACCGCTCTCGCCGGCTTCCTGGCCGACATGGCTGGCCTTGAGACGGTGATGGTCTGGACGACGGCGCTGGGTGTTCCGGCGGCCCTGCTGGCGCTCACCCTCCCCGGGCGGCAAGCGGCGGCCCCGGCGCCGGCAGCGGCCACCGCGGATTAAGGGCGACGTTTCCACACCCATCCCCCTCTCCTGGCCCGCCGCGCCCCGCCGGCGGGAACGGAAGGTGGAAGCATGCCTTACCCTGAAAGCTGTAGTAGAATGGCCCCATGCGGCGATGGGCGTATCTGTGGCTGTTACTGCTGCCCGCGCTGGTCGTGCCGATCCTCTGGCAGGCCGCCGGGGGTGTCACGGTTCAGCCGGCCACCTGGCCCGACCAGAGCGGTTTTACCGGCTTCGCCCCGCCCGAGGCGGGACCTTCCGGCCCCTGGCGCTGGAGCATCGCCCCGGAAGCGGGGCTGCTGCTCCCTGCCGGGGGGCTGCCAGGCATCCTGACCCTGCGCGGCGTGGCCGCCCCGGGCGCCGCCCTGGAGATCGAGGCCGGCGCCACGCGCGTCGCGCTGCCCCCCGGGACGGCGCCTCCGCAACTCCGGCGCTATGCCCTCCTGGTCGCCTCGCCTGATCCCTCTGGCTGGCTCGACCTGCGCATCCGCGCGGCGCCCCTGGCAACCATCGAGGGGCGCCTCCTGGGGCTGGGACTGGCCGGGGTGAGCATCGCGCCGGTCACGCGGCCCTTCCGGCTGCCGCCGGTCTTCGCCTGGCTCGCCCTGGGCGGCGCGCCGCTGCTGATCGCCGCGGCGCTGAACCTCGCCGGCTGGTCGCCCCGGGTCGCCGTCTTCGGCGGCGCCGCGGCAGGTCTGGCGCTGACGTCTGTCTGGGCCGCCCGGCCCGAGGCAGTCGAGCCGTTGCTGCGTGACGCGCGGGCCTTTCTCGACCCGCTCGTGCTGCGCTGGTGGCTGGCGGCCCAGGCCGCGGGGATGGCCGGCCTGCCATTCGCCTGGCTCCTCCTGCGAAGGCTGCCGCTCGGCGGCTACCCCCTGGCGAAGATCATCGGGCTGTTCCTGATCACCCTGGGAAGCTGGGCCATCGCCGTGGCCGGGGTGGCGCCTTTCGGGCTGCCCCTGGTAGCGACGCTGTGGCTCGGCCTGCTGCTGGGCGGCTGGGGCGGCTGGGCCTGGGCCAGCCGCGCAGGCCACCCGCCGCCCCCGCGGCTGGCCTGGCGCGCCCTGGCGGGCTGGGAACTCCTCTTCGCGGCGGGGCTCTTCGCGGGCGCCCTGCTGCGCTGGCACGGCGCGGTCGGCCCGGCGCTCACCGGCACCGAGAAGCCCATGGAGATGGCCATCCTCAACGCTGTGCTGCGCTATGACCACTTTCCACCACTGGACCCCTGGTTCGCCGGCTTTGGGATCAATTACTACTACTTCGGCTATGTGAGCGTGGCCGCCCTCGCGCTTGCCACCGCCACGGAAGCCGCCTTCGCCTTCAACCTGGGCTTCGCCCTGATTGTGGCCCTGACCCTCACCGGCGTGGCCTACCTGGCCGTGGCCCTGGCGGCGCTGACCCCGGCGGCCCGCGGGCGCGGCGCGGTCGGCCTGGCGCTGCTCGCCGTGATGCTGACCCTGGTAGCGGGCAATCAAGCCGCCGCGCTGCACCTCCTCACCGGCTCGCACCTGGCCCGCGCCCTCGACGCCGGCCAGCTCGCCGAGGCGCTCGTCCAGCGCCTCGGCGGCGCCGAAACCCTGCGCCTGAGCCGGCCCGTGCCGCCCGGTTGGGACGGGCCGGGCTTCGACGCCATCCAGCCGTCCGCGCCCGCCGCGTTCGACTGGTTCCGGCCTTCACGGGCAGTCTACGACGACGTGCGCCTGCCCGACGGGAGCGTGGAGCGGCGCTACGCGATCACCGAGTTTCCGGCGTTCAGTCTCTACCTGGGCGACCTGCATCCCCATGTGCTGGCCATGCCGGTGAACCTCCTGGCCCTGACCCTGGCCCTGGCCCTGGCCACGGGCGGCGCGCCGATCGCGCTCGCGGCCTGCGCCGGCGTCGTCGTGGGAGCGCTCTACAGCCTGAATGCCTGGGACGCGCCGGCCTACGGGGCGATCTGCGCGGGCGCCCTGCTGCTCGGCTGGCGAGGCGCGGGCGGCCTCGCCTGGCGACGCGCGCTGCCGGGGCTGGCCGCGCTGGCGACGGGCGCGGTTCTCGCCGCCTTGCCCTTCGCGCTCACCTTCNCCCCGCCCGCCGGCGCGGCCACGGGCGCCCCGGTCGCCGGTATCCCGCTGATCGGGCGCTTCGCCGGCGCCTTCGGCCTGGCCCAGAACCGCACGCCGCTGCACAGCTTCCTGGGGATGTTCGGCCTGTTCCTCCTGCCCATCCTCGGCCTGGCGCTCCGGCAGAGCATCNCNGGGCCATGGGGACGGACGCTGCTTGCGCTGCTGCCGCTCAGCCTGGTGGCCGGTATGCTGGCCGGCTTCCCGCTGCTCTTCTTGCTGCCCCTGGCCATCCTGCTGGCCCGCGGAGCGTGGCAGGCGCGCTACCCCGCCGCGGCCCTCGCCGGCTGGGCGGGCGCCGTGGGCGCGCTGGCGCTCCTCACGCCCGAGCTGGTGTTCATCCGCGACCATCTGGAGGGCGAGATGAGCCGGATGATCACCATCTTCAAGTTCTTCTACCAGGGCTGGCTGATCTGGAGCATAGTGGCCGCCTACGCCGTCTGGCGCATCCTCCGGGTGGGGCCGCGCCGCCGCCGCGATCTGCTCTGGAGCCTGCCCGCGGCGGCGTTGCTGGCAGGGGCGCTGGTCTACCCCATCGGGCTGCNCCGGGCCGAACCGTGGCGTCCGGGTGAGCGCACCTTCGATGGGCTGGCCTTTCTGGCCCGCGAGGCGCCGGACGACCTGGCGGCCATTCGCTGGCTGGCCGCCAATGTGGCCCCCGAAGAACGGGTGCTCACCGGGTTCTGCAACTGCGACTATGAACGGGTGAGCCGGGTGGGCGCCCTTAGCGGCGCGCAGACCCTGCTGGGCTGGCTCGACGGCCACGAGCGCGTGTGGCGCAGCGGCCGCCCCGATCAGATGGCCGAGATGGCCCGCCGCGAACGTGACATTCCGGCGATCTACGGCGCGGGCGATTTCGCGACCGCCCTGGCCTTGCTGCGCCAGCACCAGATCACGTATGTCTACTTCGGGCCAATCGAGCGCGGGTTGTACGGGGCGGCCAGCGAACAACTCTTTGCCGCCAACCTGCCCGTGGCGTTTCGGACCGCCGGGGTGCGGATCTATCGCGTAGCGGGAAGGGCCTGGGAGAGCCAGGCCCTCACGCAGGGGGCTGGGGAAACCAGGTTTCCCCATACCCCCACCCGTAGGGGTTTGGGAGGCGCAGCCCTCCCAGGAAGGATGTTCATCCCGTCGGGGTGCGGCGCAGCCGCATGGACGGCTAACGTGAACATAGGCGCTCGAAGAGGGGTGTGGGGAAACCGGGTTTCCCCATACCTCAGCGGATGCGGGCCAGAGGCCCGCGCACCCAGGCCCCGCCCCCTGGGAGGGTTTGGGAGGGCGTAGCCCTCCCAAGAACAAACTTATTTTCATTGCGGCGTTGTGCGGCGCAGCCGCATGGACGGCTGAGGTGATGGTCTTTGAGAAATTAAGCCGCTCTAGCCCGCGCAGGCGGGCTTCGCACGGTATAGCCGAGGGCTTATGGTCTTTGAATACATAATCCGCTCTAGGCCGCGCAGGCGGCCTTCGCATCCCCTGGCCGAGGGCTTCAGCCCCACGTCCGGCCCGGCATAGCGGATGAATTTTTCAAAGACCATGAGCCCCACGGCCAGCCCGGCATACCGGATTGATTTCTCAATAACCATAACATAGGCTGCGAGCGCCAATACGTTCACCTACGCGCATGCGGCGCCGCAGCCCCCCTCCCGGCCTCCCCCCGCTGGGGGGAGGAGCCGGGTTCCCTCCCCCAGCGGGGGAAGGCTGGAGAGGGGACAGTCACCTTCGTTGAAACGTATTGCCGCTCGAGCAGGGGTCCCCACGCCCCCGGGCGCCTCCCGCCCTCAGCGACGCACGAGCGGCTGGAGGACGGGGAAGGTGATCCGTTCCAGGTTCACACTGCCAACAATGTTCGCCAGGCTCTCATTGCCCGCAGCGTCGGCGAAGGTGACCACCAGGCGATAGACGCCGGGCGCGAGCTGGAAAGGGGCGAAGGACCTTGCCAGATTGACCGTGGCGCGCAGGCGCAGACGGCCATCGCGCGCGGTCACCTCGCTCATCGCCCCGAAGGGCAGCACCAGGGGGCGCCCCGCTACCGGCGCCCCGCCACCAGCAGGGGTCAACTCCGGGCGCACCACGATCCCGAAGAGCCGCGCATCGTCCCCCGCGGCAGCGTTGTCGAGAACCAGCTCGACCGCGCTCGTGCCCTGGGGATTGGGCGCCAGCTCCAGGGTGGCCGCGTCCGGGTCAAAGACCGGACGAATCGGATCGTACACAATGGTTCGCTCGGTTTCCAGACCGTTGCCCACCCCATCGGTGAACGCAAAGCGCAGGGTCTTCGGACCGGGATCGCCCGTCAGCCCGACAGTCNCCCCCAGGGCCGGCCTCCCGGCCGCCTCCAGCGGCAACACCCCGCCTGGAACGTTCAACGGCCCGCTCACCAGCGCGGCGACCAGCCCGGAACACTCGGCGGCATTGCTGAGCGCTATCGTCGCTGCCGGCTGATTGGTGTAGCCAGGGTCAAAACCCTCAACCGGGCTGACTACCGCTACTGCCGTTTGAACGGCACGGTCAAAGGTGATCGCGTCGCTGTTGGGCTCGAGCTGGAACACACTGCGCGCTCGCACCTGGGTGTATAGAACTGCCGGCGTGCAGCGCGTCGGAATGGGCAGGGGCGGCGCGGGCACGCTGAGAGGGTTGGTCAAGGGGCGGTAGCCGCCCGAGTCGTTCTCCTGGTCAGTGGGAGGCGCGCCCCAGCGCCAGCGCACTTCATCCGGGTTGCCCTGAAGCCCGGCGAACGTGACAGCGACGACGGGCCGGTTGGTAAAGGCCGCCCCGCCTTCGATGGCTATGCCGGCTGCGTTGACCGGCGACACCGGCGCGCCGAAGAGATAGTACTGGCCCCGCAAGCCGCCGCCGGTGAAGCGTTCGGCCACGATATGGGCATAGCTCTGGTCGCGCACATTGGCGGCAAGCTGCAAATTGAAGATCGGCAGCGCGCCGCTGCGCACCAGCAGCGGCCCCTCGAATGAGCCGCCCGTCCGCCGGAAGGCGTAGAACAGATCGGGCGTGCCCGTCGCGTCGCCGATCCAGGCCATGTGCACATTGCCGAACACATCCACGTCCACCGCAATCGAACTGACCCTGCCTCTCACCAGACGCCCGGGTTGCGACCAGGCGCCCCCAGCGGGGCGTTCGGAGAACCATGCGCCGCCCAGCACGCCGTCGTCGCTCCGCAGGGCCACAAAGTAGCCCCCATTCGGGTTAAGCGCCACCTGCGGATCGGCGAAGGGCCGATCGGTCACCGTGGGGATGCGTTCCTCGAAGAAGGCGCCCGTGTCCCGGTTCCAGATCGAGACATAGGTCTGCAGCGCATCGTCGAGCGGTTTCGTGTAGCCGATAATCAACTGGCGGCCCGGGCCGGCAGCGACATCCATGCGGCGCAGGGCCACGCCGGGCATCAGGCGCACCGGCGGATCGGGCCACGAGACCCCGTCCNGCGAACGGCGGTACTGGATCACCCCATCGGCCAGCCGCCAGAAGACGAAGACCCCATCTTCGTTGGCCCCCACCTCCACGTCGTTCGGAAAGGCAGGGGTGCTAACGATCAGTTGCGGCGGGCCGAAATCCGCGTCGCCGGGGCGTCTCACGCGCAGAAAGATCTGATTGGCATTGGCGTTGACCCAGGCGTAGTAGATCGTCCGATCCGGCGCGACGAAGACCGAGGTGGTGGTGTTGTCCGGCTGACCCTCGGCGAGGCCAATGGGCTGCGGATTGGGGAATTGAGGAACACCGTCGGGCTTCGCCCAGAGACGCGCCTCGGAACGTTCGGCGACGCCGCTCACCAGCACGGTGTGCGGCTGCCCCGAAGCCGGAAGCGTATCCACATGGGGGCGTTTGACATCATTCGAGCGCGGCAGCAGGTTCTCGGCGATCAGAACGGGCGAACCCTGCGCGAACAGTGCCGACGACGGACGGATGCTGAACAAGGCAACGACCCCTAACAGGGTCGCAACAAGCACCAGGGGACGCACGAGCGCTTCTCCTTGAGAATGGTCCTACTCCAGCCCTCCATGCGGCTCCGCCACACAACGCCGCAATGAACATAGGGTTGTTCCTGGGAGGGCGCAGCCCTCCCAGACCCTCCCGCGGGCAGGGGATGGGGAAACCCGGTTTCCCCACACCCCTCTTCGAGAGCCTATGTTCACGTTAGCCGTCCATGCCGCCGGGCGGCACACCGCCCAATGAAAACGGGGGTATGGGGGAACCTGGTTCCCCCATTTTCACGTTAGCAGCACAGCTATTGCCGCATCGAGCTGGCGGTCGCGGCCCAGCGCCCATTCGCCCAGCGGACGCTCAACCT
>JGI24187J35170_1001148_pt1 | contig 11907 bp, 10 predicted proteins | sample YNPBryBLVA2012_FD_35170 | JGI IMG/M metagenome (IMG submission 35170)
GTGCTGGCGCCGCCCTGGGACAGGCTTGCCAGTTGGGTTCCCTGGCAGGTGGGCGTCACCTTCCACAACTGACCGGCGCCTGAGCTTATCCCTGACGGCGTAATGTTGACGTACACATTGCCATCTTTGTCAATCGTGGGAGATTGATAGTAGCCTGTCATCGGTAACGGACCTCCCGTGACCTCAAAGGCGCACATCGGCTGGAGATTGGCGTCCAGGTGGTACATGGCGAACATGTTGCGGCTGTCCACGCCGTGCGTAAAGACCACCCACAGCGAGCCGTCCCCGGCAATCACTACTTCGCCCGCCACCGCATCTTCATCGTTCTGCCCCACGCCAGTGCTGTGACAGCCTGCATCACCAGGGTCGAAAGAGGCCAGGATGTTCAACTGCGGGTCGAGTTTCACCACCGAACAGCCGTAGTAGCCCGTCGGCTCGGTGGAACCCAAAAAGTGCTCCGCGCCGCCCGCGTAGATGAATTGCCCATCGCTGGTCAATCCGGCGCCGATCCACGAGCGGAAGTGACCGTTATCTTTATCCAGTCGATCGACAATGTTGCCATTTGCGTCCATGGCGAACACTCCGCCGCAGTTCGCATTGACGGGATTCTGGCAGAAGTTTTCAGGCGTGTTGATGGTGNCGAAGTAATACAATCCATTCAGGTACACCCCTGAGGCGTCCGAGGTGACACGAAAATCCGCTGGCAGACTGGCGACCCGCTGAAAGGTGGTCGCATCCAGTGCGGAGACCGTCCCGCCGAAGACGATGTTCTGGAAGACGCGNCCGACATCCGGCTGGTACAGCAGCGTGGCTTCCGAGCTGCCGCTGCGCGCCAGCAGGTAGAGTTTGCCGTCTGTTACGTTATACCCCAGCACAGCATCTTTGTAGGGGCTTGCGGTGCAACCCGTCGCCTTGCCGTCGTGGTTCGCCCATACGATGAAATCGCCCACCTTAATCGGCGAGGAGTAGACAGCCGCGCACGATCCTGATGGGATGGCGACGGTCGTCACATCGCCGTTGGTCTGATAAACCGCATCGGGGACGGGCTGGAACGGTACGGAGACGGGGACCGATTCGGCGGCGGGGGGCGTGGTCGGCTCGACGGTGACGGTTTTTGTCGCTTCGATCGAGACCTGGGCTTGAGTCGCCGTTTCGACGGGTGTTTCCTCCCGTCTGGCGCCTTCAACGGGAGAGGGCAGAGGGGAGCAGGCGAGCGTAAAGAGCATGAGCAGGGTCAAAAGCGGGATGTTTTTCATTGGGTCAACTCCTGTTCTTTGGCGGCAAATAGCGAAACATCGTTCCATCCGGGCNGACGATGTACACCTGATCCTGGATTCCCTCCTGCCCGCCGGAAGTGGCGGATGGCTGCGAACGTTCCAATTCTTCCAGCCGTTTGTGGGCAGCGCGCAGGGCGGCGCGTTCGGAGAGGTAGATGCCGTCGAGCGTATACCACTCGCGCGCAAAAGTATCATAACCGCGCAAGCGCCAAACGGGAATTTTTAGACGATGCAAGAGAGTCTCAATCATGGTTTTTGCTGCGCCAGATTCACAATATCTTCCGAAGTGACCACCGTCAAATTTGCGGCAGCGTAGGCGACCAGTTCTTCGTAGGCGGCCCAGATGGCGGATTGGTCGGCTTCTGTGCGTGGTTTGGAGGGGTCAGGGGCGTTCAAATTCCAGGGCGCAGGCAGGGGGGCGCCCCTCTTCGCGCCGTTCATGGTGAAGTAGATGCTNGTCCAGCCTTCCGCGCCGTTGCGGCAGAAGTTGTTTTCGTGGATGAGCGCCGTGATGAACGGTGCGCGGGCGGCTGGCGAACCGGAAGTTTGCCCCACCCATTCAGCCAGCAGGTTTTGCAGTATTCTGGTCGGGTTGTAGTCTGCCGCGTTCGGGCGCGACATAAAGTTCCACCAGAAGTTATCGCTGCCGTCCACGCTGGTGACGCGCGTTACGCTAAAATCGCTGGGGCGCACGAGCAGACCGTTGACGTACTCGAAGGGCTGTTCGAGTTTTGTCCCTTCTTCGTGGTAGAGCAGGGTCATCTGTGCGCCGAGGCTGGCATAGACTCGCCGCGCCGCGTCTTTGATGCGCGGGTCGTTGTTCGGCGTGGGGGCGACGACAGGATTCCNGCCGAAGACCTGCGCGACGTAGCTGTAGCCGCCAGGCTACGAGCGGTCGAGTTCGCCCGTTTCGAGATCGAGAGCGCAGGTTTCGTAGTCCAATAGCGTTTGATACAACTCATCATCACTCAAGCCTTTCAAGCGGTCGTCAAATCCCGTGTACAGCGGGTGCGGTGGGCGAACGTGGTAACTGATGGTCATGTTCGAATTGCGGAAGCGCTCGATGACTTTGGGATGGTTTTCAGCCAACTCGCGGGTGATTTCGGCAGTGAAGTAGAAGTCGCCGCGCACGCCGTATTTCTCGAACAGGTTTACCAGTTTCAGCAGGATGTCGGCGCTTTCGGCGGGGTGAGTCCAGTCGTGGACGTTGATAATGAAGGAGATGTAGCCCTCACCCCCGGTCCCTCTCCCAGTGGGAGAGGGGGAAATATCAGCGGTGGATTCGGTTGGAGAAACAGAATCAGGCGTCGGCGGGGTAGGAAGCGGGGCGGTCAGATTGCAGGCCAGCGCCGCAAACATCAACGAAACAAGCATAAGGGTCTGTAGTTTCATTTTCCAGTCCTTACGATTTGCGAAAGAGGGTGAAGAGCAATCCGCCAACCAGCAACAGGGGGGCAAAAACCATCATGCACAGACCGGAAGCGAACATCCCCGAAGCCGCCTGCCGCTGTGATTCCTCGAACTGCAGGCGGTCTCCGGCGAAAATGTGTTCAGGAAGCACGCTGCCGCTTGCCGATTTCTTCCCCAAAACCGTCGCCAGGTCGCCGTCGAAGAGACCGCGGTACCGCTTCGAGCCATCGGGCAAGCGTTCTCCTTCGTACTCGGCCTGATGAGGACTATCCCCTTTCACGATCAAAATATGGAGATCGCCGCTCAGGCGGGCGCTGCTTGTTTTGAGAAGCGAAACGGGCTGGTTGTTGAGTTCGAGCGTCAAGGCGGGGATGACGGTTTCGGTGGTTTCCCAGTGACCGCCTGGTTTTGAATTGCTGGCATTGTCTGAAGGCAAAGTCACTATCCATTCTTCGGCGGAATAAGCGACAAAATCCAAACCTTCGAGCAGAGGAGGATTGCCTTTCAGTGTGCCGGTGAAGAGCAGTTCCTCCCCCGGCTGTGCCGCCGCCACCTGGGCGGCATCGTCCGTTACCGGCAGGCGAGAAATGCGGTAGGCCTGAATCGCCTGGGCGGGAGCCAGGCCAAAGGCCATCAGTCCGCCGCACAGCAGGCAGAGAAAGGAAATCGCCGTGATTGCCAGCATGGAGCCCACACGCTGGCGAACAGATGAGAAGAAATTGAATCCCAGCAGGTTCATAGAAACGTCTCCTCTCCAAATCTGTGGTTAATTCTTGCGTGCAAACAGCGCCTTGCTGATCGCGCGTCCCAGGGCAATGCCAGCGGCAAGCGTGAGCAGCATCACCAGCGGCGTGTACCATTCCCGGCGATAGGAAACGCCCCCAGGGAACACCGATGAAATCGCCTGAAATATGGAAATCTACTCCGCATTCATCATTCTGCATTCATCATTTCACATACGCATCGTACATCTCCGGCAGTGTCCTCCACTCCACCTGACCGGCTTTCACATAAACATCAATGCGCTGCAGCCAGAGTTCGAGCATTTTCGGGTCGAGCGGCGAACCCAGACTCCAGCTGACGTAGTAGGTGTTCACCTGACCTGGCTGGGCGAGGGCAATGGCCTGTTCCAACTCCTGGATGAAATAGTCAATATCTGCCTGGGTCAGGTCTTCGTTTTTTCCGGGCGAACGTCCGGTGGCGTCTTCTTCCATGTGAGTCAGCCCGCCGCCGGAGGGGATAAGCACCAGCCTGCCGTTGGGGGAGGGGGTCAGCCAATCCAGCCCGCTGTTCATGCGCCAGGGGTGCAGGCGGTCTGCCAGCGCGGAGGGGAAGGTATCGTGGCAGGCGGCCGGGTTGGGGCAATTTCGGTATTCTGGCGGGCGATTTTCTTCGGGCATGGACATAACCGCATACGCGACATTACCGGTCGTGAAGAGGTAACCGGCGTCGGCGGCGGCGGTCACCCAGTCGCAGTGCGAGACGATGCCCGAAACATGGCGGACGGTGACGCCCAGCGATTCGAGTTGTTCCTTCTCGGCGCGCAGGTCGGCAGCAAAGCGGCTGCAATCATAGTTCTTTTGCCCGCCAATATCGGCGTGAACGCCCACGCCGTGTCCGCGCTGCTGCATTTCGAGCAGCACATTATCGCCCCACTTCAACGCGCCGTCGGTCACTTCCTTGCTCTCCCAGGTCAATCTGGCACCGTAGGTCTCGAACAGGGAGGCGTATTCGCGCATGAGTTGGACATGCCGGGCAAAGCGCGCCTGATCCTGGTCGTCGTTCCAGCCTTCCAGATGGACCATGATTCCCAGGTACAGGACCGCTTTCGAGTCCGCCGCCGCTTCGGTCGGGACCTGAGAAGGGGAGGCTGTTTCGACGGGCGGTGTCTCCGCTGTGGGTGTCGGCAAGCCTCCCTGTGGGGATGGCATCGGTGCAGACGTGGCGCCTGAAGGGCTGAAGCCGCAGGCGAAGGTGGCGAGGAGGAATATCATCCAAAAGGGGAGCGTCTGTTTCATAGCCAGTTCTCCAGACGATAACGTATCACAAGCAGGCTCTCTTATCACCCGTTCACCGCGAACGCCGGGCAAAGTCGGCAATCATTGCCGAGGCATCGAGATCCCTGGCAGGCGTGCAGGGACAGCCTGATTTACAGGTGCGGTCTGAGCCTGGCCATGAATGTCCTCCAATCTCGCTGTCGGCTGGCGGGTCGATGCGGCACAACCTGACCGCTGTACCGGCTTCACACGACCACTCGACGCATGTGGCGATGCCCGACCGGTAGACCTCTGTTTCAGTAGCGGCGCAACTGTTGAAACGGCGCCACTCGCTCACTGCGTAGTCCACGGACGGATACACACGACCAGGCGTACTGCATCGACCGCTTCCCCCGTCGTAGGGGATGTTCTCGTCGTTGGTGGCGTGGATGATGAGCACGTCAAGGGGGCGACCCGGCTGACAGAGCACGACGCTATCGCCCTCTGCGGAAGGCAGTGCCAGCGCACCCTCAATGGCAGCGATGCCATCTATCTCGTCAGCCAGCGCACAGCCGACCCGGTGCGCCATCATTCCGCCATTGGAGATGCCTGCGACGAACACCCGTCGGATGCCAGCAGCCCGCAGTTCCGCCAGCAGCGCCCGGAAGTAGGCAACGTCATCGATGCCGCGCTCGAAGGCTGGCCCGCCGCACGAAATGCCGATGATGCCATCGCAGTTTCCGGCATTCCAGTTGTGGCTCTGGGGCGCGAGGGGCTGGGGGACGCCCTCCGGGTAAACCACCGCAAACCCGTAGCGGTCGCCAAACTCCTCGATCCCTGTCCGGGTCATTTGCCCGGCAGACCCGCCTCCGCCGTGCAGTACCAGCACTGCCAGCGGTGGAGCTTCCGGTGCAAACGCTGCCGGGACGTGTACCAGGTAGCGCCGCTCCTGCCCTTCAATGGTCAAGCGATGTTCGCCGGGGGTGAGCGTGACGGGTTCACTGGTTGGCGCAGCGCTCAAGCAGGCGACCAGCAGCACGNGTGCGAGAAGGGTCATGAACCATCTGAATACCATTTTCATGGCGCTCATATCCCTTGATATGCAACAGACTCAAAAGATGGACTGTTTCGCCGGACTGATTGCCCTTTCATTCTTCAAAACAACTCTTCAAAAAATTCATCAGTGGCGGAGTCATCACGGTGTCTCCTGGTGCGCCGATCTGGCTGTTAACCTCATTGTGCGAAAGGGTATGAGCGTCTATGCGTGTGACGGGCACGCCTGCCGTAGCGAGGGTCTCTAAGAACGCGATTTCAATGTGCTGACGGCGCGCATTCCCACGCACCNCGCCCAGCACCGGCGGGATGCCGATATTCGGCTGGATGAGCAGGGTAGCGGAGGTCTCGGTCAGGTAGTTCGGGTTGTTGCCGAGGGCGTTCTTCCACTGCTGCTGCTCGCCATCGGGATCTCCAACACCGGCAGCCACCTTGTCGAAGCCTTCGGTATCCAGCGGGGCGAGACAGGTCAGCGCATTCAGGTTCAGTCCATAGGTTTGCAGATAGGTGGGGTTAACGCCGACATTGGCGACAATATCCGCGCCTGCGGAGTGACCAAGCAGAGCGATGCGGCTGGGATCGCCGCCGTACTCGTCAATGTGTTCGTGCACCCAGGCTACCGCTGCAGCCACATCCATAAAATGGTCAGGGAATTGCGCCGCGCCTTTATCAGGGCGGCTCAGGCGGTAATTGACGCTGACCAGTATCCAGCCCTGAGTGTTGAACAGATCAATTTTGTACCTCATCTGATTGGCTTTATCGCCGATGACGTAGCCACCGCCATGCACCCACATCACCACCGGNGCGTTTTGGGCGTTGGGAGGCGTGTAAATGTCCAGGCTGAGCAGGTCGGGGTCAACGCCAGCAACGGTGTGGTAGGCAAGGGTGGTCGACTGGCGCGTACCCGTTTGGGTGAAGGCGGTGGGTGTCGGCAAGTCTCCCTGTGGGGGAGGCATCGGCGCGGACGTGGCGCCCGAAGGGCTGGAGCGGCAGGCAGAGCTGAAAAGCAGGAGGATCAAGAACAGGGCGAGAGTCTTGTGCGCCATTGTTTCGTCCTTTCTCACGGTCCTGGGATGTGCCGCAAAAAAGTCCCAGATCACGTCGGATGCGGAGATGCTCTGCGTCGGTTCGTCGCCGCCGACCCATGCGGGACCGTCGCTGCCGGGCCAGGCGTGTTTGCCGCCAATGATGGTGTACAGTTCTACCGCTGCTCCATCGCGACATCCGCTCCAGACCTGATGCTGGATGTCGGCGGAGGAGGTCGTCTGCGGCTGTGGGTCGCAGCCATTGAACGCCGTCCAGAACCCCACCGATTCCTGCACTGAGGCGAAATTCACCCCGACACGAGAATCGGAACCCACGCCGCCGTTGTAGGGCAGGTGAGTGTCGTCCGTGCCGTGAATATGGAGCACCGCGACAGGATGGGTCGGCTGACAGGGTTTGTAGTTCAACGTCCCCGCCACGGGAGCGATGGCAGCAATGACATCAGACGCCTCACACGCAAGGCGGTACGCCATGATCCCGCCGTTGGAGATGCCAGTGACGTAGATGCGCTTCGGGTCGATGGCGTATGTGCTGGCAAGTTCGGCGATCAGAGCGCGGATGAAACCAACATCGTCCACGTTGTTCGTCATGGCGTAACCGCAGCATGCCCCGCCGTTCCAGGTCAGGATGGCGTCCTGACGTTGTCCGGTTCCGTTTGGATACACAACGATGAAGCCTTTGTCGTCGGCGAGGCGGTTGAAATCGCTCACGCGCCGCTGGTGCCCGGCATTGCCGCCGCCGCCGTGCAGCGATATGACCANCGGAACCGGATGGAGCTCGTTGTATGAAGGAGGGACATGCAAGATGTAGGTTCGTTCCAAACCGTCATACGTCAAGGTGTGGAGGGAATCCGCCCTGACATTTGAGGTGGTTGAAGAACAGGCGAGCAAGAGAAGAGCGCTGAAAAGCAAGGGTGTGAGCAGGCGTTTCATCATCCAAACTCCTCCTTTTGTCACGATGCATTGTATATCTGCGTGATGAAGGAAATGTTTGGAAGTTGTGTGGTTTTGGCGAAGATGATGAAAGACCCGGTGAAGGATAAACTGAAGCGCTTTGGGTTATTCACGCGGTTTGGCGAGCAACTCTTCTTCCCAACGATCGGTGAAGCGGTCAGTGCGTATGTCAGAACGTTCGAGGTAGAGTGGATCGATTGGGAAGACCGGCAAATGATGGAGACCCGTCCACCAGCGCAGTGAGGAACAGGTCCTCACCTGCCCTGGAAGCACTCACTGACGATACCCCGGTGGCAGGGTGATCGGACCGGCGACGGGCGGGGGCAGTTGCGCCCAGGGCAGCCCCAGGAACGGGAGGAGGTTTGGGCGCGTGATGGCTGCCAGCACGCGCTCGCGGGTGAAGATGCGTTCCAGCGTCTGATCGTCGTGCACCAGACGCATCGCCTGGTACCAGCTCAACCCATCGCGGCGCTCAAAATGCCAGTATTCCAGCGCCAGCGGTTGGGTGCGCCAGTCGAAAGTCTCACGTTCCTGCGCGGCGATCCGATTCCAGCCATGCGCGGCAGCCAGGGCGGTGAAATCGACGAAATACCCGGCAGGGGGCGGCAGCAGACGACGGTCTGGCACATCAAAAACCGGCGCTGTCAGCGGTTCGCCCATACGTCCATCCTGGTGCGCTGCGCGCAGGTAGAGACGCCAGAAGAGCCGTCCGGCGCGCCATTCGGGAGAGATAAAGAGGATCTGCTGCCCATTCACGCGATAATCCCANCGGGTGTCGAANGCCCGNCCCGCCTTNTGCCAGCTGGTGAACGAGGACGTACCATTCTGAAAATCGACCGCCCGCGATGCTTCGCTCAACTGTCCGAGAAAGTCATACCCGCTGGCTTCGATGACTTCCTGGCGTAGCGCATCGAATGAAGGTTTGACTGCCGCAGCAAGCACCGGCAGCCCGCCAGCGCGCACATCGCCAAGCGGCGCCATGCCACGCGGCAGCGACGCGGTATCGACCGGCGCGGTCGCCGCAGCGAACGAACGCCCGTCCTGCCAGCGATCGTCGGGCAGTGACGGCGCAACTGCGCGGCTGTTCCACGCCGGACGATGATACCCGTGAACGCTGGCAACCACGAAGGTGCCACCGGTCAACCCAGGAGTAAACAACGCCACCCCCTGCCGTGAAAAGAACCGGCGCCCACCCAGCGCCCAGGGTGCAACTGCCATCAACCCGCCGCCCGGCGTCCATGCCGGATCACGCAGCCCCAGGTTGTCTGGACCGGCGCGGTGTTCTTCGCCCGTGATCAGATCAGAGATATGCAGGTTGCCACCGCCATCGCGATCGGAAATGAACGCAATGAATCGACCATCGGGCGACCACGCCGGACTGTGATCAGGAGCGGGATGATTGGTCACATTGACGACGGCGCTGCCTTCCACGTCGGTCACATAAACATCCTGGTTGCCGTCGCGCCACGACGTGAATGCAAGTCGTCGCCCATCGGGCGCCCACGCAGGCTGCGAGTCGGCGGATGGGTGGCTGGTGATGCGTCGCAGATTGCCGCTATCCAGGTCGAGTGTATAGATATCGAGCTGACCATCACGCATGCTGGCAAACGCAATCCGCCGTCCATCGGGCGACCACGCCGGTTCGCCATCGTAGGCTGGATGTTCGGTCAGGCGGCGGAGATCACTGCCATCGGCGCGCATCGTATAGAGATCCCAGTTACTGGCGCGTCGGCTGGCGAACACAATACGATCTCCTGCGGGCGACCAGGAGGGGCTGCGGTCGGGATGCGGGTCGGCAGTGAGATTCACCACACGCTCGCCAGCCAGATCGGCGCTGAAGATATCGAATGCACCGCCATCGCCGCGGGAAGCGGCAAAGACGATCCGCCCCTGACCGTCCCGTTGCGTCACACGCGCTTCGGCAGGGACGATGCCGGTTCCAAGGATCGCAATGAGCGCCAGAGTTACGAACCGCATAATCACGGAGCAGCGTCGTTCTAAGCGAAGATGCGCAAAAATGCCTTTGCGTAAGAAATGTACAGGCAGGATACTATTCAGAGTATACTGTATCCGATACCCCGCAGATAGTTGAAAGAAATGAGAAATCAATGAGGAACAACGGCTATCCGGTGGACGCACCGCGACAGTTTTATCGCTGGCGCGGCTATCGAGTCGCCAGCTACACCGCAGGCGACGGTCCTGCAATCCTCTTGATACACAGTATCAACGCAGCCGCGTCCTCGTTCGAAATGCGCCGTCCATTCGCAGCGCTCCGTACTGATCATCGCGTCTTCGCGCTTGATTTTCTGGGGTTTGGTGGATCGGATCGACCGCAGCGCATGTACTGCGCCGACGATTACATCGACCTGATCGGCGATTTTGCACGCGATACAGTTGGACGGGGCGCGGTGGTGATCGCCAGTTCACTCGGTGCTGCCTACACCATCCGGGCAGCAGCACGAGATGCCGATCTCTTCGGACCTCTGATCCTGATCTGCCCCACAGGTATCAGAAATCTCGCACACGCGCAACAACCCGGACCGGTGTACAGGGCGCTTGCGAGTCCCTTTGGCGATCTGGTCTTTCGCCTGCTGGCGAGCCGCTCCAGCATTGCCTATTTTCTGCGCGCGCAATCGTACTACGATCCAGCCGTCGTNACCGATGAACTGATCGAGGGGTTCTACCGGGCAGCGTACCAGGCAGGCGCAAAATGGGCGCCGATCTGTTTTCTGACGGGGTTGTTGAACTGTGATGTGCGTGACGCCTTCGGGCAACTGCGTCAACCGATCCTGCTGGTATGGGGGCGTTATGCGGATCTGACGCCGCTGCGCAGCGCCGATGACTTTCTGGCGCGCAATCCGCGCGCGCGCCTTGCAGTGGTAGACAAAGCGCGTCTCTCGGTGCAGGATGAGCGACCGGAGGAGTTTATCCATCTTGTGCGAGAGTTCCTGGCAACGCAGCGCCCATCTGCNCNGTAAGAAACACCGTGCCGTGCTGGCGGGTTCTCTGGTGTCATCCCGCATGCCATAGCGACGCTCGAAATGTGATGTTGACATTGCTGGCGCTGTGGTGTAAAATAAGAACAAATGTACTAAAAACCAGGGAAAGAAACAGCCATGGCTATCGGGCGCAACAAAATCCGTCAGTTCACCGATGCAATGACCATCCAGTGGGCAAACGGCAAGAACGAGGCGCGGCTCACGCCGGGTGTCGGGCGCTTCGTTTCCCACGTTGGATGGTATGCCGAAGTCGGGCGTGATGACGAATTCGACCGCTTCGTCTATCAGGCAGGCATCCCACAGATGGAGATTCGCCATCCGCGCCAGGGTGCGACCGCACAGATCGTCCGTCACTGGAATCTTGGTGAGCGTCTGCGTCTCTTCCCACTCACCAGCGGTCCGGTGGCGACGACCGTTGCTGCCAGCCTGTCGGCGCGCAATGTTGCCGCAACGATCGAGGCTGGCATCGGTCTACGCTGGGGGCGAGGCGAAGGTGAGCGCTCGAAGATGGCGATCCGTGGCTATCTTCAAATCCTCCGGCGCGGCACGGATGCAACAGGCGGCGAATGGCTGCTGTACCCGCGTCTGGTCCAGATCTCGGTTCGCTCGCGCATGACCGATGAACTGCTCACTGCGCTCGTCGATCACGTGCGGGTCTGCGAAATTGCAGACACCCTGGTGGACCGCGCAAAGCACCCCGATGTCATCCACTGTTACGAACTGGCGCTGCCGCTTGGTCCGGGGCAGGAAGAGCAGTGGGGCAAAGGCGAAACTGCGACGGTTATGCCGATGACCAGTCTCCATCCCGAAACCATCGATCTCCCCTATCTTCGCACCCTCTGGCGTCCTGATCAGGTTGTCGAACTTGCGCTGCGCGACTGGCCCGATGTGCAGGCATGGGCGCATGAGTTCAGCCTGGGCGGGTACGCCGAGCCCACAGGGCAGACACCAGCGTCGGTGGATGATGCGTATGCGGGCGATGAGGCAATGGCTGCAAATGGGCGCAGCATCTACGCCGGTGATGCTCTGTGAGCGAAGCGGTCGATCGTCGGGAATGTGCGCCTCGGGCGGGCAGGCGGGCGGGACGCCTGCGCACCTTTCAGGGGTCGGGTTTCTGGGAGGCGCCTGCGTTCCTTCGCTCGTTTGGGGCTTCAGGACGCCCAACCTCCCCCTTCTCCCCGTGCGGGAGAAGGGG
>JGI24187J35170_1001151_pt1 | contig 11877 bp, 10 predicted proteins | sample YNPBryBLVA2012_FD_35170 | JGI IMG/M metagenome (IMG submission 35170)
GATGCCGCCGATACGACGGGATGCGGCGATAGAAAAAGCGAGGCCCTGAACCAGGAGATCGGGGAGGCCGGGGAGGTTTTTTCTTTTCCTTTTTACTTCTTACTTTTTACTTTTTTTCACTTCGCACCTTCGCCAGGACCTCTTTGGCGAAGTCCCTGTGGATCATGTACGAGAGCATCTTCAGTCGGACGTAGTCCCCCCGGTAGAAGAGCCAGCCCTCCGGGGGAGCCTTCCGCGCCGCCCGGGCCGAGTCCTTGATGAGGAACCAATCGGCGCCGGCCAGCCGCGTGTACCCCACCAGGTGAATGCCGTGGTCGTCGGTGGTGGAGCCTTCGACGACCCGCATCTCCCGGGCGTCCTGGGCGATGAAGGCGGAGGGGATGTCGAAGGAGGGCACCACCGCCACCTTCTGGAAGCCGTCGTACCCCGGTTCGCTCACGTCGCCGCCGATGCAGACGGTGGAGCCGGCCTTCACCGCCGAGAGGAGCAGGCCGTACCACTCCTCGAGGGGCAGGTTCACGTAGGTGTCGGCGTGCCACCAGTTGTCCTCCACCCGGAGTTCCCCCCGGGTGTAGAAGGGGAAGGCCTCGGTGGAGATGAAGGAGACGTAGGCGTCGGGGTCCAGGCGCAGCACCTGCTCCAGAAACTCCTTCGGGGAGTACGTCTTTCCTTCGAATTCCACCGTGGCGGGCGGCGGGCCCAGGGTGCGGTCGAGGATGGTCCGGACGGAGGAGAGCACCGTGGCCTCGTCCCAGAGGTTGTTCTCCTTGCAGTAGGCGAGGTAGGCCTTGAGTTCCTTGAGGAGCGGCTCGTGGTCGTGGCGGCCGTCCTCCCTCCGGACGCCGGGGTAGGCGGAGGCGGGGACCACGCCGTAGGCCTTCCAGATCCGGGGGATGGCCTCGGCCTCCGAGCCCTCCTCGAAGACGGAGTTCCCCCGGGTCTCCACGTACCGCCGGGCCTTTTCCACGTACTCCCAGTAGACGGTCCAGATCTCCGAGAGCTTGACCTCCCGCCCCGAGAGGCGCTTCACCTCCGACTCCATATAGGAGGTGGTGGAGAAGGACCAGCAGGTTCCCGTGAGGTACTGAGCCACCGGAGGGAAGGCCCAGTGGCGGACGGCGAAGTCCTCGGGGCCCTTGGGGCGCGGAATCGCCGAGAGGTCCGCCACGAAGTCCGGCTGGTTCTCCTTCCGGCTCCGGGCCGCCTCCTCCTCCCGCTGGACGATGGCCTCGGTGGCCTCCCGGGCGGCCTTGTCGGCGGCGGCGTTCTCGTCCTCGAGGGCCTTGAGGACCGGGTCCTCCTGGTGGGGGCGGTACATCCCCTTTTCCCGCGCCGGCGGCGGGGCGGCGGCGGCGAGGAGGGAGGCGGACAGGAAAAGGGCGGCGGCGGGTCGGCGGAAGTCCATGGATGGGGCTCCTTTCGCGTTCTAGGGGAACCGGCAACGGTCGGGGGCCGGCCCCTTGTTGGAGCATACCACGGAGCGCCCGCCGGCACGCCCTTCAGGAGGTGACCTCGGTGCGGATCTCAAAGGCCGGCGGGTCGAAGAGGGTCTTCTTCACGGCGCACTGGTCCGCCGCCCGCACGAGGGCGTCCCGGTACTTTTCCGGGAAGGACGGCGGGACGTGGATTGTGAGGGTGACCCGCTCCAGGCGGCCGCGGACGGGGTGAAAGTCCATCCGCTGGCGGAGGAAGATCCCATCGGTGGAGAGCCCCCGGCGCTGACAGAAGGAAAGGACGTAGATCCCGGCGCAGGTCCCCAGGGAGGCGAGAAAGAGGAGGTACGGCTCCGGAGCCGAGCCTTCCCCCCCGGCCTCCGGGGCCTGGTCGGTCTGGATGGTCTGGCCGAGGACCTCGGCGTTGACCCGCTTGCCTCCGGGAAAGGTGACGGTCAGTTCCATGGATGCTCCTTTCCCCCCCTCGCGGGGGCTTCCAAAGGGGCAAGATGCCGTTTCCTTCTTGAGGTGACAAGGGGGCTTGATTTATCGTGAGTATTTACTTACTCTCTATAGGCGAGGGCGAGACCCTCTTGCCTTTTCGAAAAAGGGAGGCGAGAATGAGGGCTCAATAACCAGGGGAGACGGATTCTCGGAAGCGACGGGTGAACGGAAGGCCGGCAAGGGCCGGCGGCGAGTCCGCAAGGAGGCGTGAGCGATGGATTACAAGGACGACCTCAGAGACGTGAAGTTCAACCTGTTCGAGTGGCTGCCCCTGAACAAGGTCCTCAAGGCGGACCTCTTCAGCGGCTTCGAACGCAACGACCTGGAGATGATCCTGGAGGAGGCCCTCAAGGTCGTCCAGGGCGAGCTGGCCCCCACCAACGAGGAGGGGGACCGCGTCGGCGCCCGCTTCGTGGACGGCAAGGTGGTCCTTCCCCCCTCCTTCCACAAGGCCTACAAGACCATCGCCGAGGCGGGCTGGATCGGCGCCTCCGCCAATCAGGAGTACGGCGGCATGGGCCTTCCCGAGTGCGTGGGCACCGGCATCTTCGAGTTCATGGTGGGCGCCAACACCGCCCTCGCTCTCACCATGCTGCTGGGCCGCGGCACCGGCCACCTCATCGAGAACTTCGGCACCGAGGAGATGAAGGGCCTCTTCTGCGAGAAGCTGTACACCGGCAAGTGGGGCGGCACCATGTGCTTGACCGAGCCCGGCGCCGGCTCCGACGTGGGGGCTTCCCGCACCAAGGCGGTGAAGATCGCCGAGGGCAAGTACAAGCTCTCCGGGGAGAAGATCTTCATCACCTCCGGCGACCAGGACATCACCCCCAACATCATCCACGCCGTCCTGGCCCGGACCCCCGACGCCCCCCCCGGAACCAAGGGACTCTCCCTCTTCATCGTCCCCAAGTACCGGGTGAACCCCGACGGCTCCCTGGGTGAGTTCAACGACGTCACCGTCAGCAACATCGAGCACAAGCTGGGGATTCACGGCTCCCCCACCTGCGCCATGGTCTTCGGGGCCAACGACCAGTGCGAGGGCTACCTCCTCGGCAAGGAGCAGGAAGGCATGGCCCTCATGTTCCACATGATGAACGCCGCCCGGTACGAGGTGGGCGTCCAGGGTCTGGCCACCGCCTCCACCGCCTTCCAGCACGCCCTGGCCTACGCCCGGGAGCGCCTCCAGGGCAAGCACTTCAAGGACCGCTCCCCGGACGGGCCCCAGGTTCCCATCGTGGAGCACCCCGACGTCCGCCGCATGCTGCTCACCCAGATGGCGTACGTCCAGGCCATGCGCGCCCTCGTCTCCTTCACCGCCTACCAGCTCGACATGGCCCACGTCTCCGAGGGCGAGGCCAAGAAGCAGCACCAGGGCTGGGTGGAGCTGCTCACCCCCATCTGCAAGGCGTGGTGCACCGACTGGGGCGTGAAGATGACCGACATGGCCCTCCAGTGCTACGGCGGCTACGGCTACACCATGGACTACCCCGCCGAGCAGTACCTTCGGGACGCCCGCATCGCCCCCATCTACGAGGGGACCAACGGCATCCAGGCCCTGGACCTCTGCTTCCGCAAGATGAAGATGGAGAACGGCGCCCTGGTCAAGATGTTCATGGCCAAGGTCCAGGAGGTGGTCCAGGAGTACGTCACCGACTCCGAGCTGGGGGCCATGGCCATCCAGCTGGCGGGCGCCGCCAAGGAGCTGGGGGCCATCCTCGACAACCTTTCCAAGCGGATGGACGCGCCCCTGGTGCTCCTCCCCAACGCCTGCGGCGTCCTCGACATGATGGGCCACGTCTTCGGCGGGGCTCTCCTCCTCGAACACGCCGCCATCGCGGCGAAGCGCCTCAAGGCCATCTGCCGTGAGAAGGACGTGGACACCACCGACAAGAAGGCCTACCATGCCTTCCTGAAGGAGAACGGTGAGGCCCAGTTCTACCACAACAAGATCCAGGCGGCGGCCTGCTTCATGCACCGGGCCGTTCCCCAGGTCTACGCCCAGGCGGTGGCCATCAAGACCAACGACCAGTCGGTCTGGGACGTTTCCTTCTGACGCCCGCGGCCGGAAGGCCGACGGAAAAGGCACCGTACCCCACGCCCCCGGGAGAAGGGCCCTGCCCCTCCTCCCGGGGGTTTTTCTGGTCCTCCTCTTCCTTTTCCTCTCCGGAGCGGCCTTCCGGTCGGAGGAGCCAGCGGCCTTGGACGCCCTGGACCGCGCCGCGGCCCTGCGCCGCGAGGGCCGCTGGGAGGAGGCCCTCGACGCCTTTCGCCGGATCTGGGTGGAAACACCGCCGGGGCCCGACAAAACCGCCGCCCTGGCCTACGGCCGGATGGCCCTTCTGGCGGGGGACGCCGCCGCCGCCGTCGATCCCCTGCGGGAAGCGGCGGACTCCCGGGGCCCCCTGGCGCCCCACGGCCGACTCCTGCTGGCCGAGGCCCTCTTGGACCTCGGCCGAGCCGCCGAGGCGGAGGGGATCGCCCGGAACCTCGTCGCGGCCTCCTCCCCGAGGCTTCGGCGGCGGGCCCTCGCGCTCCTCGCCCGGGCGCAGGAGCTCCGGGGCGCGCTGACACCGCGGCTGGAAACCCTCTCCCGGCTGGCGGAGCTCAGCCGCGGCTCCGAGAGGGACCGCATCCTCTGGGAGCGTGCCCGCGCACTTCTCCAGGTGGAGCGGTGGGGGGAGGCCGGCCGGGCCTGCCTGGACCTCTACCGCAGGCCCGCCAGCCCGTACGGACGGGAGGCGGGGCTGGCCCTTCGGGAACTGGCCCAAAAGAACCGCTTCCGACCGCCCGCCCGGAGCGTTCCGGAGACGGTGGAGGCGGCCCGGCGGTTTCTCCGCGCCGGACGACGGGAAGACGCCCTGGACCTCCTCGCCGGCCTTTCCACCCGGGCCTTCGAAGGCCCCGCCGGCGAGGGGGCGGCCCTGCTCCGGGTGGAGGTCCTTTACGCCCTCCGTCGAAACGCCGAGACGGTCCGGGCGGCCGACGGCCTCCTCGCGGACCGCGGCCCCACCGAGGCGGCCCTTAAGGCCGCGCTGAAGGCCGTCTGGGCCCTCGTCCGGGAGGGCGACCACGAAAGGGTGGTCCAGCGGTGCCTTACCCTTCTGGAAATCCCCCCGAAGGGCCACGAAGGGCTCCGGGCCGAGGCGCAGAACGCCTGGGCCACGTCGGCCTACGCCATCGGCCGGTTTGCCGAGGCGGAGGAGCACTGGGCGGCCATGGAGGCGGGCGGCGCTTCCGCGGGCCTTCTGCAGTCCGCCCGCTACCGGAGGGCCTGGGCACTCCTTCGGATGGAGCGTCCCGGGGAGGCCTCGGCCCTCTTCCGGGCCCTTCTGGCCGGCCCGGAGGCCGGGTCCTTCCGGGAGGGCGCCCTCTGGGGCCTCGCCGAGGCGGCCCGGGCGGCGGGAGACGGCAAGGAGGAGCGGCAGGTCCTCCTCTCCCTCGCCCGAGAGGAAGACCCCTACTGGCGGGCGGCGGCCCTGCGGCGCCTTTCGGAACGGGGCGTGGCCCTGGCCCCGCCGCCGCCGGTGGTCCTTCCCCGCCCCTGGACCGGTCCCGCCGGCGGGGCAGGGGCCGCGCTCGCCCGCGCGCTGGACCGGGCGGGTCTTCCGGAGGAGGCCGCCGACGCCTTCGCGCCGGTCTTTCGCCGGTACGGGGCCGCCTCGCCCGAAGCCGCCTACACCTTCGCCCTCCTCTGCGGGCGCGCCCAGCGCCGGGCCGCCGCCGCGGCGGCCCTGGAGCGGGCCCTTCCGCGGCGGAGCGCTCCCTCGGAGTTGCCCGCCGAAGCCCTGGAGGCCCTCTACCCCGCCCCCTTCCTCGGCAGGATCCGCCCGCTGGCCGAGGCCGAGGGCGTCCCCGTCGCCCTGGTCCTGGCCGTCATGCTCCAGGAGAGCGGATTCGACGAGGGGGCCCTCTCCCCCGCCGGTGCCCGGGGCCTCATGCAGGTCATGCCCGAAACCGCCTCCCGCCTTCTCCAGGAGGGAGAGCCCTCCCCGGACCTCTACGACCCCCGCACCAGCGCCTCCCTTGGCGTCCGCTACCTGGGAAGACTCCTGAAGACCTTCCCCACCGCCGGGGCCGTGGCGGCCTACAACGCCGGCGAAGAGGCGGTGGCGAGGTGGATGGGCGCGTGGAAGCCCTCCGCCGAGGAGGAGTTCGTGGCCATGATTCCCTACGCCGAGACCCGCGCCTACACCGCGCGGGTCCTTGGCTTTGCCCGTCTTTACGGCCTCTGGCTGCGGCAGGCGGGAGACCCTTCACCGGTCAGGGCGGAAGACATAATGCGGAAGAAGAAAAAAAACTGAACAAGGAGATCAGGGAGATCGGGAGTTTTTCTTCTTACTTCCTTCTTACTTCTAACTTCTTACTTCTTAGTTTTCACTTTTACGGCGCCTCCGCCAGGGCGGCCTCCACGGCCTTGACGAGCTCCTCGTCCAGGGGGGCGGTGCGGGAGCCGAAGCGGGCGATGACCCGGCCCTTCCGGTCCACGAGAAACTTGTTGAAGTTCCAGGAGATGGCCCCGTCGAATCCCGACTCCTCCGTGAGGAAGCGGTAGAGGGGGTTGATCTCCCGGCCTTTCACGTGGCTCTTCCGGAAAACGGGGAAGGTGACGCCGTAGTTCAGGCGGCAGAAGGTGGCGATCTCGGCGTCGCTTCCCGGCTCCTGGCCCAGGAAGTCGTTGGAGGGGAAGGCCAGGATCATGAGGCCGCGGTCGCGGTAGGTCTCGTAGAGCTTCTCCAGGCCCTCGTACTGGGGGGTGAAGCCGCACTTCGACGCGGTGTTGACGATCAACAGGACCTTCCCCTCGTAGTCCTTCAGGGACTTCTCCGTCCCGTCGTTGAGGGGCAGGGTGAACCCGTAGACGGTGCGGTCGGTGCGGGGCCCCGGGGCCTTCCCGGAAGCGGCCCGGGCACCGGTGGCGAAGTACAGCAGGGCGGCGGCGGCGAGGAGAAGGGCCAGGGAGGAAAAGAGGATCTTCAGCATGAACGGCTCCTTTCGCGTGTCCCCTTCCAACACCCCCCCGCCCCCCTTTCTTCCCATGGTACCCTGATTCCCTTTCGAGGGAGGGAACCGTGGAGACCCCCACCGACAAGAAGCCGTCGCCGCTGAAGGAAATCACCCAGCCCTTCGTGGATCTGGTCCACGCGCCGCGGGCGCTCTGGGGCGTGAACCTTCCCTACTTCCTGGAGGGGATGGTCTACTTCGGGATCCTGGGGTACCTGGCCATCTACTTTTCCGACTTCGTCTTCGCCGGCGTGGCCCACGCCGACGTCTGGTCCCACCGGATGGTCATGGTCCAGACGGCGGGCATCACCATCGCCATGTTCTTCCTGGGCTTCGTCCCCGACAAGTTCGGCGTCCGCCGGGCCCTCCTCCTGGCCTTCGCCGTCATGCTGGCGGGGCGTCTCGTCATCGCCGCCGGGCCCGCTTTGGGCTTTGCGCCGGGGCTCTGGGGAAGCCTCCACCTGGCCACGCTGGCGGGGATCCTCCTGGTGGTGGTGGGCTACGGCATGTACCAGCCGGCGGCCTACGCGGCGGTCCGGCAGTTCACCAACGAGAAGACCGCCGCCATGGGGTACGCCATGCTGTACGCCCTCATGAACCTCGGCGGCTACCTCCCCACCTTTGCCTTCCTCATCCGCGACGAGAAGTACCTGGGCTGGGGCATCCCGGGGGCCTTCTGGGTCTACGCCGCCTTCACCTTGGTCTCGCTCCTCGCCACCTTCCTCATCCTGTCGCCGCGGACCGTTCAGGAGGCCGTGGAAAAGGCCCGGCGGGAGCGGGGGGAGGCGCCGGAGGGGCCCAAGGCTCGCCCCCCCTTCTCGCTGGGGAACTGGCTCCGGACCCACCCCCTCACCGACCTCAAGTTCACCTTCTTCATCTTCGCCCTGATCCCCGTCCAGACGCTCTTTACCTACAACTGGCTGATCCTCCCCCAGTACGTCTCCCGCTGCTACACGGGGTGGATCGGCGAGAAGTTCGAGATCGCCTCCAACTTCAATCCCCTTCTGGTCTTCATCGCCGTTCCGGTCATCACGGCCCTCACCTACCGCCGGAAGGTTTACACCATGATGATCGCCGGCACCTTCGTCATGGCCGTGCCGGCCTTCTTCCTGGCCCTGGGCACCAACTTCTGGACCCTTTTCGCTTACCTGGTGGTCATGACCATCGGGGAGGCCATGTGGCAGCCCCGCTTTCTCCAGTACGCCGCCGAAATCGCTCCGGAGGGGCGGACCGGCGAGTACATGGGCGTGGCCCAGCTTCCCTGGTTCCTCACCAAGGTCCTGGTGCCGGCCCTCTATTCGGGCTGGATGCTGGAGCGGTACTGCCCCCACGGCTTCGATCCCTCCCAGGGGACGGCGGAACCCCAGACGATGTGGTTCATCTTCGGGTGCATCGCCATCTGCTCCTCCCTCCTGCTGCTCCTGGCCCGGGGGTGGGTGGGGAAGGACTTCAAGACCCGGGCCTCCTGAGGGCTCCGGCGGCGGGAGAAAACTCCACGGGACCGGGCTCCGTATACCTCCCTCGAGGAGGTGGACCATGAACCGCAAGCCGCTTGCCGCCGTCCTGGCCCTCGTTTTCGTGGGCGCGGGGCTTCTCGGGAACCAACCGCTCTTGGCCGCCGACGACGGCCTCGTCCGGATTCGGATCGAGGACGGGGAGAAGAAGGCTTTGGTGGAGATCCCCGCCGCCGTCGTGACCTTTCTCGACCGCCACCAGGTCACCCGGGAGTTTAAGGCCTGCCGGATGGAAGGCCGCCCGGTCACCCTCTCCCTCGGGGAGATGATGAAGGCCCTCGAGGCCGCCTCCCCCGGCAAGGAGTCCCTCCTCCTGAGCGTCGAGGAGAACGGCCGCAAGAAGACCATCACCCTGGGCGTCGTTCCCGGTGCCGGGAGCCGCCCCGCCAAGGCCCCCACCGACGTCATCCTCTCGGTCCACCAAAAGGGAAAGGAGGGCGAGCCCTCGGACCTCAAGGTGCGGCTGCCCCTCTCCACCGTGGAGGCCGTTCTCAAGGGGATCCAGGTCGAGGGCGATGGCAACGATCCCGCCGGCGCCCTCATCCGGGACATCGTGCCCTTCGCCCGGGACCTGGGCACGGGCCTCCTGCTCCACGTGGTCTCCGACGAGGGGGAGGTGCTCCTCTCCCTGGAGTGAGTCCTCCCGCCATCGGCGTCCCCGGAGGGCGGGCCCACGGCCCGCCCTCAAAGCATTGACAAGGTCCGCGCTTTTCTCACCACCTCGTCTCCCCGTCCCTTCCTCTCGTCCCGACCGTTCTTCTCCCTTCTTGCCGGAAGGAGCGTCCGGGGCTACGCTGGGTTATGCGCATTGAGGAACTGGCCACCCCCGCCGCCCTCGTGGACCTGGACCGCCTGGAGGCCAACGCCCGCTGGGCGCTGGACCGCGCCGCGGAACTCTCCGTCCGCCTCCGGCCCCACGTGAAGACCCACAAGTGCCCGGAGATCGGCCTGATCCAGTGCGGAGGAAAACCCGGCCCCGTCACCGTCTCCACCTTCGCCGAGGCCCGGGCCTTCTCCCGTCGCGGCTTCGAGGACATCCTGCTGGCCGTTCCCCTGCCTCTCCGGCGGGCCGCGGAGGCGGTGGCCCTTCTGGGGGAAGCTCCCGCCGCCGCCTTCCTGTTGGACCAGGAGGCGACGGCCGCCACCCTCGCGGCGGAAGCCCGCCGTGCCGGGACGGTGGTCCCCGTCCACCTCAAGGTGGACGCGGGCTTCCACCGCGCCGGGGTGGATCCCGCCAGCCCCGAAGCCCTGGCCCTGGGCGTGCGGCTCTCCCGCGATCCCTTCCTGCGCCTCCGGGGGGTCCTCACCCACGCCGGACAGGCCTACGGCGCCCGAAATCCGGAGGAGGCGAGGCAGGTGGCCCGCCTCGAGCGCGACACGGCGGCCGACTTCGCCCGCCGCCTTGAAGAGGCGGGGACGGGCCCGCTGGAGGTCAGCGTGGGGAGCACCCCCGCCTTCGCGGCGGTGGATCACCTTCGGGGCGTCACCGAGGTCCGCCCGGGCAACTACGTCTTCTTCGACGCCTTCCAGGCGGCGGTGGGGGCGGCGGAGGTGGGACGGGCCGCCTTCACCGTCCTGGCGGAGGTGACGGGGGTCTACCACCGGCGCGGGACCGCCGTGGTCAACGCCGGCTCCCTGGCCCTCTCCCGGGACCCCGGTCCCGTCCACGTGGATCTCCACTGCGGCTTCGGCGTGGTTCTGAACCTGGCGGGAGTTCCCATCCAGGGCGTGAAGGTGCTTTCCCTCACCCAGGAGCACGGCGTCCTCGGAGGAGAGGCCGCGGCCCGCCTGGAGCCTGGGGAGATGGTCCGCATCGTCCCCAACCACTCCTGCCTGTCCGCCGCCCTCTTCGAGCGCTACCACGCGGTGCGGGGAGAATCGGTGGAAGCGGAGTGGCGTCCCGCCCGCGGCTGGTGAGGGGGCGTTACTTTCCCTCGGCCTTCTCTTGGAGCTTCTCTCCTCCCCGCTCCAGAGCCTCGCCGGTCTTTTCGAGGCCCTTTCCAACGGCCTTCACGGTCTTGCTTCCGGCCTTGTCGAGGGCCCGGCCGGTTTTCTCCATGGGGCCGTTCTTCTCGGCGCAGGCCAGAAGACCCATGAGGGCCAGGAGGGGAAGGAGCCAGGCGAACGTCCTTTTCCGGTTCATGGCGGCACTCCTTCAGGGCGTCTGGGGAAGCAGGTAGAAGACCACGGTCAGGATGGCGTAGACCGACAGGAGCTGGACCCCTTCCAGCCAGTTGGATTCGCCGTCGGAGGTGACCTGCTCCCCCACGAGGACGGTCAGGACCACCGCCAGCACCTCCGGAAGGGTGAAGACCAGGTCCATGGGGCGAGGCCCCAGGAAGAAGCTAACCAAAACCAGCACCGGCGCCACGAAGAGGGCCACTTGGATGCTGGAGCCCACGGCAATGCCCACGGCCAAGTCCATCCGGTCCTTGAGGGCGGCCAGGACGGCGGTGCTGTGCTCGGCGGCGTTGCCGATCACCGCCACCACGATCACCCCCACAAAGACCTCCGTCATGCCGAGGGCCCGGGCGGCCCCCTCCACCGACGCCACCAGCACCTCGCTGAGGAGGGCCACGAAGGCCGTGGAAACGGCGAGGACGGCCAGGGCCCGGCCCGTTCCCCATGCCCCTTCCCGCTTCCGGCCGTGGGCCCCGGGTGCGGCGGAGCCGGAGAAGTAGTGGCGGTGGGTCTTCAGGGAGAAGACCAGACCGGCCCCATAGGTGGCCAGCAGGATGAGGGCGATTTCCAGGCTGAGCCCCACCTCGTGGAGCAGCGCCTCCCGGCCCCCCAGGTGGTGGTAGGCCGCCGGCACCACCAGCGCCACGGCGGCCAGCAGGAGCATGGTGGACTGGCTCCGGGCGGCGGAGGCGTGGAAGCGCTGGCACTCCCGGCGCCAGCCTCCGGCGGCGAAGGCCGCCCCCAGGACCAGCAGGATGTTGCCCAGGATGGACCCCGTGAGCGAAGCCTTCACCACCCCGTGCAGGCCCCGCTGGAGGGCGGCCAGGGCGATGATCAGCTCGGCGGCGTTGCCGAAGGTGGCGTTGAGAAGGCCCCCCACCCCCTCCCCCGCCCGGTCGGCGAGGTGCTCCGTGGCCTTTCCCATGAGCCCCGCCAGGGGGACGATGGCCAGCCCCGCGGCGGCGAAGGCCAGGGTGGGGCGCTCCGGAACCAGACGGTGGAGGAGAAGGGCCGCCGGCACGAAAGCCAGAAGCCACTCCAGCGAAGGGCGGACTCTCCGGACCATGGCGCCTCCCCCTCCCCCATACCAGGAAAGGAAGGCTCCCGCAAGGGGAGGGGCGACCCCCAATCCCGCGATGGGAGCCGAACAGGCGGTGCAAGTCTATGGAAACTTCCCCAAATAGCCCCATCACCTGCCAAGGGATTGGGGGCATTCGAGCCGAAGGCGAAGAAGGCGTGAGGGG